>Ga0180007_10001227_pt1 | contig 36544 bp, 32 predicted proteins | sample MM_PC_MetaG_FD_121122 | JGI IMG/M metagenome (GOLD analysis project Ga0180007, IMG submission 121122) | Groundwater microbial communities from the Aspo Hard Rock Laboratory (HRL) deep subsurface site, Sweden - MM_PC_MetaG | ecosystem: Environmental > Aquatic > Deep subsurface > Groundwater... | reverse complement strand
GCTGTTCCTGTACAGCACAGACCCCTTGAATGCACCGCAGAAGTTCAGAGGCCAAAGGGGGTCTGGGGGCCCACGCTTTGCCCGGCGATAGATTAAAAGTACAAAGCCGGGTTTGGTTCGTGGGACCCCCAGCGGTTTTTTTGCTTCATTTTTTTGACGCCAAAAAAATGAAGAAGCATGGGTGAGACAGCTCATCAGCGCATAGAAGCAGGAAGTCAGCACAAAAGTAAGTCGCGGCCTTTGCCGCTGCCGCTAAAAATAAGATCCTGATGATCCGGTAAAGTGGTTATTGTACGAATAACAAAAAAACAGGTAAAATACAATCATGAAAATTTCTTATGTTAAGGGCATCAGTTTTGGTCTCACCTCCGGCATCATCACCACGTTGGGAATGATGGTGGGCCTGCATGCAGGCACTCATTCGAAACTGGCGGTGCTGGGCGGGGTTCTAACCATCGCGATTGCAGACGCTTTTTCAGACGCGTTGGGTATTCATATTTCCGAAGAATCCGAAAACCAGCACACCGCCAAGGAGATTTGGGAATCAACATTGGCGACCTTTGCGGCCAAATTTGTTTTTGCCTTAACCTTTGTGATCCCCATCTTACTTCTTGAACTCAATCAAGCAATATGGGTAAGTATCATTTGGGGAATGCTTGTACTCGGATGCATCAGCTGCTGGATGGCTCGTGACCAAAAAGCTCCCATATGGCATGTAGTCGGTGAGCATTGGGGAATCGCTGTTGTAGTGATTGTGATTACTCACTATGTTGGCGAATGGATTTCGATGACATTCGGGGGGTTCGCCTAAATATTTTTAATTTTTATCTTTCCTGTGTTTGATATCATGGATCATTTGGCGAACGCTGATATATTTCCAGAATCCAATAATAAGACAGGCAATGCCGATTGGAACAAAAGTCCAACCGATGATTTGAAGGATTTGGGATTTGAAAAATTGAATAAATGAGACCCCAGCCACAAAAAGTGTTAAAGCTGTCCGCACGTAAGCGAGCCAGGTCCGGTCATTGGCTAGCAGGGTTCGGTGAGTGCCTAAATAATCCGCCAAAGTCAGATTTCCTTTCTTATAATGGCTGTGCATATTATTCAGCATGATTTTTATTTTAAATTCTAATAATTTGAGTATACCAAAATTTTTTCATTAAATCGAAAGGTAGGCAAATACGATAAAAATCACTACTGCCATCCCGGCTAAAAAGCTCAATAAAATGGACCAGCCAAAAACCATATATAAAAAGGCAGATATAATCACAATAGAAACAAAAATCGTAAAGATCTTCCAGTAAAAGGGTGCGATATAAATCAGGACAGTGGTTAAAAAGGCAATCCAAGCCCCCAGCCAAAGGTGGAAAGAGTCAAATCCGATTTCAAAAAACCAGCCGATTAACATTGTGGCCGCAAAAACAACGAGAGCAATAATAGATAAAATAAAGAGCCTTAGAAAAAAACGATCATAATCCATAATTCATTAAATTTTATACTTTTGATAGTTTTTACAGAAATCAACACCACCCTTTTCATATTCTTTGTGGGTCTTTTTGATAATCCGCATGGCTTCCGAACAATGTTCAGCCAGAAAGATGAAATTAAGATCTCCTTTATCCAAAAACCCCTTTTTTAATGGCCATTTTTCTATCCATTTAATCAGATCGGGCCACATCTCTCCCATAAAAATAATCGGAATATTGCAAATATGTTTCACTTGTATCAGTTGCCATGTATAAAAGAATTCCAATAGCGTTCCTACACCACCTGGGGCAACCACCACCACATTAGAAAGAGTCATGAATTGATCCAGCCGATCTGAAAAATGTGTGTAATCTTTCTTAATATCTAAATGTTTATTGCTCATTTGCTCTTTGGGGAGTTCGATGGTCAGTCCGAACGAATGAACATTTCGTTCTTCCTTCCGCCCGTCTTTATGCCCCTTATTAGCTGCCTCCATAATGCCCGGCCCTCCGCCGGTTACCACGTCAAAACCTGCGGCCGCAATTCGACGCGCTAAAGAATAAACCTGTTTATAACGAGGATCATTTTCTTTAATTCGTGCGGAGCCAAAAATAGCCACCCGAAAATGTCCAACATCAATATATTCGGGGATTTGTTTTTTCATAAAGTTTTTTTGGTTACAGATTCAGACACGTTTTTTTTAAATCTTCAGGTCCAATACCAGCTGCGTCATACAGCTCAAGCGGCTTACCGGAGAGTTGGTATTTTTCTACAGCCATATTTTTGATTTTGACCGAAAGTCCTTCTTCCGCCACCACCTTATTGATCTGAGAAGCCCATCCATTATGCGGGTTGTGGTCTTCAATGGTGATGAGCTTGCCAGTCTTATTTAATGAAGTTATCAGAGCTTCACGGTCGATTTGCTTAAGCGCGCTCATCGCCAGCACTTCAACACTTAAGTCATTTTTCAGCTGATCCGCTACGCCAACAGCAATAGACACCATCGAACCGGCAGCGATCACCGTTACATCGGTTCCGGTGCGGATTAAATCCGCCTTACCATACTCAAATTCGTAACCTTCTCCATAAAAAGGTGTGCCGTCTTTTTTTAAAATCACTTCAAACTTATGGCGACCCATACGCACGTAAAAATTGCCGTAATGAGAGGCGATATAGCGGATAATCCGGTCGGTCTGGTTCGCGTCCGCAGGTTCCAGAACATGCGTGTTGAACATGCCTAAAAATGAACCCATATCATCAATGGCCTGATGGGTCGGTCCGTCTTCACCAACAGAAAGACCGCAGTGAGTAGAGACCATTTTTACATTAGTTACATTGATATCATTCACCCGTGCCTGATCCTTGGCGCGGCTGGACATAAATACGCCAAAAGTGGAGGCGAAAGGCACAAATCCACTCAGGCTCAAACCTCCCGCCAGGCTTACCATATGCTGTTCCGCGATTCCCACTTCAAACACACGTTCAGGGAATTCTTTTCCCATCACATTGGTTTTTACAGAACCTCCCAAATCTGCTGTCATGGCCACGATATTTTCATTTTCTTTAGCCAGATTCAAAAGCGCCTTACCATACGCCCCCCTGCAATCCGCTTTCGTGCCGGCCGGCAGGATATTGGGCGTCCCAGTTTTGACCCCAGGCATGGGCGCCAATTGTTCTGTAAAATACTGCGATGAATCTTTTGGTTTCCATTTCACCTCTTTCCGAAACGCATCTAGCAATTCAATTTCCCCTTTCTCCATTTTAAGCGGGCCGGCAAGCTCGGCTTCCGCCTGCTCGGGTTTGGGCGGAATGCCATGCCAGGTAGACAAATGATCCTGCCCGTCTGGCTCCATAAAACTCACACCCTTGCCCATCACTGTATGTCCTAAAATCACAGTCGGTTTAATAGAATCATAGCTATCACCAATCGCTTTCCACATGGCTTCAAAATCATGGCCGTCTATTTCCATCACATTCCAGTCTGCCGACTCAAAAATCTGTTTGAGGTTGATCGGCATCACTTTTTTCAGGCTGTCCGTCAGTTGAACCTGATTGTAGTCTATAAACAATGTGTAATTATCCAGTTTGTATTTATTGGCGTAATGCATCATTTCATACACCTGTCCTTCATCGCATTCCCCATCACCCGCGACTGCGAACACGCGTCGGTTTTTGCCATTTAGTTTTTCGGATTGAGCTATCCCGCATGCCACTGACACGCCGACCCCTAATGGGCCTGTGCCGTAATGGATTCCTGGCACATGGCGCGTGATATGTCCTTCAAAAACCGAACCGTTTTTCCGGAAATCCCGCACCACTTCCTCGCGCGAGATATAACCCATTTCCGCCAGGATCGAATAAGCCGCCGGAGACACATGCCCGTTGCTTATCACCAAATCTTCCCCGGTCTGACTAATAATAAAAGCATACAGAAGCGCCAGATAATCGATGACTGAACACGATCCGCCGGGATGCCCGGACTGGGAGTTCGCCACCATGGCGACAATGGCGTTCCGGCAGCTTCTGGATAAGATTTTTAAAAAGTCGACATGTTCCTCAGAAAGAGGCTGTCCGATTTGGGGGAAAGTTTTGAACATTTTTTGGTTAGTAGTTAGGTGTCAAATGTTAAACCCAAGATACACTGAAACAGGGGCGTCAGGCAAATTGTTTAGAGGGAAATAATTGACTTATAAATTATTTTCATTTTATAATCATAAACTAAAATGATCTTTTAAATCTTTAAGGTTGGGTTCTAATTAATCCTTTAACAGGAGGAAATGCTATGTTTCGGGTGCTTATTGTTTTGGTTCTTATGATTCCATCCGTGGTTTTTGCCGCAGATAAGGAGGAAAAAAATCTGTTACGTGCCGCAAAAAATGGCGGCATTCAGATGGTCAAAATGTTAGTCGGCAAGGTGGATATAGACATTCAGGATGAAAAGGGGATGACTCCGCTGGCTCATGCCGCCTGGCATGGACATAAAGAGGTCGTTCTTTTCCTTGTCGAGCAAGGTGCGGATGTCAACATTGCATCCAAAGACGGTAATACCCCCCTGATGCGCACCATCCAGTTCTGCCGTTATCACATGTTCCGCCCTATTTTATTAAAAGGGGCGAACGTAAATGCAATTCGTAATGATGGCAACACGCCGCTACATTTGGCTGCGCGGAATGGATGCGTGGACATCACCAAAATGCTCCTTGAGAATGGAGCAGATCGGGATGTCAAAAACGACCGTGATCAAACACCTCTGGATTTGGCTAAAAAGGCCAATCACAGGAACATCATCAAGCTCTTCAAACCGCCCAACCCGTAGTAACAGTCGCCCAGTGCGGCTTAACTCAAATAACTGTGGTCCGATCCTTCGAAGCCTTGTGCGAAGAAGGACGGACCCAGCCTTAAGGATTTAATTTAGGGATTATCTTGACTTTTATACACATTTTTGTTCTAATATATAACCAATTGATTTTTAATTTATTATCCCCCTCCCATAGCTAAAAAGAGTCTTGAAAAAACCAATGTTTTAAGAGAAACAGGTGAAGTAATGCCAGAAAAAGCATTACTTGAATTAGCTAAGTTAAATAGGGATGTGTTAAAGGAAATTATAAACCCTTCAGAAGAAGTACAATTCACCGCAGTGGAAAGGAATGGCAATGCGATTCGGTATATCGAAAACCCTTCAAGGGCAGTGCAATTAGTTGCAATACGGCAAAATCCCGATGTACTTCGCCATATCGAAAATCCAGTGGCTGAAGCTGTTGCCTTAGCAGGAGAGTTGATGGATAAGGCATCCTAAGAATACTGCTTCTTCATCTCCTCAAACTTCTCCGCTCCGATCTCCTTTTTCAGTTTTTCCTGCATCGCTTTTACGACTGGTGGGGCGTCGTCGCCAGCGGTGATGACCACCCTCATCATCTCCGCCGGATCCATATTTGCCATGCCCTGAGTCCGTTTTTTGGGCTGTAACATTTCTTTTAAAGCGATGGTCATCGCCCGTTTTACTTTATTCGGAATATTCGGATTATTCGGAATCTCCGTCTCTAAAAGCTGTCGGGCTGTCGCTTCGGAATCAATCACATATTTGCCAAGTCTTGGCGGTCGGTTTTTAAGAACGCGGGCGTTGGACTGCCGGATAAACGCGTCCAGTTCCGCGGACCGCGGATTAGGTGTTTTGTTCACAACCGCATACGCCTCCAGTTCCGGCGCCAGATTTCCCGTGATCGGAATCAGGTCATAATCACTCAAATCCAGATTCATGGTCGGCAGTTTGGTGTTCGGGTAAAATTTAAGCTGGTAGTTCCGGCATTCAATATCATTATCCGAAAAATACTTAAACGCCTGTTCGATAACATCCAGATCTTCTCCCGGCACACCGGTAATATAATCTACCGTCAGTTCCTGTTTGGCTTGGCGGGTTTTATCGCGGATTATTTCCGTCAGTTTTTTAGTATTAAGTGGACGCATAAAAAGTTTTAAGATTTTTTCTTCAAAACTCTGTATTCCGAATACAATCGTGTCCGAACCGGCTTTGCGCATCAGGTTATAATCACTCACATCTAATTTGCCGATAATGCTGGGGTGATGATAAGCCGTCCAATTAATATAATTATCCATCCCTCGTCCGATCACTTCCCGGCAGAATTCCCGAATCCACTCCTCATTCAAAAACATAATGTTGGAATTGGTGAAAGTGAACATAAAAAATCCAGCTTCTTTGGCTAAATATTCCAGCTCATCCACGACCCGCTTTGGCGAAAAGGTCATCAATTTCTCCTCATATTGCGGAACACTGCAATAGGTACAATTGAAGGGGCATCCCCGATTCACTTCCAGTCCCTGCGAAGCAAAAATAAGCCCCATATCAAATACTCCTAAATCCTCAGATTCAATAACCGGTTTATAGTAATTTTGGTAAAACGTGTTATGTTCCAGGTCTAAAAAAGGAAGCGCTTCAAGTTCATCCGAAGTCAATGTCACCTTATGGCCTTTTTGCAGTTCACCATTTTCATAAGCCCACAATCCATCAATGCCATGGAGTTGGTTTTTCGAGAGGATTTCGTCCGTGATCTTCTCGCCCAACCCCTGAACCACTCCAAAATCCGTTAAGCCTTTTTCAATCAATAATTCCGTCAGCTTCAGCGGTTCGGAGCTCGGAAGTGGCCCGCCAAAAAGGAGTTTTTTATCTTTCAAAACCGTTCGCGCTTTATCCAAAGTTCGCAAAATGTGATTTATATTCCAGGAATTCACATGAAATCCAATTGTCCGATACCCGTCCGCATGGTCCGTAAGCCAATCTCCCAATTCCTCCGGTCCATTCGTCGACTCCGGCCGGCCGGTGGTATCGATTATCTGACTTGTCTTACCTTTTTGCTTCAAATATCCCGCAATCCGATTCAGTCCCAAATGGTTTTCCGGAGCACTGAAAACCCCCATCTCATTCTTCGAGAAGTCGGGATTGATTAAAAGGATGTCGGTGGATTCGGTCGTATTTGGGGTTGGTTGGAAATCCATAGTATCTTCAGCTTATGAACCTCATGAAGTGAACAGACCAATAACCTCCGGGCATCTGATTAGGATTGAATGAATCAGGTGTCCTGAAGGGAAATAAAATTAATTATTTTTCATGCGCCATATGCTCCGTCTTGATCCATGGCAGAACCAACAAGGCGATTAGTGACGTCAGCGCCCCCAGCCAAACGGTGATCTGAAGCCCGTTCATCCCAAGCAATCCACCCTGAATGTTTTCATAAATAACTCCGCCGGAAACAGAACCAAACACGAGACCGAAATTCATAATGGAAGCAAATACCGCAAAGTTCGTTCCTTCCAGGTTCCTGGGTGTGGAAAGTGCCACAAATTTAAGCAGGGCAAGAAACGACATCATATACAAAATGCCGAGGAAGAAGTCGAGGAAGAAATTTAAAAACACAATGCCGTCGTATTGCATCAGATGGTTCCAAAAGCTACCCCCTTGTGCAATCAGATAAACCGGTGTGGCAATCAGCGCACCAACATATTTGACCAAGGGAAAACTGCCCATTGAATTGGCTAATTCCAAATTGGTCAGTCCCAACTGGCTCATTCCTAAAATCGAGCTCACCACAATCGTCCACAAAAGCACTTTTTTGATTTTGTATTTATCCAGCCATTTGGCGAACAGGATCGCCCCGATCAGCCAGCCCACATAATTCACCACTCCGAAATAACCAAAAGTCTCCTGATCGATGCCGATCTGGTTTAAAAAGTAATCCTGCCAGGGGGCGCCAAAGCTCGGCGTAAAACGCCAAAGGAAGACAAAAATAGCGGCTGCAAAGATTGCTTTTCCGATTATTTTCAAATCCATCAAATGCTTAAAATAACCGGCAAACCATATAAACCACACGCCGATCACGCTTAGGGAAGCGAGGGTCATATCCTGCCCTTCACGGGGGTAGAGCAGGGCAATAGTGATCAGAAAGGCGAGCACAGAAGTGTAGATATAAACGGGGCTGATGGCTTTGTGCGTCTGAAGTTCGCTCCGGTCACTGATACGCCGTTCTTTGATTAAGAAAGACAGGCCGAAAGTAATAAGCGGCATCATGGCCGTGAGAAAAAACATATCCCGGATTGTTAAAATCTCCCGTCCCAGTAACATTCCCGAAAGGAAGGTGGTCACAATCGCTCCCACCGTCAGCGAACCCCAGCAAATGGACTGGTATCGTCCGGCGGTTTTCTCATCCGACTGCTGGACTACCAGACCGTCACAGATCACATCCGTAAACCCAAGTCCGATATTGGCGATCATGATCGGAATGGCGTAACTGATAAAACTATCCGCGTACTGCCACAGCCATAGCCAGCTGAGCATGGTTACAAGCGGCATAATATGAAGATAAGTCCGCCGCCGGTAGCCTCGAATCGGCACCAGATCTGTCAAAAACCCATAAATCGGTTTGATGCTCCACGAAATCGTCGGGAGCGCCGCCAAGATCCCCAATTGTACAAAATCCAGCCCCAGCTCATTGCGTGTAAAAAGGAACTGGGCCAGTGCGGAAATTCCCACGGCCGCCTGCACAAAATAAACCGCCGCGAAAAACAATTCGTTTTTGGTAAATGGGAAACGGAGCGTCATGACATTTGGATTAATTAACGTCATTTTAACATAATTAAAAAACCCCTACACCTTCCCCCTTATTTAGGGGGAACCCGACTTGTCGGGTTGGGGGTAGGGGTTTTCTTTTTTGTTTTTCTAACTACAACCGGATGTCTCTCCGCAATCCAGGCACTTGTAACAGGTGCCGTTACGGATCATGGTCGCTCCGCAGTTGTGGCACATGGGAGCGTCATCATTCTGGAAAGCGTGAGGGGTTCCATGAGCGGCGCTGCCACCAATGGTAACCACCATCTTTTTCTCTTTAATTTTTGTTTTTTCCAAAGCGGCAATAAGCTTGGATTCTACATTCATATCTTCTTTGATTTGAGGTTCGCTGACAGAGATGATTCGGCGCATATTCGGAAGCGCACCATTTGCGGACATCGTTCCTTCGCTATAGGCCCTATCGATCAACTGGCCGTTGTGATACTTTTTGGCAACCTCTTTGTCGAGGAATTTTACCGCCAGCCACCGCCCGAGGTAATCCATGATGGATTTAACGATGGGGATTTCTTTGTTGATGGTCATACCGGAAGGCTCAAAACGGGTATGGGTGAACTTAGAGATGAGCACTTCGAGCGGCACCCCATACTGGAGGTTCAGTGAAATAGAAAGGGCGAGGGCATCCATAATGCCGGAAAGCGTAGAACCTTCCTTACTTATTTTGATAAAGAGCTCACCGGGTGTGCCATCATCATATAGGCCGACCGTGAAGTAGCCTTCATGTCCGGCAATGGCGAATTTATGGGTAATAGACTGACGTTCTTCACTAAGCTTTTTCCGAAGTGCCTTTTTGGTGATTTCCACTTCCCTGATCTCTACTTTGGTATCCTGATTGCTTTTTTTCGTTTCGGAAGAGGTATTAAGAGGCTGAGAAAGCTTACAGCCGTCACGGTAAATAGCATTAGCTTTAAGAGCGAGTTTCCAGCTTTGATGATAGGCTTCCAGCACCTCGTCTTCGTTGGTCTCGTTTGGCATGTTGATGGTTTTGCTGATGGCGCCGGAAATGAAAGGCTGAGCTGCCGCGAGCATTTTAATATGCCCCATATGATGGATAAAACGCTTGCCCTTGGTGCCACAGCGGTTTGCACAGTCAAAAACGGGCAGATGCTCTTCTTTGATATGCGGAGCACCTTCAATAGTCATGGCACCGCAAACGTATTCATTTGCCTCCTCAATTTCTTTGTCGGTGTAACCGATCTCTTTGAGGAAAACAAAACTGGCATCATTATAAACATCCGGATCGATCTTCAGGCGTTCCATCACTTCTTCCCCCAAGGAATGTTTGTTGAAAGCCATATGGATATCGAAGACAGCAGAGAGGGTTTTTTCAATTTTTTCGAGATCTTTTTCGGTCAGCCCTTTCTTTTTCAGGGTTTTCCAGTTGATATGAGGGGCTTCGATCAGGGAGCCTTTACCCACTATATAGGCCAGAATATCGTTAATCTGCTTTTGTGAATAATCAAGATTTCTTAAGGCGGGCGGAACCGATTGGTTAACGATTTTCATGTAACCGCCTCCTGCTAACTTTTTAAATTTGACTAAAGCAAAATCCGGTTCGATTCCTGTCGTGTCACAATCCATCAAAAGGCCGATGGTACCTGTGGGTGCCAGTACGGTGACTTGGGCGTTCCGGAAACCGTATTGTTCGCCTTTTTCCAAAGCCTTGTCCCAGATTTCGTGGGCGACTTTGAGCAAATAAGACGGGGCGGTTTTCTGGTCGATTCCGACCGGATGATTTTCGAGTTGTTCGTAGTCGCTTGCGTTATAGACTGCCCGGCGATGATTACGGATTACACGAAGCATATCTGCTTTATTGGATTCATAACGATCGAAAGAACCGAGCGCTTCGGCAAGTTCCGCAGAGGTTTCGTAGGAACCACCGGTCAGAATGGCAGTAATAGCCCCTGTAATAGTCCGGGCCTCGTCGCTGTCATACGGAATGCCTAAATGCATAAGAAGAGTACCGATATTGGCATAGCCCAGGCCGAGCGTGCGGTATTCATAACTTTTTTTAGCGATTTCGTAGCTGGGATACTGAGCCATCAGGACGCTGATTTCCAGTGTAATCGTCCATAAGCGGATGGCGTGCTGCATGGCTTTGATATTGATTTTAGAGGTTTCGATATCAAAAAACTTTATCAGATTAAGAGACGCAAGGTTGCAGGCGGTGTCATCCAGAAACATATATTCACTGCAGGGATTTGAGGCATTGATGCGACCGTCTTTGGGGCAGGTGTGCCATTCGTTAATAGTAGTGTCGAACTGAACACCTGGGTCAGCGCAGGCCCAGGCCGCAAAACCGAGCTTCTTCCATAAATCCCGCGCACACAGTTTTTTGTGAGATTTACCGTCTAAGCGGCGCGTTAGGTGAAAGTCTTCATTATTATCCACTGACTTTAAAAATTTATTCGTAAGGCGAACAGAATTGTTCGAATTCTGCCCTGATACAGTAGCGTAGGCATCTCCGTTAAAATCACTATCGTATCCGGCCGCGATAAGAGCAGCTACTTTCTTTTCTTCTTCTACTTTCCAGTCGATAAAATCCTCGATCTCAGGGTGATCAATATCCAGACAGACCATTTTAGCGGCCCGGCGAGTAGTGCCGCCGGATTTGATGGCGCCGGCCGCGCGGTCACCTATTTTGAGGAAGGACATCAGGCCGGATGAATGACCGCCGCCGGAAAGTGACTCCCCGCGTCCGCGGATTTTGGAAAAATTAGTGCCGGTTCCGGAACCGTATTTAAAAAGGCGGGCTTCACGGATCCACAGATCCATAATACCCCCCTCATTGACCATATCGTCTTTTACCGATTGAATAAAACAGGCATGTGGCTGAGGGTGAGTGTAGGAATCTTCAGACTTTTTAACTTCTCCAGTCTCTGGTTCCGCGTAAAAGTGGCCCTGAGCTGGCCCATTGATATCGTAAGCCAAATTAAGCCCGGTATTAAACCATTGAGGAGAATTAGGCGCTGCCATTTGATGGATGAGCATATGGTTCATTTCATTCTCATAGGCATCAGCTGATTCCTTGTCGGCAAAATAACCGTATTTTTCACCCCAGTGCCGCCAGCACTGACCCAGTCGGCCCACCACTTGCTTGGCGCTTTTTTCTGGGCCAAGTACAGGATTACCATCCTTATCTTCGATTCGTTTACCCTCACTGTCGTATTGAGGGACACCGGCTTTACGGGCATATTTAGAGATCATGATGTCTCCGGCATTTTGTGACCAGCTTTTGGGGATTTCGAAATCTTCCATTTCAAAAACCACCGATCCGTCTGTTTTTGTAATCTTGCAGTTACGCTTTTCACAGGGGACGATATCGAGTGGATTGACACCAATTTTAGTGAATAAACGGTTTATTTTGAGCCCTTTTTTCATTCTATTTTTAGATTTAAAAGATAAATTTTAAGATAAGAAACGACCGCGAGAAGATTTTTAAAAGACCCATCTTCTGGTTTTATCAGCTTTTTTAAGTAAAGTGGAGGGCAACTAGAAGGGGGGATGACCCCCTTTAAAATTTATTTTTGTCTGCAGGTCTCAATCTAATAAAGCGGAGGTTTGATGTCAAATAAATATTCTTGACGACCCCCTACATATTGTATCAGAATTACGTTGAACCTACTACATATAGTACTTTTATCATGCTACTTGTAATTACCGGAAACGGCAAAGGAAAGACCACTTCGGCTATTGGAACCGCGATTCGTGGCTTAGGATGGGGAAAAAAGGTGGCCTTGATCCATTTTGACAAGGGCGGAAGCCATTATGGTGAACACCATGTTTTGGAAAAACTGCAAGATTTGGATGTGTTTCGTTTTGGCAAAAAACGATTTGACGAAGCCGCCAAAAAATTTCGTTTTGAAAATACGGATGAAGATAAAAGGGAAGCTGAGCTCGCCATCCAAAAAATCCACAACCTATATCATAAGGAATACTTTCTTATAATCGCTGATGAACTCATCAATTGCCTTAATCTCGGGTTAGCCGATGAGTCATCCGTCCGGGAATTGATCAACAAATGCCCCAAAGAGACACATCTTATATTAACAGGCCGAAACGCTCCCGAATGGATGATCGAAAAAGCTGATCTGGTGTCCGAAATTCAGGAGACAAAACATTACTTTAAGTCCGGCAAGCAAGACATTAAGGGGTTGGATTACTAATTTTAGATTTGAGATTTCTGATTCAATTTAAGATTTATAAATCCGAAATGCAACATTTGATTCTGAAATCAGAAATGTGAAATCCGAAATAAGGTTGGGTTGCCTTTTTAAGCACATCTGATTATGCTAAGTGGGCAATTTTAAGAATATCCATTAACTTTTAATCATCATGCCAAAAGGACAACAGAAAGTCATGGCGACCACCTTGGTTCTATCCATTGCCGCCTTACTCATTTCCGCTTTTACCTTATATAAGATCAATGATGCTCCATTGGGCGAAGAACAGTTTATGGCGAGTGTGGAAAAGGGGATTGAAGCCTATATCGAAAAACAGCGTCAGCTTCAGGAAGGCCCTCCGACGGCGGGTGAACCTATAGACGTCAGCATTGACGATGACGCTATGAAAGGCGATAAAAATGCTCCGGTTACCATTGTAGAATTCTCAGATTTCGAATGTCCGTTCTGCTCTCGTTTTTACCGCGACACACTTCCTGACATTTTGTCTGAATACGTGGATCAGGGAAAGGTTCGTTTCGTTTATCGTGATTTTCCCTTGGGTTTTCATCAGAACGCCCGCTCTGCTTCAATAGCTGCGGAATGTATGAAGGATCAAGGCAACGACAAGCTTTACTATAAAATGCACGATAAGATTTATGAGAATCAGACCGCTCTTAGCGTAGATAATCTGAAAAAATGGGCGGTTGAATTAGGGGCTGACGCTGGTGAGTTCAATACATGTCTGGATACAGAAAAGTTCGCGGATGAGATCAATAAAGACTTTGAAGATGGCCAAGGGTACGGAGTGACTGGTACGCCAGCTTTCTTTATCAATGGCCGTCTGGTTTCCGGAGCTCAGCCTTTCTCAGTATTCAAAGGAATCATTGATGAAGAATTGGCACAGTAGCATTCTAAACCAGTAAATTTGATAATCTAATGGCTGACGCATTGCTAACGAACTCCGATTCGAAGGCGATTCGTCAGCCATCTGCAACTTTGTAATATATGGCAGTGTCCGCTGAACAATTAGTCACACCGGAGAACAGAGAGGTGAATGAAAACGGCGATGTGATCCGCAGCAAAATCGGCCGGCTTTTAGAAAACCCTTATTTTCAGCGGACGCTCGATAAAGAGGCGTTAAAAAATTATCGGGATCTGGCTGAAAAAAAGGGTCACATTGACCCGAACGACACCGAAAATCTCAGTAAATTTTATGAGTTCATGGCCGATCATTTTAAAGAAGCTGAAGTCTCCAAAAAACGCATCACTGGGCATGTAGAACAGGCGATTCAGGATAAGGTCATTACGGAAAAAGACAGGGTATTTTACAAAAAGAACATGAAAGCCAATGTGGTGAGCGGGGAACAGATTGTTACCAAAGAAGCGTTGGAGCAGGCGGAAAAAGATATTCTGGAAAGCCTGGAAAATCGCCGGAAAGAACGCAAAGAATATGATAATCTGGTCAGCAGCCCTTTGATTGAATCCGGTTTTTTACTGATTGATAAAAACAAAAAAATCCCTTTCCCGGATGAGACGGGTTATTTGAACATGTCCGTTCCGGAACGCCGTAAGTGGCTTAAAGAAATTCGAAAGACTATTCCTCAGGCTAAAGAATATGCTGACAATCGTGAGAAAAAGGAAACAGAGGAGCTGGAAAAAGAATACGATATATTACTTCAGGCGGCCAAAAAGGAGGGGGTCATCGGAAATAAAACCCTTGAAAAATTCAAAGAATGGTTTAAGGGCCAGGAGGTGAAAGCGAAAACTTATGCCATTAGTCAATTCACCAAAGAAATGAACCGTTACAGAGTTTTGTGGAAAGACATTCGGAAGAACCTGAAGGGCAGTGCGCTTAGCCGTCTGGAGGCTCTGAGAGACAAAATGGGCTATACCGAATTGCGGAGCGAATTCATGAAAGAACAATATGGTGAAAAATCAGATCCTTCCCTTAAAATACTGAGTACGATTACCAACACAACTGTCAGAAAAGAAATCCTTCACGCCAAAAAATCGTTAAACCGAGGCGAGAAGAAAACATTTGTTGAGCGCCTGACCCATTATTTTTCCAGTAAACAGTCCGACCGGCAAGACGCCGTTTCGTATCAGGATAACGTCCGCGCCGCCCGTAAAAAGCATGATACGGCTTATGGGCAGAAGATCGCGGAAAATGCAGAGGCGTCTGACGAGAACAGAGGGTTGGAAGGCAGTCGCCAGAATCTTCAGATCCATGATGTGGATGAAAACGCCGTTGAAAGAGCTCAGCCTGACACCCTCAGAAAATCTCACCCATCCCAGCCAACTAAGTCCCCTGAAATCCGGATTAAAAAGAGCACTGATCGGGCCTATCAGCGCAATACATTTGTGGATGAAAAAGGGCAAAAACGACGTGTGATCCGGGTCGGAGGTACCAAGGAAGGGGTACAGGCCTTTAATAATGAAGGGCTTTTAAATCGGGATAAAGACGAGCTGTCCATTATGGCCAAAGACGGCAGTAATATCGTAGAAATGAAGATGCGGGAGATCCGTGTGATGAAGGATGTGCTGAAGAAGAGCTTGGAGGAAGATAGCGTTGAAACAAATAAATAATCCAAAAACTGATTGGTGACCTTATTGGCGGCCTAATTGAGGTATACACCTATTAGGTCTCCCATCAGGCCTCCTTCGCCACAGGCGAAAGATCACCAATTAGGAAAGTCCCTCAGGCTTTTCATTTTCACTACTCCAGAATTTAATCCTTAAGAACTCCTTAAGCTTTTCATCATACTGCAATACCGTATCCACAAAGGTTGAATGACTCCATGTCAACGGGGCTACAGACAGATGCTCACCACTAAAAGGATTCAGCTGTTCCGGCAGAATTCCGGCAGAATTCATATGGCTCATAGTCCATTGCATGGCTTTTTCTGCAGCTTCGAGATCTTTTTTATTTTTTGCTAATTTTAAAAGCCACTGAGCGTGCCAAAGAGTGGTAATGATCCATGGATTGCCTGGAATGTTACCGTAATCACCATTGACCCGCTGGTAATCATCCTGTTCATAACGAGTTAAACCGCCCACTTCGGTTGGCACAGATAACGCTTCAAAAACCGCTTGATTGGTGGCCACGATTCGCTTGTCATCAGGAGGAAGTACGCCAAACATCCATAAGCCATGCAGGCTGGCATCAATAATAAAATCTTTTTTCATTTCTCCTGTTTCTTCATCGATTTCCAAACGCTTTAGAAATCGCTTTTCCTTCTCATCATACAAATGTTCTAAAATAGCCTCCTTGATCTTGCCGGCCGCTTTCTCGTAACGGCGATGATGATGAAAATGTCCCAGGATTTCCGACAGATGGGCCGCGGCCATCAGACCGGCATAAACCGATGAGGCCGTATAAGCCGACACACCGCGTTCCCGCTCCCATAAATCATAACTTGGCAATGGTAAGCCGGTTTTTGAGTCGGTGTAATTCATCATAAAATTACCCGCCTCCCGGATCAGCGGCTCATACATCTTTTGCACAAACTCAATATCACCGAAATGGTGATAATGCTGATATAGAGCATGGATCACAATGGCGGTTTCATCCTCCTGAATCGGCAATTGTTTACCGCCTTTTTTGTACCACGGATGCCACGAAGATCCTTCACTTTCATCCGGATTGTATTTTGGCATTAAATACCCCTCTTTAGTGATTGCGTGGGCGCAGAATTCAAAAAATCGCTTACTCACCTCTCCATATCCCGCTCGGTCTAAAGCCATCGCGACCCAGGCTCCATCGCGGGGCCACATATAAGTGTAGGTGTCTTTGTTGAATTTCATAATGTCCGAATCATTGGCCGCGATGATCGCTCCGCGATTGTCGATCTGAGTACGGATGATCAGCAGGCTCTGCTTGTAAGCATTTTGAAATTCCGAGGGCACTGATGCGGTTTTTTGATCCTCCTTATTCACCCAGCTCTGCCAGTAGTTAATGGTGTTTTCCAGTAGTTTTTCCGGTGTTTCATCCAAAATAAATTTATGGAGCCGGGTCACTTCTTCCATGTCCTTCCCCGCGCAGATCCAGAAATACAAAACAATTTTTTCCTTACGTTTCACCTCCAGATTAAATTGGACGGTCGAATCCACAGAACCTTGTTCAATGGCGTTTTCATGCAAAGAGCCATCTTCCGCGTCCCGCCAGGTTCCTTCCAGTCCCCGATACTCACTTTTACCAGTTGTGAACGAATCGACCCCCTCTTTTCCCTTTTCCGTCATCCCGCTGAACCAAAAGTAACGGCGTTTCCGATAGTGGATCATGGCTTTGTGTTCGGGTTCATAAAAAGCCGTATCTTGCTGTTTATCACCGTACAAATGAAGATCCTGCGCAAAAAAGAGCCGGATGTGCCGGTCGTGGTCCGCTTCATTGTGAATCGTTATTTTCCGCACCAGAACATCCTCGGTGGGATAAACAAAATCATTAAAATGAATGGTAAGCTGTAAATTATCATTTTTAGCCGATGAGTCCGTGACCACAGTGTTTTTTACATAGTGAATCGTGTGTTGCCAGTCCTGATTATGGAGCCAGGAAAAATGATGGTCCGTATATACCCCTATCCGATGCAGATGCTGATAAGCGATCTGGTCTTCCATGCCGACATACGGAAAATACAGGTCCCGAAGCATATTTTTTGAATCGAGCGCTACCAGCAGGTTGCCGTTGCCTGTAACGAGTGAACGGGGCATGTGTTAGTTAGGGGTTATTTAAGTTGCGGTCGCCATGGCGACCGCAGGCGCGACGTCGGCGTCGCGCTTTCAGAGATTGGAGAGGTCGTCATTTTAACCGCAGGCGCGATGTCCTGAGTTTAATCGAAGGATCGCGCTTTCAGGGTTAGTGAGTCAGCTATTCTTTGTTCAAAATCCGTCAGCGTATTCATGTAAGTAATAAACGCGTCGTATGGCGATTCATACGGCGAAAAATAAGCATGCACATCACCGTCGTTCCAGTATTTGGTGCACATGTAATAAAAGTGATCGGATGTCTGTAATTTTCGCCAGTCATGCAGAAGGTCTTCCCGAATAACATCCTTATTGGCTTTAAGTTCATGCTCAATATCGAAAATCCGTTTCAAGGCGGATTCCTGTAATTGATTACTGCACCAGGCCGATAAATCCCGCTCCATATCCGCCCACGACATCAGATGCGGTACATCCACGGCGCCCACAGGCTTATAGGCCTTGATGGTTTCGGAAGGGGTTTTAAATCCGATGTTCTGCTTCAGGCATTCGGCGGGCAGATGGCGCAGGAATTCAAAAATACCCGTGTCTTCCCACTGATGTTCGCCAAACGTCTCATAGTCCATAAACAGGTTGATCGTCTCCCCATCCGTTGCCCTCAGCCACGACACATATTTATCCACATTTAAAGGCCATTCACTCCATCCCCGATTGCTGAACCGGAAAGCGATGTCATCCGACAGTTTGTAATTTTTAAGCAGGAGTTTAAAGTCTTTCGGCAGGGTTTTCCGCATACGGTTTTTCCGGGCGATTTTACGGTCTTCCGGGTGCAGATCGACTTTATGAGGTTGGTACAGAAAATTAGGGCTTCGCCAGTCGAGGTAATAATCCCAGCCTTCGGCCAGAATTCCTTTATACCCCATCTCCCGGATGAATTCCGCGATTTCATTATTATAAATCAGCTCCGTATTTCTGAATATTGTCGGCTTTTTGTGAAAAAGTTTGTGAACCAGCTGGCTGTGTTTGTGAATCTGCTGAGCAAATTCGTCTTTCGAAAACAGCCAGGCGAGCGAATGATAATAAGTCTCACTCAGCACTTCTGCCTGCCCGGTTTTAAAAATAGCTTTAAACGAATCCAGCACCTGTTTGCCGATTTCTCCGTACTCCAAACACTGTTCCATAAATACGCCAGACAAACTATAACTCACCCGGAATTCAGGGTGTTTATTCAAAAGCTCCAGCATCAGCTTGTTGGTTGACAGATAGGATTTGTTCGCCACTTTTTCGAAGACTTTTTTGTTCTGATAATCCGTAGGTCCTTCAAAATAATCCTGTTTCTGACCCACTTCAAACACATTGCACTTGCTCAGCCGGTAGGGCTGGTGGACTTCGAAGTAAAAACAGATGGTTTTATTGTGATTTTTCACCTTCTAAGTTTTATTTTTTAATTTGTAATTTTTAATCAATTTTTATTGTCTAAGCTTTAAAATTAGATAGGTAATAAAAATTTAAAACTAAAAATTATAAATTAAGTAGTTGCTTTTTTATATGAAGTAATAATATGTTTCGCCTGATCGTGCCAGCTCATCCGCTTAACCTCTTCCTCCCCCCTTTCTCTTAGTGTGGAATGCAGTTCAGGATAATCTAAAACCGCGATCACCTTGCTGGCCATTTCATCTACATCCCAAAAATCAACTCGAAGGGCGTTTTTAATGACTTCCGAAATACCGGATTGTTTAGAAATAAGCACAGGTGCACCATGCTGAATAGCTTCTAATGGTGCAATGCCAAACGGCTCAGAAACGGAGGGCATTACATACAGATCGGCCGAGCTGTAAGCACGGGCGACTTCATCACCTTTTAAAAAGCCGGAAAACAAAACATTGCGCTCAATTCCCAAATCAACGGCCATGTGAATGACCTGCTGCATCATATCGCCATCTCCCGCCATCACGAATTTAACTTTACCTCTTTTATCGATTACTTTTTTAGCCATTTGAAGAAAGTAGTCGGGTCCTTTTTGCATGGTCATACGGCCTAAAAACAGCACCACCTTATCTGTCGGATTGAGGTGATGGCTTTTGTGGTAAGTGCTGAAATTCGGTTTAACGGCGTTGTGTACTACGTCGATTTTAAATTCAGGCACTCCATAATGTTTCATGATCATCTGCTTAGTCCTTTCACTTACCGCAATCACCCGGTCGGCATGCTCCATACCCCTCCGCTCCATGTCATACACCTGTTGGTTGGGGTTTTCGCCGCTTCTGTCAAATTCCGTGGCGTGCACGTGCATGACATGCGGTTTGTCTGAATGCGCCTTAGCCTGAATACCCGCTTCGGCCGTCAGCCAGTCGTGAGTATGAATAACATCATGCGGTACGCTTTTGGCATATTGAGAGGCCTGGGCGGCGTAACGGTAGACTTCTTCAAATAGACTTTCTCCGTAAAGGGCTTTTGCATCCTTGTTTTTGAGTTTTTTCAAAAAGTCGCTGTAATTTTGCTGATTCAGATAAGGAGAATAAAGCCCGGAGGGGATTTTAATAGTCTCAATGGAGACATCTGAATCATTCGCGTCCAGAAGCTGTAAAGCGCCTGCCCCAAGTCCCTGCATTTCATCCGTTACTTTCGGGAGCACCAAAAAAACACGTTGCCCGTTTCCAATCAGTCCTTCGACGATTCCATGACAGGCAACTCCCAAACCTCCGCTGTTCATCGGGGGGAACTCCCACCCGAACATCAATATCTCCATTTTGTTTAAATTTTTCTGATTTGGCGCTTTTGAACTTTCAGGACCATTACGATGATTGTGATTATTACGACTATTAAAGTGAGTTAAATATGAATATTTATCTTAATAGTCTTTACAATCATAAAAGTCCTAAAAATCGTAATTAATAAATCTTTACATTATAGCATAAACAAGCCAAAAACTCAATCTTCATAAGTTGACGAAAGTAGTAAAAAAGTCATAGTTATAGAACTGTGTCTGAAGGTTGGCAGAATTGTTACTGATTTTAAAAAAATTGCTTAAAAAAAGTTTTTGTTTTACAATAAACAACCTGTTTCAGAATCTCTCCTTTTTGTAACAATCGTGGATAATACACAATCTCAACATAATCGGTTTATCGCGCATTACCATGAGCACAAAGATAAGCTCTTTAATTACCTCATGGCGCGTCTGAATTTTGATCGCCAGCAGTCAGAAGATCTTTTGATGGACGTGGTGCTGAAAGCATATGAGAAATTTCATACCTTTGATCCGGAAAAAGGCGCCTTCCAGACGTGGATTTTTACCCTGGCGCATAATCATCTGGTCAACTTTTGGCGAAGTAACAAAAAACTCGTTTCATTGGATGAGTTGGATGAAAAAGGCATTTATCCGGCAACTGCGAAATCCTGTGAGCAGGTAAGCCGGCAACTTGAAACACAAAAAATCCATCATATTTTATCGCTTATGAAAGAGGGGGAAAGAGAAATCATTACTCTTCGTTACCTACAAGATTTGGATTACGCGGAAATCGCTCAGATCACCGGTAAAAAAGAAGGCGCTATCCGCACAGGCCTGTCCCGCGCCCTTAGCCGCTTCACTGAGCTTTACCATAAAATTTATTCTTCCTCTTAAATTTTAATGTAACAAAATTTTCATGGCTGTGTATTTAATAGCGTAACCCACTCGCATGAAGTCCGAAGTTAAATTCATCAAAGGCCTGTTTAAAAAGGTAAAACCTTTTAGGCTCAGTCCCGAACAGGACGAGCGTATTTTAAAGGCTATTGATAATAGTCGGGCAGAAGGTGAGTTTGTTGCCTTGAAAAATAAACCCTCCATTTTTAATTTTTTAACACAAATAACCATGAATACGTTTAAAAAATACGTCGCGTCCGCAGTAGCGGTCGTGGTCGTGATCGCAGGAATGATGTATTTCAACCAGAATTCCTACGCGTATCACCTTAATAAAGCCAAAGTTGCTCTGGCTCAGCTCGAAGCCGTTCTTGAGGGCAATCCTAACCAATTATCTCTCATTCCGGCCGCTTACGCGGAAGATGAAGAGGTTGTTGTTGATGAAGAGGCGGTAGAAGAACTGGTCGAAGAGATTGTCGATGAAACGGAAGAGGCTATTGAAGCCGCCGAAGACCTTACTGATCCTGAAGAACTTCAGGACGCTTTGGAGGATATCAGTGAAGTCCAGGAAGAAGAGGTCGATGTGCTTTCCGACGCAGCGGAAGTGGTTGAAGGCGAAGAAGTGGCTGAAGCCGTCGCTGACGCGCTTGAAACGACTGCCGAACAGCAAGAGTTGGTAGAAGAGGCCATCGAATTTGTGGAGGAGGCTACCGAAAATGGCGAGGAAGAAGTCGCTATCGACATCGAGACCACTAAAGACAAAGAGACCGCCGAAGAAGAGTGTGCTGAAGGAGAAGATTGTGAGGAGGAGGCCGACGAAAAATTAGCCGAGGCACAAAAACGTTTTGAAGAAGCCCAGCAGGTCATGGAACAGCTGCGAGCCGGCGAGCACGATGGGGAAGCGCTCGCTAAACTGGAGATGAAAATGGAAAAAGTCCAGGCCGCTTTAGAACAAGGAAAAGTCGGTCGTGTTCATGGTCTGACCACCGCGGTTCAGGCGAAAGCCCGCAATATGGAACGGAAGGTAGAAAAGGCCCAAAAGAAGGGTGAAGATGCCGATGAGCAGGATGAAGAAGAAGTGTCTGACGAAGACGTAGCAGATGAATCCGAATCATCCGATGAATCCGTAGAGACGCAGGATTCTGCGTCTCAGGATGAAGAAGAGGTAGTTGCAGAAGAAGCCGAAGACCTTAAGGGCAAAAAAGATGAAGCGAAGATAAAAGGAAATAAGGTCGATGAATCTAATGAAGATGAATTGGAAGAAGATGGGGATGAAGATGGAGGTGCTTTTGACCTACGAGCCCCTAAGGGAAATCAAGAAGACAAGGAAAATCAGGGGAATAAAAAAGATTAAATCCCCTTAACCTTTAAAGTTTTAAAAAAGCCCTCATCCTACGCTGAAGCTACGGATGACAGGGCTTTTTTAGTGGATAAGAAGTCGTACCACCCCCTTCGCCACCGACGTCCGGCTGCCGGCATCAAGAAGCTTGGGCACCTGTTTAGCGAGCGAATGTTGTCGGATGATCGTCACTAACTGCCGTTTTTTATCTGCCAGATGATGACAATAAACCGACCCGCCCAAAACAATCACCTCCGGATTGAAAATCAGGTTTAAATTGGAAAGTCCGATACCAAAATTCTCAACTAAATCCTTTTTAAGGCGCGGATATTTTTTTAAATAATAACCGCTGGTATTTTGTTCAAAGGTTTTCAGTTTTTTATCCGATTGTCTGATCACCATATGACCGAATTCGCCGGCAAAACCATCCTTTCCGTACACCAATTTACCATCAGTAATAGCCGCTCCGCCTAAACCTGTTCCCACCATCACCGCGAGGATGTTTTTGGATTTTTTGAGTGTTGTCTTTTGGCTTTCTTCAGCCAAAAAACCGTTAATATCATTGTCCACGTAAATGTCCACTTTATACCGCTTTTTAAGTAACATTTTAAGCTTTAAATCTTTACCGGTCGGCAAATGCGGTGCGTGAACCAGCACTCCTTTTTTCCAATCCACAATACCCGGCACCGCCACACCGATTCCCTTTATCGATTGGTCAAAAAACGCATCGATCAGACTGTATAATTGCCTCAAAAATCCCACTTTTCCATGCAGGACATCGGTTTTTATTTGTTTTTCGTTGAATTTATTCAGTTTGGCGTCAAACGTCTGGATCAGTATTTTACTGCCGCCAATATCAATGCCGATGTATTTTGTTTTTGTATTTGGTCGCATAGTTATTTCGTCTAATTATCAATTTCCACATATACCGGTAAATGGTCAGAAAAAAGCGAGTTAATCACACCGGACGTTTTCACTTTAATCGATTCACAGACCATAATAAGATCAAGTGGACGACACGGATTAAAGGCGGGAAAAGTGGGATTTTTCTGGACCAGTTTTAAGTGAGTTTCTTTTAGGAATTCCCGCACTTCCTCCAGACCGTTATAAATATTAAAATCTCCGCATACCAAATGGGCCCGCGGACATTTTTTAAGTATCTCTGTGATTTCTTTCATTTGGACTTTGCGCAGTTTTTTTCGCAATACCCCCAAATGAACCGTAAAAATACTGATGTTATTTACAATGAATTCCTGTACCAGGGTGTCCATGCCATTTTTTAAATAATGCTGGATTACTTTGCCTGACCGTCGGCTTAAAATAGCATCGTGATGTTTGGCGAGAAAAGGCAGTTTACAATACCAGGAGCCAGGATGATATTTGGAGGAAGTCTTCCAAAAATTATAACGAAGCTTGCGCATAATCGCCTGAGTCTGACTTTTAAAACGGCTTCGGAAGGAGCCAGCATCCGTTTCCAGTAAACAGACGACATCAGCCCGTTCGGTTTTAAGGAATTTGGCGATTTTGTGAATATGCCCTTTGGGCACGCGAAAATAGCGCCAGAACTTCAGAAAATACTCTTTAAAAGAGCCTTTTAGCCCCGTACTATAGCCGATGTTATAAAGCAATATCTTCATCATTTATGATTATACGTCTTTTTTGCTGTCAATCAATTAAAACCCCATTAAAAACGTGATAAACTGCAACAGAATTAACATTATCCATCATGAAAATCGTCAGCCGATTACTCATTATTATTTTTATCCTGTCCACCGTTGCTATTCCATCCGTCAGTGCGGATCGGAGTGAAAAAGCCAAAGTCATCAAATTCGATAAAATTCATCACGACTTGATCGTGGAACGTCAGGATGGCAAACGATGGCTCATTCAGCACAACCGCGTTTGCGGGTCGATGAACACAGAATTCCCCGTCACGCTGGTTACGGACAATGAGGGGAACGTGAAGCAGTTAAAAGTAGCGGCGAATGAGATCTGCACTGTTTATAATGCCGTTCCTTATTCTGGAGAGGGGAAAGTGACCAAGCTGATTCGCAGTGAAAACCTGATTGTGCGCGATCATGAGGCAGAACTGGTGTGGTACAACAAAAAATACTTTATCGATTACGACAGCGCCCGTTGCCCGTTTTTACGGGATTATCTGAATGAACGGATTTATTTATATCTGCCCGAAGATGAATTAAAAGGCGGTTATATCGTCTTGCCGGGCAATCGTGGCCAGTGCCGGATCAATTTCGTTCGGGAACTGGAAACGTTGGAAGCCGATGAGGGTGAGGTATCGCTAAAACTCAATGTCGATTCGCAAAACCAAAATAACCAGGTTTATTTTTACTGGGACGAACCGCAAAGCGATGAACGTTTGCTTTATCTCATCAGTTATAGCCGGTATCGTCTGAATCTTGCGGATTATGATTACTGGGAAATGCCGAATTTAAAACGAACCCGCGAGCATTCCTACACCATTACCGCGCTTGAAAATGGCCGGACTTATTACTTTTACGTCGCCGCCCTGAACGAATCGAGGCAGGTGAGTGAATGGACGGAGATCGTCGGCGAGCCAGTCGGTACAGGCGGGTTTAAGAATAATCCGGATCCGGATACTTTTGAGATTGAAATGGAAGAGGCAGATGACGGCTTTCGGCTGTATTGGCCCCGAAGGGATGATGCCTACAAATATTGGGTTTATTTTTACGTTAACGGCAGAGAAAACTTTTTTAAATACCTCCCGGCTGATGAAAACGAAATCATTATTCCCAAAAATCCGGAATACCTGAATAAACGTCTGCGCCTCACAGTTCGGGTTACTCCGTTAGAATCGCATAATCTTGTGTATTACGACGGACATTTCTGGTCTTATAAAGAGCAATAAAAAAGCCCCACTCCGTTGGGAATGAGGCTTTAACAAATTGAAATTATTTATTATGGGCGGGGTTTGCGTGTGGATTCCCCAGCTATCCGTGTTTTTTTAGCGAGGATTTCTTGTCTTAATTCCTCCGCTTCTTCAGCAGGTGTTTTTTTAGGCGTTTTTTCCGGTCCCCATTCTTCATCACTCTCGAAACCGCCTGTCCATTCTTTCACGAAAGCATCTGAAACCTGTACAGGCTTTTCTTCACCCGCTTCAGCTACGTAAACAGCCTCTTTTCCTGCTGCCTGGGCTGGGAAGTCTGCGATAAGATTATCGATTTCGTTTTTAATGGCCCCTTTTTCAATGGCGAGATAATCCGTCCCCAGCTTCTCCGCGGCCTCTTGGGATCGGGTCCTGTCCCGCACGCGCTGGTCGATTTGGGATTCAAAAGCTTCAATTTCTTCCTGATCGCCAGCGGCATGAAGCTCGATTACTTTTTTTACGAGGGAATTCAATTCATCGCCTTCCTGAAGGACTTTTACATATTTCATTGTGTCCTCCGGGCTGGTTCCCATTTCATTCTGCTGATAAGCGCGGCCAAAAAGGATGTCATTAGCTATTTTTAAATCCTTCGGATTGAAATCTTTTAAGGCCGAACGCAGATAATTATAATATTTTTTGGATATTTCCCTGCTGACCTCTTTGCCTTTTGCCGCCTCATCCCTCTCGATCTTTGCGTATTCTGCTCGCGCCGGAAGAGGACTCTTATCAGGTTCAGCAGCAGTCGGCGTAACATCACTTGCCCTGGCCTTCTTGGCATCCAGCGCTTTAGACGCGCCTTTTTCTTCAAAATCCAAAATTTGTTTTTCCTCATTCGTAAATTCCGGTTTTTTTGGTTCAGGTTTTTCTTCAAAATCCAGAATCCTTTTTTCTTCCTCACTAAGCTCACGCATTTTCAGTTTTTCCATTTTTTTAAGACCGACTTTTGCTTTTGCGGTAAGCTGACCCCCCTTTTTCATTTCTTCCCAGGGGGAAGGCTCTTCCGTCGATCCGGACATATCCGGTGCCTTTTGTCCAAAAGGGACTTCCATAGGGTCTATTTTTGAATCATCCGGTTCGGGCATATCCAGCGCCTCATCCACATTCGCCAGCCGGCTTTCTTTGCCGAAATTAAAGAGATTAGATAATTTGTTAAATAGCTCCTTCATAACTCTTGCGTTAGGTAATTATTTTTTATTTTTTAAGGTTTCTGGTTGATTCACCGGCGACCTGAGTTGTTTCACCCTCGTCAGAAAGATCCATTGGTTCAAAAGGACTCTCAGCCTCTGCTTCAACACCTGCTTTATGGGCAGCCGTCATGAGCGCCTCGTCCGTTTTTTGCCCTTCACCTTCCCCCTCTTCCATCATTTGGGTCACTTCTTTTTCGGTAAAGGCCATTTCTTTTTCCCCTTCTTCAGAAAGGTCTAATGGTTCGAAAGGTCCCATTTCTTCTGTTTTGGCAACAGCCGTTTTTTCTTCACCGGCTTTACCCATAAATTCTTTACCCAGCTCGGCGAGGCCTTCGCGGGTTTTACTTTTTTCTTTCGCGTTTTTCATGGAAGCCATAGCAGCATCCTCTAAAGTCTTTTTAGCCTTTTCTGTCGTGCCACGTGACTCCATCGGGCTTTCAGGCAGATCGGCTTTTGCCCCTTTAAATGCCTCGTCGGCGTCTTTGTCTATTTTTCCTTCGCTAAATACATCTTTTACAGCTTCTTCTTTTGCTCCTGTTAACCAGGAAAGGGCTTTTTCAGCTTTTTCAGACCCTTCGTGTTCCGCTTTTTCGACCTTTTCTTCAGAGGTTTTTGGAGATTCTTTTTCTGCCCCCTGTACTTCCTGTATTTTTTCAACTGGCTTTAGGGCCTCTTCCCCTTCGTTTATCAGGCGATGCTCCTTGCCGAAGCTGAACAGATTAGATAATTTATTGAATAATTCTTTCATGGTTCTAAAGTTATGGATTTAAAGAAATTAAATTTTTAAAAGATAATTATAATTTTGCGAGTTCCGCCTCCAGGTCCATGGCGCTTTCTTCGATCTTGTTCTGGATTTCCTCCAGCTTTTTCCGCGCCTCGGCATTGTTCTGGTTGATAGCCGTCTTTAGTTGGTTCAGCGCTTCGTCGAGTTCTTTTTGCTCGGCCGTCAGGATCTCTTTTCGTTTTTCTTCATCTGATTCATCGATTTGGCCTAATTGCTCTTTAGCCTTGGCCCCGATAGCTTCGCAATGCTTGTTGAAGGCTTCATGCAGGCGGTTCAGGTAATCGCGATGGTAATCGATTGTGTCCTGATAGAACTTGGAGAGCGTGTTTTTGTCGGTGGGGAGGTTCTGTTCGGCCATTTTTTAAAGTTATCAAAGTATTATAGCACAATTGGGAGTAAAAAACAATACTTAATAGTGCAAGTGCAAGTTTCAAGTGCAAGTGTATTTTTCCAATTTCTTCATCCTTGCACTTGCACTTAATAAGTAAAAAAACCTTGCCATAAATAAAAAACCCCTATAAAATCTATCCGCTCTTGTACTGATTGATATCTAATTGACCTCTGATGAACATCTAATGGATTGCTAATGGACCAAGTCAATCGGCAATCAACCAGCTGTCAATTAGCAATCTATTAGAAATCAATCAGATAACTATCAGAAACCATGTCACATAAGAAAGCCGGTGGATCCACCAAAAACGGTCGCGATTCACAAGCCAAACGATTAGGAGTTAAATTATACGCGGGGCAAACCGTGAAAGCCGGTAATATTCTGGTGCGTCAGAAAGGCACCAAGTTCCACGCCGGTGAAAACGTCGGAATTGGCAAAGATTTTACCTTATTTGCCCTGAAAAACGGTGTGGTTAAATTCACGGAAAAGCGCGCGAAAAAATACGATGGTCGCATCTTTAAAGACCGATTGGTCCACATCGTTCCCGCCTAGGGCAAGAATTCATTTATTTTCAACCAAAAAGCATGTTAATATCTATTTACATGTGACATTTGACATGTGACTTGAAAACAGGTGTCAATGGTCAAATGTCAATGGTCAAATGTTATTTAAGTTAATGAGATTATGTCTGAACAAGGCGATGCCGAATTATTCACCGGTCCGGCCCCCTCCGAAAAGAAGGAGATGGGCGATGAACAATTTCATGATGAGATGAAGCGCACTCAGCAGGCGCTTAAACAGCTTCAGCAGGAAGAAGGGCAGGCTAAAGGGTACGACAACAGCCTGGCCACTATTATTGTCCATTTTTTAAGCCAGCCACAGAATACAGATTTATTCTTATTGGTGTCCCGCACCGTGGCCCAGAATCTTCCGTCCGAACTGATTATTGCGATTCTTTCATTGGTCGACAAGAAAGCGGCGAAAGAGGTCAAAGGATTATTAGAAGAGGGTGAAGTATCCAGCAAACATAAAGGAAAAGCTCTTATTCTTCATCAAAAAGGCGATTTTCAAACGCTTGCCCCCGAACACAAAAAAGCCATCGATCACTGGACTCAAAACATGTTTCAGGTGGCATCCAAAAAACCACACCGCATTTTGGAATCAATCGTAATCCCCAGTCTGGAGCGGAAACTTTCACCGATGCCCATTCAGCTATCTGCTTTTATTCTGCGGAATTATCTTGCAGACCACCAAATCGATATCGATTTCCAGCTTTTACGCGACTTCATGCAAGGGGTCTTTGTGGAAATTGTGAAGAACCTCGAAAGCCAGATAGGGGAACAGAAGCACCTCAAAAAATAGTAATTAGTTTGTAGGTTGTAGTGAGTAGAAAAAAACTACAAACTACGTACTGCAATCTACAAACTACTTGAGCGAAGCAGTTGCGCTTTCCGCATCCAGGAAGATTTTTAGCACGGTGGAGATCCCAACGATATTAAAAATATCTTCCACATTTTTGCTGGGGCTGGCGATGATGAGCTGACCACCATTTTTAATCAAATGATTATGCCAGGCGACTAATTGTCCAATGGCATAGCTGTTTAAATAATCCAGACTTTTAAAATCAAAGATCATCGTTGTTTTTTCGGTGCTTCCCATAACCAGTTTCTCCACTGCCTCCAAAGGTTCTTTAACTCCGCCATCAAACGCGCCCTGAAAATGAGCGATATATGTATTCTGAAGTTCCGCGATGGGCTCAATAGTGATTTCTAAAGTTTGCATAGATTTAGGTGTTTAAGTGAATCATTTTTAAAGCAGTGAGAGCGGATTCAACCCCTTTGTCCCCCCGATTTCCCCCCCGAATGCGGGCTTTGGCCTGCTTGAGGTTCTCGGTCGTCAGGATGCCGAAAACGACAGGTATCTCATGTTTTAAACCGACTTCCATTATACCGTGAGTGGCGGCAAAGGCAATATAATCAAAGTGCGGCGTTTCGCCGCGGATCACAGCCCCTAGGGCGATAATGGCATGGAATTTGCCAGATTCTGCCAACTGTTTGCATACATAGGGCAGTTCAAAAGACCCTGGAGCATTGACCACATAAATATCCTTTGCTAACACACCTCTTAATATCAGTTCTTCCTGACAGCTTTGTAGAAGTGGATGGGTGATTTCTGAGTTGTATTCGCTTACGGCAATGGCGATTTTAGTGCCTTTGGGCGCTTTAACGTCCGAATGCAAATTGGTTTTCATATCGCTCATAATCAGTTGGAAATTATTGTAGGCGCGGATGACCATCCGCGCTTTCAGAAATAAGTTTCTCGATATATTTGGCGAGAATATCAGTTTCTAAATTTACCTGATCGCCTGTTTTAAGCAAGCTTAAATTTGTTACATCCCATGTATGAGGAATGATGCTCACCGTGAAATCATTATCCGAAACACTGACGACTGTTAAGCTGATGCCGTTGATAGTAACAGAGCCTTTTTTAACCACGTATTTCATCAGTTCATCTGATGCCCGGAGGATCAGAACATAAGCATTTCCATCCAATCGGATATCCGTTACTTCGCCTACACCTTCCACATGGCCGGTAACCATATGTCCTTCAAATCGCCCATCGGCAGACATAGGCAATTCCAGATTGACCCGACTCCCTTCTTTGTAATTTCCGATAATGGTTTTTTGAACCGTTTCCGGCATAAAATCAGCCGAAAAACCACTGCCCGAAAACTCTGTAACCGTTAGGCAGGCTCCATCCACCGCAACACTGCTTCCTTTTTTCAGATTCGCCACAATCTCAGGCACTTTAATGCTGATTTGATTATCGGTTTTTTCGATAACTTTGCCTGTGATTTCTATTATTCCTGTGAACATAGATAAGGATTGCTTATTAAGAATTGCTCAAGGATTGCTTCGGAATAACTTATGCAATTCTTTAAGCTATTCTTAGGCAATTCTTTGTTAATCTTTTTTAAGAATAGCCTGAAAGGCATCTTGCGGCAAAGAGACATTGCCCATTTGTTTCATACGCTTTTTCCCCTTTTTCTGCTTTTTGAGGAGCTTGTTTTTGCGGGTAACATCTCCGCCATACAGTCCTGCCGTCACGTCTTTTCGATAGGCTGAAATCGTTTCGCGGGCGATGATCTTTCCGCCAATGGCGGCCTGGATTGCAATAGCGAAATTAGCGCGTGGGATGATCCCCTTAAGCTTTTTGCAGAGGCTTCCTCCTAAATTTTGAGCTTCATTTTTATGGCACATAACGCTCAAGCCCTCCACGACGTCGCCGGCAACGAGAATATCCATCTTAACCAGTTGGTCTTCACGGTATTCCATAAAATTATAATTCATGGAAGCGTAACCGGAGCTCACCGATTTGAGAGCGTCGTAAAAATCGATGATGAGTGTAGCAAGCGGCATTTCAAAAAGAACAAGAGTCCGGTCGGCATCCATGTAGGTGATGTTTTTATGAAAACCGCGACGGTCCTGAACAATCTTCATCACATCACCAACCATATTTTTGGGGCAGACGATTTCCAGCTTTACCCAGGGCTCTGCGATTGTTTCAATACTGCTTCTGTCTGGCAATTCAGTAGGGGAGGAAATAGTGATTGCCTGCCCGTCTTTCATTTTTATGATGTAGGAAACCGATGGAGCGGTCACAATAATATCCATGTCATATTCACGTTCCAGACGCTCTTGCACAATATCCATGTGCAAAAGTCCTAAAAATCCGCATCGAAAACCGGAACCAAGCGCCTGAGACTGATTGGGTTCGTAGGTAAGAGCCGCGTCATTCAGGCTCAGCTTTTCCATCGCGTCCCGGAGCTGAGGATAATCATCGCCTTCCATGCAATAGATTCCGGCATAGACCATTGGTATTACCTTTTTATAGCCGGGCAACGGTTTTGCTGTAGAGGCATCTTTTCCTTTCCAAAGGGTGTCACCAACCCTTGCCTCCCCAACAGACTTTAAACCGGTGACAATAAAACCCACTTCACCAGGCTTCAATTCCTTTTGAGACTCGTAAGTGGGGCGGAAATAACCGATGTCGGAAATTTCAATCTCAGTTTTGGCGTTTAAAAAACGGAGTTTATCTCCCTTACTAAAGATTCCGCTTACCATCCGAACATAGGTCACGACTCCACGGTAGGTATCGTAAACAGAGTCAAAAATCAGAGCTTTCGCCTCATCATCCGACTGAATATCCAGCTGTTGCTGCTGTAGTCCGCCTTCGGTGGGCGAAGGAACTTTTTCGATGACAGCTTCCAGTAACGCTTCCACATTTTCTCCTGTTTTGGCGCTCACTTCGATGACCTCTTCACGGGGGATTGCCAGCATGTTTTCAATTTCATCCTTTACGCGCTTCGGGTCGGCTGCCGGCATATCGATCTTATTGATAACGGGGATGATTTTTAAATCATGTTCCATGGCCATATATAGGTTGGCGAGTGTTTGCGCCTGAATGCCTTGAGTAGCATCGACAACCAAAATCGCCCCCTCACAAGCAGCGAGTGAACGGGATACTTCATAGGAAAAATCTACATGACCGGGGGTATCTATCAGATTCAGGATATAACCCTTATAGTCCATTCGCACTGGCTGAAGTTTAATGGTGATTCCGCGTTCCTGTTCTAATTCCATCGTATCCAAATGCTGGCCGTGTTTCATATCCCGTTTATCCACTGTTCCGGTCAGCTCTAAAAACCGATCCGCTAATGTGGATTTTCCGTGGTCGATATGTGCGATGATGCAGAAGTTTCGAATATTCTTCATATTTTTTAAGCAGAGTCAGTTTATCGGAAAACCCATTACCATTCAACACCCAGATTGTGATAAAATTGACTTTGATAAATAAACAATAAATATGTCAAAAAAATCGACAGGCCAAAAATTTTTTTACCAGATGTCAGCTCAGGAGGTGGTGGCCGTTTTAAAGACAGATCCCAAAAACGGTCTTTCCGAACGGGAAGCTCAGCAGCGTTTCCAAAAATATGGCTCCAATAAATTAGAGGAAGGTAAAAAGCGCCCCATAATCTTCCGGTTTTTCGACCAATTCAAAGATCTGATGATTATCGTACTTATCATCGCTGCTTTTTTAGCTTATTACCTCGGTGACTTCCGGGGCGGCACCATCTTGCTTATTATCGTATCAGCAAATGCAGTTATCGGGTTTTATCAGGAATTTAAGGCAGAAAAAATCCTGGAATCTCTTAAAAAAATAATTCAGTCCAAGGCGACGGTTATTCGGGACGGACTGAAGCGCGAGGTGGGTCAGGAAGAGCTGGTGCCGGGAGACCTTATATATATAGAAGAGGGAAGCGCCATACCAGCCGATGTCAGATTAATAGAAACAACAAACTTCAGCACAAATGATTTTATTCTGACCGGCGAATCAGCCCCTCAGGAAAAATGGGCAGATTTGGTGATTAAAAAGGAAACAACGCTGACCAATCAGGATAACTGCGTATTTTTGGGGATAACGGTTGCGAAAGGCAATGCGTATGGCGTGGTGTATGGAACCGGGATGAATACAGCCATTGGCCGTATCGCTAAGACCAGTGAATCCATTGAACATGACCTCTCCCCCCTGCAAAAGGAAATGAATATCCTCGCCAAAACGCTGACGAAGATCGCGGGCGTGATCGCGCTGGGTCTTTTTTTGATTAACCTCGCTTTAAATATAGGAGGGGAAGAAGGTCTGAAGCTTACCATTCAATTAAGCGTCCTGTTTGCCATTGGTGTGGCTGCCGCTTGTGTGCCTCAGGGGTTGCCGGCTCAGGTGTCGGTAGCGCTTAGTTTAGGCGTTGGCCGAATGGCGAAGCGCAAGGCCGTTGTCCGCAAATTGTCTGCCGTAGAAACTCTGGGTTCGACCATGGTGATCTGTTCGGATAAGACCGGCACGCTGACTAAAAACGAAATGACCATTACCCATTGCTTTGTTAATGGCCGGGAATTTGAAGTGACTGGCGACGGGTATGAATCAAAGGGTTTTATTTTGGAAGACGGGAACAAGGTCTCCCGGATCAGTCTTTCTAAAATAAAACAATTTTTTGAAGACGGTTTTCTGGCCAGTAATGGTCGCGTAAATCCGCCCGATAGGGAACACAGAGGGTGGTATGCTATCGGCGATCCCACAGAAGCCGCCTTTACTCCGCTTTGCATGAAAGCGGGGCTGGATCCGGCAGATCTGGAAAAGCGTTTCGCATTGGTCCACGAACTACCATTCGACAGTGATCGTAAGCGCATGACCATCATCCGCAAGCACAAAGGTAAACTTATAGGTTATATGAAAGGAGGTTTGCTGAGTGTGCTTTCCTGCTGTACACATATCAACCATGCCGGTACGGTCACCGTTTTGACGGATAAAGAAAAAAAACAGATTCTGGAAAAGGGGCAAATGTTTGCCAGCCAGGCACTTCGTGTCATTGCTCTGGCCTATCGCGATTTTCCGAAATCCACTAAACAATACTCCATCAAAAAAAGCGAAAAGAGTTTTGTTTTTTCCGGTTTTGTCGCCATGATCGACCCACCTCGTCTTGGGGTAAAAGAGGCTATTAAAGCTGCCTATGATGCCCACATCCGCGTGATGATGATCACAGGGGATGGCCCCATTACCGCCAAAGCCATTGCAGACCGGATCGGTATGCAGAAAAATGGAGCATTGGAGGTCTACAGCGGCGATCAGATAAAACGGATAAACGACACCAGGCTCAAAAAAATCCTCAAATCCCAGTCCGTTGTCTTCTCACGTGTGTCCCCGCAGGACAAATACCGTATCGTCACTTTATTAAAAAGAATGGGAGAAGTCGTTGCTGTCACGGGCGATGGAGTGAACGACACACTGAGTCTCAAAAAATCCGATATTGGCGTGGCGATGGGAAAAATGGGATCTGAGGTCGCCAAAGAAGCCTCAGAGATCGTGCTTTTAGACGATAACTTTCGCACGCTCATCGCCGCGATCAGTGAAGGACGGACGATTTTTAAGAACCTCAAAAAGACCATCATGGCGTCTATTACTTCCAATAACGGAGAGCTTACCTGCGTACTACTTGGGTTTATTGGAGTGGCCTTTGGTTTGCCCGCGCCCATCACGGCGGTTCAGATTTTAGCCGTCGACCTCATCGGTGAAATGTTGCCGCTCACGGCGCTCACATTCGATCCGCCCGAAAAAGATATTCTTAATGAGTCGCCACGAAATCTTGATGAGCACATCATCAATAAAAAAAGTCTCCTCAACCTTATTTTTTACGGTTTCTGGATGGGGGCGGCGGGGTTCTTTTCATTCGTCATGGTTTACCACGTCACGGGCGGGTCGGTCGAAATGGGGCGGGCGGCGGCCTACGCTGGTATTATTCTCTGCCAATACGTCAACATTCTTTCACGGCGTACTGAGCATACGATCTTCACCCGTTACCTGTTTACGAATCCTCAATTATGGGGCTCATTCCTCATATCTCTTATCGCGGTCATGATTTTGATTTATCCACCAAGCATTTCTATTTGGTTCGGATTTGAAGCGCTGACTTTAGGATACTGGATGTATCCGATGATTGGTGCTTTGGTATTCTTGTTTTGGCATGAGGGCCGAAAATTGTTAGTATTATTACGTCAATCTAATTAAAAACAAATGACAACTAAAGCCAATCACATGGTGGACATCCAGAAATACTTTCTTTTGGGTGGTCTGCTGGTGCTCATCATTACTTTACTTATCTTCATGTCCTCATTCCTGGGGACTCTCCTGATTGCTGCAGTGATCGTTACAGGGGTCTATCCAGTGCATCGCATGCTCAATAAGAAGCTCAGGGTCCCTTCGACGATTTCCGCCTTTTTCTCATTGATTCTGGTCGCCGTTATTATTCTTGTACCTTTGATTCTTTTATTTTTTCTGGTAGCCAATGAAGCGACAGGCGCGTACAACGTCATCAGTGCCAAAATAAATACCCTGTCACAAAAAGAGATCCAGCTGATTCCGGAATTGCTGAAAAAAGGATTTTTGGAACAGTGGATAAATAAAATCAGTGAATACGCGCCGATCACCCCAGCCGATGTCATTACCACCGCTAAAGATATAGTCGAAAAAATCAGCTCAATCATTCTGGGGCAGGCCACCAATATCCTCAAAAACCTTTCTCTGTTTGTCGTTCACGCCATCGTATTTTTATTGGCCATGTTTTATTTTCTGCGGGATGGCGGGAAGTTGATCGACTATATCAATTCTATGCTTCCGTTGTCTGAAAAATACCAAATCGAACTTTTTAAAAAATTATCACGCCTTAGCTACGGCATTATTTACGGAATTTTTGGCGCTGCCATCGTGCAGGGGTTTTTGGTGGGAGTCGGTCTGGCGGTTGTGGACGTAAAAAACGCGGCTTTCTGGGGAGCTATTGCCGCTCTGTTCTCTCCTTTGCCCTATATAGGAACCGCGGTAATCTGGGTGCCGGTCGTGATCACATTGGCGGTGACTGGCCATTGGATATCCGCTGTGTTTTTATTGGTTTGGGGAGTTTTGCTTGTCAGTATGGCCGACAATATCGTCAAGCCCTATCTCATCGGATCTTCAACAGCTCTGCATCCATTGGCAGTGCTTTTGGTACTGCTTGGCGGGGCGTTTGCTTTTGGAATCAAAGGATTGCTTTTTGGGCCTTTCGTCCTCACTCTTACTCTCGCCTTTTTACACATTTATAAACTGGAATATAAGAGTGTATTAAGGAAAAAGAAGACTTAACCCCGCCCAATAACCACTTTACCGGATCATCAGGATCTTATTTTTAGCGGCAGCGGCAAAGGCCGCGACTTACTTTTGTGCTGACTTCATGCTTCTATGCGCTGATGAGCTGTCTTACCCATG
>Ga0180007_10001226_pt1 | contig 36605 bp, 19 predicted proteins | sample MM_PC_MetaG_FD_121122 | JGI IMG/M metagenome (GOLD analysis project Ga0180007, IMG submission 121122) | Groundwater microbial communities from the Aspo Hard Rock Laboratory (HRL) deep subsurface site, Sweden - MM_PC_MetaG | ecosystem: Environmental > Aquatic > Deep subsurface > Groundwater... | reverse complement strand
TGTGTTGTCTGTGTTTGTTGTTTTTATGTATGCTTTGTTGTTTTGTTTATCTATCCATATTTTGTAAATGCTTTTTGTGTTTGGTGTTGTTATTTTTGTTGCTTGGTTGTTTTCTATTATGTATACGTATATGTTTTGTGTGTTGTCTGTGTTTATTGTTTTCATGTATGCTTTGTTGTTTTGTTCATCTATCCATATTTCGTAAATGCTTTGTGTGTTTGGTGTTGTTATTTTTGTTGCTTGGTTGTTTTCTATTATGTATATGTTTTGTGTGTTGTCTGTGTTTATTGTTTTCATGTATGCTTTGTTGTTTTGTTTATCTATCCATATTTCGTGAATGTCTTTTGTGTTTGGTATTGTTATTTTTGTTGCTTGGTTGTTTTCTATTATGTATAATGATTCTAGTAGTGAGGTGTACTTGTTCTTTGTTTTCATGTATGCTTTGTTGTTTTGTTCATCTATCAATATTTTGTAAATGCTTTGTGTGTTTGGTGTTGTTATTATGTTTGTTGCTTGGTTGTTTTCTATTATGTATATGTTTTCTGTGTAGGAGGGGCTTCTTGTTTTCATGTATGCTTTGTTGTTTTGTTCATCTATCCATATTTCGTAAATGTACTCTATGTTTGGTGTTGTTATTTTTGTTGCTTGGTTGTTTTCTGTTAGCCATATGTTTTCTGTGACGGGTTTTGTTGTGTTCATTGTTTTTATGTATGCTTTGTTGTTTTGTCCATCTAAATTAAAATTTACAACTCCATCTTCAACAGAGAAAAATGAAGTTATAGTTGTTGTTAATTCATTTTCAAGATTTCGTGCTTTAAGAAGACGATTTTTTCTTACATAAAATGCATTCAAATCATTTATTTCTATTTTGTTCATTGCCTCTGAAACTACATTTGTGTTTATTATTTCTCCGGTTTGTTTATTGATAGAAAATATCTTGTTAGTTATCGTTATATATAAATAATTATTATCTTGGGATAAGTCATAATTGTCTGCTATAATCGACCACCATTCTTCATTTATAATTATCTCTGTTGAAAATAAAATATTTTCATTTAAAACTTTTTGAACTAATAATTTATCATCTTCGGCTTTTAAAAGATAAATGACTCCTGTATTACTATTGTCAGCTTCTATATTTAATATGTTGTTGCTTTCATAAACTGTGCTTTCAACATCAGTCTCTAAATTCTTTTCTTTAATGATTCCATCTCTTAAAAAATATAATTTTTTTGAGTTGCTATCTAATGAATAGTCTATAACATCTGGATATTCTATGAATAGTGTTGTACTCTCAATTGGTATTTGGTAAAGTGTTTGGGATGATTCGGGAACTCCAAGCATAAATATAGTATTATCCAAAGCAGAAAATTTGAGATCTGAAGATTTGATAAACAAATCTATGTTTGGTTTTTTTAATACAAAATTTTCATCCGGAAAATTCATGACAACAAAAGAATTTTCTGCTTCTTCAGATTTATCAATTGTGCAGAACAGCACATTTTCATCATTAATTGTGGAAGAGCCATATTTTTTTATTTCACAATCATAATTTAAGTTGCTTTCTGAATTTATGGTGTTCGCTTTGACACTATTTGGAGCACTTATAGTTCCTTCGTTTTTTGTTATAAATAATCTATATTCATCATCATCTTCTTCAAAAGATGTTATGATGTAGTTATCTGGTTGTGTTGATTCTTCTGCGAGATTCAGTTGTATTGTTGGATCTCCGTATAATATGAAAACAGGCCAAAGAAGTCTGACTGTGTCGCATACTGATTCAGTATTATCTGCAAGACAGAATGGGTCATTTTCATAGGTTTCATAAACCAATCGTCCGATTTCACCGTTTGTTCTTAACAACTGCTGCATCATATCATCTCCTGCACTAGAGCTCATTATCTGTCCATCTATTGTGTTGCTACCAGTCATTGCTCCAAGATAGCCTATGGCTCCATGCTTTAAGAATTCTGCACCAAAGAGATAACTGCTTAGGTATGTTCCATCATACTCGCTTTGATGATCAACAATATAATTTACTCCCATTCTGAAAAAGGCATTCGTGTTGCAAGATGCACCGACACCAAAAACATTATTCATATAAGGGATTACTGGTTTTTTATTGTTGTCAGGTCTGAAATAATTAGTATACCAGTTCATCCAATAATAATATACTGAATGTCCATCATAATAGATTATGTCTGAATCAAGGACGTCTTCATCTGCAACTGTGTTCTTAGTACATATTGAATCTCTGGAATCAAAAACACTGCAAATAGTTTCATAATAAGGATTGTATAACTTTGCAAGGTTATACATATAATCATTTGAGTCAACATCATCCCCTGCTCGAAGTATAACTTTTTCAACAGGTTTAATCATCTTGTTATTTTCATCAGAGAAGAAAATGCTTCTTGCAACATAAGAGGACGTATCCGATGGTGTTATGCCGAATATCCTGCCAACATATTTAACAGGGTTTGGATTATTCATTCTAGCAGCATAGCAACTCTTATCACTATAGCCGTTAGATTTCAAAGCAAGACATTCATCAACGCTTGGAGGCTCTGTTCCTTGAGGTAAGAAATTGTGATTGGCAAGAATAGTTATGTATTTTAAATCATTATATGCATAGATTTGATTATATCCGCCATTGACGAATGCAATTTTTTCTTCTTTTGCAAAGCTTAAAACAGGTGCGCTTAATGAATCTTTCCAGAACACTTTTTGAAGAGCAATACCCTGATCATTTATTTGGTTTGTAACTGCAAAGTTTTCTATGTCATTAGTGTTTATTACCAGAATTTTGTCAGAATTAGAATATAATTGTTCTCTTAATTCTTCTTTTGTAAAGCTTTGAACTACATTACCAGCAAGGGTTATATCTCCAACAACAATAATCTTTTTTGATAGTATTTCAGGACTTATTTCATCGTAATCTTTGAAAAGCAGTGGTGCATTTTTTTGTGCTGCAAGAATACTTGCAAGAAGACCAGTATCATAATCATCTTCGCTTATGACAACAGTTGTTATTTCTTCCCAAAACTCTAAATATTTACTATTCGTTATTTGTTCATAACTCCCTTCTTCTAAATTTGCACCCACAATTACTTGCGTTCCTGGTTGTTGAGTAGTATCATCATAGAAATAAGCTTTATCAGCACCCCATTTTGTGACGAATTCTGTTACTGAGTCAGTATCAAAAGCATAATCTCCACTTACTTCTTCTTCATGATATATCAACAAAGGATATAGACATTTTCCGGGTCTGTTTCCATCTTGACAGGATATATCGTTTATGTTAGTCCATGATGAAAGTGGCGTTGCTTTCAATGGTTTATGCCAGTCTTCATCAGTTGTTATAATAACTGTTTTGTCAGTGAATTTTGTCATATCTTTTTTGTTATTTAAAACTTTTAAATTGCAGCTATCAGGCACAAAGTTTCCGTTTACATCATCGATTGTTCCTTCACATACTATTTCTGTTATTGAGTCATCACCGGTTACTTTTCCGGTTATCTTTTCAAGTCCTCTAGTTACAAATCCTGTTATGTCTTTTATTGCGTTTCCTGTACCACCGCTAGTGCTTCCTGTTCCAAATCTTAGTGTGAATCTTGCTGTGAGTGTTGGTTGTTCTCCTGTGCTTAAGTCTTTTGAAACTCTAAGGTCGATTTTTAGGTTTGAATCTGTGAATTGTTTTTCAATGCTTAATGCGATTGCGATTTCTGCCTTGTCTTGTAACAACAATTTGTTTACATCTGGTTTTATGTTTAGTTTGAAGCTTCCCGAATCTTTTTCTGCTATTTGTGTTGCTGCAATTGCTGCTGCTCCTTCCATTCCTGGTTCGCCTATAAAGTCTTTTTTCTGAAATGAGGTTGTGAAAAAAGAAGTCATATCTGTAAATTTATTCATGCTGTCTTCCATAAATGCTGGCATATAAGAATAAACCCAGTTAATATCATATTTATCCTTAAATGCGCTTTGGAATGCTCCTAAAAACTCGTTTTGTGTTAAGACTCCGTCAATTATTTTAGTTGAAATCTGCGCTGTAAAACTTTCCATGAGTTCATTGTTAAAAACGTTGTATGATGAATACTGTTTTTGTGCATAATGGTCAAGATTCATATCTGCTATTAGTTTGTATTGGTCATAATTTGCTTCAAATCGGTAAGGGTTTATCGCGCAGCTAGAACCTTCTTCTGCTTCGTCGCCTGTTACCATTTCTGTTATTGCAATGACGCTTCCTGTAGGTGGTGTTGGGGGTGTTAGGTCTGGTTTGCACATTCCTTCTTGACAAACACCTTTTTTGCCGTTTTCAAGCCATGCTTTTAGTTTTTCGTAATCTTTTTCAATACAACTAACATCAACGCATGATGAACCATCATTCGAACCAGTACATTCATATGAGTCTGCTGCAGGGTCAACGGTGAATGACCAGTCATTAACTTTGCGGTTTAAAAGATGATCATAGGCAATTATGCTTGCTTTGTAAAGACCGGGATCAAGATGTTTTGGCGTGTATATTAATATATTATTTACAAATGTTAAATCCGCAGCGGATACGCTTTCGAATCCTTGATTACTGCTATCTTGAATATAAAATTTATACTTGTATATTCCTGTGTCAGAATCATCTTCAGCATCTGTTATTTTTGCTGAAATATGTATGTTTTGTCCAACAGTACTTCCATCCGCAGGATATAATTCTGTAATATCAGGCTGGTTGTTATCTTGGCTGTAACAAGAATACATATATTTGTTTTTCAACATTAATTCCATGCATTCTTCATTTACTCTTCCAAAACCATGATTGAATTCTTCTGGTGTTAGAAATTCTTGGTTTCTCATTATTCCAATGCTTGTAGGTCTAATATTACTGTTTATGTAAGAGCATCCTTGATATTGTCCAACCACTAATCTTGGAAACTCTCCAGAGATTGTTTCGGCAGGTCCTTCTCCTATAAGATTGCCAAATAGGGAATTAATTCCCCAATACTCATCTACATCTTCGGCTGGTGCACAATTAGGTTTTTGTGTATGATCACCAATGTCTGTTTCAACATATTCATCTACTAGACCGCCAAAAGCATGTCCGAATTCGTGGATAAAAGTTCTTTCCAAATCTTCTTGATTTGTATTTGTGGATAAATACATGTCTCTCTGTTTAATTGGTTGGATGACTTTAGACCAATCAAATTCTGTTGATACAAAACTTCTAAAAGGAGATTCGTAGCTAAAAACAAAATCGAAGTTTGATGGAAACATCTGAACCACTGGCGTTGCCATTATTGATGCATCTCCTGATGCGTAACTTAAGTAATAGAAATGTAACAGTTGTTGATATTCTGGTTTGTTGAATGGATAAACTTGTAGTAATCTATCTATGACGCTTGAAACGTGACTTCTAAATAATTGGTGATGAGGATAATCCATACCTATTATTTTAAAAACATAACCAACATCACCATTTTCATCCTGTAAACTTCCTGAGTTAGGATATTTTAACCATACAAAGTCATCAGAATCCATATCATAAAAGGTAATTGTTTGTGAGTAAATTACAACTCCTTCATCCCAAGGAGTATCAGGATTTGCTCGCATTATGACTTTGAACAAGTATTCTTTTCCAAGTTCAATTAGCGAGTTTTCTTTAGGTGTTTGTATATTATAACCTATGTTAACGCGAAAGAGATCATTACTGCCAGCTATTCTTTTTATATCATTTATGAACATGCATGGTTGAGGATTTATTATTTGACCAGTTATAGGATCAATTAAATTTATCTTTAAGTGTTTATTATAATATTTGTCTGTATCTCCTTCTGCATATGTAGGATCATAATTAAGCACTAAATCCATCTGAATATAACCAACGTATGTGTCTGTAAATGCTTTTAAAAATGAGTATTCTCTGGCATTTGTATCGATAAGACCTGTTGTTTTCAAATACTCTCCTAATATTTGGGTTGTTAATTGTTTTACAGTATCTAGTTGGTAACTTGAACCCCCAATATTATAGTTGTGTAAAATCTTTTTACACTCTACAAGTGCTTCTCGATAAAGTTGTTTGTTAATTAATAATTTTACATAGGTGATGTGTGCATCAATTGCGTATCCTCTTCCTTGCCATTCTTTTAAATATTGTTCAAAATAATCTTTAGCGGTATCGGAATCGCCTACTAAAACATAGAAATGAGTTGCTAATTTTGCAAGAGCCATTCCAATTACTTTGTCATTATTATTTGACTGAGTCTCTATTAATTCTTGCATGGTAAAGATGAATTTCCCATCATCTAATTTTAAGTTAATTAGTCCTTTTAAAAAATAAGCAGAACTTATGATGAATGATGTGGGATAGTCAGTAATAACTTCTTGAAATAAAGGAAGTGCATCTTCATAGTTTTCTGAATTGTACAAGCACTTGGCTTTTAAGTATTTTAAATATGCAATGTAGTCGATTGCATTAGGACAAGAATTAACAAATGTATCGATTGTTGTGCCGATGACACCTGTGGTGCAACTCTCTTTTGAGTATGGTTCTACATAACATGTTTCTTTAGCTTCGTCAAAGAGTGTTTGACAGTCCCCCTCTAACACGCTGATAATAGCAGTAACTGTTGTTGGTTCAGAATATCTGGTGTCGTCCCAGCCGTAATTATAATTGTCAAAAACTTTTGCTTTGCATGTGACTTTATCTCCACTTTCAGTTGGAGGGAAAAATATGTTTGCAAAACATTGGTACTGCTTGTTTTCAGAATCACCATATTTTTCAATACAATGAGTTGGTGAAAACACTTCGCCTTCTGTTTTTTCTTTTTCAACACCAAATTTATCAGTGATTGTTATAGAATATAACATGCTAATATCTTCCAATTCACTATCAATATCTGTTATGTTTGCTATGCAGGTTATATCCCTTTCTTTTAAAGGATTTTCAGGCCAAATTCTTAAAGAAGTGATTGTTGGTGGTTCATTGCTGCCTTCAGTAATTTTAAAGTTCCATTCATATAAACCATTAATTGGAAGTCCTGCAAAATCATAGGCAGATACACTTACTTTAACATCATCTCCTATATTGAAGTATTCGTCCGGGTGAAATGAAACGACTAATTTATCTTTATTAGGATAGTTAGGATAATCAGTGATTATTGAACCTTGAACATCAGTAAAACCATTCTTAGTAACTGTTACATCAACATTTTCACTCATGCCGTTATTATCTTCTATCCAAATAACTATGCTTGTTTTTGTATCTGAGGTTTCTGTTGGTTCATAAGATGATATTTGTGGGGGAGTTATGTCTTCTTTAACATTTAATTGTTTGGCTGCTTCAGAATAAATATCTCTGTTGTCAGCCACGTATGCGTAGAATGTGTAGTCCGGTTCTCCGACAATATCATCAATGTATTCTGCCACCCAATTACTTGTAATAAATGTTGATCTATCGTAATTTGTAATTGTATATGCTGCTGGTTGTGTCTTTGCAAGTTCAAAATTATTTCCACTGCTTTCGCCATTATCTAATGCGAACATTACATCTTCAAAACTAGGTTTACCTATTAAATTATCATATTCAAATACAACAAAATTAATGGTTTTTCCAATGCAACCAAAATGATAATATACAGATGTGCCAATATTTATACCTTGGTAAGTTTTATATTTATAGTTATCTAATGATTCAACGCCGTATGTATCAGTCCAGTCAACAAAGAGTTTGCAAGGACTGTTACATTCACCATTGATGCAAATGTATCCGGCTTGTTCGCAGTCTTCTTTGAAAGCCCATTCACCCAGACCATTTTCATCTAAAACACATTCCATAACCAGGTTATTATCACAAGCCCTTTTTTTACTGGAATCTGTTTCTAACGCTGAATAATAATTATTATTCATACTGCACACATCTTCACCAATTTGTCTGCATTCACCACTCATACAAACTTTACCTTCAGGACAAATACTTAATAGTTCTACACAAGATCGTTCTTTGCTTTCAGAATCATAATCCCTTGAGCAGGTATATTCAATAACTGTTTCAGAATCTAGGCATTCATCATTGTAGGTTCCTCGGGAATCTTTACATTCACCTAAAATTTCTGGATTGTTAAACACTTTTTCTTCAGGGCTGCCTCTGTCTGTTTCAATACAAGACCATGAATCTGTATCATCACTTACGCATTCGCCGTATTCACAATGAGTTCCTCTAGAGCAAGCCACTTGAATCTTAGAGCAGATACCATTTGGATAAACATTGCTTGAATAATCACAATATTGTTCATAAACAGTGTTTTCATCAACACAAGAGTCCCATCCGTTTGCAGCTGTTGAATCGCAGAATCCTTTTACACTTGGATCAACACCAAAACCATCTGTGTCAATACAGAAGTCACCATCTGTAGGTATGGCTTTGCAGCCTTTATTATTAACGTCACTTCCAGAACTGCAGACAAGGTTTGGACTTTCACAACAATCATCATCAGAAGTTACAACATACTCAAATTCATTGTCAATTGTTTCACCTTCATCGCAAGTTCTGCACACAGGCCCTTCACACCAAGGACTTTTGGCTCGTATCATACAAGGTGTTATATCCATGCATGTTTTAAGACAGCATGATTCACCGGTAAATGGTAGAGTTGTCAAGTCAACTTTTTCAAACGTAACCTCATCAATACACTGCATATATCTTGGATTGCTTGATTCATCTTCGCATTCTTCTTTTGTTTTTCCACCCCTCTCACTGCAGGTTCTTGTATCGATACATGTTCCTGCAAAACATTCTTCATAAGTATTTGGACAGCAAGTACTTTGGCCAGACTTAATCCATTTTGTTGTTGGAATATTATGATCAGTAGAACATTGATAGCAAGTATCTGAAAAGCATTGTATATCTCCAATCTTACCTCCAGGGTCGTTATCTTTGTTTTCTCCACATAAAGGAACACATTCTCCTTCAGAACAAACATATCCACTAATTGCAGGGCAGTATATGTGTTCTGTTTCAACACCATTTTCACATCTCATTACTTGGCCTGTATTAGTATTAACACCAAATTCATTAACTTCACAATATTTGGAACCGTGAGGTATGTCATAGCCACAGTTGCAGCCAGCGATGTTGTTCTTACTTGTTGGTTCTATTGTTGAATCAGAATCCTTATAGCTGCACCCAAACTCACAAATATTTGTTTCCCATCTGTAAAGTTTTGCAAATTCTTCTCTTTCACAAGTGTGAACATCATTCCAGCAAACCTGTTCGTTTTCTTCAAACCAGATTCTGTTGCTTAAACTTTTATAATTGTTATCATTGTATTCATACTGACAAGTCCTAGGTATACAAACCATGTTTTCTTTTATTGTAGATGGAGAACAGCTTTCTATATTTGCAAGTTTTATAGTTTTTTTATTACAATCAAAAATATATTCACAGCAAGGATCTTCTGATTTATCATCATATATATACTTGCTACTCCAATCACTAATGAAATTTAAACCGAGAAGTCCCCAGTAATCATCACCGACAGGACCATATTCACCACAATAATTTGAAAGTCCACATTGACCATCAATGCACGAACTTTCAGAACCATATTCATATGTGCAGTCAAATTCAGTATTGGCAAGCTCTTTTTCTATACTTCCATCAATGCATCGATATACAAAATATGAATCTTCACCACAGGTTGTTTGACCGTTTAACACAGTATTTCCTTGATTGTCAACACAGTTGCAACCACAAAAAATATCATTAACTGAATAACAAGCTTCTCCCCAAGCAGCACCTGCCGTACGAGTGTTATGACAACCAGAATCTCCGCAATCATTTATGGCTTTCCAATAAGCAGGATTTGTTGTTTGATCAGTAAAATCTTCATAAACACAAGCATATCTTTTTGTTTGATCACTTATAAGATGATTTTCATCACAGATAACCATTGTGTAAGAATCAAACTCTCCATCAAAATAGCTTGCGGGCCACTCGTTTAAACCAAGCCCTGCTAATAATTGTAAAGTCCAGTCTAATTGGGAGTATGTAGGATATTCACAGTAAGGTTCTCTCACATGAAATTCGTAAAGGTCAGAGTCTGACAACTCGCTTTGGATAGTGCTGTCATCAGGATCAATCGCTTGTACACTCCAATAACAGGTATAAACATGTTCTAATTCCAATGCTTCTTCATCACTGAATTGATAAGCAATAAAATCATCTGCTGAAGTGATTTCTTTGTTGAATTCAAAAATATCACCGTAATCATCATCCACACAAGAAACAGTTAAATTATATCTTGTAACATCAGATCCTTCAGTATCAGTTGATGCAAACCACAAAAGAGCTGGTTTCATCTTATAAACCCAACTATTATGACCATTTATTGGTGCATTCAGTTCAGGCTTTAACGGTGGCTCATTCGCAAGAACAAACGAGATGTTTAACATGCTGAAGATTATCAAGAAGAGGACCAACACTCTTATATGATTATTCTTGTTCATCATTTAACCTTTTCAACCCTTATTTGACATATTTCTTTAAGTTTTGAATCTGCTATTTTATCGCATGTTGAGCTTGCCCGATTCTTTGTTGCATATATATCGTAGCAAACATTCTTTATTTCCAAGTCATCTATTAACTCACAAAGATTGTCTCTGGTTTTTGTGATGCTTTTCTTTCTATAATCTTCATCGAGGACAGGATCTTTTGGTTCTATGCACTCGCCGAATATGCTGCAGATAAGTCCTTGCGGGCACCCACAAATACTGCACGAATCTCTTAATACCAATGGCTCTTTTATGATTTCTTTGACAACAATGTTATCAATTAAAATGTTAATATTATCTGGAGAGCTGAATGATAGTTTTTTATTCCAACCCTCATTTGTTTCTGTGAAAAATTTGTAACGAACTTTTATCCAGTTAAAACTTTCCTTAATCAAAGTGAATTTTTTGCTTGTAGGAATTCCTTCAATTTCAGTTATTAATCTTACATCACCATCAGTTGAGCGGGCATGAAACATTACTTCATAATAGGTATTTTGCTTGATGTAAAAAGGAATATCTTGATATGCTTCTTGAGATGAATCTGTAAGGACTATTTTACCACATTGTTCATCATCAGGATAACAATCAACTTTGTTCCATATAGGTTGAATATATCCAAACCATCTTATTATTGAACACCCATAATCATTGACTTTCATTCCTGCAGGTGTAATTGGACATAAATCTATAGAATCATCAATTCTATCATTGTCTGAATCAATTCCTGTTACTATTTGAAGCGAAATAAATATTGTGATTAAAATATATATAGTTATGAGTTCTTTTTTTCTTTTCAAATTAATCTTTCTCCGTTTTTGATTATGTCTTTTATTAGCGGGTCTTGTTTGTTTTTGTAAAATTCTTTTTTGTCAAAAAAGTGAATTTCAAGTTTGATTGCATACTTTTTTTCTAATTTCGATACTAAATTAGTGACTTTTTTGTTGTTGATTTTACCCAGTATTGCTATATCAACATCTGATTTTTGATTAAATATTAATTTTGAATACGAGCCGAAGAGGTATACTTCTATTTCTTTTAAGATTGAAAGTTGTGTGATGAAATCTGTTATTAAGAAGTAGATTTTTAAAGGCAGTTCTTTTAAGTTTATGTATTGCTTTGAACAAATATCTGTAAGCTTTTTTGAATTATCATTTTCGAAGTTGATTGAATATAGTCTTTTTTCTTTTTTAAGAATGTTTGCAGACAATATTTTGACTAATGCTTTATCCAATAAAACATTGTTCATATATGTTTTTTCTTTTATTTCGTTTCGATTTAGTTTAATTCCGGGAGCTAATGCAAATAAACTTATTATTTTGAAACATTCTTGATTGAATATTTGAGTTATCATTTTTCTTTTATTAATATCTTAATTTTTTCTAAGTATGGTGCAACTACTTCTTCTAGGAACTTTGAAGCTTTCTTCTGATATTCTTTTTTCATAAAATCTGTTCCCGTGTAATATTGTGATTTGACTCGTTCTTTTTTTGCTTCGGCCAAATCATTTGCTAATGTTATGAATTCTCCATATCCTTTTTCAATAAGTGTTAATAGTTCTTTGTTTTTTATTAGTTCTCTTAATACTTTGATTGTTGTGGCATGAACTTCAAATTCAATTTTTATTCTGAAATTCTTGGCGAGTAATAGTTTTGTGATATCATGCATGGCGTAATAACCTGAGATTATGCTCCATCTGGAAAACTCATTTTTGATGAATATACTGTGTTCTAAATTTTCTTTATAGGAGTTTTCGAAAAAATTTACATATCTGAATAGTTCTAATTCATTTATTTTGCTTATTTTCTTTTGTTTAATTAAAACTTCAAGTTTTACCATTTTTTTAGTATAATTATTGTTTTATTTAAATATTTTACTTCTTTTTTGGTATTTTAATTCTTTTTTTGTTTCATAGGCAGATTTATTCTTCATCCTTCCACCTCATCCAAATCAACATAAACCCAATTATAACCATTGCACATATAATCAGCATTTACAGACCTGAAACCTTGAGCTTCAGTAAATCCAAGTTCAGAGCCTTTCTTAGACATGCCGTTCACAAACATACAGCTCTTTTCAATACCGCATTTATTTATATCATCATCAAAAGTTTCAGGACAAATATCTGGCTGAACAGGAATACAGTCATGATTAGCATTAGGCACATCTATTATTCCGTAGCAGCATCCGGTGTTGCCGTTTGCTTCAACAACATTTTCTCCAATATCATCGCCACAGCAGAAACTACCAGTCCAGACAAAGCCTCTGTCTGCTGTCAGACAAGCAGTTTCACTGGTATCGGAATCAACACAAGCACCTCCCTGACAGACAAAGTTTGGCGATAAATCTGTATCACAAGGGAGAGTAATTGTTTCAATAGCATCGTTTGCCCCTGCACCATTAATGTATTTTTCTTTGACATACAAATTATCTGAAGTGCAAGTATCCATTGATATTCCAGCTGAGCAATCTTGGCTTTTTGAATATACACAATTATTAGCAAGCACCACCGTAAGCCATGCAAAACAAGCTATGGGATGTTTACTTGTGGTGCAGGCTACTGCTGATATTGAGCCTGCAAAGTTTACTATATCATTAAGTTTTTTCCCACATTCACACACATCTCCTGTTACTTTTCCATCTTCCATGCAGTCTTTACCAATCATTCTATCAACACAATATTGATCAGTACTCATTAGTAGTATATCAGTAGCCATATATCTGTTCACGCATTTTTCATTTTCATCACAAAGACAGCTTTCCTCATTACAAACAGTGCCACTTTTCATATCATTAGGATCAAGATAATATCTTTCATCAGATCCATCAGTCATATGACACCAACCACCAATCTCATCAACTATTGAATTTGTTATTGTGTCTGTTGTTTTAATCTGAACTTCATTGCAACTTACAGAACAGGTTCCTCCACAGCAATAATACCCTGGACTGCAGATTGTCCCACCGCAACTGCATTCTCTGTTTAATAATCCTTCTTGACATGTAGGTGCTGGTCCGCATTCGCAGTTATCATCGCATCTGCCAATACAGTTTGCTTTTGCGCCTTCAAGTATTGTGTCTGCTTGAATGTCACAAACCTCTGATTCTTGGTTTATTATTCCATCCATACAAGTTACTTCTGCGCAGATGCAGTCAGGTTTGCAAAGCCCTGGGCAGCTTCCTCTTGCATTTCCATCGCACAGCTCGACTATTCCTTGGTCGTTTAATTCTTGAACAACGCCATCACCGCAATACGTGAATGTTTCACCAACGATTCTTTTAAGGCCTGCGTTTTCAAGCAGGTTTGCGTTTCCGCAATATTGAGGCTGGTCAACTGAACAACTGCCTTTTGGCGTGTTGTCTTCGCAAACATCCAGGCATTCACCATAGAATCCGCATTCGATACCTGCGGCACAGCCGCATAAGAAACAGTTAGGCAGCAGTTTTACGTTTTCTCCTTGGTTTTCAAGATTTATAGAGTCAATGTATAAATATTTGTTTTCTTCAAAATTATAGCCTGAACCAATATGCAAACTCATCATGTGTGCGTTTACAGGTATTTCAAAGGTTTCTGAGTATTTATCATAGGTGAATCCTGCAACATTTATTGTTTTTTTCACACAATATTCATCAATGCATTCATCCCAGTTTTCTAATCTTGCACTCATCTCATTGCCGTTTTCATCATAAAAGTAAAGTCTTATCATAAGTTCGTTTTCAATATCTGATGCTGCAAAGAAAGTTAGTAAATATGTTGATTCTGATTCAACATTAATAAATGACTGGCTGACATGTGCATAGTTATTATCAGTTCTTAAAGCGTTCGAACCTCTATAAACATAATTTGTTGTGAGTTCAATATTCTCAGATTCAAAATACCAATCAGTGATTAAATTATCTTCAACAAACTCGAAGTCACCGTTTAATATGTGATTTTCAAAGCCACAATAATTCTTATATCCATTGCATTCACCATATGCAGTTCCATCTTCACATGTCGGTCCAACAAGTATCTTATTTGATGATGCTATTGAATCTTCAAGGCCTGCAATGTTTCCACCGGTATTTACGATGAAATAATATTCAAGTCCAAATGTTTCATCATCTTCTACTTGTTCTTCAACAACCCAAGATATTGCATCGTATATTTTTCCATCACTTCCAAATCTTTTGTTTGTCGGTACGATTTTGACTTTGTCATCTCTTTCATTAGCGTCTTCATCCATTATGAAAAAAGTCAGTTCTTTGTCGTTACAATCTTTTCCTTCAATTAATAAATAAACTGTATCGCCTGGTTTTGCGTGGATTTCATCAATTATTCCATCATCTTCGACCGTCATGCTCCATTTAGCTTTTGTAAGACTACAAATTTGTTGAGCTTTACAGGTTCCATCAGGATGGCAAATACTATCGCCAGGACATATTTCACTATCTGTTGGCTGCCAAGTTTTATCATCTCCAAGGCAATTATCTGATTCAAAACCACTCTGTGCATCACAGTATAATGGGAATTGGAATTGTCGTATGTCAAGAATCCACCCATTAAGCGACCCGTCGGATATTTGTAATCCTGCTATTGATTCTGGAGAAGCAATTATTTCGCTTACTTTATCGCTTTCCAAACAGTATTCATCACAGTATTTGAGTGATAAGTCACCGTTAAACATCAGGAAGTTTTGTCCTTCAAGAGCATTATTTAGATTGAGTGACTGAATACCATTCTTATTAATAATCCCTTTATCTAAACTTATTGAACCAGATTTTATTGTTAGTGTTTGAGAATTGTCAAGGCTTTCAACCTTGAATCCTTGCCCACTACTTGGCAGACCATAATAATCTATACCGTAACCTTTGAGTACAGGACTAAACTTACCCATGAGTGTTTTTTCTTCTTCAGGAGCATTAGGATTGCAGTGTAATCGTTCACCAACAGATATTGGATCAATATTTACTGCTGCGTGCTCTCCAAGTTGGTCGTATACTTCTAATGTTGGTTGATATGTTCCGGTATATTGATAAGTAAATATTGGATTTGATTCATAACTAAAGTCGTTTTCATTTCTAGGATCTTTAAAGTCCCAACTAAATGAGTATCCACCATTGCCTTTTATGATTCCAGAATCAAATGATACTTCAACCGGTATTTCACCAATATATTTATTTGCTGAAGGCCTTATTACTAAAGGATTATGAACTTGGATTGTTTTTAATTTACTGTTTTTATTTCCAACAGAATCGGTGACTGTTACAAGTACATTATATTCTCTTGGTTCTTCTGTTGAAAAGCCTGCATCTGATTCGAATAGGTGTGTTGTTGTTGGTGTGGTTGTTGTTTCAGTTTTGCTATCTCCAAAGTCCCATTTATAGCTAATATAATTGCTAGAACCGCCTGAAACATCTGCATCAAACTCAATCTCTAATGGGTATGCACCATTATCTTTATCAGCTTCAAGTCCCACTTCAAGTTCTGGATAACCCACTTTTATTTCAATAATCTTTTTGGCAGTGCTAAATCCATCACTAACACTTGCTTCTGCAAAATAAGTTCCAATTGAGCTGTATGTATGTGTCGAGTCTTGCTCACTGCTCGTTGTTCCATCCCCAAAGTTCCAGTTATAACTTATTGTCGCATCGCCAAGTTTTGTTTCTTCTTTTTCAAATATAGCCCATAAACCACCACCTTGTGTTTCAAAAGAATCATAACATTTTGCACCATTATCAACTGTTAATGTGACCATTTGACTGTTATAATAACAGCCATCATCTTGTCCAGAGCAGCAGGTAAGGGTTCCGTAGTGTGTGTCGCATTCACAGGATTCAATGCTCAAACTATTGGTATTTGCTACGTTATCATAACTATATTTTGTAATTACATTATTATTCATTACTCTTGATGAGAATTGAACTGTTAATGGTGGACTGCCTCCGCTTGTATCGCTATAAGCGTTTATCTTTACTAATGGTTGCTCAATCTTAATGTTTTCAATTGTTGCAAATGCGTATTGTAAATCATCATCCATTACAGTTAGTATTACATTGTAGTTTCCTTTTTTAGTGTATGTGTGCGTTGGGTTTTGTTCACTGCTTGTTGTTCCGTCTCCAAACTCCCATCTATAGTCATATTGTCCAGAACCACTACTTGCAGAACCATAAAAAGCCACGTTTACAGGCGCTTTAAGGTCTGATAATTCGAAATAATTAGTTTGTGCAGTTGATTTTATGTATGAATCATCATAGCGGGTTATTATGTTTTGAATAATCGTTTTTCCTTCTGCATCAGTAACAGTGAGCGTTGATAAATAATTTCTTAGGTCCAAAAATGTGTGATGATAATTTTGTTGTCTGCTATCAGTAGTTCCGTCATGTTCAAAATCCCAGGCATATCTGTAAGGTTCAGTACCGCCATGAACTATGGCTTCAAAATTAACAATGCAAGGATAATCATCTTTTTTACAAACATTCTTATCAACAGAAATTTCTGCAACCAATGGCCCTTTTTCACATTCATTATTGGCACAGCCATAAAAACAATAATCTTCTATTTGACAATCACTGCCGCAAGTGTAATCTCCACCTGATTCAAAACATTCATTGGGTTCACAGGCATATGTTAATCCATCACTGCAAACTCCGCCACAGCAAAAGTCTGTGAATGAGACTTGGTCAACATCAGCATTGCACATATGATAATCATTATCAGCATCGCAGAATTCCAACTCATCAACTATATCTACAGGAATACTTTCAGCCCATTCCTTCATACATTTACCCTGACCTGTAGAACTTGTAGCTGCACAAATTAAACCATCCCTGCATTCAGCAGTGCAGTCGCAGCTCCTTTCGATTCCGTAGTCACAATCATCATCACAATTATAATTGCCGCCGTAATCAAGATCAGGGCAATTATTATCATCAGTTATAAACTCCCAGCCAGGCCACCCTTCGCCGTTATATAAATAAGCTGGTGTGGGTGAAAAATATTTTCTTGCCGTACCATCAACAGAAATCGAGTATGTTGCACCTGATGTTAAATCATTCTCAAAGTTAATTGTTAGTTGATGTCCGTTATTAACCCAGTTCCAAACAAAATTAAATCCAGAAGTTATTATTATTCCGTCTTTTTTTATTGTTACTGCATTTTGCATTGTTGGTATATCCATTAAATCGGAAAATGTAATAGTTATAGGGTTGTTAACAGGAACATTATAACCTGTTGGTGTTTTATCAACAACTGTTAAAAACCAACATTCATCATGTGTTTCATCATCAATATATCCATCACAGTCATTGTCTATTCCATCAAAACAAAGCTCTCCTGTTTCAAATCCATTTCTACAGTTTCCGCCGGAATCAACACAATTGGTTGGATCATCACAACAAGCTTCTTTTCCATTACCACTAATTTTATACTCATTTTCATCATCACCACAACATTCGTTTGTTGCAAATTGATATTCACCAGGAATCTCTCCCGAGTAACTTGTTGCTTTTGAACCCTTTTCAAGTTGAACTTGATCATAATAAATTGGATCTAAATTACTATGGTGTCCGTAAAGATAAACTCTCCAACCCTGATTTTCTGTTGAATCACCGTTATCATCATATCTTGGAATTGTAATTGTTAAGTCTATTGTTTGCCAATCATTATTACCTGCTTTTGTTGTTGTAAAACTTTTTCCCACAACTACTCCTTCTGAATTTTTCCAGTAAGGATTATGAAGATTAATATACGCTTGATGATTAGAAGTTGTTTTAAATCTTACAGATAAAGTATAAGTTTCTCCAGGTTCTAATTTGTTTTGACTTTGAACGGTTTGATATACTCCCTGCCAACAACCAGTGCTTGAAAGCTTTGCACAATTGCCTGAAAGACAGCCGCTTGTTACTAATTCTTCGTTATAATCCACCCTTGAGTCACAGTTAGGAGCCGTGTGAGTGTAGTGTCCCCAACCTTCCCAATCTTTTTCAAAGTCAGGATTTAATATTAGATTTCTTTCTCCTTGAGGAACTCCTTGCGAGCATAGTTCACAGTTATAATTTAAATCGCAATCTTCCCAGCCATCCATACCAGAGCAATATATTTTTTTGTCATTTTCAACAAGACCAGTGGCTATTTCACTTTGTTGATTATAACAGTTTGAATCATAGACGCAGTCACTTATTGAGTCACAGCAGCTTTGTGTTTTATCAGTTATTGCAGGACAATTATCACCTTCACAATAAGCAATAGTTGTTTTGATTAGAGCAACTTCTCCTGAGTCATCACCGCAGCATTTTGCTTGACCTTCAGCTTGTGAATTCCAGCAATTAGTGCTTGTATGACCATCAATGGTTGCAAGATAGCAACCTTTAGCTGTTTCCAAACAACCGCAGATTGGCATTGCAAGATCTCCATCTGTTGACCATTCACCCGGTTCTTGTCCTCCGCAATAAGCAGTTTCCATTATACAAGGACTGGCAGCATCATTATTATCTTGTATGTAATCAGTCATGTCAGAATCGTAATCTCGACATATTCCATTTAATACGCAATCATTTGCATCATCACAACAGGCTTTATCATTGCTGTTAGTAATATCTCCTTCTTTTATTCTAGAGTGTTCTTCTGAGTCATCTCCACAACAAGCACTTTTCCAACAAGCACTTTCTGCATTGCCTTCTGATAATCCTAAGAACAACGGTTTATTTATATTATTGTTTCCAGCACATTCACTTTTTGTTTCAAGCGTGTCTGCTTCGTCATTTAATTGATTATCACCGCACTCAATAAGAACTTGTATATTCCCCAAATAACCACCAACACCTTGTCCGCCTGCATTGCCAGAAGTGCAACCACTCTCACTATCTTGTCCTCCTGCGCCTCCTGCACCTCCAATGCCAGGAGAAATATCAATGTTAAATGATTCTTTACCACAATCTGTTGTCCAACAGGATAAATCGCCGACAGTGATTTCTATTGTTCCGCCATCACCGCCTCCGCCTCCGCCGCTTCCACCAGAAGGTTCTCCACATCCAACACAGCCAAATCCTGTATCTTTATCATCTCCGCCGTCTCCGCCGTCTCCGCCATTTCCGCCTTTAGCAGATATTAAATGGTTTTCCCCTAAATAAATTTTTTGAGCATCAATAATGAGTTTTCCGCCTCCGCCTCCGCCAAAACCTCCTGTGCTGGCGCCACCCTTATCATCATTGCATCCTTTTCCCTTATCTGCTCCATCATATCCAGGTTCACCATATTTTCCATCAACAATTATATTTCCATAAAGGTTAATTTCTGTTGATATTATGTTTACTTGTGCGCCTGCTTGTGTTTCTACTGGCACAGTTCCATGATTACAATTATTATCAGGACACTCAGACGCGTATGATCCTTTTCCACCATTCGAACCCTTATAGCCGGGTCCTCCGCCTCCACCTGATCCTCCTATTCCGCCAACACCAGTTGTGCTAGAACTTCTTGGTTGTCCAAATAGTGTTATGAACCGTAATTTGACGTTATCTTCAATTTGTAGTTTTTCTATGATAAAGGTGTATTCAGTTAATTGAGGGGTATTGAATGTTACTAATTGATCAGATTTTATAATACAGTCTCCTGTGTATGTTTGTCCAGGATAAATTTTTACACCGTTATTGTTACATAATATATACTTATTATTGCCCAAAACAGTATTTGACAGCAGTACTACTACTAAGAACGAGATGATTATTTTAATACTTAAAGTTGATTTGTTCATCTTATTGTTCTACAATTTTAATAATAATCTTTGGTTTTGTTTTCATTGATTGGATATGTGCAACTGGCTTTACTTCCAAAACATTTGATTTAATAGATGTTATGGAATCAGGGTTTAGTTTATTGCCTCTTACTGTTGCTGTGAAATAATATTTTGGATTGCATGGCTCGCTGAAATCACATTGTGGAAGCTCTGCTTTTTGAGCAATGCTTTTTAGTTGTTCATCATAATATGTTGAACCATCAGAAGCTATGAAAAAATTTCTGTCTGTATCAAATGCAGGCAAGTAAGCAGTGATTTTTGCACCACCATAATTAATATCTACTGTTTTTCCTTTAGATATTATTTTGTTTGTTTCAGCAAAGTTAGTTTCGAGACTTATGCTTAACTGGTTTGTTGAAGAAGCAATAGCATATCCTGTTGGGATTCCATCATTAACAGAGTATAAAATTTCATCGCCAGTTTTTAAAGTGACATCAATTGATTTAATTGCAGAATCAACTGTTATGCTTTCAACACTATCGGCACTTTTAACACCATCAACACTGCTAGTTGTTAATGGTTTACGTCTTAATATTTGAAGCTCTGGAAATGCATTTTCACAATCTTCTTCTTTACAGTTCTTCCCAACTTGTGAAGCTAATGGTTTTATTCGTTCATTGTTTACAAGACAAGTATTTTTAGATACACAAGATGTTTCTTTGTATTCTGAAACCCACTCTTTACTGGCTTCATTATTTGTCATGATGTTTGTCAAAAAAGAGTTTTCTGGCTTTTCCTGTTCACCAATGGCCTGTTTTTTTATTACAAATGAAACTTTAATGTTGTCACAATTCTTTCCAGACACAAATAATTGAACTGGTACTTGTTCATCTATTGATTCAAGAATAATACTCTCTTGTTCTTCAACTATTGAATAACTATTCGTGTTTACTTGTTCATCATATTCTTTGTTAAGTGAAACCTGTGCTTTGAATAATTTTGAATTGTTTTTCTCATCAAGACTGCTTATTATTTCATCAATTTTTTCCAATAGTTGTTCTTTGTTTTCGTTATCGCTATTTATTATGTCTTCTTTTAAAGCAGCAAACAACTGCCTATTATCTCTTAGAATATTCGCGGTTTTATCAGTATCATAATAAGGATTGTTTATTGTTATTTTGTTATACACATTAGTAATCTTTTTTGCAGATTCACTATCATATTCTTCAGCAATATCTAATAAAACTCCTTTTTGATTAGTTATTAGTTTTTCATAATCAATAGCGGTATCTGTTTGTTTATTATTTTTGAAATCAAGTTTTTTTAGGGTTTCATAAAGAATTGGTTTTGCTTCTTTTATCTCAGGGGATTCTAATTTTAAGATTAAGCTTTCAGTTCCTTTACTTGGTCTCCAATACGCATCCGTTAATATGCATGGCATTCCGAATGTTTTGTTGACTTGAATAGATTTACCAGTTGGGCAATGCTTATCAGGAATTATATCGCCAATGATGCCAATGTTTAATCCTTCAAGTTCCATAAGTTCTTCTTTATCTATGTTACCAATGAGACAGTAATCAACAATTATAGGTTCATTTTTAGGAGGTTCTACATAATCAGGAATAGGTATTTCTTCATCCTCTTCTATTGCTCTATCACTTGTAAATTCTTCAAAACTAATAGCGTATCCTGTTATTAATGAACCCATATCCGTATCACAAGAATCAGCGCAAACTCCGTTTTTCGCGACTTTTCCAGGTTTTGAACAACAAGCAGTAGTTCTATCACAGCTATACGCATAGAATTCTTTGCTATCATCACCACAACAATTACCCTGTCCGGATTCATAATATCCTAAAAACCAAATCTTGTTACAACTTGACTCTTGACAATCAGCAATATTTGTGTCAGCGTTTGGATGCAGCGGACATAACAAATTATCATCCTTGTTTGTGCAGGGAACACATGGACCGCCGCAATCAATTCCTGTTTCATCTTGATTTTGTATTCCATCAGTACAGCTATATAATATTGGATTATTTGTTAGTGACTGCTCATATGCTGTTTGAAATAAGATTATATTGTTTTCAACGAGAATTTGACCTGTTAGGTTGACACCTTTTATCTTTGTAACATTCATGCTTAGTCCTGTTGGACAAAATTCGCTTATTGGGTATCCGCCAACTGATATTCCTTTATCAACAAGCAACTCTAGTTCTAAAGAAAGTTCTCCTTTTAAGCAATACTCTGAAAAATCATAGTTTTTGAATCCTTCAAGACACATTCCTTCTTTGACTTGGTCTTCTGGATTATCACAACAAGCAACTGTTTCGTCTTCACCAGTTATTAAGTATTCGTATGCATCGTCACCACAACAATTATTCACGCCTTTTTCAAAAATCATTGTTTCACTATACGCGTTTGTTGATAATTTACATCCAACAACACAATGCTTGATATCATAATCACAATCATATCCATCACAATAAGTGCATTGTAAATTATTATCAGGATCTGCGAGAACAAAACTTAATGAAACCAAAATTATCAAAAGTAAAAAGATTGTTTTAACAAATTTTATTTTATTGGTCATTTTTAACATTGATAATAAATTTTTCTGAATCTTGAGAAACATCTCCTCTAATCTCAATATATGCTGCTGATGTGCAATCATTTTGGAAAGCAACAAATCCTTCCGGACAACCACAAATCGAGGCTTTGCGAACAAGTTTTCCTTGTAAATCACAAAACCATGGTGCTCCAAAAACAAATGATTGGGAGCAATGGTTAGAGGCTGTTCCGTCCTTACAATAAACCGGGTTGACAACAATTATTTTCATTGTTATGCCGCTTTGTAGCACTCTATCTGAAACAATAAATGTGATCTCATATTCACCTACTTGTTCAGGTATGGGCTGCCAGTTAAAGACACCCACAGGAGTCAAAATTGATCTTAGGGGCATGTTTTCTGCAGAAAATGAAACCTGCATCCCTTCAGGATCATAAGCCTTTATCTGAAAACTTATGACATCTCCGGCATCAACATATTTATTTTCTATTGGTGTGATAACTGGCGCGTTGTTGATATCTGTTTTCTCATCACATATCTTAGGACAACTTCCACCGCAATCAACTCCTGTTTCATCACCATTTTGGATGTTGTCATTACAAGCAGGTATTATGATATCGCAAGAAGTACATGGTCCTCCGCAATCAATACCAGTTTCGCCTTGGTTTTGAATACCATCACTACAACTAGGATTTGAAGTGCAAGGGTCACATGGTCCTCCACAATCAATTCCTATTTCACCCTGATTTTTTATATTATCATCACAAGTTGGACAAGCTCTGCAAGGCCCTCCGCAGTCAATGCTTGTTTCGCCCTGATTTTTGGTACCATCAGTACAACTTGGACAGGGAGTGCATATTATTCCCCCGCAGTCAATTCCAAGTTCTCCTTTATCTCTTTTACCATTAAAACATCCTGGTCGAATCTTGTCCTCATAAATGGAGATTATGTCCTTGCCACTACTTTTTATCTGTCCACAATCAACTTCATTAGCATTCTTTTTTAAATCTTCATAGAAACTATTAACATCAAGAATCTCGTCTATAGTATAAGAAGTGCTTAAAGGATTTTTGAAATAAGAAATAATCATTTGTTTTAAGTCTTCTTTCACCCTGTTAACATTTCTTAGTTCATCAGGACAAGGGATAAATGCATAAGAAAAACTGGTTGATAAAATTATAACTATCACTAATGTAACAATTAGTTTATTCCACTGCGAAATCTTAAATCCCCCCTTAAAATCCTCTTTTTAAAATAAATTTATCTTCTACTATTTAAATGTTTTTTTTTGGGTTTTAACAACAAAAAACTATATTTCTGTTTTCAATAGTTTTTTACAGGAACCACCTATATCGCATATGAATCCTCTCGGACAACCGCATTTTTGACAATTGTTCATTAAATCATTTTCTCCACAAAATTTTGGTTTTGTTATTGAACATTGTTCAAAATCTGTGCCATCGCTACAAGTCTCATGACAGCTATTATCTAAACTACAAACAGGATACTGTTCAGGACAATCACAAATCTTACAATTATTAACTAGGCCTTCTGAGCTACAGAATAAAGGTGCATTATTTGAACATGAGCCTATTCTTGTTCCATCAGCACACAAAGTATAACAAAAGCCATCTTCAGCGCATTCTTTTCCTTCAGGACAACCGCACTTTTCACAATCAGACACCATACTTCCAAGACTGCATTTAAAGGGTTGTTGGTCAAAACAATCACCATTATAAAAAATATTTATAATTATACTGCATACAAGGGGATTGTTCCAAATAAGCGGCCAGCCTTCATAGTCATCTTTTGCATGTGTCAATGATTTTAAAGCATTAGCTCTGCCAGCCCCCAGCTTTCCTTTATATAATAGGTTTGCATAATCAATATTATCAGCACCACCCAGCAAGTGTTGTGTCAGGTAATCATTATCTTTATCTGGATAAGCTGATTTTAAAAGTCCAAGAATTCCTGCAACTTCTGGTGTAGCACCAGATGTTCCTGTTATGTATGAATTACAGCCAGTGGCAACAATTCCTGTTGGTGCAGAGATATCTATCCATGATCCATAATTAGACCCACTCCATTTTGAGTCATCTTTATTGGTTGCCGCAACTGCAATTACATTATCATAAGCTGCAGGATATATTTTTTTATCATTATTATTATTTCCAGCCGCTGCAACTAATAATATGTTGTGTTTGTTATACGCATCATTAATAACATACTCTAATAAATTATTTGTAGCAGCATCTAGTAGTGTTGATCCAAAACTCATAGAAATAATATCTGCAAGTTGATTATTCTTAATCCAAACAATCGCATCAGCTGTTACTGAACTTTTACATTTTAATTCTATTTCACCATCAATTTCGTAAGGACCACATACTTTTATAGGTAGTATTTTGCACTCAGGACAAACTCCTGCCATGAAAAAATCATTATTTGCTTTAGCAACCGCTACTCCCGCAACTCTTGTACCATGTTCACAACCATAATCAATAGAGTCGCGTATATCATTATTCCAATCCCAAAAATTCCAACCATCAATAATCTTACCTTCAAATTCTGCCAGCAGATTTGTTTCATCAATAGACATTTGTGACAAAAGACCACTGTCAAGAATTGCAATTGTGACATCATCCCCTGTGCTTATATCCCAAGCATCAGGTACTCTCATCTTTTCAAGATTCCATTGTCTTGAAAATAATGAATCATCAACACCCATCTGTAAATCCATCAAGTAATCCGGTTGTGCAAATTCAACATTTGGATCTGTTTGTAGTTCTTTTATGGCTTCTTCAACTTCTTTATTGTTGATTTTGATAGTGTATGTTTTTGGAAGTTTTAATTCTTTTAATTCTGAAAACTCATATTTGTTCTTTATGTTTTTCAATGATTTTTTGTTAGTATATATTATTTCTTTGTTCCAGATATCATATTTTTTCAAAGTCACATCATCTTTTAATTTAACTATTATTTCTCCAGGAACATAGTTTTTTTCTTTAATAATTTCTGAGTCTGAAATATTGTTGTTCTTTGTTTGTGTGCAGGGAAGACAACTGCCTCCGCAATCAATTCCTGTTTCATCTTTATCTCTTACTTTATTAAAACAATTATTTATGACTTTTTCTTCGTAGATTGTTAATATATCTTTTCCGCTACTCTTAACTGTGCCACAGTCAACTTTTTCAGGATTTTCTTTTAATTGTTTATAAGTGTTAGACATATCTATAATTTCATCAATTGAATATTTACTGGTTTGGGGGTGTTTAAAATAATCAATGATGCTAATTTTCAGATCTTTTTTGACTCTTTCAGCTGTTAATTCATCTGGACAAGGTGTAAATGCGATTGCTGTTGTTAAAAGCAAACAAAATACTGTAAGAAATATAATCAAAGTTTTCTTATTCATATAAAAACCTCCCTTTTCTACTTTTTTAATTCTTAAGATATTTAAATATTTCTTTTAAGCGAAATTTAATTCAAAACATTTTTTAAATAAAAACTTATTTTTCTTTTTGTATGCCAACTGTTTTTGAAGAAAAAATCTATCTTACACTTCGTAAAGTTCCAAGAGACAAAGTTACGACTTATGGTGAGCTTGCAAGAGCTGTTGGAACTAGAGCTTATCGGGCTGTTGGAAATGCAATGAATAAAAACCCTTATGCTCCTGCTGTTCCTTGCCACAGGGTTGTGTGCAGTGATGGAAGAATTGGCGGCTTTAGAAGTGGTGTTGATAAAAAAATTTCTCTTTTGAAAAAAGAAGGTGTGCAGGTTAAGAAAGGTTTTGTTTTGGATTTTGAAAAGAAATTGTTCAGGTTTTAACCATTAAAACTGTTTATCTACTTCTTTTAAGTATTCTTTTACTCTTTTCACGATTGAGTTTAAATAATATTTTTCAATGTTTTCCTCGAATAAGTCTAAAATTTTTGAGTTTTCTTTTATTCGATAATTATTAACAACTTTTTCTACCAAGAATAAATCTCTGATTCTTAATATTTGTCGCCTAATATTTGACGGTGCAATTCCAAGCAGTTGTTGTTTGTATTTTTTTCGATTCTCAATAACTAACAGTTCCACTTCTCTACTTGTTAAGTCCTTTTTAGATTCAAGTAAAACCTGCAATACATCAACAACAACATCTCTAGAATCTCCCGGTTGTAAAAGCCCAAGCGAGAGGCAGAGTTTTCTTACAAGCTCACGTTTTTCTAAGCCTTCAGGGTTTTCATATTTTCTAAGAGTTATTTCTGCAAGCGGGGTGTCAATTGATATTTTTGCCATGAAAATTTTAAGATTTTATAGCTATATATAGTTTTCGATTAGAATTCTTCGATTTTTTAACATAGGTCGCTGCAAATATCTGTCCAGTATTTACAGCAAAGTTTACAAGGGAATTTGTCAAGCCAGAGATCATTACAATAAAGTTGAGCATCACCTTCGATTATTGCTTTTGCTTCTACATTTGAACAAATATAAGGATAATCTCTAATTAAAAATGGTTCTTCTTCACAATTCATATAAATGGTGTTATTGATTTTTGAAATTTCATTGTACCCTTTGGTTATGTTGCCGGTTATGTTTGCTGAAAAAAAAGATATGTAATTTTTATAACGATATGTTATTAGCAGTTCTGAGCCTTCTTTGATTGTTGCATTATAATCATAACCATTAACATAGTCTGGTAGAAAAAACTGTCTTTTATAACCATCTTCAACCCCATAAGCTATTTCAATTTCTGTTTTAACAACATCTGCAATTTGCTTGTTAGTTTCCTGTCGCCAGTTTTCATGAAGATCAATTGTTTTTCTTTCAACAACTATAAATATGCCTGTAAACGCAAGCATCATAAAACCCATAAGAACAACAAACTCAGTGCTGGCCTGAGCTATTTTTCCGCAATTATTTCGCCTATTGATATGTAGCCACCTCTTGACTCTATTTTTATATGTGCAAGACCTGAATGAAAGTTAGGCGAAATATCCTGTCTGTCAGGATCACTTGTTAAATAGTTGCCTGTGATATTTATATCTGCAAAGAACACTGCTTGAGTCACTCCTCTCTGAGTAGCATATTCAATCACAAGTTCATCTTCGGAATCCAAAATGTATGCGTCAACAATTGTTTCTGGAAAACTGATTTGAAGAGTTGTCCATGAATTTTTCCCAACAACATAAATCGTTTCTGCATTATTTATGATTGTTTTTCCAATTTGATTAATCTGTGCAGCGATTGACTGCTCATTAGATGTTTGCGTGTACTGATAAAATATCACACTGCCAGGAATTAGTATTGCCATTGCAAGACCTATGATAAACATGTACTCGGTTGATATTTGCGCTTTTTTATGCATAAAAAACCTCTTTTTTAATGTAATTTTAATGTAATACTAATTTGTCTCACAAACTTTATAAAATTTGTCTTTTTCTAAAAGAAAAGATTTATTAATCCTGCTGAAACACTGATATTCAAATGAAGCAATCAAGAAAGATTCGAAGAAAAGATTTTTTTAAAAAGAACAAAAAATCTTTATCTGAGGAAACTGAAGAGAAAACTGCTGAAGTAAAAGAAGTCTTAACTCCTAAAACTGAAAAAAAGAACTACTTCTTAAGAATATACGACGAAGAATACAAGAAACTTCTCTTAATACCAATCCTGCTTCTCATTTTTTCGTTTATAATTATTGGTTCAACAATTATAACTACTGGTGATTTTGTGAATAAAGGTGTTTCTTTAAAAGGAGGGTTAACACTAACAATTCCTACTGAAGTCCAAATTTCTGCTGAAGAATTGAACAATTTTTTATCAGATAGGTTTTTGCAGAGTGATATTTCCGTTAGACAATTGTCTGAATTAGGTAGTTTGAATGGTTTGATAGTGGAAGCTTCAGATATTGAAGAAGAATTACTAACCAACACTATTGAAGAAAAAATTCCTGATATTAGAGCTGTTTATTCTGTTGAAAGTATGGGTCCTACTCTGGGAAAAAGTTTTTTTAGGCAGACAATGATTGCAATTCTTATAGCCTTCTTATTCATGGGATTAGTTGTTTTTTATTATTTTAGAACTTTTGTTCCAAGTTTGGCTGTGATAATGTCTGCGTTTTCAGATATTGTCATAACAATTGCAATTTTTAATCTTTTAAACATGAAATTGAGCACAGCAGGTGTGGCTGCATTTCTTATGCTTATAGGATACAGTGTTGATACAGACATTCTTTTAAGTACAAGAGTTTTGAAACGAAAAGAAGGAACTGTTATGTCAAGAATTCTTGGTGCTATGAGTACAGGACTAACTATGAGTGCAACAACGATTGTTGCTGTAACAATTGCACTAATTGTATCACAATCAGATGTTATAAGGCAAATAATGACTATTCTTTTAATAGGCTTATTAGTTGATTTGATAAACACATGGATACAAAACGTTGGAATAATAAGATTGTATTTAGAGAAGAGAAAACCACGATGAGCAAGATAAAACAAATATTTACAAATGTCAGAGTTATTATTTTACTAGTGTTCTTACTTATTGCAATAGTTAGTATTCATCCAAATCCTTTACACGAAGGAGCAACTATTCGTTTTGTTACAAGAAACAGTTCTGCAAGTAATGCAGGTATTGCAGGTCCTAAGGCTTCAAGTACGCCAATGAGCAAAGAGACAATCACATCTATAAATAATCGTCCCATAACGTCTGCAGATGATTATTATGAATTCGTATTCAACATACCTGCCAATAAGACTTTTACATTAATCACTAATAAGAATATTTACAGACTTGTAACTTTGCCTGAATATGAAATCACTTTGTTAAATGAGTCTGAAACAAAGATTATATCAAAAGAAGTTTTTAATGAAACTTTGAACAAAACAATTATTATTAATGAATCAGTTATCGTACAGAAAGTTAACAAAGAGATTATTGGTGTTCAAGATGTTGGTTTAGTGGTTTACGATGCTCCAACAACAAATATACGTAAAGGATTAGATTTATCAGGTGGAACAAGGGTTGTTTTAAAACCTGAAGAAGAAGTAACTCCTGAAGAATTGGAAATCATAATCTCAAATATCAAAGAACGGTTAAATGTTTATGGTTTAAGTGATATAACTGTTAAGCAAACAAAGGATTTGGCAGGAAACAATTTCATAGTTGTTGAAATTGCTGGTGCCAATAAGGAAGAAGTAAAAGAACTATTGGCAAAACAGGGTAAGTTTGAAGCTAAAGTTGGGGATACAACAGTCTTTAAAGGCGGTAATGATATAACATATGTTTGTCGAAGCGCTGATTGTTCAGGCATAGATCCTTCAGCTGGTTGTGGTCCTTCTGCTGAAGGTTGGGTTTGTAGATTTAGATTTAGTATTACTTTAAGTCCTGAAGCAGCTGCGAAACAAGCTAATGCAACAAAAGATGTACCAATAATTTACGAAGGGTCAGATGCTTATTTGAATAAATCATTAGAATTATATCTTGATGATGTTTTAGTTGATAGTCTTAGGATTGGGTCTGAATTAAAAGGTAGTCCTGTAACTGATATTGCAATATCAGGTAGTGGTTCTGGAAAAACACAGCAAGAAGCAACGTACATGACTCTTCAAAACATGAAAAGACTTCAAACAATTCTTGTAACTGGAAGTCTGCCTGTAAAACTTGAAATTGTTAAAACAGACACAATATCTCCTTTGCTTGGAGATGAATTTATCAAAAATGCTATAATGATTGGAATGCTAGCAATTTTAAGCGTTGCAATAGTTGTTTTCATTAGATATCGTAAACTAAGTTTATCAATACCTATGATTATCACGATGCTTTCAGAAGCAATCATTATTCTTGGAATCGCATCAATTATTGGTTGGAATTTGGATTTGGCAGCTATTGCAGGAATAATAATTGCAATAGGTACGGGTGTAGATCACCAAATAGTCATTGCTGATGAAACTCTTAAAGGCAAGGCTTCGGCTTATCTTAGCTGGAAGGATAAGATTAAGAATGCTTTCTTTATAATTATGGCCTCGTATTTTACAACAATAGTTGCAATGATTCCTCTTTGGTTTGCTGGAGCAGGACTTTTGAAAGGTTTTGCAGTAACAACTATTCTGGGTGTTTCTGCAGGTGTGTTTGTAACAAGACCTGCTTTTGCAGTAGTAGTAGAAATTTTGAATAAATAAAAATAAAACTTTTTTTATCTGAAAATTTTAAAGTTGTTCTTTTAATCGGTACAAATTTGAAAAATCTACGACTTTTGCAAAATCAGTTACTTCACTCAGTTTTTGTTCAAGTGTTTGAAGAAATAATTTTTTTAAACTGTCATCAAAATTAGAGTATAATATTATGTTTGCAGCTTGATTAGCATGATGTTCTGCTTGTTGGTAAATCATTCTTGATTTCGTAATATCTTTTTTCAATGATTCTAGCTTGTTGATTCGATAGAATAGTTCTCTGCAATAAGCGGTTTTTTTGACTTCTTTTATCTCTTTTAGCAGTTTTTGTTCCTCGTTTTTTGGTATTTGAGACAGATAAAAATTTGCATTGCATATGCAACTTTCCGGATTTCCACTTTTTGCTTCTTCTCTTGCTTTCTGTAAATAATCTTCTTTCGTATTATTGGTTGCCATTTTGAATAAGTAATTTGGTTTTTTTTATAAATATTGATGAAAAATTATGAATTGGTTCAAGTTCCATGTTTTTTTGATTAGACACCGAAAAAAATTAAAATAAGTGTAACTTCGTTAAATTTATGAATTGGGAAATATGGGGTGTAGTAGCAGGACTAATAACAGTATCAGGTTATATTCCACAAATAATCAAAGGCTATAGAACTAAGAAATTAGAGGATTTATCCTACATGTTGAATATATTCATGGGTTTTGGAATGATTATGTGGTTAGTTTACGGCTTTGTCATAACCTCTTTTTCAGTAATATTTGCACAAGTACTAGGTGTTTCTCTGAATGTAACACTAATTTGGATGAAATATTATTATACTAATATAAACAAAAATAGTTCTTAGAAAAATATGGGCCCACTCATGAACAACCCTTTAAGAAATCGTTGATGGAAACATGACTCCTCTGCGAGTCGTAGTGCAAAAATCAAATGTTTTTGCATATAAAAAAGTATGGGCCCACCCGGAATTTCTAACAATAACTTTTTTTATGTTATTTGTTGCTCGAACCGGGGACCTCCGCCATATCAAAAACAACTGTTTTTGGATATCCAGCACAATTGTATATGTCGAGGCGACATCATAGCCACTAGACTATAGGCCCATGTTTTGTTGTTAAAAATTCTTGTTTTATAAATATTTTGGAAACAAGGCTTGTTGCTCATGCTTAATTATTTAAACAACTTGTTGTTTGTTTTCTCTTATGGATACTTATTATGATGAAATATTTGTTGGTTATGATGATTTGCATCGAAAGGAACAGGAGAAAAAGCTTCGGATAATTGCTAATAATTTGAAAGTTTCTCCTTCGGATAAGTTATTGGATGTTGGTTGTGGAACTGGATTTTCAAAGGAATTCTTTGATTGTGAATGGATTGGTGTTGACCCTGCAAAAAATCTTTTGAAGAAATCTCTTGGAAAAACTGTTTGTGCTAGTGCTGAATCTCTTCCTTTTTCAGATGACTCTTTTGATATTGTTATATCTGTTACTGCTATCCATAATTTTTCTAACTTTAAAAAAGGTTTTTTAGAGATGAAGCGTGTTGGAAAAGAAAAATTTGTTTTTTCAATTTTGAAATGTTCTAAATCTTTTGGTGAGATAAACAAGTTTATTAATTCTTTTTTTAAAATATCCGAGGTTGTTGAAGAGGAAAAAGATGTTATTTTCTTTTGTTTCTTGTGATTTTCATAGTTATGGTTATCTTGATATTTTCAAAACCAAAATGTTTTTGGATATAAATTTCATTAACATAAAATTTATATAATCTAAGAATTTTTTTTTAATATATTGTTAATATACTATTAAAAAGGTGATATTTGTTGGCTTTTGAAAAAATAATGGATCCGAGTGTTAAAAACCTCGCTAAAACTTTATTGAGTAATGGACTTGCATCTTCTGAAACTCAGGCTATTGAGATGGCTCAGGGCATGGTTGTTACTGAAAGGAAAATTCAGGCTGATTTTGATGATCAAAAGCCGTTTGTTGAAGAAAAACCAGTTCTTTCTTCTGATCAAAATGTTTCTGAACAAGATTCGGAATCAATCGAAGAGAAAGATTTTGCTTCTCAAGTAACAACTGATTTGATAAAAGATGCTGTTCAAAAACAAAAGGAATCTTCCTGTGCTGATCTTGGGATTGCGAGAACTGCAAGACTTTTTGAAGAGGAGAATGGTGTTAGTTCTTCTGAGGGTGTAATGAAGGAATCTGTTGTTGATAATAATCATGAACTTGATTCTGACAAACCTCTAAAAGACTTGATGGATGAAGATGCAGCACAGATTTATGGCTCTCCTGATACGTTCAAAGAACCAGTTGTTTCTTCTGATGGGGATATAACTATTAGCGATGCTTCTGATGAATCTTTTTCTTCTTCTAATAATATGAATTGGTCTTCTGATAATTCTGATTTTGAAATTAAAAAGTCTGTTGTTGAAAAAGAAAAAGACTCTGAATTAGAGTCTGATGAGTCTGATAAAACTGACGAAACGGATGAGTCTAATGTTTCTGATGAACCTGCTGATGAAGAATCTAAAAAATCTGATGAGAAGAAATCTAAAAAGGTTGATGATTGTCCGGAATCAACTATCGATCTTTCAGATGTTTTTAATTTTGGGAAAAAATAATTAGTTTTTTATCTTTTATTTTTTATTTTTTACTTTATTTTTTTGTTTAGTTTATAAATTATCCACCCACAAAAACGTAACCTTTATATACTACTTTATAATCATGATTTTAAATAGCTACTTTATAATAAATATTCGGGGGGTAGGAGACTATGAAAAAACTATTTTTATTGGTAATAACATTCTTATTAACCTTAATGGTTGTAAGTGCAAACCCAGTTGTAAACGCCATAAGTGGAAAAACTGTGGCTGAAGGCAGCGTTCTTTCTTTTGATGTGACTTGTTCAACACCAGATAGTGGTGCGACAACATTCACTCATAACGGAACTGCTGGAACACTAACAAAAACTAATGATACACTGGCAGTTTTTAGTTGGACACCAGGATACAGTGCTGCAGGAACATACTCATATAATTTTACTGTTGCAGATGTTGATTCTAGTTCATCAACAACAATGACAATAATAGTTACAAACACGAACAGGAATCCAACAATAACCTCAACACCAACAACATCAGTTGTTAAAAATCACTTATACACATATAATGCAATTGCTACCGACCTTGATAGTGATGTAATAACCTTTTCTTTAATATCACCACAAATTGGAATGGTAATAAATTCAACTTCTGGTGTTATGACTTGGACACCAACAATTCTTGGAAACTATACTGTAAAAGTAAAAGCAGCAGATGTAAACGGCGGGTCATATACCCAAAACTATACATTGACAGTGTTAGACACAACCTATTCATTAAGGCTTTCAGATGTGACTTTAGGTGATGAAAGAGAAGAGAATCACACAGCAACACTAACAGTTGAGAACATTGGAAGTGAAACAATAACAAACATTGCAATAAGCGATAATGTACCATCAGATTATCAAATAGGCTATTCTGCAAAAACAATCGCAAGCCTTGCAGCAGGAGCATCCACAACAATAATTGTTGAAGGATACATTCCAGATAATCAGGATTCAGGAAAGGAAAATGTTGGAACAATGACTGCAACTGGAACAAGCAATGGACAAATAGTAACTGGCACAGGTAAATTATACATAGAAGCTGAAAACAACCTGATAATAAATGACATGACAATAACTGTAGATGACGACGATGAAAGTGTTGATGATGGTGATAAAATAGAAGTAAGGCCTGGAAGTACAATAATAATGGAGATTGAACTTAAGAATACAAATAGAGACTATGACATTGAAGACATTGAACTTAATGTATATGATGAAGATGGAGACTTAGATATTGATGAGTCAGAAGATGGAATTGACATAAAAGACGGCAAAAGAGAAACAATAACCTTTGAGTTCGTAGTTGATAACGACGCAGATGAAGAAACATACGAAGTGATAATTGAAGTATACGGAGAAGACGAAAACGGAGCCACACATGGAGAAACATGGGAGATTGACTTTGAAGTCGACAGAAAAACACACGAGGTAATAGTCACAAGAACAATTGTTGATACAATTACTTGTGGACAAAAAGAGTTTGATTTGCAAATCAGGGTTGAAAACACTGGAACCAGAGATGAAGATGAAGTTGCAATTGAAGTGAAAAGTACAACTCTGGATTACAACGAAATAATATATGACTTAGAACTTGACGAAGGAGATGACCTGGAAAGAACCTTCACAATACCAATACCTGAAGGAACGACTACAGGAACAAAAACAATAACAATATATACTTATTATGACAACGATGAAGAATCTGATATTGCATATGCTTACTTAACTATGCCTACCGCTTGTGGAGTTACAGATGACACAACAACCGAAGAAGATAGTACAGGTATAATTGTGCAGCAACCAGATGGAACAGATTTAGATGACTCAGTACTTATTGATTCTTCAACAGGAAAAGAGACTAAAAGTGCAGGACTAGGAGATAATATTTTAACGATTGTTTTGTTAGTCTTAGCAAATTTGTTGGTTTTAACAATAATAGTTATCTTGGTTGTTAAGTATTTGTTTAAATAAAAACAGAAATAATTTTTTTTTTATTTTTTTTTTAACTTTATCTTTTTATGAATTCTTGCATGACCTCAACAAATTCTTGAGCATCTTTTAGGTATTCATCGAATTGTTTGCCAGTAATTTCTTGGATTTCTCTTGATAGAATCATTTTGCTTAATTTATAGAATTCACGCATAATCTTTGGATATTTTTTATCTAAAAGATTCGTTTTAACCATTTTTTCTTCTAAAAAATCTGCAACATGTTCAGGAGAGGGTGGAACCTCGTTTAATTTCATTAAAGCTGCATGTGATGCATCAATAACTGCCCAGTAAAGATCAACTACTGCCTGAGAAATATGCCATTTGGAATTAATAATTGTTTGTGGTGCTCTGTTAAAATAAGTCCACATGGATTCTGCACTAGGTCTGATTCTTCCCTGATGAAGAAGTGTTTGTAATGGCTCAAAAAACCCTGTGTCTATAAGTGCAATTCCATCTCTGAGAATGTTTACAGCAACAGGATCACCAGCTCTTACATACTCCCAGAAATTTGTGAATTTAAGAGTTGTTATGTGGAGCTTTGTGCTGACTTCCCTCACAATTTTTTCCACAATTATTCTGTAAGTTTGAATAAGTTCTTTTGTTAAAACAATATTTATATCATCTATGACAAGTAATATGTCAATATCATTGCTTTTAGACTTTTTTCTTGCAGTACTTCCAAAGAGAACTATTCCTTTTATCAAATGGTCAAGTTCTTTGTAAATCTTTTTTGCGAAAGAATAAGCGAAGTCGATACTTTCTGTTTCATATTTATCAGTATTGACCTTTTTGTTCTTTTCGACCTTGAAATCCAACTATAACACCTCTTTTTTAAAATTAACTTTAAAACTCTCTATTATATAAATTTTATTGTTAGTGAAATTTATGTCCAAAAATCTTTTGATTTTTGATTATATAAATTTTATTGTTAGTGAAATTTATGTCCAAAAATCTTTTGATTTTTGATTATATAAATTT
>Ga0180007_10001225_pt1 | contig 36629 bp, 31 predicted proteins | sample MM_PC_MetaG_FD_121122 | JGI IMG/M metagenome (GOLD analysis project Ga0180007, IMG submission 121122) | Groundwater microbial communities from the Aspo Hard Rock Laboratory (HRL) deep subsurface site, Sweden - MM_PC_MetaG | ecosystem: Environmental > Aquatic > Deep subsurface > Groundwater... | reverse complement strand
TTCATCTCTTTGCCTGCCGCGCGGATATTGATGATTTCCATGCGGTGATTGGCCTGGGGATGGACCGGGGACGGCCCTTCGATGACGACAACATAGTCATTCCTGATGCCATGGGTCTGGGCTATGCGGGTGGCAAAGTCGGTCCAGTTATCAGGGTGGTCTTTATACGGCACCGGCAGCACCCCATAGGAAAAGAGGAGTTCCTGGCAGGTCTTGTCGCTGGGGCTGACGGCAAAAAGCCAGGCCTGCATCCTGAAGCGGGCCATGTTCCTTGCCGTGGAACCGCTGGCAGTGGGCACGATGACTGCCCCGCAGTCAATCTCTTCCAGGGTGTTTTCCACACTGAGGGTGATGAGATCCACCAGGTTTTTACGTTCCTTTTCCCGCAAAGAGCCAAGGATGCGATGGTAGTGCCTGGTGGGGCGGTAGGGTTCGGTTGCCGCGGCGATCTTGGCCAGCATGGACACCGACTCAACCGGATATTTGCCCATGGCCGACTCGCCCGACAGCATGACACAGTCCGTGCCGTCCAGAATGGCGTTGGCCACATCGGTGGCCTCGGCCCTGGTCGGCCTTTTGTTGTTTGTCATGGATTCCAGCATCTGGGTGGCGGTGATCACCGGTTTGCCAAGCACGTTGGCCTTGGCGATGATGTATTTCTGGGCCACGGCGATATCCTCTATGGGAATCTCCACGCCGAGATCGCCCCGGGCAACCATGATGCCATCCGCCGCCTCCAGGATTTCATCGATATTTTCCCGGTTGCTCTTGCGCTCTATCTTGGCGATGATGAAAGGCCGGTAGCCAAGATCGGCGGCCGCCTGGCGCACCGCATGGATATCAGCCGCCGAGGTAACAAAGGACTGGCTGATACAGTCCACCCCGTTTTCAAGGGCAAACTTCATACAGACATGATCATGTTCGGTAAAGGCGCTGATGCCGAGATCGATGCCGGGCAGATTCAGCCCCTTTCTCGACCGCAGCTCGCCGCCCACCACCACGTTGCACAGCACATCATTGCCCTGCACCTCCACCACCTTGACCTGGATCAGGCCGTCGTTGATAAAGAGCATGTCACCAGGCTTGACCACCCGGGGCAACTGGGTGAAGGTGGTGGAAACCCGCTTGCCGGTCCCGAGGATGTCATCAGCAGTGAGAATGAAACCATCACCCTGTTCGAGCTGCTGGGGTTCCTCGGCAAGTTCCCCCAACCGCATCTTGGGGCCCGGCATATCAGCCAGGATGGCAACCCGGGCATTCAAGGCTGCGGCCTCGGCCCGGACCTTTCTGATGACCTCGCCATGTTCCTGAAACTGGCCGTGGGAGAAGTTCAAACGGACGATATTCATACCGGCCAGAATCATCTGCCGGATAACCTCGGGAGAGTCGGAAGCCGGGCCGATGGTACAGACGATTTTTGTCTTACTGGCAGGCAGATTCATGTTTCTTTCAGGTGAATTTTCTTTGTCCATGGGTCATTTTACCAAAGAAGGGGATAAGCAGGTTGCGCGCGAAGATTCTATCTTTTCAAATTTATAATAAAATTAAGCAAATTGATAATAAATTCTGCGACAAAATCCCATCAGCCACCATACCGGCGGGCAGATATTCACCTGCCGCTCACCTGTGAAATAAATCGAAAGTCCGTTTGAAAATATGATATACTTATTGGCGAGGAAAATGAATTGAGGGAGAAAGCTTTATGGCTAAAGAAAACAGATGTTGCTGCATGATTGCCGCGTTTGTTGCGTTCGTCGTTGTTCTGGTCATCACCTATGTCTCAGGCTACTCCATGGGACATTGGACCTCCACCACCTGGCTTGCCGTCTCGGTTATTGTGGTAACAGCAGGCTTCTGCTGGCTCTGCAGGAGCAGGGAGAATAACAACAACTTTTAACCGCTGCAAAGACGGGGACAGAACGATTTTCGCCAAAACCGCGAAAAAAAATCAGACCCCTGAGTCTGGAGGAAAAATCAAATCTGTCTCCCGACTTTCTTTCAGCCTGCCTTAGCGCGGGAACGCCCCGTTGTTGATATCAATACAGGTGCCGTTAATGTACTCGGGACAGTCTGTCGCCAGCCAGTACATGGCATCCGCCACCTCAGTCGGGAAAGCAAACCTGCCCGTATAAACCGCGTTTCTGATATCCTTTTTCCGCTGTTCAGGGATGACGGCGAGCATATCCGTTTCCACCGGTCCGGCGGCCACCGCATTAATCACAATGCCTTTTGGTCCGAGAATCTTGGCAAAGCTCTTGGTCATGTTGATGACCCCGGCTTTGGTGATGCCGTACCACACATCAGGGTGGCCGATTTCTCCGGCAATGGAGGCGTTGTTGACGATTCTGCCCCAACCCTTGGCAATCATGTTTTTTGATGCCTCCCTGATCAGGGCCACGGGAGACTGGATGTTGATTCTGATGATCTGATCCATTTTCTGCCAGGGATAGTTGTCAAAGGGCAGGGCATGCATGATGCCGGCATTGTTGATCAGGATATCTACCTCTCCGATATCTGCCATGAGTTGCGGAATACCCTCCACATTCTGCAGGTCATAGGTTATCGCCTGGACATTTTCGCAGTCATGCAGGGCAAAGTTGCTGAAATCCCTGGCCACAACCTTGACCTGATAACCGGCGCATTGAAATTTTCTGGAAAGCTCCAGCCCGATTCCTTTATTGCCGCCGGTGATCAACACGGTTTGCCTGTTCATTTTTTCCACCATTTTTTAATTTACCTGCCTTTCGGGGGGAGATCAGTAGGGTTTTTCTCCGATAATGTTTCCAGCCGGAGCGTAGAGACAGAGCCAAACCTGTGATTTGTCCTTGCAGATCGATCTGCCGCAACCTATTTCCCTGGTGTCTTTCCAGACCAGTTGGGTGTAATGGCCGCAGGTTTCACCAAGGGGGGCCGAGCAGGTTCCCTGTTTATAGGAATACATTTCCTTTTCACCGGCCCACATGAAAACAACATCCTTTTCACTGATCTTCTGCACTTCGCCGTGCCAGATCCACTGACCGAAGGCATTCTTCTTGTTCGCCGTTTCCCTGGCACTTGCCCAGAAGAGATTTTCCCCTGGCCCGCTGTGCTTCATGACGCAGCCCAGTTTCTGCAACTGCTTTAGGCGGTTGATGGCCTTGCTTTCCAGTTCCTTGGACCACTTTACTTCGGGGGACCCGACCATGGCACGCTTCTCATTGTGGGCCTTGACCATGGCAAGGGCATCGATTGTGAAATCTCCGGCCCGACTGCTCGCGGTTATGGTGAGCAGAGCAGGGAGACCAAACATCATAATTCGATAAATGAGATGGTGAGTTTTCATTCCGTCCTCCAATTCGTATTACTTGCGATATCACACAAATAGATTAAAAACGAACTCGTCGGAATCTTGGAAAATCCACGACATACATGGCTAACTTACCAAAAATTGACCTAAAAATACATACCTTTGCAACAGGATCTCATTTTTTTGCCTTGACAATCCCATGGGAAAACGAATAAAAAAAATTCTTTGAATGAGCAGCCATTCATTGTTTTTTTTGAATTCCAAATTTAAAGAATTGGAGGATTAGCAAATGAAGAAGATGTTAAAAGCTTTCGCACTGGGATGTTGTCTTCTGGCCGGCACCGCTTTTCAAGTAAACGCAAGCGGCAGCACAGCGCACAAACCCAGCCCTGATGCAGCCATAAAGATTCTGCAGGAAGGCAATGCCCGCTTTGTCGCCAACAAGCCCACCCATCCCCACACCGACACCAACCGTCTGATCCAGGCCGGCAAGGAAAACCAGGGTGACCATGCCTATGCCACCGTCATCTCCTGTTCCGACTCCAGGGTTCCTGTTGAGCTTTTATTTGACGCCGGCGTAATGGACATCTTCGTCATCAGGGTGGCAGGCAATGTGGTTGACGTGGATGAAGCAGGCTCCATCGAATACGGTCTCGCCCATGTCAATACCCCGGTTCTGGTGGTGCTTGGACATACCCAGTGTGGCGCCGTTACCGCCGTCACCGGCGTGGTTGAAGGCCATGGCCATGCTCTGGAGAGAAATATTCCGCCCCTGGTTGATAACATCATCCCGGCAGTTAAAAAAGCCATTGCCGAACATCCGGACAAACACGGCAAAGACGTTGTTCCCTTCGGAATTGAAGAAAATATCTGGCAGGGAGTCAATGACCTGTTCATGAGCAGCCCGGCTACCCGTGAACTGGTCAAGAGCGGCAAAGCCAAGGTTGTCGGCGCAATCTACGATGTCGGCACCGGCAAGGTAGACTGGCTGCCGGAAGCCAAGGTAACCGAAATTCTGGACAAGGTTGAGAAGGATCCGGCCAGAGCCATGAACGCTATGGCAGAATAAAGCTCTCGGAAAAAGTCAGCATTATTTCCGCGGAGATAGTATGCAAAAAAAGGCAGGCTCCCTTGGGGGCCTGCCTTTTTTTGGGGCCCCCGCCAGAACCGTTTCAAGGTGGGCACCAACATGTTGTAGCGGTGTAGGGGCGGTTCGCGAACCGCCCCTCAATCTCCGGGCGGGAACAAATCTGAATGAGAAACAAAAATCAGCCGCCGATTTCCTGCAGTCGTTTTCTGGTCTGTTCGATTTTCGCCAAAGTGGCGGACAGGGTTTCCACCTTTTCTTTTTCCTTGGCCACCACATCCTCCGGCGCATTGTCCAGAAATTTTCTGTTACTCAGTTTCCCCTGACTCTGGGCGAGCTGCTTGTCGATCTTCGCCTGTTCCTTGCTCAGCTTGTCAAGTTCCTTCTGCACATCAATGAGTCCTTCCAGAGGCACGCAGATTTCAATATCTTCAAAGATGTATGAGGCGGCCCCTTTGGGACCATGGCCCTCGCTGTGCACCGTCAGGGTGTTGGTGCGGGTCAGTCCTTTTATTTCGTCGCCATGTTCTTCAATGGTGTTTTTCTTTGACTGATTCTGGCAGATGACAATTGCCTCAATTTGGGCAGAAGGATGGATCTGCATCTCGCTGCGGATGTTGCGGATGCCGCCGATCAGGCCCATGACAAGCTGGGCTGTGGCCTCGGCATCAGGATCATTCCAGTCCGTATTTTCAATGGGATATGGCTCAGTCATGATACTTTTTCTCTCACCTGGCAGAACATGCCAGATTTCTTCAGTAACAAAAGGGATCACCGGGTGGAGAAGTTTGATGACCGACTCAAGCACGGTAAAGAGCACGGCCTGGGCCTTGTGTTTCTTCTCAGCCGAATCGCTGAAAAGCTCCGGCTTGATCAGTTCCAGATACCAGTCACAGAACTCATGCCAGACAAACTGATACATGGCCGAGGCGGCATCATTGAAACGGTAATCATTAAGCGACTTATGCACCTCCGCGATGGTGCGGTTCAGACGGCTCAGGATCCAGCGATGGGGCAACCCGAGCCCCTTGCCGCTGATGCCGCTGGTCACAGAAGCATCACAGTCGCTGATATGCATCAGGGCAAAACGGCTGGCGTTCCATATCTTATTGATGAAATAGCGGTATCCTTCGATCCTATCCTCCGAGAGGCGGATGTCCCGGCCCTGGGCGGCAAAGGCGGTCATGGTGAAGCGCAGGGCATCGGTGCCGTACTTGTCCATGACGAGCAGCGGGTCCATGACGTTGCCCTTTGATTTGCTCATCTTCTGGCCCTGGGCGTCGCGCACCAGGGCATGCAGATACACATCCTTGAACGGCACCTTGCCCATGAAATGAATGCCCATCATCATCATGCGGGACACCCAGAAAAACAGGATATCAAAACTGGTGATCAGCACCGAGGTGGGATAGAAGAATTTGAGTTCCGCCGTGTCGTCGGGCCAGCCCAGAGTGGAAAAGGGCCAGAGGGCGGAACTGAACCAGGTGTCAAGGACATCGGTTTCCTGCAGCAGCTGGCCGGACCGGCATTTCGGGCAATGATCCGGATCAGTTTCACTGACGATCAGCTCCCCGCAGGCCTCACAGGTCCAGGCGGGAATTTGATGGCCCCACCAGATCTGGCGGGAGATACACCAGTCGCGGATATTGTACATCCAGTCAAAAAAGGTATTTTCCCATGATTTGGGATGAATCTTGATGTCGCCGTTCTTTACCGCGTTTATGGCTTTCGCAGCCAGCGGTTTCACCGAGACAAACCACTGTTTAGACAGGGATGGTTCAACCACGGTAGCACAGCGGTAACAGTGGCCCACCCCGTGCTGGTAATCTTCGATTCCCTCAAGATATCCCTGCTCCCGCAGATCCTCGACGATCTTTGTACGGCAGGCAAACCTGTCGAGCCCTGCATAGGGACCGGCCTCCTCATTCATGCGGCCGTTGTCATCCATCACCTTGATTGAGGGCAGATCATGGCGGCGGGCGATTTCAAAGTCATTGAGGTCATGGGCAGGGGTCACCTTCAAGGCGCCGGTACCGAATTCCCGCTCCACCTGGGCGTCGAAAACAACGGGGATCTTACGGTTGACCAGGGGCAGGATAACGGATTTCTCCGGCAGGGAGGTGTAGCGCTCATCCTCGGGATGCACGGCAACACCGGTATCGCCAAGCATGGTTTCCGGCCTGGTGGTGGCGACCACGATGTAGCCGTCGCCCTGGGCATAGGGATATCTGATGCGGTAGAGTTTGCCGTCGGTGGGTTCATGCTCCACCTCCAGATCAGCCAGCGCCGTATGGCAGCGGGGGCACCAGTTGATGATATAGTCGCCCTTGTAAATCAATCCTTCCTTATAGAGACGGGTAAAAACCGAGCGCACCGCCCTGGATAAACCTTCATCCATGGTGAAGCGCTCCCGTTCCCAGTCACAGGAGCAGCCCAATCGCTTGAGCTGATTGATGATCTGCCCGCCGGATTCGGCCTTCCATTGCCATACCCGTTCAATAAATTTTTCCCGCCCCACGTCATGACGGGTAAGGTCTTCGGCGGCAAGCTGGCGTTCCACCACATTCTGGGTAGCGATGCCGGCATGATCCGTCCCCGGCACCCAGAGGGTATTGTAGCCCGACATGCGTTTGTAACGCACCAGGACATCCTGCATGGTATTGTTTAAGGCATGACCGACATGGAGAACACCGGTGACATTCGGCGGGGGAATAACAATGGAAAAAGAGGGCCGGGATGCATCCATGGTGGCCCTGAATTGTTTCTGCTTCTGCCACTCCTCGTACCATCTGCGTTCAACATCAGCAAATTCGTAGGCTTTGGCAAGCAACTCTCCTGTATTTGTCTGGTCTGCTTTATTTGTCATACTGATACTCTTTTAACTTAACACCTTGGGCCGTTTGGCCGAGCTGATTTAATCTTGAAACGAAAAAAAACCTGACTACTTTACTGCACACTCCACCTTTTGGGAAAGAAAATATTTGTGTAGAGATCCAGTGCATAACGGTCCGTCATGCCGGCGATGAAATCGCATACCTTGCGCGGTCGTGACGTTTCCACCCCATAGGCCGTTGAAACTTCCCATATCCCCCCACAGGGAAGCTTCACATCCTCTTCCATGAAATAATGGTATAAATCCCGGATAATTTTCATTGCCTTGATAAATTCGCGATGCACGCAGGGGGTCTGGTAGACATTTTCAAATAAAAAGTTGCGCAGGTCGGATGTGGCCTCAAGAATTTTCGGGCTCATGACCAGTCGCGATTCGCCTGCTTCAATGGTTTTCATGATCAGATCATTGACCATGGCGCTGATCCGCTGTGAATTTGTTTCCCCCAGGTCGGCCCGGATATGACCAAGCATATCCTTTTCCTCCAGGAGCCCGGCCCGGATGGCATCATCAAGATCATGATTGACATAGGCCAGGATATCGGCCACCCTGACCACCTGTCCCTCCATGGTTTCCGGCAGGTCGGAAAGATCATCGGGCAGGATATCCCGCCGCCCCTTTGAGTGCTTGAGTATGCCGTCCCGCACCTCATAGCTTAGATTCAGCCCTTTTCCTTTATTTTCCAACACATCGACCACGCGCAGGCTCTGTTCGTAATGTTTGAAGCCGCCGGGATGCAGCTCATGCAAAACAGCTTCGCCGGCATGGCCGAAAGGGGTGTGGCCCAGGTCATGCCCCAAGGCGATGGCCTCAATAAGATGGCCGTTTAAGCGCAGAGCGACGCCGATTGTTCTGGCAATCTGGGCGACCTCCAGGGCATGGGTCAGCCTGGTGCGGTAATGGTCGCCGGTGGGAGCGAGAAAAACCTGGGTCTTGTGGGTTAGACGGCGGAATGTCTTGGAGTGAATAATTCTGTCCCGGTCGCGCTGAAAGGCAACCCTGATGGGACACTCCACTTCTTCCCTTGATCTTCCCTTGCTGTTTTTCGTATGGCAGGCAAAAGGGGAAAGATTTCTGGCCTCCCGGTCCTCAATTTCATTTCGAAGACAGCGTATCGAATTATTCATATGCATTATCAAAAAAGTACCCACAGAGGCACAACGGCCTCTGTGGGTTTTTGTCAGACAGAACAGCTATCTGTATAATTTACCAGAATATTTATTGAGCCCGGCTGCTCACGTGGGTGACGATGGGCCCACGGGTGAGATCTTTCAACACCGGATGCTGCATGATCTTATTCGGAGACTTCTCACCGTTGATGTTGGTGATGATCAGCGATCCGCGACCCTGACCATAAATATCATTGAAATCGTAAACAGCACCAACCACCACCAGATCACCATGGGTAACTTTCTCATCATAAAGCTTCATGGAATAATCAACCTGATAATCAACATTGCGTTCGACATTCTTGGCCCAGCGTTCCTTGAACTCGCCACTGTGGTCATCGAGGGCGATAACCGGTTTCAACGGATCAAGTTCTTTTTTGATGCCCGAGGTTTCGCCGGAATAATCACCCATGGCAGCCTTCACGGCGCCGCAGCTTGAATGACCCAGGATCATGAGAACCTTGGTCGGCAGATGACGCACGCCATAATCAACGGAGCCTTCGGAATTGGCCACCTGATTGCCGATATTTCTGATCACGAAAATATTGTTATCCGGCACAAATCCGAAAAGATTGGTGTGAACCCGGGAGTCGGAACAGGTGACCACGGTCAGGACAGGAACCTGGCTGTTTTGAAACAAGTCAAAGTATTTGCTCTCATGGTTCATTTTAAATCTTTCGTTTCCTTCAATGACCTCCCGCATGGTTTCGCTGGCAGAGATCTCAGGTTGGGCAGCTGCGGCGGCGCCATGGCCACCGGCTTGCTCCGCGCCTTGATCTGAGGCCATCGCCAAAGGGGTTGCGGCAAACAGGGCGGAAAAACTTAAGGCTAGAAAAGCGTTTTTCAATACTTTTTTCATTTCAATCCTCCAGTGAAATTCAGGTATTCGGGTTTTATGCAAGGCTCAATATGTGTGAATTTTTCAATTTATTCTCTTTCATCGCGGACACCGTACGACATTACTGGCATTTTTTCTGATGGTCAAGAAGTTGTCATCATATATATAGAACAAAATGAATACTTATTCAAAAAAAAACAGAGCCTAATTTTTCCCCCATGGAAAATGAGCCGGGGCGCATCATCCCTGCCTGGAAACTGCTTTGAGGATATTCCATTATGAGGGAAACGAGCTTTCAATCTGTTCGACTTTCTCCTGATTGACTTCCCATTGCTGGTAGAAATGGGCCAACCTGCGCTCAACCGCTGCATATTCCTTGCTTTTTTCGAAAAAAACCTCCTGGTCTTTATAAAGTTCAGGATCAGCCAGCAGACCCTCAAGTTCAGCTTTCCGGGATTCGAGATGGTCGATCTCTTTTTCCGCCTCTTTTATTTTTGTCAGATAAGGTTTGAGCAGGCTGTTTTTCTCCTCTCGGATTTTTGCCTGTTCCTGCCTTGCTTTTTTCCCCTTAACCGAACCGGAAGAGGGGGTTTGTTCAGGGTCGGCGATCGTTTCCACTGGAGGAGCATGCTGCCGTTCCCTGGCGTTTTTTTCAAGATAATAGGCCAGATTTCCCTCAAAAAGAGTTGCTCCGCCGTTTTTTATCTCCAGCACCTTGTTGACGAAATGATCGAGGAAATAGCGGTTATGACTGACAACGATGATGGTGCCGTCATACTGTCCCAGGGCATCCTGCAGTATCTCCTGGGACATCATGTCAAGATGGTTGGTGGGTTCATCCATGATGAGCAGGTTGGCCGGAGTGGCGATCATCTTGGCCAGGGCCAGGCGGCTTTTTTCTCCACCCGACAGGACCTGCACCTTTTTGTCCACCTCATCGCCCTTAAAAAGAAAAGCGCCTAAAAGGGATCTGGTCTGGGTGACCGTCTTGTCAGCTTCGATCTGGTTGAGGGTCTCGAGAACGGTGTACTGTGGCGAAAGCTCCTGGGCCTGATGCTGACCGAAATAGGAGAGAGAAACGTTATGCCCCAGACGGATGGCTCCGCTGTCGCACGGAACGAGCCCGGAAAGAATTTTCACCAGGGTTGATTTTCCTGCGCCGTTTACCCCGACAATGGCCATCTTGTCGCCCCGTTGCAGCTCAAAGCCGAGATGGGTAAAAACCTCTTTACTGCCGTAGCTTTTACACAGATCGTTTACGTCAATGGCCAGCCTGCCGCTGGCAGGGGCCGGGGGGAAACGGAAGGAAATTTTCTGCTCGGTATCCTCAAGCTCGATAACATCCATTTTCTCAAGCTGCCGCATGCGGCTCTGGGCCTGTTTGGCCTTGGTCGATTTGGCCCGGAACCGGTCGATAAAACGTTTCGTCTGGTCGATCTTGGCCTGCTGGTTGGTATAGGCGGACCGTTGGATCTGCAGCCGCAGTTCCTTTTCCTTGACGTAACTGGAATAATTCCCCTTGTACACGGTGAGATTGCCCAGGCTTAATTCCCAGGTGAGGCTGGTCATGTTGTCAAGAAATGCCCGGTCATGGGAGACAATGATCAATGCCCCCGGATAGGCGGCGAGAAACTCCTCAAGCCAGGTCAGTGATTCGATGTCAAGATGGTTGGTCGGTTCATCGAGAAAGAGAAAAGAGGGGGCGGCGAGAAGCTGTTTGGCCAGCATCAACCGCATCAGCCAGCCGCCGCTGAACGAGTGGCAGTTGCGGTCCAGATCACTTTCCTTAAACCCCAGGCCGGCAAGAACCTTTTCAATGGTCGCCTTGATGCGGAAAACGTTTGAGTGATCAAGTTCGTGCTGCAGTTCACCCTGTCGATTGACCATGTCCTGCATGACGGCTGGGTCTTGCAGCGGGACGGCGAGTTTGATGTTGATTGCATCAAGCTCTTTCTGTTTTGACAGCAGGGGGGCAAAAGCGCTTTCCGCTTCCTCATAAAGGGTCCGGCCCGGTTCCAGGCCGACAATTTCCTGGGGAAGATAGCCGCAGGTGATCTGTTTTGATCTGGTGATGATTCCGGGATCGGTTTCGGAAATACCGGCGAGAATCTTTAACAGCGTTGACTTGCCGGCGCCGTTGACGCCCACCAGACCAATCCTGTCCCGGCTGTTGATGCGGCCGGATAAATTTTTAAATAAGTGCTTGGCACCATATTGAATAGAAAGGCTGTTAATGGTAATCATAAGAAATCATAAAATATGGGAAGAAAACGATAAACCGCTGCGGAACAAAATCGGGCCGCTGAGAATAAAAGATTCTTCTCCTGCGGAAGATTAAATTTACACCTCAAATTGTTGACATGCAAATATCAGAAAAGCCCAAAAAAGGCACTGTTTTTTCCACTGATTATACAAGCTGGGACAAAAGCCTCAAGATTTTACTGGAAAAAAGCGGGCTGGCTGATGCACTCAAAAACAGGAAAAAGATATTGCTCAAACCCAATCTGGTGGAGGCTTTTAAACCGCCGATCACCACGCCTGTTGCCCTGATCGGCTCTCTGGTGGATTGGCTGCGGGAAATGGCTCCCCATTGTTCAGTCATGATCGGTGAGGGCTGTGGTTCAGCACAATACGATACATGGCATGTATTTAAACAGCTGGGCTATACCCAACTTGCGGCCGACAAAAAAATCGATCTGCTTGACTTAAACGAAGAGAGATGTATTGCCAGGAAAAATAAAGATTACCCCAGATTCCCAAAAATCTTTCTGCCGGCCGTCCTCTTCGACTGTTTTCTCCTGTCGGTGCCGGTGCTCAAGGCCCACAGCCTGGCGGAGGTGACCCTCACCATGAAAAACATGATGGGAACCGCTCCGCCGGAGCATTATCAGCAGGGCGGGCACTGGAAAAAGGCCTCTTTCCATAGCCGCATCCATGCGGCCATTTTTGACCTGAACCGCTACCGGACCCCTGACTTTACCATCCTTGATGCCACGGTGGGCATGCCCGAGGCCCATCTGTGGGGACCGGTCTGCAAGCCCGCCAAAAACAAGCTCGCCGCGGGATTTGATCCGGTGGCAATAGATGCCTGGGGGGCCACACTGCTTGACCGCGACTGGAGAGCAATCGACCATATCCGCCTGGCGGACGGAGTGCTTGGCAGTGGGGAATTTACAGAAGAGCGCTGCTAGGGGCGCAGCATTAATTTCTTCTTGGGCAGGTCAATAACCTGGCAGATCTGCGTGGCAATTTCTTCGATGGATTTTCCGGATGACGAGATGCTGGGGATCTTATTGCGGCGATAAATCTCTTCAGCCTGTTGAATTTCCTCCCTGCAGGTGGAAATTTTGGCATACTTACTGGCCGGATAGCGTTTTCCCCTGACGCTGCTGAGAAATTCCGGCGATGTGGTGAGTCCGACCAGTCGCTTTGTTACAGCCTTCAACTCCGCTGGAAGCTTGTATTGATTCAGGTATTCACTGGTCAGGGGGAAATTGGCTGCCTTATATCCCATCTGGGTGGCCAGATAAACACTGACCGGTGTTTTGCCGGCCCTGGAAACCCCGAGAATAATGATATCAGCCTCATTGTATTCGTAACTCTTGGTGCCGTCATCGTGTTCCAGACTGTAATGAATGGCCTCGACCCGTCTGCCCATTTCCATACCATCCATATGATGGGAAAATCCCGGCACCCGTAAGGCTTTTGTTTCAAGCGATAGTTCAAGTTCATCCAGCAGAGAACTGAAAATATCGAAAAACTCCACCTCAGGGTTATCGAAGATATTGCGGACGTCCGGATCCAGGATGGAGATAAAAACCAGGGGCCTTCTGCCGCCGGAACGCTTCAGGATCGCTTTGATAATTTCCTTGGCCTGGCTGATCGTACGAACAAAGGGATAACTTTCTTCAACAAAGTTGATTTCCGGAAACTGACAGGTAAGGGCCTGGCCAAGATTGGTTACCAGGATGCCGGTGCTGTCTGAAATATAATAAACATCTTTTGAATTCCACATGTCGTAAACTATAAAGAATCACAAGAAAAAAGTCAAAACTATCGTCTGCCCATGAGGGGATTTGTTTTTCGTTGAACCGGCGAAAGCGGAAGAGAGGAGACCCGGCCGCAGGTTTCGGCAAAGCGATATAAAAAAAGTGCCGGGGCTCTTGGGAACCTCGGCAGGCGACGAACAGCAGCAGAGACGTCTGGGTCAGACAGCGTACATCCAGTCAGTGAATTCCTGCAGAAAATTATCTTTCAGCATATTTTTCTGAGTGAATTGCGCTGGATGCTGGATGCCCTCAGACTTATTATCAATGGCCTCATGGGCCAGCGACAGACCAAACGGGGCAAGCCTAGGATGTCTGGCAACCGTTTCCTGCATTCTGTTCATCATCTTGCGGGCCGCCGGAATATTCTCGTCTTCCTGTGCTATGACAGAATCGGTTGTCGTCGCAGGGGCAGCTTCCTGAACTATGGCAGAATCCGTTGTTGCCGCAGGGTCCGCAGTTGTTGCCTCGAGGAATTCCTTGATCTGTTTCCATTGGGCCTGCAGCATCTCGGCGTATTTCATTTCATCGGTGTGGGCCTGATCAACTATATCCGGGAGTGCGGCAAAAATATCGGTAAGGGAACTGCCGGCATCTTCGGATGCCGGAACAGGGTGATAATCCGTAATCTGCGATGAGGCGGACCAGCTGGCTTGATAACTGAATGAGGCTGAGAGCTGGGAAATGGAACCCATATCACCGATGTTCATGGCCTGGCCCATGGCTTCGCCCAGATTGCCGCTGAAAAACTGTTCGGCAATGGATGTCAGGTCAACCATCAGATTCTGTATATCCGCCAGTTCCTCCTCATTGAGATCACCTTGCACGCTGAGGCTTGAGGCGTCAACATTTAACACGGATGCGGTGAAATTCATGCCCTGCTGCAAGGGGGTGGTCAACTTTTCAGAGGCAAGAGAGTACGCCTGCTCCTGATAATTGGAGATGGTCACCACATCCCCTTCAGCCGTGGTGAAAGAGATATTGGCTGCGCTGCGCTGGGACATGGCCTCGGTGTAACTTTGGTATTGATTCTGCAGCCCGGATGAAGAAAGCCGGGAGGGGAGATAAGGCGTGCCATTGTTCTGCTGGATTGGACTTGTCATGACTTTCCTCCGGTTTTCACGATCGCATATTTATTGATAAATTGTCACTTGTAAAAAGCGGATCGGAATTTCCGGAGGAAACTTGACAGTTTTTTTAGACGTCGCTCTGATAAATTTTTCTTAACTTCTGCAAACGCTTGTTAACAGAATCCGGCAGATGCAGCTCGTAACGATCCACATATTCCGCCGCCATGCGATGAGTGTTGAATATCGGGCAGTTGAGCTGCAGATTATAGATGCATTTATCAATATATTGGGGGTGAAGTTTCTTTTTATAAAACATTGCCAGGATCTTGGGAAAAACTTCATAAAATGATGCCGAGTCCTGCTCATACAGTAGGGTGGACGGGGCTTCGCTCAGACAGGCATTTTCAACATCCGCTTCGTAACCGAATTTCCAGCCGGTTTTGCCGTCATGATATCCCTCAACCCACCAGCCATCCATGGTGCTGATATTCGGTATGCCATTTAAGGCGGCCTTCATGCCGCTGGTGCCGCTGGCCTCGAGAGGCCTTTTCGGACTGTTCAACCAGACATGAACACCGGATACCATCATTTTGGCAATATTCATGTCATAGCCGGGGATAAAAATCAGCTTCCCCAGGCCCTTGGTTTTGATATACAGATCATCCTGCAGATCAAGCACCAGCTTGATGATTGATTTTCCGGGCTCATCAGAGGGATGGGCCTTGCCTGCATAGATGAAATTCACCGGAAAATTATTGCTGACAATGATATCGGCCAGTTTGTCCATATCGTCAAAAATCAGATCAGCACGCTTGTAGGTGGAAAATCTTCTGGCAAAACCCACGGTAAAGACGTCAGGGGTGAGGACATGCTCGCCGTCGTCAAGATTGGAAAGATAGTTCGGAGGATCAATCCATGTTTCATGCATCTGCTTGCGATGCAGGGAAAGCATATTATTAATGTAGTCGATCAGTTTCCGGGTGTCATCTTTCCAGGCCAGCTCAAAACTCTGGCGGAAATCTTCAGAGGTGAAGAGTAGACCGGTATTTGCAAAAACCGCAGGATCTTCACGCCAGTTTTTCAGTTCTGCGAAGCTGTCATAAAGCGCTGCCTTGGCATCACTGATCCAGGTCAGGTGGTGTACCCCGTTTGTTATGGCGGTTATTTTTTTGGCAAATTGCGGGAACTGCTTCTGGGTAACGGCCTTGTGCAGCCTGCTTACGCTGTTGGTGGCCCGGTTCACCCGCATGGCCAGCTTGGTGAAATTGTACTGATTGGGATTTTCATCATCCTGGGCCAGCAGGAGCAGAATCCTTCCACAAAAAGCATGCCCGATCTGACTGATGATATTCTTATCGAAACGATCATGGCCCGCCTTGACAGGTGTGTGAATGGTGAAAACGATATTTTTCGCCACAGCCTCCGCAGCCTGCAGAATGTCATTATCCGTTGCCTTGACCGAGTAGTTCGGCCCGATTTTTTCGGCAAGCCTTTCAGCTATCAGATTCAGTACAACGACCACCCCATGCTGCTCGTTCAGATGGATGGTTCTGCCGGTCAAGCCCAGCGTTTTTTTGATAGTGACAATGGAAGCGCCAAGCAGCCGACGCTGCACCGCCTTGGCCTGATCGGATATGCTGTCATAGAGACTCTGGGCAACCTGCCTGATCCATTCTGGTGAAGAAGGAATGCTGTAATCGAGCAAAATTTCCGGTATAAAAAAATCTAGATTTGAGCTTACCTCCATTTTCAGCCACAGTCTGGCTCTGGCCAGAACCTCCCTGTCATGTCCATCATAAAACGGAATTTCAATTTCCAATGGCAGATCAGGGAAATCCGGATTTTTCATCAGATAGAGGGAAGGGGTATTTTCAGGGGACCAGTCGGTTGCCGTGGAAATCTGACCAAGACGGGAGTCAACAAGCTGTGAAAAATAACCCTTGCGGTAAAGCAGGGAGACGGCAAGGGCGGGTATTTTAAGGTCGGCAAAACTTTTCAGCGTATCACCGGCCAGGATGCCGAGGCCGCCGCCATAATTGGGTATTTTTTCCGGTCCGTTCAGAAATAATCGGGAGAAATGGCGCAGCAGATTGGTGGAATTTTTGTCAATATCCGGTTGCAGGAGTCTTTTTTTAACTGGATGATAGACATCACGGTCAGCTCCGATTTCCATGGAAATATAGATAACCGAATCACCGGCGGGATTGGTCAGATTGTCCCAGACCGAATCAAGGGTTCCCTGCGTAACTCCGAAAAAAGTTCCCCAACGATTTGTAGCTATATATTTGTTCATTTTTTTTTATAATAAGGGTATAATAGTAATTTGTAAAAAATGTATCTTCGATTTGCACTAGTTTGTATTTTCAACTCAAATGATAAAATTTGCAACACATTTGATCATGCGAGAGCGATGGGGCTGAAAAAATACAGAACAACTTTTATGCGACAGGAGGAATATTTAATAAAATCATTACATGATTTTAAAATAACACAAAAAAAAGTATTGAATTTTAGGTAAGTACTCTATAGCTTTGTTTGAGATCAAGGGGAACTGTTAAGCTTATCAGTTATGAAAGATTGTTTTGAGAGATGGGAGTTCTATTTTGTCGAGAAAGGAGACAAAGATGAAAAGTAATTTGTTCAGGATGTGTGCAGTGGCTTCTTTAATGGTTTCAACTTCATTCCTGGCTGGCGGTTGCGCCAAAAAGACCGTTCCCACCGAGGAAATAAAGCCCGTTGCAGAGGTCCCGGCTGTTCAAAGAGCAGATGTCGGAGACAGGATGGGTGGGTCGGAATCTTTAGATTCAGATCCTTATTCTGCGGCTAATGCAAAAATTTCCGAGGGGAGAACCCACGGACCCATGCTACCTGTTTATTTTGATTTTGATAAATCAAGCGTTCGTGATGACCAGAAAGCAAGACTTGAAGGCAATGCTGATTTTCTGGGCGCCCACCGTAAAGTCGTCATTGCCATTGAGGGCAATTGTGACGAGCGTGGCACCAACGAGTACAACATGGCGCTTGGTGAAAGAAGAGCTCAGAATGCCAAAAAATACATGATGAATCTTGGTATCGCCGATGACAGAATGTTTACCGTGAGCTATGGCGAGGAAAAACCTCTCCTTTACGGTCATGACGAATTATCCTGGGCACAGAACAGACGGGATGATTTTGTAATCCGGTAATCACATTTAATTAAGTAATTATACGAAGCCGGGAAGACTCTGAGTCTTTACCGGCTTTTGTATTGATAAATGCCTGAACAACAGGCGAACCATAACGGACAAGGAGATATTATGAAATTTACACAATCAGTCAGATATGCTTTGATCATGAGCCTTTTCTGTCTGCTCATTTTGCCTGCACAGGCAATTTCAGCAGCTGCGACAGGCATCAAAGTGGCCACGATCAGTCTGCAGGATGTGCTTACCCAATCCAAGGTCGGACAGAGCGCCCAGCAGCAGCTTCAGGGCAAAGTTCAGGAATTTCAAGATAAATTCGGTAAAGAGCAGCAGGACCTTGAAGCCCAGGGCGCTGAACTTGAAAAGAAAAGTTCTGTATGGAGTAAAGACATCCTGGAAGGCAAGCAACGTGATTACCAGATGAAGATGAGAGAGTTCAAGCTCAAGACCGATGATGCCCAGTTTGAACTCAAACAGCTGGAAAAGAAGATCATGGAGCCGATCTTAAAGGATCTCCACGATATCATCGCCGAATACGGCAAAAAACAAAATTATACGCTGATTTTCGAAAACACGAAAAAAGGCTTGCAGTCCCGCACCGGCCTGCTCTATGCAACCGACGAGATTGACATCACCAAAGATATCCTTAAACTTCTTGATGCACGCAGTACAAAATAATGCCGGCCCTCAAGGCTGAGAAGTTTTTTTCACTTCCGGCCATGGCAGAAAATAAATAAGAGCCATGGCTGGAAGTGAAAAGACGAAGCTGATGCCGAAGAAGTAAGCATATCCGACCCATTCAACCAGAAATCCACTGAAAGAACCAGCGTACACCCCGGCAACGCTCATCAGGCCGGTGCCGATGGCATAGTGCGCCGCCTTGAAATCCTCTTTGCATAAACCCATCAGAAAAGTCATGAGCACTGCGGTGCCCAGACCTCCGGCCAGATAATCAAAAGCAGCCACTGCACAGGCAAACAGTATGTTTGCCGTTGTATCGACAGACACGCCGCCTGGGACGTGCGTGCCATAAGGCAGCAGATGGAATGCCAGCATCATGTAAGCCAGATTGGTCAGGTTCTGGGCCAGCAGAAAGGGCCAGATCATTTTCTGCAGACTTTTTCTGGCAATCAGCCATCCCCCGACCATGGCTCCGATTATGGAGCATGGCAGCCCCACAGCTCCGGTGATCCATCCGTAATGCTCCTTCAATCCGACATCAATAAAAAAGGGACCCGCCATGGAGGAAAGCATGAATTCACCAACCCGAAGGCAGATGATAAACAGGATGATAGCGGTAATTTTGTCCCGATCAATAAACGAAAGAAAAGCCCTTGCAAAAATGGAGTCCGGGCGATTCTTGATACCGGCAAGAAATCTGGTACGCAGGGGAACAAGCAGCAGTAGCGAGAACAGCAGCAGGAAGCCAACCAGGTTCGAGAACGGAAAGGTCGCCAGTTTAGGGCTATTCCTATACCAGACGATAAACGCTGCGAGAATGCAGGACACCATGAACATTATCAGCACGAAACGCTGGGTGAAAACCTGCGCCATCAGCTGCCTGATTGACTCTTTTGCCCGCTCGCATCGGGGAAGCAGGGTAAGATGAAAAAGAAAGAGCAGGCCAAGGACTAAGGCAGCCAGGCCAAAGGCCCAAACCCATCCTGTACGCGAGCCGATGGTGACAATCACACCGCTGCCGAACATCATGGCGATTCGATAGGCCATTACCCGGTAGCCGACGAACCGGGCCTGTTCTTCGACCGTTAAGGCCTCCATATAAAAGCCGTCAATTGCGGTATCGTGACTGGCGGCAAGAAAAGCGGCAAGAAAAAAAAGCAGGGCAATAACCGGCAAAGCCCAGGAGTACTGGGTCAACACGGCAATGAGAGTAAAAAAACAGACAAGCAGTACCTGGGTGATGAGCAACCAGCTACGTTTGGTTCCGAATGAATCCAGATAAGGAGCCCATAGGAATTTCACTATCCAGGGCAACCCGTAGAGAGAGGTCAGACCGGTGGCCTCCAGGCTCACGCCGCTGGCCCGAAAGAAAAAAGTGGAGAGTGTCCTGATCAGGATGTACGGCAAGCCTTCGGCAAAATAGGTGGTAAAGGCCCAGATAAGCGGGGGAGCGGATTTCTTGCCGGCCGGATCTTTAGTCACTTGCCGACAAGTTCTAAGGCACTGTTGATAATGGCAGGGGTGTCGATTTTGTTATTATGGCGCAGAATCTCCTGACTGCCATGTTCAATGAAACGGTCGGCAATGCCGAGAATACGGACAGGAATATTGGTAATCCCCCTTCTGGCCAGCAGTTCAAGCACCGCACTGCCGAATCCGCCTTTTTTCACATTGTCTTCCACCGTGACAACCTTGCCGGTCCTGACTGCCCACTCGGTGATCAGATCACCATCCAGGGGATTGATAAACCTGGGGTTGATGACCGCTGCGCTGATGCCGATCTTCAGCAGACCATCTGCCGCTTCAAGGGCGGGATAAACCCGATTGCCCACCGGCAGCAGCAGGACATCGCTGCCTTCCCGCAGGAGTTCTCCCTTGCCGAACGGCAGTTTCTGAAGATCACCGGTCAGTTCCACGCCTTCGCCATTACCACGGCTGTAGCGCACAGCAGTGGGGCAGGGCATGAAGATGGCGGTATAGAGCATGTGACGCAATTCTTCCTCATCTTTGGGGGCCATGAGCACCATATTAGGGATATAGCGCAGAAAGGAGATATCAAAAACCCCATGGTGGGTAGGCCCGTCATCGCCCACAACCCCACCCCTGTCAATGGCAAAGGTGACAGGAAGATTGGGAAGACAGACATCGTGGATAATCTGATCAAGGGCACGCTGCATGAAGGTGGAATAAATCGCCACCACCGGCAGAATTCCCTCGGTTGCCAGACCGGCGGCAAAGGTCACGGCGTGCTGTTCCGCAATGCCCACATCAAAGAAACGGTCAGGGAACTCCTCGGAAAATTTCACCAGGCCGGTGCCGGCCGGCATGGCAGCGGTAATGGTCGCGATGCGCGGATCTTTTCTGGCGATCTCCACAACTGTATCGCCAAAGACCTTGGTATAGGAAGGAGCAGTTGACGGGGCGGGGAGCGGAGCCCCGGTCGCGATATCAAAGGGGCCCACCCCGTGATAGGCGCCGGGATTTTTTTCTGCCGGACCATACCCTTTGCCCTTGGTGGTGATAACATGAATGAGCACCGGGCCTGAGGTGAAATCCCGTACATTTCTGAAGGTCTGTACCAGATTTTCGAGTTTGTGGCCGGGAATGGGGCCGATGTATTCAAACTTGAGGGCCTCAAAAAGCATACCGGGCGTGAAGAATCCTTTCAGACTCTCCTCACTTTTTTTCAGCACCTGCAGGATATTTTCCCCGACATTAGCGAAATGCTTGAGAAACTGGCTCAGGTCCTGTTTGGCCCGCACCATGGCCCGACCGGTCAGTTTTCTGCTCAGAAAACTCGACAGGGCACCGACGTTGGGCGAAATGGACATCTCATTGTCATTGAGCACGACGATCAGGTCCTTGTCCAGGTGCCCGGACTGGTTCAAGGCCTCAAAGGCCATGCCGCCGGTCATGGAACCGTCACCGATCACGGCGATAGTCTTATGGGTGCCACCTTTCAGAAAATTGGCCATGGTGATGCCCAGGGCGGCGGATATGGAGGTGCTGCTATGGCCGGTATCAAAGGCATCATAAATGCTCTCCTCACGCTTCGGGAAACCACTAATGCCCTGGTATTGACGCAGGGTATGAAACCGGTCGCGCCGGCCGGTGATGAGCTTGTGGGTATAGGACTGGTGGCCCACATCCCAGATCAGCTTGTCTTCCGGCGTGTTAAATACGTAGTGCAGGGCCAAGGTCAGCTCCACCACGCCGAGACATGGCGCAAGATGACCGCCCACCCGGGAAACGGTTTCAATAATTTCCTGGCGAATCTCCCTGGCAAGAAGGGGAAGATCTTCTTCCGCAAGCTTTCTGAGATCAGTCGGGGAATCGATTGTCGGGAGGATTCTGGAGTTTTCCATGGAAATAATCGCTATCTCTTTCTGTAATAGATATACCTGGCCAATTCGCGCAATGGGTCTGCCTGGTCATCGAAATTTGTCAGTGAATCAATCGCTCCTTCCACTGCAGCTTTGGCCATCTCCCGGGTTTTTTCCATGCCGAAAAAAGAAGGATAGGTGGCCTTGTCAAGCTTTGCATCAGAACCAACCGCCTTGCCGAGCTGCTCCGCAGTGCCCTCAACATTAAGAAGATCATCGACAATCTGGAAAGCCAGGCCGATCTGTTTCCCATAGGTGGTGAGTGCAGCAAACTGTTCATCAGTGGCGTAACCGATCACGGCGCCGGTCTGGACAGCCGCGGTAATCAAGGCGCCGGTTTTACAGCTGTGCAGATATTGTAATGTCTCGAAACTGATCTTTTGCCCTTCTGATTTGATATCCAGGGACTGACCACCAACCATGCCGAGTGGGCCGATGGCCCTGGCGATAATGGAAACGATGCGCAGCTGATCCTCGCTTTTCAGGCCGCAGGTCAAAATGGGCGCCGACAACAGTTCAAAGGCGTAGGTGAGTAGACTGTCACCGGCCAGAATTGCCTCCGCCTCGCCGAACACCTTGTGATTGGTCGGCTTACCCCGTCGCAGATCATCGTTATCCATGGCCGGCAGATCATCATGGATCAGGGAATAGGTATGAATGCACTCCAGGCTGCAGGCCAGCCGCAGATAAGGTGAGGGGTCAACGTGCAATGCCTCGCTTACCGCCAGGCAAAGAACCGGCCGAATGCGCTTGCCCCCGGCAAACAGGGAATAGCGCATGGCCTTGACATGATGCTCAAGCAGTCCTTCTGGCCGCAGCATGAAGGATTCAAGGGCCTCTTCCACCTGCTTTCGTTTTTTCCCCAAATAAGCTTTCAGGTCCACTTAGCTGTTCTCTTCTGAGGATTCGTCTTCTTCCGCCTGAAAGGAGACCGGCGTGAGGGAACCGTTTTTATTCAGCAGAATATCAATCTGCTGCTGTGATTCCTCAAGCTTTTGGTTGCAGAACCGGACAAGTTTCATGCCTTCATCGAATTTCTTCAGCGAACTTTCCAGGGTGAGATCCCCCTCTTCAAGTTCTCCGGCGATCTGATCGAGTCTTGTCAGGGCTGTTTCAAAATTTTTTTTGGCCATAAGATCCTGAAAGTGTTATTTACTAGAAAAACAAGAATACTTATTTAACATCCTCTCGCCCATTACGCAAGAATGACCGCCAGCTTTCCCAAAAAACCCTCGGCAAATGATGACTATCTTGCCCGCTTTGTCGAGTGGCTTGATGTTGAGAAGGGATATTCACCGCATACTTTGTCCAATTATCAGAGAGATGTGGAGGATTTTTTCACCTTTGCCGAAGAGCCTCCTGATCTGACGGCACTTGATCCTCTTTTTGTGCGGTCCTATGTGTATCATCTCAACTCCCGCTGCAAAAGCTCTTCCGTGGCCCGGAAGCTTTCCGCCCTGCGCACCTTTTTCAGATTTCTTCTCAGAGAAAAAATCGTGGCAACTGACCCGTTTTCCCATGTCTCCATGCCAAAACAAGGGAAATACATCCCTGTTTTTCTGACCGTCGATGAGGTGTTCTCCCTGCTTGAGTCGCCTGATGGCAGGGACACCTTTGCCATGCGCGACAAAGCGATTATGGAGATGCTCTATGCCACGGGGATGCGGGTGGCGGAGCTTGTCGGCTTAAATATCGACAGGGTTGATTTTCAGGAAGGAATGGTTAAGATAACCGGGAAAGGTAATAAGGAGCGTCTTGTCCCCATGGGTGATCCGGCTCTGGATATGCTCAATCAATATCTCCCGCAACGCCAGGACCTCACTGCCGCCCGGGCCAAGCGCGGCAATAAACCTGAAAAGGACGCCCTTTTCTTGAATGCCAGGGGAGGGAGGATCACCACCCGCAGCATTGAACGGCTTGTCAGCTTTTATGCCGAACGGGCCGGAATACTGGCCCAGGTCACCCCCCATGCCCTGCGGCATTCCTTTGCTACCCATCTGCTGGAGATGGGCGCGGATCTGCGTTCAGTGCAGGAACTGCTGGGGCACGCCAGCCTTTCAACTACCCAGAGATACACGCACCTGACCATCGACCATCTGATGGAAGTGTATGATGCCTCGCATCCCAAGGCCAGGCGATCATGAAAATGGACAGGTCATGGTTCGATAATTTTTAACGGAAAACAGCATTTTTTTATCAATATAAATCAATAAAGAAGAGATGGATGAGCAAAAAATGAAAAGAGAAGACGCGAAACCAGTTGTCAGATCAACCACCATCATCTGTGTCCGTCATAAAGGAGAGGTGGTGGTGGCTGGTGACGGCCAGGTAACACTGGGAAACACCATCATGAAACACCAGGCAAAAAAGGTGAGGCGACTCTATCAGAATAAGGTGATCACCGGCTTTGCCGGTGCCACGGCAGACGCCTTTACCCTTTTTGACAAGCTCGAGGGCAAGCTGGAGCAGTATAACGGCAATTTGACCCGGGCAGCCGTAGAACTTGCCAAGGACTGGCGTACCGATAAAATGCTCAGAAGGCTTGAAGCAATGCTCATTGCCGCTGACCAGGATCATTCGTTTATTTTATCCGGTTCCGGTGATGTGATCGAATCCGACGACGGCATTCTGGCCATCGGCTCAGGCGGCCCCTATGCCCAGGCCGCAGCCAAGGCCCTGATCAATCACAGCGAACTCGGTGCTGAGGAAATCTGCCGCGCAGCCATGGAGATTGCCGGCCAGATCTGCATTTATACCAATACCAACATTGTCCTGGAAAAAATATGACACTTCCCCATTCGTTTACCCCAAAAGAAATTGTTGCCAAACTCGATCAGTTTATCATCGGTCAGGAGGATGCCAAGCGTTTCGTGGCCGTGGCCCTGCGCAACCGTTGGCGCCGGCAGCAGGTGGAGCCGCCGCTGCGGGATGAAATCGCCCCGAAGAATATTATCATGATCGGGCCCACCGGCGTCGGCAAGACGGAAATCGCCCGGAGACTGGCCCACTTGGCCCAGTCTCCCTTTTTAAAAATCGAGGCATCGAAATTCACCGAGATCGGTTATGTGGGCCGCGACGTGGAATCCATGATCCGTGATCTCACCCAGCTTGCGGTCAACATGGTCAAAAAGGAAGAAACGGCCAAGGTCAGGGAGAAGGCCGCGGTCATGGCCGAAGAGAGGCTGCTTGATCTGCTGGTGCCGCCATCACTGCCCATTGTCAATAAAGCAATCTCCCTGCCCGGACCGGAGGCAACTGATGCCCCATCCGGGCACAGCAGTACCAGGGAGAAGTTTCGTCAGATGCTGCGGGAAGGCAAGCTGAATGAAAAAGTGGTGGAAATGTCTGTTGACCAACCCCAGAACACTCCTTTGGTTGAGATGTTTTCAGGCAGCGGCATGGATGATATGGGCAGCGGCATGAAAGATATGTTCAGCAAAATTTTTCCGCAGAAAAAGGAACGCCGCAAGCTCAGTGTGGCCGAGGCCCGGGTGATACTGGAAAGGGAGGAATCCGAAAAGCTTATCGAGATGGACAAGGTCATCAAGCTTGCCATTCAGAGGACGGAACAGTCGGGCATCATTTTTCTTGACGAGATAGATAAAATCGCCTCCCGGCAGGGGTCGTTCAGTTCGGCGGAGGTTTCCCGGGAAGGGGTCCAACGGGATCTGCTGCCCATTGTCGAGGGGGCAACCGTTACGACGAAATTTGGCATGGTGAAAACCGATCATATCCTGTTTATTGCCAGCGGCGCTTTTCATCTCTGCAAACCCTCCGATCTGGTGCCTGAACTTCAGGGACGTTTCCCCCTCAGGGTTGAACTGAATGCCTTGGGCGAGGAGGAATTTTACCGCATCCTCACCGAGCCGAAAAATGCCCTCATCAAACAGTATATCGCCCTGATGGCTACCGAAGATATTGAGCTTTCCTTCCAGGAAGAGGCCATTCGCGAGATGGCCAAAATCGCCACCGAGGTAAACCTGAAAACGGAAAACATCGGGGCCAGACGCCTGCACACCATCATGGAACGACTGCTGGAAGAGGTTTCCTTCAATGCCCCGGATCTCGCCGGTCAGAAATTTGATATCACGGCGGAATACGTGAAAAAACAGTTGCGCAAGATCTCTGACAGCGAAGATCTCAGTCGCTATATTCTGTGATTTTCCTGCTACTTAACGAGAGCATGGGTTTTCGGGAAAACCCATGCTCGTTTGTATAAAAATCAAGTTGTGGAGTGAAAGATGATTGATCCGGAATTAAAATATTGTCCGAAATGCAACGACGAGTATCGAGCGGAAATTGAGGTCTGTGCCGAGTGCGGGGTAGCCCTGCTGAGCGGCGCGGACATGCTTGCCGCAGTAAAACGCGCCAATGCGAGAAAAAATTCCCGGGCCGGTGAAATCGGCCCGGGCGAGGATATCGTCGCCATTCATAAAGGGCAACTCAACGAGATCCGCCCCATGGAGAAGGAACTGCAGGCGGAAAATATCGGCTATCTGATCACCGGTGAAGATAGCTCGTGCAAGAAAGGTTGCTGTCCGTCAACATTTCGTCTGCAGGTACGCAGACAGGACGCGCCGGATGCCTTTGCCATTGTCCAGGCCCATATTGAACGAACAACCGCCCTGAGCCACCACGATCTGTCAAACTGTGACGCGGTTTTCAATCCCGAGGCCAGACAGGCCACCTGTCCGGCCTGCGGCTTCGAATTCCATACCAATACCACCACCTGCCCGGACTGCGGGCTGTGTTTCGGTTGATGGCAGGGGCAGGGGAAAAACGGCTAACTCCCATGTTGCAAGCGGCACAACGATGACGTCGCTTCGTTGCTATGAAAGTCTCGCGGGGTAGGAGCGGGCCATGCCCGCGACCTTTAGCATTGCGAAAGCCCCTTTATCGCGGGCATGGCCCGCTCCTTCTATGAGCCGCAGAATGACATGCAAGGCAACGGTAAGCACTTTTAAATAAACCGGAGTGGTCAGCCTGGCGGGCAAAAATTCCCTGGGATCATTTATTGGCGATGAGATCAGTGAGTCTGGTGAGAAGCTGCGAAGCAACCCCGTTCATTGCCTCGTCGGCAGCGGTGATGGGGTTTCCTGCCCGTTCAGCCTTTCTGATTTTTTTGGAATCAGGGAAACAGACGATGGGTTTCTCACCCAGACCATTGATTAAAAACTGCTCGTCTTCCTCGTCATCAACTAAATTACCGACAAAGTAGATGCGGGGAATACCAGACTCCCTGGCCAGCCTCTGGATTTTAAGGCCGGTCCGCACGCTTGACATGGCAGGGATAACCACGATGAGCAGACCGTCCACCCCTGCAATGGTGCCCCGGCCCAGATGCTCCACCCCGGCTTCCATATCCAGCAGAATCGTTTGTCCCGGGTTGAGCATTAATTTGGTAAGCAGCCGCTTTAATACCGTGTTTTCCGCGCAGGCGCAGCCGCTCTCGGCCGTCTGGATCGCCCCGAGCACCATCAGCTTTACCCCATCCTTTTCAAGCATGTATTGCGCGGGCAGGTCATCGACTTTGGGATTGATATTATAAAACGGTGAACCTTCGACCTTGCCGGAACGGTCAGTGAGCATTTTCTTCATATCGGCAATGGGGGTGATGTCGCCGATGTTTTCCACCCCCAGGGTCTGGGCCATGTGCGGGCTGGGATCGGCATCAATCACCAGAACTTCCCTGCCGCTTTTTTGCGTCTGCCTGGCAAGCAGCCCCATAATTGTCGTCTTGCCAACACCGCCCTTGCCGCTGATTGCTATTTTCATTATAGTGATCCTTTTGTTCAATGATATTGTAAATCAGGAAAATACTATAACCCATGGCACTTTTGAAATCAAAGACAATGGTAAATCTTGGCATCGAGAGACTCATTGCCGCCCCTCCGGTCGCCCTGAAAGGCAAACGGCTGGGCCTGCTCTGCAATCAGGCCTCCACGGACCGCTACTTCCGCCACAGCCGGGATCTCATTGCCCAGGCCTTTCCGGGACAGCTCAGCTGTCTCCTGACCCCGCAGCATGGTTTTTTCTGTGAAAAACAGGACAACATGATCGAATCGGACCATGGCCGAGACCCCCAGACAGGTCTGCCGGTCTTCAGTCTCTATGGCGAGACGAGAAGGCCCACCGCACAGATGTTTGATCATCTTGACGTGTTGCTGGTTGACCTCATCGATGTGGGCACCAGAGTTTACACCTTCATGTCCACCCTGGCATATTGCCTTGAAGAGGCGGCCCGCTCCGGCAAGAAGGTGATGGTGCTTGACCGGCCGAATCCGGTGGACGGCGTCCATATTGAAGGCAATCTGGTGGATGAAGGGTTACGCTCCTTTGTAGGCCTTTACCCGATTCCCATGCGGCACGGCCTGACCTTCGGTGAACTCGGCCTGCTCTTCAACAACCATTTCGGCATCCATGCCGATTATGAGGTCATCCCCATGCAAGGTTGGCAGCGGCAGATGATCTTTGCCGAAACAGGCCTTCCCTGGCTTTTCCCATCACCTAATATGCCCACCTCCGCCACCTCGGCGGTCTACCCGGGCCAGGTCATCTGGGAAGGGACCAATATTTCCGAGGGCAGGGGAACGACCATGCCCTTTGAGCTCTGCGGGGCGCCGTTCCTTCGACATCAGCAAGTTGTCGAATTTCTTGATCACTCCCTGCTGTCCGGTTGCTTTCTGCGCCCCCTGATGTTTCAGCCAACGGCCAATAAATGGGCAGGGGACAACTGCCATGGTTTTCAAATGCATGTCACCGACCATTTGGCCTTCAAACCTTATCGCGTTGCCCTGGCCCTGCTGCAGGCCTTCATGAAACTTTATCCCGCAGATTTTGCCTTTAAAGCGCCGCCATATGAATATGAGTTTGAAAAACTGCCCATTGATCTCATCCTGGGCTCAAAGCAGGTGCGGGAAGCCCTGGAGGCCGGGGTGGACATCGTCGAACTCGAACGGAGCTGGCAGGACGATTTGCAGCAATTTAATGATGCACGACAAAAATATTTCTTGTATTGAACATATATTACTTTTCAGGAGAATATCATGCCCCGCATTCAACCAATCATACTGGCAGGCGGTTCAGGTTCCAGGCTGTGGCCCTTATCCAGGGAGCTCTATCCGAAACAGTTGCTCAACCTGACGGAGGACTGCTCCCTGCTGCAAAGTACCCTGAAACGGTTGGAGAATCTGCCAGATTCCTTGCCGCCGGTGGTTGTGGTCGGCGAGGCACATCGGTTTCTCACCTTGAACCAGATAAAGGAACTGGGCCTGGGAGGGCATATTGATATCATCCTCGAACCGCTGGGGAGAAATACCGCGCCGGCCATCTGCGCCGCGGCCCTTTACTGCAGAGACCGGGCAGATGATGATCTTGTTCTGCTGGTCCTGCCGGCTGATCATCTCATCCGCCGGCCCCAGAGCTTTCAGGAGGCCGTCGACAAAGCCGTGGATCTGGCCAGCCAGGGCCGTCTGGTCACCTTCGGCATCACCCCCAACGCACCGGAAACCGGTTATGGTTATATAGAAAAAGGGGAGGGGAACAGTGTGCTCTCCTTTGTGGAAAAACCGGATCTGCAGAAGGCGAAAGAGTACCTGGCCTCAGGTAATTTTTTCTGGAACAGCGGCATGTTTGCCTTTGCTGCAGGTACTTTTTTAGCGGAAATGGAAAAAATGTCCCCGGAAATCCACACAAGCATGGTGGATGCCGTTGATCATGGCACGCGGGATAAAGATTTTTTCAGACTGGACAGGGAGAGCATGAAGAGATGCCCCGATGATTCCATTGATTATGCCATGATGGAAAAATCAGCTCTGGTTTCCGTGATTCCCGCAGACCTTGGCTGGAGTGATATCGGCTCCTGGCAGGCTTTCTGGGAAGTTGCCGAAAAGGACGGCAACGGCAATGTCCTGCATGGCGATGTGATTGCCGAAGATCTGGTTAACAGCTTTGTCCGTTCGGAAAATCGCCTGGTTGCCGCTGTCGGGTTGCGGGATATGCTGGTGGTAGAAACCGCGGACGCGGTGCTGGTTGCGCCGATAAACAGATCCCAGGAGATCAAAAAAATTGTCACCCGGCTCAAATCCGAGGGCAGGGAGGAGCACATCCTCCATCGCACGGTTTACCGGCCCTGGGGCAGCTACACCATTCTGGAGGAGCAGGCGGCCTTCAAGATCAAGCGGATCACCGTCAATCCCGGGGTGAAACTCTCCCTGCAGATGCATCACCACCGCTCCGAGCATTGGGTGGTGGTCAGAGGCACGGCCAAGGTAACCTGTGGCGAGAAGGTCTTTCTGGTGCTTGAAAATCAGTCAACCTATATCCCCTGCGGCGAGAGGCACAGGCTGGAAAATCCCGGCGTCATCCCCCTTGAATTGATTGAGGTACAGAACGGCAGCTATCTCGGTGAAGATGATATCGTCCGCTTTGATGATGATTTCGGCAGGGAAGGCACGAAAATTTAATGGCGTCGTATTCATACCCCCACTTGTGAGAAGTCCCGGTAGAGAATTGCCGTGACGATAAATCAAAAACTTATCATGCGCTGTATGGCTGTCCAGAGTTTTTTCGCGAGACAGTCAAATTTTAAGAACTTATGAATGACAGGCAAATTCTCGTAAAAATGCTCTTTTCTTACATGTCAGCCAATAGAGCAGGGTACGATGTCTTCTAAACATATCGGTTCTGCGTCATGCTCCATTGATAAATATCTGAAGTATTTCTATGATATTGCCGTGGAGTGCCCCTATGGTCTGCCCCAGAAGGCGATTTACCGGCAACAGCAGTTTGTCTCGCTGCCTGATGATCTGTTCGGAAATTTTCTGGAGGCGGGTTTCCGGAGAAATGGCAATACCATCTACACCATGGTCTGCCCGAACTGCCGGAAATGCATCCCTATCAGGATCGACTCCGGGGAATTTGCGCCCAACAGGAATCAAAAGAGGGTTCTCCGCCAAAATGAGGATCTGACCATTTCCATGGGGCAGCTGAGGATTACCGAGGAAAAGCTCTTCCTGTGCGGCAGCTTTCTCAAAGAGCGTTTCCCGCTTAAGGGCAACTCGCCGGTGGGCTATTACGGCACATTTTTCGCCAACTCCGTCACCAACACGGTGGAGGTTGAGTACCGCTGCGGCGAAAAGCTCATCGGTGTGGGCATTGTCGATATCGGCTGCGAATGGGTGAATGCGGTCTATTTTTACTTTGATCCCAGCGAAAAAGGCCGCAGTCTCGGGACGTTTAATATTTTGCACCTCATCAATCTGTGCCGCAAGAACAATATCAGCAATGTTTATCTCGGTTATCTCATCCGCGAGGTCCGGGCCATGCGGTATAAGGAAAATTTCAAGCCCCATTACCTTCTGCAAGACAGAGTATGGGTTAAGTCATAGTCGATGAAAGTCATTTTAGCCAAAAAGGCCGGTTTCTGCATGGGAGTACGCCGGGCCGTTGAAACAACCATGGAAACCGTACACAAGGGGCAAGGGAAAATTGTCACCTTTGGTCCGCTCATCCATAATCCCCAGGTTCTCAGCCTGCTGAAAGCACAGGGCGTCGACATTCTCAACGAAATCCCGGAAAAATTATCCGGTACGGTCATTATCCGGGCCCATGGCGTGCCGCCTTCCCAGAAGCAGCGCCTTCTTGCCTCCGGGGCGGATGTAAAAGATGCCACCTGCCCCAGGGTGATGAAAGTCCAGGCCATTATCAAGAAATACAGGGATCAGCATTACACCACCATCATCATCGGCGACAAGAACCATGCCGAAGTCGTTGGGCTCATGGGTTATGCCGAGCCCTATGTGCATGTCGTCAGCGATGAAAACGATGTCAAAAGCCTCAATATTGACGGTCGTCCCTATATCATTGTCAGCCAGACAACCCAGGATGAGGTGGCCTTTAACCGTCTCAGCGACAAAATCATCGAACGTTTTCCTGAGGGGAAAATTTTTAATACCATCTGCGACTCCACCCACAAACGGCAGGAAGAGGTAAGAAATCTCTGCAAAAAGGTACAGGCCATTGTGGTGGTGGGAGGACGCGGCAGTGCCAATACCCAGCGACTGGGGCAGATTGCTGAAGAGATGGGTTGCAAGGTATTCATGGCCGAAACCCAGGAGGATCTTGATTTCGGGGTTATCTCCAGATTCGACCGCGTCGGCGTTACTGCAGGTGCGTCAACCCCCACCTGGATGATCAACCGTATCATGCGGACCTTGGAGTCTTGCCCCGGCAAGAGTGACAGCCTGTTCACCTTTTTTATCTTCACTTCGCTCCGTTCGGTGATGGCCTCCAATCTCTTTATCAGCCTGGCAGGGGGGCTGCTTGCCCTGATCTGCAGCATTCTGCAGAATTCCCCCCCTGAGGCCAGGGATTTTTTTGTCGCTTTCGGCTATCTCTTTGCCATTCATAATCTGAATCGCTACGCTGATTACAAGACAAAAAAACTCAATGACCCCAGACAGGAGGCCTTCTGGCGCAATTACTCATTGCCTCTTCTCGTCATGTCCGGGTTTGCCCTGGCCCTGTCGATCTATTTTGCCCTGCAGGAAGGAACGGTACAATTCGTCCTGCTGCTTATCATGAGTCTGCTCGGCATCCTCTATAGTGTGCCCTTCATCCCCAAGGTGATTACCAACGTCATCCGGGTGCGGAAACTCAAAGAGATCCCAGGCTCAAAAACATTCTTTGTCGCCCTGGCCTGGTCCTTTGTGACGGTTCTGATCCCGGCCCTGGATACCAACGCCTTTTCTCCGGAGAATCTATCCGTGTTTCTGCTCATAGGACTCTTTGTTTTTATCCGCACGGTGCTTTTCGATGTCTTTGACGTCCAGGGTGATATGATTGCCGGCAAGGAAACACTTCCTGTCTGTATCGGGGAACAAAGATCGATCCGTCTGCTCTACTTCAGTATGGCCATGTTGGCGGCATTACTTATTTTATTCACATCAATCGGGATGACGGCAAAATGCGGTATCTGGATGCTTGGCCCTGTTATATCGCTGCTGCTGCTCACCCGTCTTTATGAGAAGAAAAAGCTGGTGCAGGGCATCCGCCTGGAATTCTGGCTTGAAAGCCATTTTTATCTGATTGCAGCCTTTGTCTGGTTGGGATCAACACTTTCCTGAAATGATATGACTAAAAGTTATAAATGATCCGAGGTGTTACATGCTTGGCTGGTTTAAAAAGAAACTGAAAATAGGTAAAAAAGAAGAGCCTGTTGCCGAAGAGAGCAGCAAAGAGGAACAGGCCCCTATTGCCGTCGAGAAAATCATCGAGAAAGCCGTTGAAAAACTCCCTGGGGCAAAACCGGCAGAGGTTCAGGAAACTCCGGCACAAAAAGCTGCCAGTATTCTGCATGAGGATGTGGGGGTTCTTTTCAACCGACTCAAGGAAAGGCTCTCGAAAACAAGAAGTTCTTTTGTCAGCCGGGTTGACGAACTCTTTCTGGGCAAAAAGATAATTGATCCCGAGCTGCTTGATGATCTGGAAGAAATCCTCATAACAGCGGACCTTGGCGTAGGCACCACCCAGGAACTCATGGACAGCGCCCGGGAAAAACTCAAGAGAAACGAACTCGGTGATCCTCTCGCCTTAAAAAAGGTGCTGAAGGAGAAAATCGCAGGTTTCATTCACAGTTCGGACGCGCCGGCCGAACTGGTGATGCCCAAGGAGGGACCTTTTGTCATCATGGTTGTCGGGGTAAACGGGGTGGGCAAGACAACCACCATCGGCAAAATGGCCCACAAATTCGTCAAATCCGGCCAATCGGTACTGCTGGTTGCAGGGGATACCTTTCGAGCCGCCGCGGTGGAACAGTTACAGATCTGGGGGAAGCGGATCGGGGTTGATGTCATTTCCCAACAGTCCGGGGCTGATCCGTCGGCAGTTGTTTTTGATGCCCTGGAGCACGCCAGAAAAAAGAAAACCGATGTTGTTATTGTTGATACAGCCGGCCGTCTCCATACCAAAGTCAACCTCATGGAAGAACTGAAAAAAATCAAACGGGTTATGGAAAAGAAACTTGCCGGCGCCCCCCATGAGGTGATGCTGGTTATCGATGCCACCACCGGACAAAACGGCATCTCACAGGCACGGCTGTTCGGTGAGGCGGTTGATGTTACCGGCCTTACCCTGACAAAGCTCGACGGAACCGCCAAGGGTGGGATCGTGGTCAATATCTGCCGTGAGTTTAATATCCCCATCCGTTTTATCGGCATAGGCGAACAGATGAACGACTTGCGGGATTTTGATGCCGATGAATTTGTCGAAGCATTATTTGCAGAGAATGATTCATGAGATACCAGTACCATTCCCATAACCAACCCGGCTGCGGCGGATGTCTGCTGGTTGCAGCCCTGATCCTGCTTGCCTTTGGCGGCGCGCCACTGCTCATCAATGTGATCGGCATACTGCTGTCCACGGGGATTTTTCTTTTTCTGGCCATGTTCGTCGCTTTCTGGGCATTTTCCTTCTATATACGCCGTAAGGTGAGCGAATATGAACAGTCCCAGACTGAGTCCCGCAAGAATTTCGTCTCCCTTCTCGTCCATATTCTGGTGAAAGTCGCTCAGTTCGACGGCAATATCACCCGGGCGGAACTGCAGACAATTAAAAATTTCTTTCGCGCTCATCTCCATTACGATCAGAATCAGATGTTCTGGGTCAATGAACTGATCAAGGACGCAACCAACAACCCGGATTCACTTGAAACGCTGCTGGCCCAGTTCCGGAGTTCCTTCGCCTATGAACCGCGGCTGATCCTGGTGGAGCTTGTTTATCAGGTCTTTTTTTCCAATGCGCGCGTCACGAATCAGGAACTGGAGCTGGCCAGAAATATCGGTGAATATCTGGAACTTTCTTCCTATGATCTGCAGACCATTCAGAGCCGCTATATTCATATGCGGCATGCTGCGGTCAACCAGGAACAGCAGTATTATGAGGTATTAGGGCTGCAAGCTGATGCAACCTTTGAAGAAATCAAAAAGGCCTACCGTAAGCTGAGCATGAAATACCATCCAGACAAGGTTGGTCATCTCGGTGAGGAATTCAGGGGGGTGGCCGAAGAAAAAATGAAAGAAATAAATGCGGCTTATCAATATCTTAAGACAAAATTCAATAATCAACATTAACATTTGAAGGACTGTTATTTTATGGGCATATCAAAAAAAATGAATGAGTTTGCAACCGCCTCCTCCTGGATCCGCAAGATGTTTGAAGAGGGAGCGAAATTAAAAAAACAGTTCGGGGCTGAAAATGTTTTCGATTTCAGCCTGGGCAATCCTGATATCGTACCGCCTCCCCAATTTGATACGGTGCTGCAGAAGATTGCGGCAAACAATGCGGCGGGTGTTCACTGTTACATGCCCAACGGCGGTTATCCCTTTGTTCGGGAGGCGGTGGCGGGCCAGATATCCATAGAACAGGCCATGCAGGTTGGGGCTGATGATATCCTGATGACCTGCGGCGCAGCAGGTGCTTTAAATGTCGTACTCAAAGCAATCCTTAATCCCGACGAGGAGGTCATCATCCTTGCGCCATTTTTTGTTGAATATAAGTTTTATATCGACAATCAGGGCGGCAGAAGTGTGGTGGTGCCGACAAAGGATGATTTCAGCCTGGATCTTGATGCCATCGAAAGGGCAATCACCGCAAGGACCAAGGCCATCATCATCAACAGCCCCAATAACCCCACCGGTCAGATATACCCGGAGCAGGACCTGCAGACGCTGGGCACAATGCTCTCCAGCTGCCAGGAGAAATTCAACTCAACCATATTTCTGTTAAGTGACGAACCGTACCGCAAAATCATCTTTGACAATCATCAAGTGCCCAGCATTTTCCAGAGTTACCCAAACAGCATCGTGGTCTCCAGCTACTCCAAGGACCTGTCCCTGCCGGGTGAGAGGATCGGTTATATTGCCGTCCACCCCAGGATCACGGAAAAAAACGGTCTGCTTGCCGCCATGACCCTTGCCAACAGGATCCTCGGCTTTGTCAACGCTCCGGCGCTGATGCAGCGGGTTGTCGCCGAGTTGCAGGGTGTGACGGTGGATACCTCCATATATGCCCGTCGACGCAAGACATTCTGTGACATTCTCGCCGCTGCCGGTTTTGATTTTACCCCACCAAAGGGCGCTTTTTATATTTTCCCCAAGACCCCGATTGACGATGATGTGCGGTTTGTCGCCCATCTGCAGAAATATAAAATTCTTGCCGTGCCTGGACGGGGCTTTGGCATGCCGGGCTATATCCGCCTGGCTTTCTGTGTCGATGATGACGTGATTGCCCGTTCCGCCTCTGCTTTCAAACAGGCCATGGACACCCTGGGAGAGGCCTAGTTGGCTCGAGAGAACATTCTGGTTCTTGAACCGTATTTCGGCGGTTCGCACCAGAGCTTTCTTCTCGGGTTGCAAAAATATCTGCCCTTTTCCTTTCATCTGCTCACCCTGCCGGCGAGAAAGTGGAAGTGGAGGATGCGTTTTTCCGCGCCGTATTTCGCCGGCATGTTGCCGTCAACACGGAATTGTGATGCCGTCCTCTGCTCAACCTTTGTCGATGTGGCGGCCCTGCGCGGTATGGGGCCTGCGTGGTTGCGGGAGGTGCCGATTTTCACCTATTTCCATGAAAACCAGTTTGCCTACCCGGTACAGGTTGAACACGAACGTGATCTGCATTTTGCCGTGACCAATTTCACCAGTGCCTGTTGCTCGGATCATGTGGCTTTTAATTCCCTGTACAATATGGAATCCTTTTTCAAGGGATGTATTGAAATAGAAAAAAAGATTCCGGATATGAAACTGGGCTTGACCGAAGAGCTGCGTAAAAAATCCGTGGTACTGCATCCGGGAGTGGATTTTTCGCAACTTGACGAAATGCCGACAGCCACAGGTGTTGACGGAAGACCACCGGTTATCATCTGGAATCACCGCTGGGAATATGACAAGAATCCGGATCTCTTTTTCCGCACCCTCTTCCAGCTTGATGACCTGCAGCTAG
>Ga0180007_10001224_pt1 | contig 36635 bp, 34 predicted proteins | sample MM_PC_MetaG_FD_121122 | JGI IMG/M metagenome (GOLD analysis project Ga0180007, IMG submission 121122) | Groundwater microbial communities from the Aspo Hard Rock Laboratory (HRL) deep subsurface site, Sweden - MM_PC_MetaG | ecosystem: Environmental > Aquatic > Deep subsurface > Groundwater... | reverse complement strand
TACTTCTTACTTCTTACTTCTTACTTCTTACTTCTTACTTCTTACTTCTTACTTCTTACTTCTTACTTCTTACTTCTTACTTCTTACTTCTTACTTCTTACTTCTTACTTCTTACTTCTTACTAACTATTCATGGCCATAAAACAACCCAAAAAACTCGAAAAGATCGGCCTGATCGGCCGCAAAAACCTCGAAGGCAAGAAAAAATACATCCAGAAACTAATAAAATACCTCGAGAAAAACGGGAAAACGGTAGCTTTCGACAGCAGAATCGCCACCTCCATTGACAAGCGCAAAGGCCACATGTCCAAAAACCGCATGATGCGCGAAATGGACATGATAATAACCCTCGGCGGTGACGGAACCCTTCTGAAAACCATTCGCGAAACCTCAAAAGACAACAAACCTCATATCCTCGGTGTCCACCTGGGCACGCTGGGATTTTTAACAGAACTCCACAAACCCGAACGCATCTTCGAAACGCTCGAAAAAATCTTCAAAGGCAATTATTATATCGACCACAGAACCCTCCTAAGAGTAACGGTCTATCGCGACAACAAGAAGTTCAAGACATTCGTAGCCCTAAACGACGCCGTAATAAACCAAGGCAACTTCGCCAGACTTATCCATCTCTCAGTCGCAATCGACCAAAGAAAAATGATCAGATTCGGCGCAGACGGTGTAATCGTAGCAACTCCGACAGGTTCAACCGGCCATTCACTTTCAGCCGGAGGCCCAATCATTCATCCGCAACTCCCGGCGTTAATAATGACGCCTATTTGCCCGACAGCACTTTCCAACAGACCGATAGTTATACCAAACAACCGCCAGCTCAACATCAAGCTCGAAACGGAACGCAGGTACGCCGACAACGACATCGGACTTACAATGGACGGCCAAGTAATCCTCCCTCTCAAGTACGGCGACGAAATCAAAATCCGCAAATCCAGCCGAATCATCCACCTGATAAGAATATCAAACAAGCGTTACTACAAAGTGCTCCGAGACAAGATGGGGTGGGGGCAGTAAAGGGAATGTTTAATTCTCAATGTTCAATTTTCAAAAGCTGTTTTGATAAAAATAAAACACCAAAATTGAATATTGGTAATTGGAAATTAAGAATTAAAATGTAATCTCCCCATCAGTTACTTCCCCGCAAACCTTAGTCTCAATCCCGTGCTCCGAAGCAATTGAAACAACCTCTTCCTCTTGTCCCGGCTTAACGATGACAACCATTCCGTTACCCATATTCCAGGTTCGGAAAGCTTCATCTCTCGCAACTCCGCCAAGCTCAATAACATGCTTCATAAGCTGACAAGGCTCGAATAAATCTGTAAGTTTCGCTCCCAATCCGGCCCTCGCAAGAACCCGACCAAGTTTCCCCGGGATTCCACCACCGGTAATATGCGCAACACCGTGAATTTCCAGTTTTTGAAGCATATCCCAAACCGCCGCACAGTAAATCTTCGAAGGCTCAAGCGCCAAGTCGCCGATTTTCTGACCCGAAAGCTCCGCCTCATGCCAATTTTCACCATAATTATCTTCTAAAATCTTCCTAAGAAGAGAAAGACCGTTCGACCTGAACCCTTTTTCCTTAAAAGTCACAACCTTGTCGCCAACTTGAATATCCTCTCCCGTTAAAAGTTTATCTTTCTGCGCAAACCAAACAACAGAAGCACCCCAATTGTAATTAAAATCTCCAAACCCGGAAACCCGCGAACCAAGCTCGGCAATTTCACCGTTCACAACCGCAACCCGAGCAGCTTTCGCAGCCTCAATATAACCTTTGGCAAGACCTTTAACAGCATCAAGAGAAAGAGAATTTACATCCAAAATCGACCCAATCAAAACCGGCTCGCCCCCATAAACAACCGCATCATCACAAACCATCGCAAACAGATCGTAAGCCATCGTATCGTGACGACCCATCCTTTCGGCAATCTCAACCTTGGTACCAACCCCGTCAAAACCCATGTTCATCACAGTCCCTTCAGGTAGCGCGCCAACATCGATAGCCCGAACTCCCGAAAAATCATCCTTCGGCATAATAACCTCGCCAACAAGCCCGGCCCGATTCAGAAAAGTCGCCTTAGCCGCCTCGAACATCACTCGCGAAGCATCATCGCCAAGCTCTATATCCACTCCTGCGTCTGCGTAAGTTGTCATTTGTGTGTATTAAGTAGTAAGTATTAAGTATCAGGTATAAGAGGAAAAATCAAATCATTGCTGTTGTGTGATTAATAAAAAACCAAGAAATTACATTTGCTTAAGCTCTTCTAGCTTTCTTTTAGCAAAAGCCATCAAATTTTGATCTCCAGGAAGATCTATTTGCAAATTTGGAGGGGGACTAGATGCTATGAGGCCGTGGTATACGACACAAGATAAAAGTGTCGACCTGTCTATTCCCTCTGGCCTGAAGATTTCATGAAAAAGTCTATCGTATTCACGAAAGCCACCACGGCCGATTTTTTCTCTTATGCGATCTAATTCAGCAAGAATTTCAACCCTTAATGCACATGCTTCCTCAAAAGCTCTATCCTCTTCGCTTATTTCTGGTGAATCAAAATTTGGTGGCTCATTTTTCATGTTACATTTATTGCATGCTTTTGATGTTTTTCACTTAACGGCCTTCTGTCCGCCATCTACTGACTAAAATACGAAACCGCATTCCTAAACACCTGCATATTCGGAGTCTCTTCCGGCACCGCCAACCCTTCTCTCTTAGCTTTTTCCTTCAAAAGCGCCCAATTATCCAAGTTGTAAAAATTCGGCGCTCTCTCAGGATGCGGCATCATCACAAAAACCTTTCCACTCGGATCACATAACCCGGCAATATCCCGCGCCGCTCCATTCGGATTCACAGGGAACTCGCCGTCCGCAGGCGATCCATCGGCCTTCACATATTTGAAAGCAACCTGATCTCCGGCCTCTAGCTTATCCAAGACATCATCTTTCGCATAAAAATTCCCTTCACCATGCGCAACAGGCATATGAAGCATATCAATTCCTCGCGTCCAAACGCATTTCTCGGACTCAGCCTTCAAATTAACCCATCTACACTGAAATCTTGCCGAAGCATTATGCCTTAAAGCAATTTCTCGTTTACCATACTGTCCATCAAAACCCGGGACAAGTCCCAAATTCGCAACAATCTGACATCCGTTGCAGATTCCGGCAACCAATTTATCCGATTCAATAAATTTCAAAATATCCTCCCATAAATTCCCCTTAATCTTGTTAGCATAAGCGTTCCCCGACCCGGTGTCGTCGCCATAAGAGAACCCTCCCGGAAAAACCATAATTTGGTAATCAGAAAGCTTCTTATGTCCGTCAATCAGGTCATTAATATGCACAGATTCCGCTTCCGCCCCAGCCTCATTGAACACAAACTCTGTCTCCATTTCGGAGTTGATTCCGTACCCGGTCATTACTATTACTTTTGGTTTCATTGTTTAGGTATCAAGTAGTAGGTATTAAGTAGTAGGTATTAAGTATTATGTATATGGAGCGCTTCGCGCGAATCTAAGGTCTAAGGTCTAGAGTCTAATATTTATCAAAAGTTTTCCTGTAAAAATCATTCAGCTTAGAAACATCGCTATCAACTATAACTTCTCCTTCAGGCTTTTCAATAGTGAATTTTTTATCCTCCCGAACCTTCCCGATCAGACCAAAAGGCAGCCCCTCCATCGCCGCCTCAAATTCCGCTTTTTTCTTCGGATCTACGGTTACAACAAAACGACTCTGACTTTCCGAGAACAGAAGAAAATCCGCCCGAACATCGCTGTTGAGGACAATTCCCATCCCAAGATCAGAAGCGATCGCCATTCTCATCAAACTCACTCCAAGACCACCGATTCCGATGCTTTCACAAGAGGCAAGCAAACCATGCGCCCTTTCAACCGCTTTATACAAAGAAATAGCTTTATCGACATTAACCTCAGGAACTTTATTTCCAACAAAACCTAAATAATCGAAATATTCCGACCCACCCAATTCATCAAAAGTTTCACCCAAAATATAGATCAAATCGCCCGCTACTTTCGGCTCCATAGTCACGCACTCCCGAACATCGTCAATAACTCCGATAGAAGAAATCAGCAGGGTAGGGGGCACAGAAATTCTCACTTGATTACCCTCGTGATCGCGACCCTTGAAATCGTTGAACATACTGTCTTTTCCGGAAATATAAGGAGTGCCGTAAGCGGTAGCGTAATCGTAACAAGCCCGCGCAGCATCCTTAAGTTGGCCAAGTCTTTCCTCTTCATCGGAACTGCACCAACAGAAATTATCCAGAAGAGCGAGATGATCGAGAGTTCCGCCAACAGAGATGATATTCCGAATAGCGGTGTCAATCGCGCAAGCAGCCATGTGGTAAGTGTCGATATCGCTGTATTTGGGGTTCAAAGCCTGTGACATCGCAACACCTTTATAAGAGCCCAGAACAGGCATTACAACGCTCGTGCGGTTATTAACTCGGCCCTTCCCTTGAAGAGGTCCAATGCAATGTCCGCCAAGTATAACATGATCGTATTGATGAGAAACAAAGTCAAAAGAGCAAGTGTTAAGTCGCGAAATCATATCGTGCATCACATCTGTTAAATCAGCAGGACAAGCATTATCCGGCTCATCGTGCGCAACCTTCGTATAAGTAGTTTTCAAACACTTCTCAGGCAACCCATCATGCAAAAACGAGAGATCAAGCTCCATTGCCATCTCACCTTTATACTTTACCTCGCACTTCCCGGAATCCGTAAACTCTCCAATCACGGTAGTCTCAACTCCGCGCCGACGCATCAATTCCTCGAACTGTACGAGCTTTTCCTCGGGGACAGAAAGGGTCATCCTCTCCTGCGACTCCGAGATCCAAATCTGCCAAGGATCCAGCCCCGGATATTTAAGAGGCACTTTATCAAGATCGACATAGCATCCGCCGCACTCCTCAGCCATCTCAGCCACCGAGCAAGAAATCCCACCCGCACCGTTATCCGTAATACTGTTATATAAACCTAAATCCCGCGCCTCCTTCACAATCGCATCAGAGAATTTTTTCTGAGTAATCGGATCCCCGATCTGCACAGCTGCAGAAGGACTTCCTGAGTCCATAACCTCAGAAGAAAAAGTCGCTCCATGAATCCCATCCTGCCCGACTCGTCCTCCAACAACCACAACCTTATCGCCGACTTGAGCTTTTTTCTTCCAAGAAGGTTTACCGCCAACTTCAGAAGGAATAAGTCCAACGGTTCCAACGAAAACAAGAGGTTTCCCTTTGTACCGATCATCAAAATACATAAAACCCTGGGGAGTCGGAATCCCCGAGCAGTTTCCGCCAACATTCACGCCTTCAACAACACCCTCAAGAATTCTTCGAGGAGAAAGCATCGGCAGGTCGCCTTTATACAGAGGTTTTTCATCCCGAGGATCCGCAAAACAATAACCGTACATATTCACAATAGGTTTGGCACCAAGCCCGAACCCGACAGTATCTCGATTCACGCCGACAATCCCCGTAATCGCCCCTCCGAAAGGATCAAGCGCAGAAGGACTGTTATGGGTTTCCGCCTTATGAGTAACGATCCAGTCCTCATCCAGAACTATACCCCCGGAATTATCTTTAAAAACACTCACGCAAAAATCTCGATCACCCTTGGCAGCCCTGATATCGTTAGTCGCTCTCTTGATGTAATGCTTGTAAATCCCGTCCTTAATATCATCCATACATGAAGCAAAAATCGTGTGCTTGCAGTGTTCCGACCAGGTTTGAGCCAAAGCTTCCAGCTCCACATCGGTAGGATTACGCCCGAGCTCCTTGAAATGATCCCGAATCGCACGCATATAATCCAAGCTTAAAGCCAGCGGCCCTCTCCTGGAACCATCCTCATTCGCGATCCCTTCTTTTCCGAGTTTAGTGAGCTCTTCGTCGGAAATATTGAGATCCACTTCCGTTATGGAAGGCTCATGCTTGAGATTTACAATCGGAATTTGCACATCCATGCCGCCATCTCGGTCCCATTCTTCGCGGCTTTTAACAGTAATTTTTTGGATCAAAGGATTCGCCATAGATTCCCCAAGGTCGGAAGCCTCCTCGCGCGAAATATCACCTTTAACGTAAGTAACTTGAGAACTGTAAACAGCCTCTCGATCCTCGAACTTCACTCCGAGTAGATCTTGAATAATTTCTCGTGAAGTTGTCCCGATATTATCCGTAACTCCCGGCAAAAATCCTGTCTCAATCGCCCAATCAAAATCGGCGACTTCAAAAGCCTTATCAACCGCATAAGCCTGCAGAACAGGATTAGATAAAGCCTCCGCAATCTTATTTAAATCATCTCCCGAAAACTCCTTGTCGACAGTATAAACATCAATCACTTGAACATCGGCAATCCGCTCTCCGAACTTATTCTTGCGTACTTGCGCCCTGGTATCCGGCACAGTCGATCCAACTTCTATTCGATGCGGCATTATTTTAAGCGGGTTAAAATAGGAGGTAATCTTAAGACAATTTTATTATAAACACAAAGCAAAAAAGCACAAACAAGTTGTTAGAATTTGACTTTGATCTGCCACAAGGTTATACTTATTTCAGATTTTAGTATTTTTTTACTCAAAAATGAAATGAAGTTCCTGGAGTTCCAAAAGAAAATGCAGTCCTATCCTATTTTTACGAATCAAGATCTCCGATTAATTTTTCCTGAAGAAAATAAAAACACAGTAAACAAACAGCTTTCGTTATGGACCAAACAAAAAAAACTCATCAAATTAAAAAATGGATTACATGTGCTCGCACCGGATTACACAAAGCATGAGTTATTACCGGAAGAAATCGCCGCAAAATTATATGGCCCAAGCTATATTTCACTTAGATATGCACTGTCTTTGTACGGGCTGATTCCAGAAGCGGTATTTGACATTACATCGGTAACAGTAAAGCCAACCAGGAATTTCAATACATCACTCGGAACTTTTACCTATAAAACAATCAAGCAACCCTGTTTTTTTGGGTTTTCACCCAGGGGAAACAGTAAAATGCCGGCTTATATGGCATCTCCGGAAAAAGCCGTTGCAGATTTTTTATACTTTAATACGCACAGACTTGTCCCGGATTTTCAAACATGGGAGGATTTACGGCTTCAAAACCTCGATACTCTAGATTTTCAGCTACTAACTCAATTTGCAAAAAAACTTAACAATAAAAAACTAACTTTATTAATTCGTAATCTTAAAAAATATGCAGCATCCAATTGACTTCATGAATTCCTTACAAGCAGTTCATGGCCGACAGCGCTTTAATATCCTAAGGGAATACCTCCAGGTTATGACCCTGATGATTTTATATGGGATTAAAGGAAGCGAACATCTGCGTTTTGGTGGAGGAACATGCCTTCGGATTTGTCATAATTTACCAAGATATTCCGAGGACATGGATTTTTCTTTGGGTCAAAAAGGGGTAGATACCACAAAAATCATCGAGCAATTACAAAATGGATTTCAGAAATACAATGTGGATTTCCATCTTTCTGTCCCTAAAAGTGTCGAAAAAAAGAGAATTGCAAAATATTGGCTAAGGTTCCCGGATCTCCTTTATCAGCTCGACTATTCGACGCATAAGAGTGAAAAACTAGCCATTAAGTTTGAAATTGATAAACATCCTCCGAAAAAAGGGAAAGGAGAGTTTTTTTATGTTTCAAAATTTAATACATATTTCCCGATTTTCAAAAACGACTTACCAACATTATTCGCAGGAAAAATTGGAGCGGTATGCCAGCGCGGATATCACGCAATGCGTGATTTTTACGATTTGCTTTGGTATCTCAATAACAATATCGAACCAAATTATGCAGAACTCAAAGAAATCGGACTAAAAGCAACAGACAGAGAAAGCCTTGTAGAATTATTAGAAGAAAAAACTAAAAACATCGATGGTCAAAAGCTTTTCGAAGACCTTGAAGGATTTCTCGAAAACTCTGCAGAAAAAAACATCCTTTACAACTACCCGGCGGTATTTGAACAATCCACCAAGAAATTTCTAGCATTTCAGTAGATTATAAAAAAGTATAATCTATTGGAAACCAACTACAACTACTCCCTACCACTACTCTAGCAAGTCCCCCTCGCCAAAATAGTCTCCTGCAGCCTCTTCAGTGCAGCGATATAAGCCGCCTGCCTCAGGGTGCAGTTATGTTTTTTGGAAAGTTGATGCACATTTTCCCAAGCGTCAACCATGATTTTTTTCAGCCTCTCCTGAATCTCCTCTTCTCCCCAATAAAAATTCATCTCATTCTGCACAAGCTCGAAATAACTGACGGTAACACCGCCCGCGTTAGCGAGAATATCCGGAACAATCATCACTCCTTTTTTATCCAAAATTTCATCAGCATCGGGAGTGGTCGGCCCGTTCGCAAGTTCAAGAATCATCTTGGCTTTAATCCTATCGGCATTATCGGCTGTAACTTGATTTTCCATCGCTGACAGGAACAAAACATCGCACTCAAGCTCCAAAAGCTCCTCGTTCGTGACGACCTTGCAGTCGCCGCCCCCGACAGAAGTACACTCAACAACACTACCTTTATCCAGTTTGCAGCTGTGAGTGGCTTCAGGATCCACTCCATCCTTGCAGTAAATTCCTCCTCGCGAATCGGAAACACCGATCACCTTGAACCCTTGCTCGTGAAGCATTTTCGCCGCATAAGATCCGGCATTGCCAAATCCTTGAACGACAACTGTGGTTTTATGGGGATCAAGACCCTGCATTTCACAGACCTGCTGAAGAACGTAAATGCCACCCTGGCTTGTAGCGTCGGACCTTCCCGCGGATCCGCCAACTTCAAGAGGTTTTCCGGTTACAACGCCGAGCGCATTTTCTCCCTGTAATTTGGAGAACTCATCCGCAATCCAAGCCATAATCTGAGGATTGGTATAAACATCGGGAGCCGGGATGTCTTTCTTCGGCCCTATGAAAGGTGCAATAGCTCTCGCATAAGTTCGAGAAAGTCTTTCAAGCTCAGCTTCGGAAAGCTCTTTAACATCAACGATAATTCCACCCTTTCCACCGCCAAGAGGAATCCCGACAACCGCGCACTTGATAGTCATCCAGGTCGCAAGAGCTTTAACCTCCTCCATATCAACCTCGGGATGAAATCGAATTCCACCTTTGTAAGGTCCGCGAGAATTATTATGCTGAACACGAAAACCTCGGAAAACCCGAGTTGACCCGTTATCCATTTTAATAGGAATACTTACCTCAACAATTCTTTGAGGATGTGAAAGAATCTCCTCAACATTGGGATCCAGGTGCATAATTTTGGCGGCATCCTTCATTTGCCGCATCGTGCTTTCGAAAAGGGACATTTTTTATGAATTATGAAGTAAGAATAACGAATTATGTATGTGCTTGGTGAGTCCGTTTTACCATTAAGTTGTTTTCAAAGCAATTTTAGTAAAAATTTGCATAAAAAAAGACCTCCCGGAGGAGGTCTTTAAATATTGTAATCAAGAACTAGAAAGATGAACAATTATTACCCCTGCTTGAGTCATCTACATCTCTAGTATAATCAACACAAACTTGACTAAAAACTAGTCCAAAATTCACCCAAAGATCATCATTATAACCTTCAAAGTAGCTAGGGAATAAATCTCTATCGAAACAACGAGTATAAGCCAGATCTCCCATGGTGTCAAAAGCATGGACGCAGTATTCATCTACGTCAACATCACCTCCAGAATTTTCGAAACGGAAATAAAGAAATCCATTGTCAGTGATTTCAAGGATTCCAGCTCCAAGATCTGGTTTGATTTCAGGCTGATTTTTCAAGTTGACCTTAAACGCCCCAAACATATTAGAGCTTGCTCCCAGTACAATAGCCACGATGAGAACCGCACTAATTACTCCCCCAATAATCCACTTCTTTTTTGATTTTTTAGGAGTAGAAGATGGGACCCCTTTGTTTTTATTTTCCATTTTTATAACGGTTAAATTATACACATCAGAATATTCTAGCACAAAAGCCCCCCCCGTCAATAGCGCTAATAGGTAATCTACTATTTACAATCTACCCTCTACTATCTAAATTAAAGACACAATGACCGAAATAAACGAAAACCTTCCTCCCCAAATCCTCTCTCTTCTTTCAAAAAGAGGGCTTGCATCTTACTATCCCAAAAAAGGAATTCTGGCTCAAGCGGCAGAGGCAAAAGGCAAAGAATATAACGCAACAATCGGTACTGCAACAGAGGAGGATGGGTCGCTTATGCTCCTTCCGTCTGTCGAAAAAATCGCAGATATATCGGATCAAGCTTACAATTATCTTTCCAGTTACGGACGCGATAATCTTAGGAATCTTTGGAAGAAAAAACTGATTGAAAAGAACCCTTCACTCGAAGGGAAAAAGTTCACAACCCCGGTAGTTACAAGCGCTCTCACTCACGGCCTCAACCTCGCAGGCTATCTCTTCATGGACGAAACCGATGAGCTCATTCTGCCCGATATGTATTGGAGCAATTATAAGATCATTTTGACCGGTTGGTGCGGTGCTCAACTCAAGACTTTCAAGTATTTTAATTTGGAAGATTTTAAGGAGAAATTAATGCAGGGCGGCGAGAAAAAAGTTGTTCTCCTAAACTTTCCAAACAACCCGACAGGGTATACTCCAACAGAAGAAGAACTGTCAAAAATAACAAAAATCTTATTAGAAGCAGTCGATTCCGGCAAAAAAATAGCTGTAATCTGCGACGACGCATACTTCGGACTGGTTTTTGAAGAAGAAATTCCAAAAGAATCACTGTTCACACGCATCGCCGACATCCACGAAAACATCCTCGCAATAAAAGTCGACGGCCCAACAAAAGAAGATTATGTCTGGGGACTCAGGGTCGGATTCTTAACTTACGCCTATAAAGGAATGACGGACGAAGCCGGCGCAGTACTCGAAGAAAAAACCGCAGGCGCAATTCGCGGAAACATCTCAAATGTCTCAAATGTCGCTCAGTCTTTAATCATGAAAGCATACTTGTCCGAAACCTACGAACAAGAAAAACAAGAAAAATTCGAAATTTTAAAAAGCCGATACTTAAAAACCAAAGAAACTATCACGGCTCACCCGGAATACGAAGAAAACTTCAAGGCAATGCCGTTCAACTCCGGATATTTCATGTGTATACAACTTAGAGAAGGCTTAAACGCAGAAGAAATCCGACAAAAACTCCTGTCTGAGTACGACACGGGAGTAATCACAATAGACGATCGCACACTTCGGATAGCTTTTTCATCTATACCACTCGACAAAATCGAACAATTATTTAAAAACATAAACGAAGCATGCTCTTGAGTAAGAGCCAAACAATTCCCAATTCACAAATTCCAAAATGATAAATCTCTCAGGCCTTGGGATTGCATCTCCCAAAATAAATCACAATTTCGACGTTGACGCTCTTTACAATGCCTCCCTCGCGCGCGGCGAAGCCCAAAAATCCGCAACAGAGTCGCTGGTCGTAACTACCGGCAAATACACGGGCCGTTCCCCTTATGACAAGTTCATAGTCGACACGCCGGATATTCATGACGAGATCAATTGGGGCGATGTAAATGTGCCGATAACGAAAAAAAATTACGCCAAACTGAAAGAAAAAATCACCGCCCACCTAGACTCTCGCGACGAACTTTTCGTCCATGACGGAGTTGCCGGAGCAGATCCCTCTTGTGCGGAAAACTTCCGCATCATATGCGAATATGCCTATCAAGCGCTTTTCATTCGCCACCTACTAATCCGTCCTCAGGCAGAAATAGATCCAACCTTTACTCTCCTCGTCGCCCCGGACTGCAAAATAGAAAATCCGCAGGAATACGGCCTCAACTCGGAAGCTTTTATAATAGTAAACTTTCAAGAAAAAACTGCAATAATCGGCGGCTCAAAATATGCGGGGGAAATCAAGAAGTCGATCTTCTCAATAATGAACTACCTCCTGCCAAAAAAAGGAGTCTTGCCAATGCACTGCTCGGCAAACGCAGCCCAGGACGGCAAAACCGCACTATTCTTCGGGCTATCCGGGACAGGGAAAACAACCTTGTCAGCCGACCCAAACCGCAAACTGATCGGCGACGACGAGCACGGCTGGTCGGATAGCGGAATTTTTAACTTCGAAGGAGGTTTGTACGCCAAATGCATCAACCTAAAACGCGAAAAAGAGCCCCAAATCTACGACGCAATCCGTAAAGGCACAATAGTAGAAAACGTTGCCATGAACGAAGCCGGAGAATTCGACTTCACAGACGATTCGCTTACAGAAAACACTCGCGCGGGCTTCCCGATAGACTATATCCCCGGCCACATCGAAGACGGAAGAGGGGATCATCCATCGGTAATAATTTTCCTCACGGCAGACGCATTCGGAGTTATGCCTCCGATAAGCAAGCTCACTCTTAAGCAAGCCATGTACCACTTCATGTCCGGCTATACAAGTAAGCTGGCAGGAACGGAACGCGGAATTACGGAGCCCAAGGCGGCATTTTCATCTATGTTCGGCAAACCTTTTATGCCGCTGCCTCCTACTGTTTATGCAAAAATCCTCGGAGAAAAACTCGAAAAACACAACACGTCGGTCTATCTAGTAAATACAGGCTGGGTAGGCGGACCGTACGGAGTAGGGAAGAGAATTGACATAGACTACAGCCGCGCAATGGTTTCCGCCGCATTAAACGGTGATCTCGAGCAGGTTGAATATAATACTCACTCGGTTTTCAATCTTGAGATGCCAAAATCCTGTCCAAATGTCCCGGCAGAAGTATTAAACCCTCGAAATACCTGGGAAGACAAAGAAGCTTACGATAAAAAAGCCCGCGAATTGGCGGACTTATTTATAGAAAACTGCGAAAAGCTCGAAGGGGTGGGAGAAGATATAAGGTGTGTAGGGCCGGTGGAAAATGTTCAATAATCAATTTACAAATGCTCAATTGGTAATTGAAAATTGTAAATTGAGAATTACCAAACCTTCCACCACGGCTTCTTCGGCGCCTGAAGCAGTTTAATCTGTTCCTCAAGCGTCACTACCCTGTTCTGAAAAGCTTCAACAAGAGAATAAAGCTTCTCCTTGTCGGACTGATGTTGATCTAAAAGCTTCTCGATAATCGCAGTATACTGCGGTGAATCTTCGGAAGTAGCCTCCGGCGTTGTTTCGAGAGTTTCCGTGATCTCGTCCTCAACTTTAAAAACTTCCTCGATGACATCTTCATCTTGAGGATCCAAAACATAAATTTCAGGTTCATCGTCATACTCGGGGACAGGAGCCGGCTCATTCTTTTTAGGTTTAGGCTGCGTTTCTATGACGCCAAGGTATTCAAGCAAGCTCGCCTTATCAACCATGTAATTAAAACCTTGCGGAGTCCTCTTTCTGCGGGACTTCACATTATCGTTTTTGATTAGTCGACGAATAGTCTGTTGCGACTTCTTGGCAACAGAAGCGGCCTCGGCGATTGTGAGTAGTTGGTTAGCCATTTTGATTAGTCAAAAAAGTATAAAACTTCTACCAGAAATATTCTGACTAGTCAAATCTAGGCTTTGGGCTTACGGAAGCGAAATCGGCGGGTATACATCTGTTGCAAAAAGGCCTCCCGGGGGAGGCCTTTGGGTTTTTCAAATAAATTAAACTCCGCGGCAGTTATTATTTTCGTCACCTTCTTCAACATATCCATTATAATCGGCACAAACTTGAGCTACAGCTTTAGCACCATAAAAAGTACCGGTTGCACTGGAACCGGCTTCAAAAGCCCAGGGAGTTTGATCAGAATAGAAATAAGTCCAATGAGAAATACTTCCGGTACCTGTTAGCGCACTGATTTCATAAGCTTCGCCGCCAATATATGGATGGCTAGATTCAACATCTCTATCTCCGGTATTTGTAACGGTAAATGTTAGAGTGCCATCTTGCTGCAGAGAAGCATCTGTAATCTGTAAATCCATCACCGGTATTTCAAGCTCCATACAGTTATTTGTTTCATCAGATTCCTCAACATATTCCTGGTAATCTGCGCAGACCTCAAAGGAATAATACCCGTCATATAGAGTCCCGCTTCTACTACCCCCAGCTTCAAAAGCCTGAGGATAAAAGTCAGAATAAAAATAAGTAGAAGTCAAAACACCGCCTGTACCAGTAAGATTGCTCACAGCATAAACATCACCATATGCATTTTGATAACTGGAAACTACTTCCTCACCCCCGGCATTTTCAACCATAAACCATATGCGCCCATCATCCTGAACATACGCATCGGTTATCTCCAGGTCAGGCAATTCTTCATATTGGTACATGTTCCCATCACACATATAAAAATCCACAAAATAATGACATCCATCGACACAGAAATAAGCCTCCATATCTGCCTTATATTTACACTTAGGAGAAGTCTCATAATCTTCAGCAAAATACCCGTCTTCAAGGTCTCCAATTATCCGGAAAGCCCCAAGCATATTAAGGCTATTTCCGATTACTAGTGCGACAATAAGCAGTGTCGCTATAATGCCTGCAATAATTAACTTCTTCTTTGATTTTTTAGGAGCAGAAGGTGAAACTCCCGGGATTTTGTTTGCCATTTTTGTAATGGTTAAGATATTTCTTGTAAAAATCTATCAATAAACCATGCCTTCGTCAAATTTCTCCGCCTATACAAAGCAAGGATTTTGACTAGTCAAAATTGGGATTCTTCGCTTGTAAGAGCGAAATCGGCGGGTATGCAACTAAAAACTGGCTTGCGCCTTGATTCTCTGCGCAATCCATCGTTTTTTAGGCGCAAAACCGGAGATTCTTCCCGTTTTGCGTACCAATGGGGAAATCCTTGCCTCCCCAAGAAATTTTTCAGGCATCCTTATCCTGAAGAATTTCTTGTCCGGCATCCTCCGCTCCCGGAAGGCTCGGCGGAACTCGCCTTCCTAACGCTCCGGAACGGATTTCTCGCCCTTATCATGGTGGGTCAGCCGGGGCTCGAACCCGGGACCGTCAGCTTAAAAGGCTGCTGCTCTACCAACTGAGCTACTGACCCAAAAAATAGCAGGCACATTCTATTGATAAACCTGTCTTTCTGCAAGAGATTTTACAAAAAACCGCACACCATCAGCCATAAGCCACCCGCTACTCGCCAGCCTCAGCAATACTCACGCCAACAAAAGCAATCGCAGGCAAAGAAAACCAGATATTATAATTATCAACCATCATCCTCACGAACTCAGATTCCATATACAGCCCCGAAGCCGACATGAACCCGTAAAAACCGTTTACAAAAGAAAATCCGGATACAAACACCAAAATAGTACTAACAATCAGTCCGGCATTTAACACCCCGAAGACAAAAGTGGCCATCATCCGCGTTGCCATGGCTTTATCGGAGAGAACATCAACAGAAAAACTGCCTTTAACCGCCACCAGAACAATCACAATAATAAAGACGATGATTTTCATCAGTATCAGCGCTTGATCGCCCTGATCCCCCTGTAAAGAAGGAATAGTAGGCAGCAAATACTGCTGGAAGAGGTTCCCCATCCCGTCTGCTGTCAAAATCGCCAAGTAAGTACCGATAATCACTTTTAGCGTTTGATTTTTCCCAATAATAAAGCTGTAGGCGATAATTACCGAAAAGAAAACGATAATGAAGAGATCCCAAGAAAGTCTGATATCCATATTTTTATTTTTATCTCAAAGCCAATCGTATTACATTTGCTCGATTCAGGCAACTTTACTTAACAAAAAAAATGTTTTCGCGTAGCAAAAACACAATAATTCTAGAGTCTATGGTCTAGAGTCTAAGATCTAAGTCTTTTCAAAATCCCTGTTTGCGGTTCAATCTCCAGCCCCTTTTCGGCCGCCAATTGTGCGTAAAGCTCTTTCTCTTTTGAAGAAAGTTTCCTGGGGACTTTAACTTGGATTTGCACAAGATGGCTGCCTTGCCCCCCGGTCCTCTCGGAATTTATTCCATATCCTTTCAGGGTAAAAACATCGCCGTTCTGAGTCCCTGCAGGTATTTTTAAATCAATGTCGCCATGGACGGTCGGAATCTTGATTTTATCTCCCAGAACAGCCTGCAAAAGATCAATATTTTCGATCGACTTGATATCAACGCCGTCGCGATGAAATTTATTATGGCCTGAAACCGTAACATGCAGATAAAGATCGCCATAAGGACCTCCGTTGATCCCGGCTTCACCCTTGCCGGAAAGTTTAACGATAGATCTATCTTCGATGCCGGCTGGGATTTTCACGGTTACTTTCGATTTAAGGCGTGTCCTCATTGCGCCGTGGCATTTAGTGCATTTCTTCTCCGGTACGCGCCCCTCGCCGCCACACTTGTCGCAAGCTCTGGAAGTGCTGATTTGTCCGAGAATTGTTTGTTTAATGCTTCTGATATGGCCGGTCCCGTTGCAGTTATCGCAATTTACGATCTTCGCTCCCGGTTCAGCCCCATTGCCTTTGCAGTGTTCGCAGGTGTCTGCCTTGGTTATTTCAAGAATTTTTTCACATCCGAATACAGACTCTTCGAACTTCAGTTTTAATTCAGCCTCGATATCATTTCCTCTCATGGCCCTGCTTCTTCTAGGTCTGGCTTGGCCTGCATTTCCTCCAAAAAATGATTCAAATATATCTGCAAAACCACCTGTCCCTCCTGAAAACCCTCCGAAATTCCCAAAATCAAACCCACCCTCCGGGCCTCCTCTGGGTCCATTGCCCATAGATCCGAACTGATCATACTGCTGCCTCTTTTGCTTATCGGAAAGTACTTCGTAAGCCTGATTAACCTTCTTGAACCTGGCTTCAGCCTCCTTGTCATCCTTGTTCAGGTCAGGATGGTATTTCTGAGCAAGCTTCCTGTAGGCACGCTTAACATCCGTATCAGATGCTCCTTTGGGGACACCGAGTATTTCGTATAAATCTTTCATGGCCAGTAAATATTAAGAATTTTTCGAAAAAAAGCAAGCTAAAGTATACGAAAAAACATTTTTCAAAACAGTAAACCCCAATTTTTCCGTCTATTTAGAGTGGCCGAAAAAATGGCTCAAAATAAGGTTAAAAAGCCTGTTTGACTAGTCGGAATGTATAGGCGGTAACTACCCAAAATAAATCCGACTAATCAAAATGTTCAAAAATTGTGCAAAAGTCGTGCAAAACAGGTTGAAAAGCGGGTAGTCAAAAGTTTTGATTAGTCGAAGTTGGAAAAAGTGAATCTGACTAATCAAAAAAATAAAATGTATAGGCGCTGTATAGGCGTTGCTAAACCTGTTAAATAGGATTTTGATTAGTCGGAATGTATAGGCGTTTGGGTAGGCAACATGTAAAACACGGGTTTTGACCGCGGCTTATTGGCTTGCGTAAGCCAAAACAGGGTTGCAATAGGTGCGGGGGATGTATAAAATTCATAAGGTTAAAATAACCTGTAGAGCGCAAGAGAGGTCGCAAGGCCCCCCATGCTTCCTTTAAAACCTGTTAAGTATTCCTGATTCGGGGTCCCATCGTCTAGTGGTCTAGGACATCGCCCTCTCACGGCGAAAACACGGGTTCGAGTCCCGTTGGGACTACCACAGTGCGAACGGGATAAAATCCCGGTTCGCACCATCTAATGCGAAAGTACGGGCGAAGCCAGTAAGAAAATCGACACAAAACCATAAATTATACTCGCTTCAGACCTGTAAATAAAGCAAAAATCATAACCGATAAAACAAAAATAAAACCTGTCACCTCAACCTGTGAAACATAAGCAACAGAAAAGAGTTTTAAATTAATGAGTGAAAGCTCACAAATCATTGCGTACAACCCACTTCATATAAGCTCATTGAAAACCAGGCAAAACAACTAAAGTTAAAAACAACTAACTTTAACATATATATTTTTTCAATTATTTCTTAACCGAAAAGTCGAATGGAAATTTCATTCAATCTGCGATCAATTCGCAGGTCTATTGCAGGACTTACGGTTCTAGCGCTACTCGCTACAATGAGTTTCGCTGGAATTGCTAAGGCCGACACATTCTCGGATGTAAGCTCTAGCGCTTGGTACTACGAATACGTAGAAGACCTAGCGGGACAGGGCGTCATCTCAGGTTATGACGACGGGACATTTGGTCCTGGCGACAACCTAAACCGAGCTCAAGCTGCCAAAATTATGGTACTTGCGTTCGTTGGGGAGGTTGACTCGGAATACGATGCTGGCTTCACAGATCTTGCTGATGGAGCATGGTACGTAGATTACGTTAACACAGCTGGAATGTACGGCATTGTTGCCGGATACACAGATGAAGAAGGTGAACTCACAGGTGAGTTCGGGCCTGATGATTACATCACTCGTGCTGCGTTTGCAAAAATGGTTGTAAATGCCGCAGGTCTTGAAACAAACATCGATGGTGCACCACACTTCTCAGATGTAGACGCAGGTGCGTGGTACTACGAATATGTCGAAACAGCTTACAACAACAGCGTGATCGACGGTTACGACGATGCCACTTTCGGACCGGGTAACAATGTTAACCGTGCCGAAGCATCAAAGATGGTTATCAACGGTCAAAACCCTGAACTTCGGGAGACTGAAGTAGTGGTAGACGATGATGATTGTGCAGAAGGTTACACTCTTAACGACGAAGAAGTTTGCGTGGATGACAACGGATGTACGGACGCCGAAGAATGGAACGCAGATGCGGAAGTTTGTGACGAGCTCGTAGAGCCTGAAAGCCTAGGTACATTGACAGTCGCAATGGGTGACGCACTTGCCGGTAGTACGGTTCCAAAAGGAGCTACATCGGTAGATGTACTTAACCTAACCTTCACAGCCGGTGGTGACGCGGTAGAACTTGACGGATTGACTCTCCACAGAGGAGGTGTTGGTTCTTCAAGCGATTTCTCTTATGTTTATGTGTACGATGGTGACGACCGCCTAACAAGTGGACGAACAATCGCAAGTGACGACAACGAAGTTACTTTCGGTTCACTTAATCTCGACCTTGCTGCGGGAGAATCTAAAACACTTACAGTTGTTGCAGACTTCTCTTCAACAGCTACAACAGGTGACGAGAACTATCTCGAACTTGTAAGCGCAGACAAAGTTGAATCAAACGCACTTGAAACTACAGGCACATTTGGTATCGTTGGTGAAATCTTCACAGTCAGCGGAGCCAGTGCAGGTACAGTTACAATTGCTAAACACGGAAGCGTTGCAAACCCAACAATTGGAGAGGAAGACGCTGAAATCGGTGAGTTCCAGTTAACTGCTTCTTCAAGCGAAGATATGGCTGTTAAGAGAATTTCTCTTACAATCAAAGGTACAATCTCAGCAGAAGACTTGGTCAACTTCGAACTTTATCAAGGAGGGGATGTTGTTGCTACAGCGGAAGCTGCTTCTTCCGACGACATCGTTACATTCGTAGTGGACGGCAATTTCAATTGCGGTAATTACAACTACACGGATGACGGTTTCTGTCTTGGAAAAGGTAACTCAAGAACATTCAATGTATACGCGGACATTAGGGTCACAGCCGATAGGAACGACACAATCAAGGTTTATCTTGATGAGTCAACAGACTTGAAAGCCGAAGGTCTTGTCTACGGATTCGGATCGCAAGTTACTTACAGTGCTTACGATAACGGAAGCGACGACGGTACAGATGCTTCTCACTCAACAGTGCAAGGAGGACAGTTCACAATCTCTCAGAACGGTCCTAACTCTGCCGATATCGCTATCAATGCCAAGGATGTTATCCTTAACAAGATGACTCTTACTTCTGAAGGGAATGTCGAAGTACGACAACTCCAAGCTACATTGAAAGCTACAACAGGTAGTGGTCTTGTATCTGACGACGATGCTGTGGCTAACTTTACAGATGTCAAACTTGTAAGACTTGATGACGATGGAGAAATCGTCGAGACCCTTATGGGGCCGCAAGAACTTGTTCTTACAGGAAACGATACACAAGCTGCAGGTCAAACTGTAACTTGGACAGATGCTTGGGCAATGGAAGCGGGTGAAAGTGTGAGTGTTGCTATCACTTGTGATGTTGCCAACTACGCAAGTCTAAGCGGTACTACTCTTGTCGCGGAACTTGCCGCAATCAGCGGATCAGCGGGTGTCAGGAACTCAGATACCAATGAGTACATTCCTGCAACCGATATAGTTCCTGCAAGTGCTGTCTCAGGAAACACTATGACAATCAGAGCTGCTTCTATTACAGTATCTCTAGGTTCTTACCCAACATCAGATACCTTCGTTAAAGGTACTCAAGATGTCAACTTTGGTTCATTCGCTCTCACAGTAGGAAGCGCAATGGATGTTACTATCTCATCTATCGTTATTGCCGGTTGGCTTGATGAAAATGTTGATGGAACTTACACGCAAGGTACAGACAACAGTGTTGACATCAAGAATGTTGTAACAAGCGTATGGCTTGAGGATTCAGAAGGTAACCAAGTCGGTACCTCTAAATCGTTCAGCTCGGGAGACGCTACATTCAACAGTCTTGGATGGACTTTGGAAGCTGGTTCGACAGAACTTCTAAAGGTTTACGGTAACATAAGTGCATCGGCTTTCTACAACTCAACTAATGATATTGTAGCTGTAGATATTGATGCAGCTGCCGATATCACTGCGGAAGATGCGGAAGGCAACTCAATAACACCTACAGGAGATAACCCTAACGCTACAACAACTCCAAATGTAGCTATGACAATCTCAGGAGGTGGAACAGTAGCTATCGCTGAAGCAACAGCTTCACCGGTAGAAAGTCAAATCGCTGCACAGCAGACTGCAAACCTTCTTGTTGGAAGATACAAAGTTACCGCTACAGATGAAGACTTCGAAGTAACTAAGATGGTTTTCGCTCCTACAAATAGTGCGGGAGCAGGATCGACCGCTTCAGGTCTATACGACAACTTAGTTTCACTTAAACTTGTTTACCCAACAGATGCTACTGATCCGACAACTCTTGACGGAGAAAAATTAGTATCTCTGTCCAATACAAACGCTATCTTCTCAGGTATTGGATTAGCGGTTCCGAAAGATGACAGTGTATACGTTGAGTTGTACGCAACTCTAACAAGGCACAATCTTAATAGCGGAGGTGCAGATAGTGACGACGCTCTTTACTTCACCTTGAATACAGGTGACGGAGACGGAGAAGCTAACGGTGACTTCGAAGCTATCGGACAAGGTTCCGGTACTGGATACACTGAAGACGAGCTAAGTGATGTTACAACAACTAACGTTACTTACGTCTACAGAACAATTCCAACTGTTGCTAACGATACAGCTATTGGATCATCACTTGTAATGGGTGCTGACCAAGAAGTTTACAGATTCACAGTAAGTGCTAGCAGCTACGAAGATGTAGTTGTTCAATACTTGACCCTGGATGTATCTACAACAGGTATCACAACCGGTGACGCTGCAAACAGCTTGACTAACATGACATCTGACGTAGGTGCTACTGCTGCAGAGGTGGATTACGCATCAGGATTCTGTGGTGGTCCAACTGGTGGAGTTGACACAGCTACTTACAGCAACGCTGCATGGTACATTGAGGACAGAAGCAACCCTGGTACTGTTATCGGTACCGGATGTTTCGACTCTCTCAATGGATATGCTAAGTTCGAATTGAACTCAAGCAACGGATCTGCTAACAGTGGTATGATCGTCGGACAAGGAGCAACAAAGACACTATCTGTCTACGCTGATCTTTATGACGCAGACGGCTCTACAGCTAACGAATCTTTGAGTCTACGTATCCACAACGATACAACTCACAGAACTACAACAGGACTTGTCGCATTGAAAGGTACAAACATCGGCAACCTGGCTGTTACCGGTATGATCTGGTCTGACCAAGGTGGATCAGGAACTCACGGTTCTCAAACACCAGAATGGCTAGTTGGTTACAAAGTGCCTGGAATGCCAGTTTCTTACATGACACTTAGCTAAAAGATGAATCACGAGTACTACTAATACGTAGTAACCTTAAAGCCCCCCGCTTGCGCGGGGGGCTTTTTTTAATCATGCGGAACAGGACAACGTCCTAGTTTCGCGGCTTACTATCAATAAAGTCATTTTTGTCGAAGACAAAAATACCAATCACTCATTACTTGGTACTCATTACTTCTTACTAATTTGATTCAGTACAGCATCGACACCAATCAATGTCATACACTCTCCGGTCCCATCTTTAATCCTTTGGCACTTGCGGAATTTCCCCGTATGCACGGATATGCAAGGAGAGCAGGGGAGTTCGCCTGCGCAGTATATGGCTTTGTTTTCAGAGAGAGGGTAAGGTCCGAAACGCTCAGGTAGATTGGGCCCAAAGAGCCCGATAGTTTTGCAGCCTTGAGCTGCCGCCAGATGCATAGGTCCGGTATCGTTGGAAACATATGCTTCAAGATAATCAAAAAGCGCAATAAATTCCTCAAAACTGAGCAAGCCCGCCAAATTAACAACTCTTTCATTTCGGCACATCTTAACAATTTCTTCATTGAACTTATGTTCGCCCTTAGCCCCGGTCAAAACGACTGTAGTATCCAGCGCATTAATCAGCGCAGCAAACCTTTTTTTTGGCCAGGCGCGGTAAGTTGCCGATTCGGCAGTCGATGGGTGCATACCGATTATTTTTCCTTTTGAAAACTTATCAAGTTTTGCCTTTACGCTTCTTTTTGCCTGCCCTGAAACCTCTAACCTAACCAATTCATCAGGCCTATATTTAATCCCCAAAGGCCATAGCAAGTCACACATAATTTCAGCACAATGTTTATCTGCATCATAACGCACCTTTTCTCCATATACGCGCCCTCTAACGCCATGATCGAACCCTATTTGCCTTTTGCCCAAAAAGCGCGCCAGAAGCCCGGAAATTCGCAAATAAGGCTCAGTATCGATCGCCAAATCGAACTTTCCGCGCATTTTCAGGATTTTACCAATATTTTCAGCCTCAAAAGATAAAATTTCATCAACAAAATCAACATACTTAAATATCCCTTTATTTCGGTCACGAGCCAAAACCGTAATCTTCGTATCGGGAAACTCCTCCCGCAGTCGCTTCATCATCGGCAAAGTAAGCAAGGTCTCCCCAAGCGTCCACAATCTCACCACCAAAATACTCTCAATCTTTGATCTTTGATCTTTGATTTTTGATTTTTGATCTGGAGTCTTTGATCTACAAAGAAAGCAAAGCACCCCGCCAACATACCTGTCAATCAGCCGCTCTAAAGAAACATTAGTCATTTTTCATCTCATTAATTAACCCGGTCGTAGATTTGCCGGGTATTTTTTTTATCAAATAAAGCCGTCCGCCATTCTCCGCAAGAACCTTGGCCTCGATACAATCCTTGCCATACTCCTCGGAATTTGTGTGAATATCAGGTTTGAGAGCTTTTAAAAAATCACAAGGATCATCCTCCCCGAAAATAAAAACATAATCAACGCACTCAAGCGCCGATAGAACCTCAGCTCGATCCTCCTCGCAATTAATAGGTCGATCTTCTCCTTTTAAACGCTTCACGCAATCATCACTGTTAACACCGACAATGAGAATATCACCCTGTTCCTTCGACTCGCGAAGCGCTTTAATATGCCCCGCATGCAGAATATCAAAAACCCCGTTAGTCGTAACAACCTGCCTTCCTTCATGACGCAGAATATCGCGAATCGCAACAAGTTCTGAGATCGTTTTAATCATTTTTTAGAATTATATTATCGGTCACAAAAATCAAATCTTCCTCTCCGGAAACCAAAATCGACTCCTTAACCCCGGCATTCTCTCCGCACTCAACATCAGTATCACGATCACCGACAAAATAACTTCTAGATAGATCAATATCAAACTCTTTTTGTGCCTCAAAAACAAAATGAGGACTCGGCTTGCGACAATCACAGCCTTCCTCCGGCTTATGCTTGCAGTAATAAAATTTCTCAATCTTTCCTCCGGCCGCATCATTGATATCTTGATGCAGCTTCTCAACATCTTCAGCAGAAAAGTATCCTCGCCCAATCCCGCTCTGATTAGTAACAACGATAATCTTGAACCCCGCCTCGGAGAGTTTTGCAATAGCCGTAAGAGCTCCCGGCAAAAACCCCGTATCCTCAAGCTTGAACCCGTAATCGGTGTCGCGAATTATGACTCCGTCTCGATCCAGGAATACAGCTTTATTCATTGTTTTTTGATAAAATTGAAAGAATCTCTTCTGTCGAAACAACCTCTGTCCCAAACTTCTCAATAACTTTTTGAGCAGCAGCATTGGCAATCTTACAAGTGTTAACAATGTTAGCGCCGGACGAGAGAGCAAGTGCAATAGCCGCGACGACAGTATCGCCTGCGCCCGTCACATCAAAAACGGTTTGAGCGTGAGTCGGAATATCAAAAACCCCGCCATCCGTGTGGAAAATCCGCATCCCTTTGCTGCCGCGAGTCATAACGATGCTGGAATCGAGCTCATTTTTTAATTTATTACCAACTTCATTGCAGTTTTCATCGGTTACAGAAGGAACTCCGGCCATTTCCGCGGCCTCCTTTTCGTTTGGAGTTATCAAAAAAGCACCTTTGTAAGAGTCTTTATGGGTTGGTTTCGGATCAATAAAGCATAATTTCTGGCCGCATCGCTCAATAACATATTTGGTTACTCGCGGACTCATTACGCCTTTCGCATAATCGGAAATAAGTACGCCATCCGCAGTCTTAAGAGCTTCGTCGAATTTCGCAATCAACTCATCTTCCAAAACACCGTGCACATCATCGGTTTTTTCAAAATCCAACCTGATAAGTTGTTTATTATGATCATCAATAACTCGTAGTTTTTCCGTAGTTGGGTAAGCGCTGCTTGTAACAAGATAATCGGTGTTCAGACCCTCAGCTTCAAGCATTTGACGAAGTTTTTCACCATTCGAATCTTCTCCAACCATGGAAACCAAAGCAACTTTTCCGCCTAACTTAAGAATATTATTACTAACATTTGCAGCTCCTCCCAAACGGTATTCATCTTTTTTGGCCAAAAGAACAGGTACGGGAGCTTCGGGCGACTGGCGGGAGACAGAGCCGTACAAGTAATGGTCGATCATAATATCACCGATGACCAAGATGGTTTTCCCAGAGAATTGTTCCAAAATTTCTTTCATAAAGATTGCTCAATCAAATCAGCCCAAATATGCAAAATAGAAATATGCGACTCTTGGATAAGTGGAGTTTTGTCACTTGGCACAATGAAAACTTCATCACAAAGATCTTTCATGGAGCCGCCATCCTTTCCGCAAAGCCCCAAACATTTCATGCCTTGAGATTTGGCAGCTTCAAGAGCTCGATTCACATTTTTGGAATTACCGCTCGTGGAAATCCCCAAAAAAACATCCCCATCTTTTCCCAAGCCTTCAACCTGTTTAGCAAAGACTTCTTCAAACCCGAAATCATTCGAAAGCGCAGTCAAACAAGCGATATCGGAAACCAAAGAAACAGCCGCTTGCGGCGCACTATCTCTTTCGTATCGCCCCACAAGTTCAGCAGCAAAATGCTGACTTTGAGTTGCGCTTCCACCGTTTCCGGCAACAAGAATCTTGCCTCCCGCCTGCAAGGTTTCGATCATCATCAGTCCCATTTTCTCAATTCCGGAAACAAGCTCGGAATCGGAAGCAATGACAGTTTTTAAGTCTGACGAATTTTGCAGATGTTTTTTAATCATTATCGAGTTCATCTAAAGCATTATCTCTCACAACCTTGGTAATATCCCTCTCAAGGTGCTCGATTCTAACAAAAATTTTATAAATAAGATAGAAAATCACCACTATAGAAAAATAAACAACCGAATCAATCCCGCGCTCAATCCCGAGGAAATCGGCAACATTCTGAGTAGTCCCCGGCCAAAAACCGACAACCCCGATCAAAAGCCAAACAATAAGCCAAAAAATAAACCCCGAAACAGAAAGTTCACCTTCTTTAAACCTCAAATATATACGGCTCAGTGCAAAAAGAACAAAAACCGCGATAACTACTTGAAGATACATAAACTAGTGGATTAATCGATGTAAGAGTAACTTAAAAAAAGTCCGAATTCCAGTCAAAAGGCTCTGCCCTTTAGAGAGAGAATAGTCCGTATAAATCGCCTTAATCGGAACCTCTTTAAGATTAAGCTTACGAACTTTTATTTCACGAATAATCTCGGAGCTGACCTCCATACGATTGGTTTTGATTTGAATTTTCCTCGCAGCCTCAAGAGAAAAGCCCCTAAGCCCGGACTGCGAATCGGAAACCAACATCCCAAAAAGCACAAAAGTCACAAAATTCCCGAACTTATTAAAGAGAATCCGATACCACGGCATCCCTTTATTATCTTTCATCCTGGAACCGATAACCGCATCAGCCTTTCCTTCGGAGAGCGGAAGTGCAACCTTATAAATATCCTTAACATCATGCTGTCCGTCCGCATCAAAAGTAATAATAATCGGCCACTTGAGCAAAACGGCAGCCTGAATCCCGGTTCCAAGAGCGCCTCCAAGCCCGCGATTCAAAGAGTGCCGGATCACGCGAACACCGGACTTTTTCGCGACAGCATAAGTGTCATCGGAGCTCCCATCATCCACCACCAAAATATTCTCATAATTGTTCTGCTTGAGATTCTCAAGCACGCCGCCGATGGCATTAGCCTCATTATAAGCGGGGATAACTATGCCGACTTGTGATTTTGAAAAACTCATTGTGCGGAAATAATCGCATTAACAGATTAAAAAAGCAAGTAAATGGCGCATTAACAAGTCAGTCGTTGATAATTATTGAGATACCATTTAGGCGCTTCTACATTTTCCTGAATGTTAATTCAAGAAAATAAGAAAGGATAACCGGTATCGAAATAATTCATCAACGCACGGCATTTCCCAGAAGATTTTGGAAGGCTTTAAGCGAACATATATATTAGTGAGCGAAAAGGCTTACAAAATCTACGTTCCTTCCTGCCACGACTTTAAATACTCAAGCTGCTCAGCCGTCAATTCATCAATCTCAAGCCCCATCGCTTCAAGCTGCAATCCCGCAATGAAATCATCGATTTCCGCAGGGAGTTGGATGACTTCGGGTTTTAAATTATCGCGGTTTTTCACCAAATACTCACAAGCAAGAGCCTGACCGCAGAAAGAAAGCGACATCACTTCCGAAGGATGACCTTCCGCAGCAGCAAGGTTCACAAGACGACCTTCACCCGCAACATAAAGGACTTTCCCGTCCACAATATACTCATCGAAATAATGCCTAACACGACGCTTACCCGAAGCTAGCGCCTCAAGCCCTTCCATATCGATTTCATTATCAAAATGTCCGGAGTTCGCCATAATCGCGTTCTCTTTCATAACCTTCATATGCTCGGGTCGAATAACATGCTTATTGCCTGTAACTGTAATAAAAATATCCCCGAGCGGAGCAGCATCCTCCATTTTCATAACACGGAAACCATCCATTTGAGCCTGCAAAGCACAGAAATTATCAACTTCAGTGACGATCACATTCGCTCCCATGCCACGACCGCGAAGAGCACAACCTTTTCCACAGCTTCCATAGCCCAGAACGACAAGAGTTTTACCTGCAAAAAGAATGTTGGAAGCACGAATAATTCCATCAAGAGTGGACTGGCCGGTTCCGTAATAGTTATCCATCAGATGCTTGGTCTTATTGTCGTTGACGGCGACCATCGGGAACTTTAAAGCATTGTCGCGAACCATTGAATGAAGACGAATTATACCTGTTGTGGTTTCCTCGCATCCTCCAATAATTTCAGGGATCAAGTCCTCATGCTTGGTGTGAATTTCAGTAACAAGATCGCATCCATCATCGATAGTGATGTGCGGTTTGAACTCAATAATTTTATTCAAAAATCTATAATAATCCTCGTTCGACTCGCCTTTGTGCGCGTAAACTTTTACCCCGTCCTCGGCAAGAGCTGCCGCAACATCATCTTGAGTTGAAAGTGGATTGCAACCCGTTATCGCAACCTCTGCGCCTCCTGCGCGAAGAGTGTCAACGAGATTGGCGGTCTCCTTAGTAACGTGAAGAGCCATCCCGATTCGCATTCCTTGCAACGGTTTTTCGGTTTCAAAACGCTTCTTGACTTCCATAAGAGCACCCATTTGTTTGCGGGCAACTTCAATATTCATTCGCCCCTGCTCGGCAAGGGAAATATCTGCAACTTCGTAATCCATGTGTTTTTGGTTTTAGAAAAAATTAAGCGCGAAAATGATACCAGAATATTGGGAAAAGAGAAGCGCAATTTAACTCAGCGAGAGAGCCGGTTTGATTTTCATGTTAACATCGATTTCCAATACTTCCACGCGCTCATCAAGGTCAACAGCACGATGAGTTGTCATTGTAAGTTCTTGATCCCTTCTTTCGTAAAGGGCGATAAGTCTGTCCAGTTGGTCTGGGATATTTTTTAAGTTGCCAACAGCTTCTTTTAAATTTCTGGAATCCTCTTGTAAATCAAGAACATTAGATTGTAAATCACCGACAACAGATTGCAGTCTGTTTAATTGATCGGGAACATTTTCCAGCCTCTTGGCTTGAGACTTCAAGGTACCAACATCGGATTTCAAGGTACCAACATCGGATTTCAAGGTACCAACATCGGATTTCATCGTACCAACATCGGATTTCAAGGTACCAACATCGGATTTCAAGGTACCAACATCGGACTTCAAGGTACCAACATCGGACTTCAAGGTACCAACATCGGATTTCAAGGTACCAACATCGGATTTCAAGGTACCAACATCGGATTTCAAGGTACCAACATCGGATTTCAAGGTACCAACATCGGACTTCAAGGTACCAACATCGGACTTCAAGGTACCAACATCGGACTTCAAGGTACCAACATCGGATTTCAAGGTACCAACATCGGATTTCAAGGTACCAACATCGGATTTCATCGTACCAATATCTGGCTGTAAAATGCCAAGAACCGCATCAATACGATCCAATCGCTTTGTATGAGTTCCTAAGATTTCAATAATTTCGTCAGACATATGTGTCAAGGTTTACAGAGTGGGAAAACCAAAATACTCTCTCAAGAAACCCATGTCAAAAACTTAATGTAGCGCCAAAATTAAATGCATTGTATAGCTACATCACTTATGCAAAAAATGCGATTTCTGGCCAGGTTGAAATTTTGCATTTTGCGTTCCCGGGACAGGATTTGCAGGTTGAAGGCCGTTGTTTTTATAATCAAAACTGACTATAAAAACACATACTCACCATTACAATATTTTACAATATTATCACAAACTTTTTGCGAGCCATTGAGAACATATTCTTCATCTGTTTCAGAATTCCCCTGAACATAGATAATGAAATTCCGCGTATCTGGTCCTACCTTTGTCTCATCACACTGCTTGACGTCCATGCGGCATATGATTTTTTCATCATCCATGCATGCATATTCACCTGCAGACACTTTTTCAGGGCTATCCTTGAAAAGTGGAGTATATCTTTCAGTCCCATCAGTATATTTAAAGCAAAGATCACCTTTTATATGAGCCAAATCATGAGCTCCTATAGAAAGCAAAGTTTCAGCCGAAACAATATTATAGCAATCAACAACTTTGTTTATATTCGGTAGCATGCCAGATTTTTGAATAAGTTTAAGTAAATATTCAGCAGGAGTCATCGCATCCGGTAATCCAGCTTCTTGATGGAATTTTTTATAGGCCGTTAAAATAGGAGAGTTCAAAAGTTCATCAAAATCAAACCCATTAATAATCTCGTTAATATGTTTTTGAAACTCACTTCCTCGGCGTTTAGTGACTTCCGGAACAGAAAAAGACGCAATCTTAACTTTAATTCCTTCAGAAGCTAATTTTGGGTCCACTGAAAATTTCATGCTAAATACTTCCCTTCAACTCCTCCACCATATCCAGATTCTCCCAGGTAAATTCAGGCAACTCACGACCAAAATGCCCGTAAGCGGCGGTCTTTTTGTAGATAGGTCTTCTAAGGTCGTACTTTTCCATAATCCCTTGAGGAGTAAGGTCGAATTTTTCGCTTATCAACTGTGCCAATCTTTCATCAGACAGTTTTCCGGTTCCAAAAGTTTCCACAAAAATAGAAAGAGGCTCGCGAACCCCGATCGCATAAGAAACCTGTACCTCACATTTATCGGCGAGACCCGCACCAACGATATTCTTGGCAACATGACGGCAAGCGTAAGCGGCACTTCGATCAACTTTGGAAGGATCTTTCCCGGAGAAACATCCTCCACCGTGCCTACCCATTCCACCATAAGTATCAACAATAATCTTGCGGCCCGTAAGACCGGAATCACCCGGAGGCCCTCCGATGATGAACTTGCCGGTAGGATTTACATGGTAAATAGTACGGTCATCAACCAAATCTCCGCAAACCGGCCTCACGATATGCTCAATAACATCAGCCTTAATCTGAGCAACTTCAACTTCAGGCCCATGCTGAGTGGAGACAACGACAGTATGAACTCTCTTGGGTTTCCCGTCTTCGTACTCGATTGTAACCTGGCTTTTCCCGTCGGGACGCAGATAAGTCAGCCCATTGTTTTTCCGAACTTCAGCAAGCTTCATAGTCATTTGATGAGCAAGAGTGATAGGCAAAGGCATGAGTTGAGGAGTCTCATTTACGGCAAAACCGAACATCATCCCCTGGTCTCCCGCTCCTCCGGTATCGACCCCCATCGCGATATCCGGACTTTGTTCATCAATAGCGGTGATTACCGAGCAGGCTTTGTAGTCAAAACCGTAAGTCGCGTCGTTGTAGCCGATTTCCTTGATAGCTTCTCGGGCAATTTTCGGAATATCCGCGTATCCGGTGGTTGTAATTTCTCCAAAAACCAAGACCAACCCGGTATTAACCGAGCATTCGCAGGCAACACGACTCATGGGGTCTTGCCTGAGAAGATCGTCCAAAACAGCATCGGAAATTTGGTCCGCAATTTTGTCCGGATGACCTTCCGTAACGGATTCGGAAGTGAATAAGAAGTTTGACATGTTTTCAGGGGTTAGTGATGGAGTTTCGCTTCGCAAAACGATTATTTATATATTGGAATTTGAAAATTGTTTGGTTCTTGGCAAAATCATTCTTCCACGCAGAGAAGATGTTTTAATAATTTGACTCATCTTTCTCCACTTGGAGCCGGATTTAGCACCTTGCGTTGTCGCGCCGGTTGCTGCAGCTTCATAGGGCCGGGCCCTCCACTGCTCGTGATGATATTGCGGAGCACATCTTATCGTAATAGAATCTTTACCGCAAACCAAAAAACAAATGAATACCTACAAAACAACACTTCTTCTCGGGATAATAACGCTGATAACGGCTAAGTTATCGCAAACCGCCTCGGGCCAAGTTCTCGACATAATAAGAATTGCCGCAGGGGCGGGATTTTTTTTGACATGCGGACTTCCATATCTCGAAATCATTCTCAAAAAGAGCGGATTCAAATGCGATTGCAGAATTTTTCTGACAATAATTTTTTCACTTCTTCTTCTTTACCCAACAGGAGTAATCAACATCGTGATCGAAGGCAAGCAGGATATTTACAGAGAGCACCTGACAGGGGTAGCCGCAATCCTCCTCGCAATATCGGTACTCGGCATTGCTCTATCAACAGTCCTTAAAGTCAAACCCGAAAAAATCCAAATAGACAAGAGGGTTTATTCATACCTCACAATAATTCTCCTAGCAGGCCTGACACTGAGAGTTCTGACCTTAAGCGGCGCCAACTTAAACGGCGATGAGGTAAACCTCGGTGCGCAGACTTACGATCTTGTCGATGGGATGGTTGCCGGCCGCAACGCTTACTTCATTTCCGAGACCGGCCATTCGCCTCTCGGGTTTTTCATCAGTCACGCTTTTTATAACCTGTTTGAGCCGGGCGGTTTTTATGCGATGAAGGATTGGATGCTGAGGATTCCGCAGGTGATTATGGGTGTGATTGCGATTTTCGGGACTTTTGTTTTGAGTAAAAAATTCCTTGATGGCAAAAGTCGATATTTGCCTCTGCTGCCAGCCGGGATTGTTGCGATTGATAGTTATTCGAACTTCGGATCAAGGCTCGCGATTTTTCAGGATCTTTCTACCTTTGCGGTGTTTGTTACGGCATTTTTATTGAGCTTCTATTTGTTTTATAAAAATAAAAACTTCACATTCGCTATAGTGCTTGGAATTTCTTTCGGGGCTCTTTTGCTTGTTAAATTCACGGGGATTTTGTTCCTGCCGATGTTCTTGCTTTTGATTAAAGAATGGAAGAAATCGATCATTTCTCTTGCGACCGCATTTGCAATTTTTACTCCTGTTATTATTTATAATATCGCAGCTTATTTGACGACCGGATTTATGGATGTACCTTTTTCCAAGCTTGCAAATATGATTGGGATTCCTGCTAAGTCAATAATGAATTTTGGAGCAAACGACTCTATTTATGGCGGCTCTTTTGGAAGTCCGATTTCGACGCTTCTTGAGATGCCGAGCATGCTTTTGGATCAATGGGGGATTGCGTTAAGCACGATATTTTTAGCATCAATTTTCAGCGGAATTTATTTTTTGAAAAAATCAAAAATCTTATACTTAGCAATCGTATTATCAGTAATTTTCTTCGCATTAAACGGGTTTAGGACATACTACTTTCCGTATTTATCGATAATTTTCGCGGTACTTGCAGCTTTGAACTTTCAGTATATAAAAAGAAAAAAACTTGCTGCAATGATGCTAAGTTTGGCCGCAATTTTTACGATATTTTTCAATATAAATACGAATATCTTGCTAAAAGAGCCGGAAGTAATGGCCGAATACGGCAGGTCGGGGGAAATGACGCCTTTCAATCTGACTTACTCGCTGGGCGCATCGTCATTTCTGTCGGATCAAGGCTGGGATGAGCTGCAGCCGGAGCTTGAGAGCCCTTTAATCCTGGATGAAAAACTAAACAAACTTAGCGCAAAATGGTACCTGCACATAAATGATGAAATAAGACGGTTCTATGGCGATGAAAACTATGTCGAAGCTTATGAATACATGTATTTATCAGATTGGACAGATGAAAAAGGAACGCTCATATCAACCTCTCCAAAAGACCTCGAAAACGAAAAAATAATAAAGGACCGCCACGGAAACACAGAATTCTACATCTATTTCTTGAAATAAAGCGTTGTCCCAAGCCGTTGCCTGTAATGCTTGCCAAGAAGACTTTTGACATAAGGATTGAGCCCCGGACGGAAGACCTCAATCCGCGGCTGTTTGATGAATTTGAGGCCGGCCTCCTTCGCGAGGCGCTTAAGTGTTTTGTGAGTGAAACAGTTGATGTGCTCAAGAGGATGAATCGCATCCTTGGCAGCCTTCCAGCTTTTGTTTTTAAGCTTGCGAGTGACGCCGCTGCCATTTGGAACGCCTATACGAATGACACCGCCTTCTTTCAGGTGTGAAGCGAGCATTTTTAGAGTACCCAGCGGATCTGCAATATGCTCGAAGACCTGCTCGGAATTAATGAAGTCAAACTTGTGACCCTCGGTAAAATCTTCGACAATCCCTATCCCGTTCCCTCTCGCAAACTCAATCCTTTCTTCAGAAAGTTCATGCCCATATGCATTGCAACCGAACTCTTTAGCGGTAAGACAAAAATGCCCCCACCCCATTCCGAAATCCAATACATCAATCTCATCGGGATCTTTATCAATGAGAGTTATAAAAGTTGCAACCTCACCCTTGTAAACAACAAGCAAATCGGTGTCATTCTGCTGCTTCTGTAGACTTTCTTCCGAGGAAATCCACCGCCCGTAAAGCTTCCCCATCGCACTGTCATCAAGAATTTGAGTCTGCCACATAAACCCGCACTTTCCGCACCGCGCAATCTCATATTTCCCGCCCTCAACATCCTTTTCATCGATCCTGCCTTCATAATATTTATCCAAAAAATCCCAAATGCAAGGATCGGAAAAATCTTTGGAAACAAGAATTTTAGGGTCTTCGGAGCCGCATAGATTGCAGGTTTTTCGACACTCAAACATACTCAAGGGGATTATTCGGCATGGATTATAGCACGACTAGACATAACCTTAACAGTACTGTAAATTTTACCCCGCCAATAACAAAACAAAACTATGAATATTGCAGTAATCGGAACAGGATATGTCGGTTTAGTCACAGGTACATGCCTTGCCGAACTGGGAAATAGCGTGATCTGTATTGATATCGATGAAAAAAAGATTTCCGAACTAAAAGAAGGAATAATCCCGATCTACGAACCCGGACTCGAAGAACTCGTCAAAAGAAACTACAAAGAATGCAGGCTGAGCTTCACAACAGATGCCAAAACAGCAATCCAAGCAAGCGAAGTTGTGTTCAGCGCGGTAGGAACACCTCCCGACAAAGATCACAGAGCGGACTTAACCGCAGTAATGAAGGTTGCGGAAACTTTCGGTAAACATTTAAGCGGCTACAAAGTCTTCGTAAACAAATCAACGGTTCCCGTCGGAACAAGCGAAAGAGTCCGTGAAGTGATCGAAGAAACCTCGGGCAAAACAGACTTTGACGTCGTCGACAACCCCGAGTTTCTCAGAGAAGGAACAGCCGTCAAAGACTTTATGAACCCGGACAGAATCGTCGTCGGAATCAACAAAAAGAGCAAAAAAGCCAAAGAAGTGATGGAAAAAGTCTACATGCCACTGGTAAGAGCCGGAAGACCGCTACTCTTCACAGACATTCATAGCGCAGAAATCATCAAATACGCCTCAAACTCATTCCTCGCCACCAAAATCTCATTCATTAACGAAGTTGCGAACTTCTGCGAACTTGTCGGAGCGGACATAACGGAAGTGGCTCGCGGAGTCGGGCTGGACGATCGAATCGGTCCAAGATTTTTGCACGCAGGTATCGGATATGGCGGAAGCTGTTTCCCCAAGGACGTTCAGGCTTTCATTCAGACAGGTAAAGACAAAGGTTACGAATTCCTAATCCTCGAAGCAACAGAAGAGGTGAATCAAACGCAGAAATTAAGGCTTTTCAATAAACTGAAAGCAGAAATATCCGATCTCGAAGGTAAAACTATCGCCATCTGGGGGCTGGCATTCAAGCCGAAAACCGATGATATGCGTGAGGCGCCGGCGATTCGGATTATCGAGAGACTTATTGAAGAAAAAGCAAATATCCAGGCTTTTGATCCCGTTTCGATGAAAAATGCCAAAGATATTTTCCCCGAAGGCGTTGATTTTAAATCAAATCCTTACGATGCGGCAAAAGGCGCAGATGCGATTCTGATCGTAACAGAATGGGACGAATTCCGCGCAATCGACCTTGAGAAGGTAAAAAAACTCATGAAAGGGAAGCTAATCTGCGATGGGAGGAATATCTATAAGGCGGAAGATGTTGAAAAACTAGGATTTGAGTACAAATCTGTTGGCAGGTAGCAGTCGAATATGATATCATTGCCTTCTGTTTAGAAAATTAACCTATCTAACATGCCAAAAAAAAATCGATTTGAAAGAGGATATCATGATGAACCACTTGATTCGCGTTTTACCGGAGCTTTCCCAGGTGGTCCGCCTATGTTGGGCCCAGTAGAACGTGTTCGTGAAGCATTGTTGGATCCTGATAAGGAACAAAAAAAGTTCTTAGAGTTGTTAGAGGAAAAATTAAAAGAAGCGGGACTAGATTAGATTGGATGTTGAGGAGTTAGGGTTTGAGTATCTGTCGGTTGGGAGGCAATGTGGTGGCAAAATGTCGCTGTGATCCAAATTAAGTGAAAACAGGTGCGATTTAAGTATAACTATACCTATTTGCCCCTCCCCCTCACTTCATGATATTTTGTGACGCGCCGATATCACACACACAAACTAAGTCGCATGGAGCAAGTACCAATAAATTCACCTGAAATTATCAAGGCTGACCTTCGGCTTTTTCAGCAGCATCAGCAAGAAATATTGGAAATCGAAAGAGATCTTATAGAAAACAGCTCTTCTGCTTATTTGATAGACGAGGAAAATGAACTGGATTTTATGCTTGATGCTTTTCGCAAGGGCGGGTACTCATATCTTTTAATGGAAGATAACCGAGCGGTTGGTTTTATGGTAATGGGTCCACTAAATGATGGGACGGAGTTGCCGCAAGCTGTAACTGAAAATTACCCCGTTGAAAACTGTCTTCACATTAAAGTGATGTACATTAAATCAACAGGGGAAGGTATTGGTAGTGCAATGATGGATAAGCTACTGGAAGAATTAGATAAAGAAAAATGGAAATACTTATTTGTACGAACATGGGTTGATCCTCCAAATGAGGGTGCTATCAATTTTTACACAAAACATGCTGGATTTGAGGTAGTCCCTGATGCTATCGTCGAATCAACCAAAACGAAAAAAGATGGCAGCGAGACATTTCAAATCAAAAGACAATATCTCTCGAAAAAAGTATAATATGCCAAAAACCCTAGTAACAGGCGCAGCAGGATTCATCGGATCACATACGGTCCGCAAGCTTCTTGCAGAAGGTGCTGAGGTCATTGGAATCGATAATTTTAACGACTATTACGACCCTAAGGTTAAAGAGAAGAATGTCTCAGAATTTTTGGACAACAAAAACTTCACCCTGGAAAGAGTCGACATTCGAGATCAAGAAAAAATCCCGGAAATCTTCAAAAAATACGAGCCAAGCCACGCCGT
>Ga0180007_10001223_pt1 | contig 36641 bp, 33 predicted proteins | sample MM_PC_MetaG_FD_121122 | JGI IMG/M metagenome (GOLD analysis project Ga0180007, IMG submission 121122) | Groundwater microbial communities from the Aspo Hard Rock Laboratory (HRL) deep subsurface site, Sweden - MM_PC_MetaG | ecosystem: Environmental > Aquatic > Deep subsurface > Groundwater... | reverse complement strand
CGATAATCTTCCGGATTCAGAGACAGGGCCCTATCAAACAGCTTGATGGCTTCATCCTCGTCTCCTTTTGCTGAAAGGCAGACGCCTAAATTTCTTAACAAGAAAAAATCAGCATTTCTAATTTTTACAGCCTCTTTAAAAAACTGAACCTGCCTGGAACGATTTCCATGGATATACCCCTCTTCCTCCCCCTGGAAAAAAAGGAAATAGGCCGCGTCTTTTTCCTTTGCCTCCCCCAGGGTTTGGTTTAATAGTGCGGCACCCGCTTGTTTTTTCCCTATACCAAAAAGGTCATCTATTTCCTGGCTGCGCTGTCTGAAATAGGCAATGGTCTGGTCGTCTGCATGGGGCATGGGGGACTCCATTTTCAATAAATGAATTTTTTGGCAGAACCAAATTTTGCTTCCCAGTTTCCATTGTTTTGATCCTGCTGCCCATCAGGTATCAGACCTGACAGTTCAAAGCAATTAAAACTTTCACACCGTCAATATGGGCACTTCAGGCGCTCGGACAAAGAAGAACCTCCAAAATTGGACGCAGATCAGCCCAGGTTTTCAGGATTCATCATCTGCGGCTGTCTGGGCCCTGTAAAAAATCAACATGGTCGAGTCGATAACCGGTCAAATTATCCGGGTTTCAGACAAGAAGATTGAGAATATCATCCGGTTCTGGTATACTTGGCCTGTGATCAATTTTAATACAATAGGTGAAGACCATCGCATATATTGACAAACAGATTCTCACGGCCGTTGTGGCGGCAGAGAACGGAGAAATTTTCGACCTGGAAGGCTATGGGGCAGCCGGCATGTCCGGGGAGTCTCTTTTTATACTGACCAAAACCGACTCGTGTGACATGCCCCATGGCAGTGAACTGATGATGCTTCCCCATCGCAGGCCCATTGTCTTTAATATGGACAGCGACCAGTTTGAGGTCATGGAATTCAACCCCTATGACCCGGGCAAACGAATCTATCCCGTGGGGGTGTTCAATTCCCCGGGATATGTGAACCGGCATGTCTGCGCCTATGATGACGCCGGCATTGAAAATGCGCTGCCCCTTTTTTCCTATGGGGCTGTGGGGTTCGGGGAAACCGATTTCAGATCAGCCGCCATCCTGGTGGACGCAGAACCCCGCCAGGACCTGCGGCAGATGCCCCATGAAGGCATTGTGACCGGCATAAACCGCCTCCAGAAATTATATCCGGATAACCGGCTTGTGCGCCACCTTGAAACCTGTGCCCTTGAATACGGGTGTCCGGCCGGGAAAAATTTTTTTCTGGGGCGGTATGAAGCCCCCCTTCCCACGTCCACGGTCTGCAATGCCAATTGTCTGGGGTGTATCTCCCTCCAGACAAAAAACAATTTGTGCGCCTGCCAGGAACGTATCCGCTTTACCCCGACCCCTCTGGAAATTGCCCAAGTCTGCCTGGAGCACATCTTTCGGGTTGAAAAAGCGGTGGTCAGTTTTGGCCAGGGATGCGAGGGAGAGCCCTTGACCGCGGCAGAGGTTCTCCTTTCTGCCATTGAAATGGTCCGGAAAAAAACAGACAAGGGCACCATCAACCTGAACACCAACGCAAGCCTGCCCGACCGGGTGAAAGCCCTTTGCAATGCCGGCCTTGATTCCATGCGGGTGAGCATGAATTCGGTAAGAGAATCCTGTTACCAGGCCTATTTCAGGCCCAAATCCTATGCTTTTTCCGATGTGCTGGACAGCATCAAAATTGCCAAGGAAAAGGGAATCTTTGTTTCCATCAATTATTTGAACTGCCCGGGGTTCACGGATTCTGAAAAAGAAGCAGCGGCCCTTGTCGGGTTTGTCCAGGACCACCACATCGATATGATACAATGGCGCAACTTGAATTTTGACCCCAAGCACTATCTGAATCGTATGGCACTGGCAGAGGACTCAGGGAAGCCCACGGGCATGAACGTTCTGATTAAGCGCCTGGGCCGGGAATTTCCAAAGCTTGTCCACGGATATTTCAACCCGCCCAAGGAAAACCATGGCAGATAAGATTCCTGGCCGGAAAATAAAGGTGATCGACCAGACCCTGCGGGAGGGGATGCAGTTCCAGGGCCTTGTCTTTTCTCTGGAACAGCGGATCAAGCTGCTGGAGTTCCAGGAAGCATTGAAAGTGGATGTCTGCCAGGCCGGCTATCCGTCCGCCCATCCCATGGAGGCAAAAATTGTTGCCCGTCTGGCGGCCCATGCAAAGGCAAACCAGTTTAAAATCCGCATTGCCGCCCTTGGCCGGGCCATGGTTTTGGATGCAAAAATTTTGTGCGATACCGGCCTTGATGACCTCCATTTCCACCTCCAGGTTAAAAACACGATCACAAAGGATGAAACCAGCCGCCTGTTCCATGACCTTGGGACCACCATGGCCATGGTTCGCACCCATAGGCCCGGGGCCGCACTTTCCATTGCCATGCTGGATATCGGCAAAACCGACCGTCGCCTGCTCACCGACTGGGCCCGGTTTCTAAGCCAGGACCTTGGCATTGATATTCTCTCATTGCCCGACACCTCGGGCATCATGGCCCCCAACCAGGTTTATGACAGCATCAGGGTTCTGTCAGGGGCCGGCCTGAAAGCCCGGCTCTCGGTTCACTGCCACAATGACCACGGCATGGCCTCGGCCAATTCCGTCATGGGCATACTGGCCGGTGCCGATATCCTGGAAGTCTCGGCCCTGGGGATCGGCGAGAGAAACGGAATCGGCGATCTGTTCACCACAGCCAAACAGCTGAAAAACCAGGGCCTGAACTTGAGGGTTGATACGGACAACATCGCCTTGTTCAGAAAATACTATGCGTACGTGGATGCCATTGTCAGAGAACAGACAGGGGCGGGCCTGATCCAGACCCATACCCCGGTGTTTGGGGAGGCGGTACGTACCCATGTGGCCGGCACCCATGCCCTGGGAAATTTCGGCACCATGGCCGAAGAAAAATTTTATTTAAACCTTCTTTGCGGGAATCGTCTGGTTGAAAAATACCTGGACCAGAACAATATCCCCCATGGGAAAACCCAGCTGTCCCAGATCACAGCGGCCGTCAAAACCCAGAGCATCACCCGGGGAAGGCGCCTGACCCACGATGAAATTTGTACCATTGCCGCATCCGGCCTCCCAAGGGCCCTGAACAACAAAACAAATTAAAAAAAATATTTGCAAAACAGCCCCTTATTTGATTTAATCCAAGTTTTAGGTTGTTCACTCAAGACCATATGGGCAAAGGAAGGGTATTTGAACATTGATATTAACGGCATTGTGATCATTGTCGGCAACTATGGCAGCGGTAAAACCGAAACCGCCGTAAATCTTGCCGCCAAATCGAGACTTCGGGGAATGGCGGTTAAAATCGCCGATCTGGACCTGGTCAACCCCTATTTCAGAACCCGTGAGGCACGGGTTTCCCTTGAAAAATTAGGGGTTGAAGTGGTGCTGCCCGATAAAAAATACATGCATGCCGATCTGCCCATCCTCACACCGGCCGTGGCCGGGATGATCCTCCAGCCTTCGGAACTGACCATTCTGGATGCCGGCGGCGACGATGTCGGGGTAACGGTCCTGGCAGCCCTCGGGGAGCAACTTGGCAAAAAGAAAGTGCACATGCTCCAGGTGATCAACCCCTTGCGGCCCTTTACCGAAACCATTGAAGGCTGCCTCCGCATTAAAGAGGAAATTGAGATCTCTTCAAAGCTTGCGGTCACGGGACTTGTGTCCAATGCCAATCTGATTGATGAAACCACACCGGAAATCATTTACGAGGGATATTGTTTTATAAAAGAGGTCTCCCGGACCACCGGTCTTCCAGTTGAATTTATAACGGCTTCATCCCGGATGATACCCCACCTTGATATGGACCGGTTTTCCTGCCCGGTGCTGACCATTGACCGGAAACTGGTATTTCCCTGGACGAAGCATTTGATATGATAAGGAGTAATTTGTATGGCCTACGAACATATTGTTGATTCCGAACGGTGTAAAGGATGCGGGCTCTGTGTCAATTTCTGCCCGAAAAACGTCCTTGAAATCACCGATATGGTAAACGCAAAAGGACATTTTCCGGTCTATCAGGCGAGACCCGAAGATTGTATTCACTGCACCATCTGTTGTATTATGTGCCCGGATGTTGCCATTTGTATCAATGAAACCCAGACAAGTTAAAAAAAGAGCAAAGGATAAATAAAATGGCAAAAGTATTGATGAAAGGAAACGAAGCAATCGGAGAGGCTGCCATCAGAGCGGGGTGTAAAAATTATTTTGCCTACCCCATCACTCCCCAGTCCGAGGTTGCCGAATACCTGGTAAAACGCCTGCCCGAAGTGGACGGTGTCTTCCTCCAGGGGGAGAGTGAAGTGGCGGTCGGATATATGATCTTTGGTGCGGCAGGCGCAGGAGAGCGGGTGATGACCACCTCTTCCTCCCCGGGCATCAGCCTCATGAGCGAAGCCATCTCCTATATTGCCGCAGCCCAGTGCCCGGCGGTGTTTGTCAATATCGTACGCTGCGGCCCCGGTCTTGGCGGAATTCTGCCGGCCCAGGGGGATTATTTCCAGGCCACCAAGGGCGGCGGACACGGGGATTACCACTTGCTGGTCCTGGCACCCGACGGGGTCCAGGAAGCCGTTGAAATGACCATGCAGGCCTTTACCCTGGCTGAAAAATACCGGGGACCGGTCATGATTTTAGGGGACGGCCTCATCGGCCAGATGATGGAACCGGTTGAGTTCCCTGAGGATTTGGCCACAGCCCCCTCCAATAAAGACGACTGGGCCACCAACGGCATGGCCACCCGGAAAAGTAAAAAAAGAAACCTGGTGAAATCCTTATATCTGGACCCAACAGAACTCAATGCACACAATCTGAATCTCAAAGCCAAATATGACCGGATGAAACAAGAAGAGATCCAGTTTGAAGCCTATAACGCCGACGCGGACTATAAAGTGCTGATCACAAGCTACGGCACCATGAGCCGGGTCTGCAGGACCGCCATCGACCTTTTGAAAGAAGAGGGCATTGAAGTTGCCATGCTGCGGCCCAAAACCCTGTTTCCCTTCCCGGAAAAAGCGGTCTTTGAAGCGGCCACCAAGAAAAGCTGTAAATCCGTCATCAGTATTGAAATGAGCATGGGACAGATGGTGGAAGATGTCGAACGATGTGTCAAAGGCCAGCGGCCCGTTGAGTTTTATGGCGAATGCGGCGGCGATATTCCGTCACCGGAAAAAATCATCGACATCATTAAAGCAATGATATAGGAGACAACAATGGGAAAAACATTTTCTAAGCCTGCTGTGCTCAGCGACACCATGACGCATTATTGCCCTGGCTGTACCCACGGCATCGTCCACAGGCTTGTTGCAGAAGCCATAGATGAACTGGGCATCATGGACAGAACCGTTGGCATAGCCCCTGTGGGGTGTGCCGTTCTGGCCTATAATTATTTTAATTGTGATTTTCAGGAAGCCGCCCACGGACGGGCGCCTGCCATGGCAACGGGCATCAAACGGGTGAGACCGGATCTGATTGTCTTTACCTACCAGGGAGACGGGGACCTGGCCTCCATCGGAATGGGGGAGATCATCCATGCCGCCAATAGAGGGGAAAAATTCACCACCATCTTTATCAACAATGCCATTTACGGCATGACCGGCGGACAGATGGCCCCCACCACCCTTCCGGGCCAGCGGGCCACAACGGCACCGACCGGACGGAACACAGACCAGACAGGAATGCCCATTAAAATGGCAAACCTTTTGGGCGCCCTTGTCACTCCGGCCTATGTGACCCGCCAGGCGGTTTTAAAACCCCAGCAGATCAACAAAACCAAAAAAGCCATAAAACAGGCATTTGAATACCAGGTGGAGAACAAGTGCTTCAGCTTTGTGGAGGTGGTTTCAACCTGCCCGACCAATTGGGGACTGACCCCTCTTGCCTCTTTGAAGTGGGCCGAAGAAAACCTGCTGCCCTACTATGAACTGGGCGATATTAAAACCCCTGAATAGATAATTAACACTCTATCGTTGTTTTTGGAGAAATCAATGCAAACAGAAATAAAATTTGCAGGATTTGGAGGCCAGGGAATCTTACTGAGCGCCAAACTTCTGGCATATGCGGCAATGAAACAAGGCTCCTTTGTTGCCTGGGTACCCTCCTACGGGCCGGAAATGAGAGGGGGGACCGCCTATTGTACCGTGGTCATCAGCGACAAGCTGATCGGCTCTCCCATCATCAAAAACCCCACCCACCTGGTGGCAATGAACCGGCCTTCCCTGGAAAAATTCAGCGATGACGTGAAACCCGGGGGCATTGTGTTCATCAATAGCTCCCTGATTCCCGTCAGAAGCAACCGGAAGGATATCACGGAGCTTGTGGTGCCCATCAATGAGATTGCAACGGCCGCCGGCAGTGTCCGGGCGGCCAACATTGTTGCCCTGGCCGCCTTTAATGCCAAGGCAAAACTGGTGGACCCGGACCTGCTGAAAGACTGCATCAAAGAAGAATTTGCAGCAAAGGCAAAGATCATTCCGTTGAACATGAAGGCCTTTGATGAAGGGGTTAACTTCGCAGATAACAATTAGGATGATGGCATAAAAAAGGGGAGGACAAGATGATCAGACGTGAAATATCGCTTTTTCTAAAAAACGTACCCGGCGAGCTGGGAAAACTCACGGCTCTTTTCGGAGATGCCAATATCAATATTGATGCCATCACCATCCAGGATGCATCCGCCTATGTCCAGAACCTGTTCGAAGCCCGGGGCAAATCCCTGAAGCGCCTGGCATCCTATGCCAGCTATAGTTCCATGAAACGGGACTCTGCCGATTTTGCCCTGATCCGGCTGTTAACGGACAAGCCCGATGAAACCCTGACCATGTTAAAGAAAAACGACTATTTGTTTGACTCTAACGAGGTGGTTGCCATTGATATCACCAACAAACCCGGAGAGTTTGCCAAAATAACCAAACGCCTGGGAGAAGAGAAGATCAATATCAATTATGTCTACGGATCTGTGTCAGATTCCGGCGGCAAATGCCTCTTTGTCTTCTGCCCTGAAGATGTGGCCTTTGCAGACTCCATATTCGAGGGCGGCAAGTACTAACCCTTCCCCCCCCGGTGGCCGGCCTATTTTCCCGTCGGAAGACAGGCCGGCCACTTATCAGCCATATTCTCAATAGGGTTGCCGGATACGATGAAACATCCAAGGTTCACATGCAAATAATAGCAATTCTTGTTGCCGCAGCGTTTGTTATACTGGCACTATTTCACATTTACTGGGCTTTGGGAGGCAAGCTTGATATTCAGAAAATGATACCGGTTGTAAAGAATACACCTGTTTTTGTACCAGGAATTTTTGGAACTTTTGTTGTTGCTTTTGTGCTGATTTGCTTTGCTCCTTGTCTTTAAAGGATTTGTGCCGACGGGTTATGGACCAAGTGTAAAATATACGGGTTTTGCAGTTGGGGTAGTTCTTGTTTTAAGAGCCATTGGTGATTTCAAGTATGTGGGTTTCTTCAAACGGGTTCGCCGAAGCGACTTCGCAAAATTTGACAACTGGATTTATTCACCTTTTTGTTTTTTGGCCGGCAGTGCATTCTTCTATTTGGCAGCGTGGGCAACGTAAAACCCTCCATTAAAACCACAATGGATCCGCTGACCGCTTTGGTAGAAAAAGAGGATTTGGCCACAAAAAATTTGAAAAAAAGGAAACACAACTGCCAGGGACGTTTATTATAAGATCCGATAAGACCCTAAAATAGGCCTGCTATGGTAAGAACATCCGTGATACTCCGATACCCATTATTTTAGCTGAGAATATCGATTAACAAAAGACACTCATAAAAGGGAATCCCTCAACTTTCCACGCCTTGCCCTTGGCAATATTTGATGGCCCAAGGCCTGGGTCTCTTTCCGGTTGAGAAAAACCTGGTTTTGGTTTAAGTTCATTTCCATTAGGCGTTTGCTTTCAAAACCCACATCTGCCGGAGCGGACCCGGCGGCTTTAAAAGAGAGTCTTGCTTATGGCCCTGGACCTTAAATCCTTAATTGCAGCCACGACGCTTGTTACCCTGACGCTGGCCTTTTGCATGTTCCATTTTATGACCTCCCGGAAGACCTATCCCGGTTTTTCCCACTGGACCTACGGCCTTATTCTGAACAGTATCGGATTATTTCTCATGGTGTTGGAGGGAATTTGGCCCCACCTGCTGTCCATCATTTCGGGGTATCTTTTCTGTTTCATTGGAAATATTGTTTTTTATTCGGGCTTTCTTGCCTTTGCCGGGAAAAAAATTATCCTGAACAAACACCTATACGGCCTGGCCCTCTGCCTTGGCCTCCTGCTCCTTTTTACCTATCTTTCGCCCAGCATGGATTTACGGCTGAGCCTGTTTTCTTTTGCCACCGGTTTTTATTTTAGCTGCTGTACACTGATCCTGGTTGTGCATATCCGCAAAACCCTTACCAGTTCCAATACGTTTTTGATCGTCACCCTGGTCCTGGTCTGCCTGTTCTTCGCTTTCCGGGGAGGATATCATCTGATTTCTTTCTTTAGTCCCCAGAATCTTTCAACAGCCCCCTCATCCTTTCTCACCGGTTCTACCCTGGTGGTTATCGCTTTTTTGATCCTGTTTGTCATCGGCCTGATCCAGTTAAACCACCAAAGACTGGAAGTCGATTTCACGATCAGCTACAAAGCCCTTGAAGAAGCCAAGGAGTCGGCGGAAATCGCCAACCAGGCAAAATCCGAATTTCTGGCCAACATGTCCCATGAAATCCGGACCCCCATGAACGGGGTCATCGGCATGCTGGAACTGCTTTCGGAAACCCCCCTTGATCCGGAGCAGGCAGATTTTTCCCTCTGTGCCCGGCAAAGTGCCGACTCCCTGCTGTTTCTCATCAACGATATCCTGGATTTTTCAAAAATTGAAGCCGGTATGCTGGAGATTGAAACCATACCGTTTAACCTGAATGTAACCCTGGATTCCTTTGCCGATATAATGGGCATAAAAGCCTATGAAAAAGGACTCGAATTTGCATGCCTGGTGGACGGGGATGTTCCGGCGTCCCTGGCAGGTGATCCGGGAAGGCTCCGCCAGATTCTCACCAACCTGACCGGAAATGCCCTTAAATTTGTTGAGAAAGGCAACATCTTTGTGGGGGTTTCCAAAAAACAGGAGACCCCTGAAACCATTGAATTGCTATTCCAGGTTAAAGATACCGGAATTGGCATCCCCCAGGACAAGGCCGATACCCTGTTTGATTCATTTACCCAGGTGGATGCCTCCATCACCCGGAAATTCGGGGGAACCGGCCTTGGCCTGGCCATCTCCAAACAACTGGTGGAACTGATGAACGGCCGCATCTGGATGGAAAGCCGTCTGAATGAAGGCACCACCTTTTTTTTTACTATTGTTTTTGCCCGGTCGGATATGAACATCTGTCTGCCGGAACTTGCCCCGGACATCAAAGGGGCACGCATACTGGTGGTGGATGACAATTCCATGAACCAAACCGTTTTCCAGGCCTATCTTAAAACAATGGAATGCCGCTGTGATGTTGCAAAAAATGGATTTGAGGCCCTGGAAATGATCCGGAAAGCCTCTCTGGATATCCCCTATCAGGTGGCCTTGATTGATATGCAGATGCCGGGGATGTCGGGCTGGGATCTGGGCAATCAGATCCGCCTGAACAAGCGATTTAACGGGACACACCTCATCATGCTCTCGTCGGCAGCAGCCCGGGGAGACGGGGCAAAGCTCAAAGCCGCCGGATTCCAGGGGTTTTTAGCCAAACCCGTAAAAAAGGGACAATTGTTTGACTGCATTCGAACGGTCCTGGGCCTTAAAACAGCCCCGGGAGACCTGGAGATGATCCCATCTGATTCCGCAGACAAACCGCCTGCCGCCCCCCAGCTTATCACCCGCTATACCCTGGAGGAAATCCGCCACCACCAGGAAAACACCCTTAAGCGGTACCGGATTCTCCTGACAGAAGACAATACCATCAATCAAAAAGTAGCCGTAAAAATGCTCCAGAGTCTTGACCAGGAGGTGGTCATTGCTGAAAACGGGCAACAGGCCCTGGAACACTTTCAGCAGGATCTGGACAGATTTGACCTGGTCTTCATGGATATCCAGATGCCGGTAATGGGAGGGATTGAAACCACCCAAGCCATCCGTGCCCTGGAAAAGACAACCCCTTTCCACACCCCCATCATTGCATTGACTGCCAATGCAATGAAAGGGGATCGGGAAAGGTTTCTGGCCGCCGGCATGGATGGGTATATTCCCAAGCCAATGAAGAAAAAAGATTTGATCAGGGTTTTATCTTGTCTCTGAAAGGGGCCGGTATTGCGTGTTTTTCAATTGTGTTTCCATCCAAGGGACCAGCGTCGTGTCGGTGGTGGATATCAGGCCAGTGGGGATGGGCGTGGGAAACCTTTTTGTGCCGATGCCAGTGGCCATGCAAGTTTTTATTCTCCGAATGGGGGTGGGTATGGTGGTCGTCTTCATGGTGGTGCCAGTGTTTGTGGTGTACAGGGTCATGGTCATGGACATGATCATGCCGGTCAAGAAAAAGGGTAAACAGGGATAGGGCCAGGATCAGGGCGGCTGCCATCTGGATGGGGGAAATGGTTTCCTTTAAGACCAGGGCAGACAGGGCCACGCCAAAAAACGGGGCAGTGGCAAAAATCATCTGGCTCCGGGTGGTTCCCAGATGCTGTGCTGCGGTGATATAAAGGCTGATGCTGAATCCATAGGCAAAAACCCCGACCACAAGGGCGGACAGAATACTTGAGCCCTTTGTTCCGTAAGGCTCAGTTGCAAACGCAATGATAAGGTTCAGGATTCCGGCAAAAACCCCTTTCCAGAAGGTGCTCTGGGAGGGAGTAATGGTATCGATCAAGGCTGTCAGATGGTTGTCAAGGGCCCAGCAGATGCAGGCGCCCGTCACAAACAAAAGGGAGGTAAACCCGATGAGGCCCTGGTTCCAGGACAATAAAACAGAGGCGAAAATGGTTCCGCCAACCCCCAGCCACCCAAACCGCCCCAAATGATCCCGGAATAGGAGGTATCCCAGGACAGCCGTGGCCATAAGCTCCAGGTTCAGCCACATGGACACGGCCACGCCAGACCCTTTTTGAAGCCCCATCAGAAGCAGGACAGGGCCCAGGATTCCGCCAAAAAGGATGGCAAGGGCCAGGCGAAATTTGTTTTTCCGATCAGGGACAACGAGACTGACAGGGGTGCGCCCCAGCAAAGAAAAGGGCAACACCCCAATGGCGGCACCAAGATAAAAAAGACCGGCCAGCTGAAAGGGGGTGAGGGTTTGGAGCAATAGCTTGCCAATGGGGGTGGATGCGCCAAACAGGATGGCGGATCCCAATGCGGCCAGGACAAACGGCATGAAAGTCACCCCCCCTTTAAGCTAAGGCTTTCTCTTGTCCCTGAGAACATGGTTTGAAATCACCATGCGCTGGATCTCGCTTGTGCCCTCATAAATGGTAAACACCCGGGCATCCCGGTAATATCGCTCCACATTGTAATCCTTGGTAAATCCGTATCCGCCGTGGATCTGGATGGCCCTGGCCGTGACCTTGTTCACCATTTCAGAGGCAAACAATTTGGCAATGGAGGCCTCCTTTGTATAGGGCTCTTTTCGGTCTTTCATGGAGGCTGCGGAAAAAATCAATTGCCGGGCGGCCTCGATCTGGGTGGCCATATCTGCGATCTGGAACCGTATGGCCTGGTGCTTTGAAATGGCAGACCCGAATTGCTTTCTGGTCTGGGCATATTTAACGGCCGCATCAAAGGCTGCCTGGGCCACGCCCAGAGACTGGGCCGCGATACCGATCCTGCCGCTGTCAAGTCCGGACATGGCAATCTTGAACCCATCCCCTTCCCTGCCCAGGATATTGGCACACGGCACCCGGCAGTTTTCAAATAACAGGTCTGTGGTATCCGAGGCCCGCAAACCCATTTTGTCTTCCAGGTGCCCCACCACAAGGCCGGGGGTCCCCTTGGGAACAATAAAACAGGAAATCCCTCTGTGACCGGCACTCTCGTCTGTCTTGGCCGTAACCAGTACCAGGCTGCTGTTTTCCCCCGAAGTGATGAACCGCTTGGTGCCGTTGATCACATAGGTATCCCCTTCCCGGACCGCGGTTGTGGTCTGGCTGACAGGATCAGATCCTGCATCGGGCTCGGTCAGGGCAAAGGCACCGATGATATCCCCGGATGCCAGGGGAACCAGAAACCCAAGTTTCTGTTCTTCGGTCCCAAATTTTAATAAACTTTCACAGACAATGGAATTTTGAACCGACATGACAACGGATGTTGAGGCACAGGAATAGGCGATTTCAGACAGGGCAAGGACATAGGAAACGGCATCTGCCGCTTCCCCTCCGTAATTTTCCGGAATCATCATCCCCATGAGCCCCAGTTCCCCCATCTGCCTGAAATTCTCCGCCGGAAACGCCTTGGTCTTGTCCCGTTCGGAAGCCGTGGCCGCAATGACTTTTCTGGAAAATTCCCTGACCATATTCCGGATCATCAATTGTTCATCAGTAAGCTTGAATAGCATGGATCACTCCTTTCTCATTAGGGGGCATAGACGACCACGATCAATTCCGCATCAACATCTCCGGTATTGCGCAAATCGTGTTTGATCCCTGAATTAAAATGGAGAGAATCCCCTGGTTCCAGGACATTGACATGGTCCCCCACCTGTACTTCCACCCTTCCTTCCAGCACATATACAAACTCTTCCCCTTCGTGGTGGAATCCCACGCCGTCATGGCGGGTATTGGCATCCACCACAATGCGGAATGCCTTTAAATGCTTGTTCTCCGCCCCGGGTGTCAGGGGGGTATAGGCATAATTGTCCGTTCTTTTGGTATAGGCCTGGGACCGCTCCTCCAGGGTTCCTTCCTGTTCCTTGAGCAGAAACTCGGAATCCAGCTGGAGGGTTCTTGAAATCAAAAGCAGGTTTCCCACGGACGGTCTTTTGTCCCCGCCTTCAATCTTTTTGATAGCCGCCTTGGACAATCCTGTTTCGTTTGCCATGGTGTCCAGGCTCATTTTCTTGTCCAGCCGGGCCCGCCTGATCCGGGTGCCGATGGGGGTGATTTCCTTCTTTTTAGCCATTATATCTCCAATAGTTTGAGGTCCTTCAAACTTCATTTTTGACTGGGCATTCTGCCCATGGTTAATGCCCTTTGCTTACAAAAGCCTATCCAATGACTTCAACCCAATTTTCAGTATCTTCTGCTGTGCCGTATTGAATGGCGGTCAATGCATCATAAAATTTCATGGCCGTCTTGCCGGGGGTGCCGTCCCCGATGTGAATGGTTTTTTCGCCATACCGGATCTCTCCCACAGGAGATATAACCGCCGCCGTACCAGACCCGAAAACCTCGGTAAGAGTGCCGTTTTCACTTGCTGAAAAAATCTCATCAATGCTGATTTTCCGCTCGGATACCGTCATCCCCCATTTTTGTGCCAGGGCAATGACGGAATACCGGGTAATTCCGGGCAGAATGCTGCCCGAAAGGTTCGGGGTTACCAGTTCACCATTGATAATGAAAAAAATGTTCATGGCACCGACTTCTTCAATATACTTCATTTCAAGGGCATCCAGCCACATGACCTGGGCAAATCCCTGCTTTTTTGCCTGTTCTCCGGCACTAAGGCTGGCCGCATAGTTTCCGGCTGTTTTAAATTCGCCGACCCCACCGCGAACCGCCCGGACATGGTCCTTGGACACCCAGATTTTTACCGGGTTAAACCCTTCGGCATAATAGGCGCCCACGGAGCAGAGGATGATGAAAAACTTAAAGGTGTAGGAAGACCTGACCCCCAGGAAGGGGTCGGTGGCAATAATGAAGGGACGGATATACAATGAGGTGCCAAGGGTTTCGGGAATCCAGCGTTCTTCAAGTTTTACCAATTGTTTCAGGGCATCCAGGACAAAGTCGATATCCAGTTCCGGAATGCACAGCCCCTTGGCCGACCGGTTCATTCGCTTGAAATTATCCCGGGCCCGGAACAGATGAATTTTATTGTCCGCTGTTTTATAGGCTTTCAGGCCTTCGAATATGGCCTGTCCATAGTGAAACACCATGGCAGCCGGAGACATTGAAAAATCGGAAAAGGGCTCAATGCGGGCATCATGCCATCCCTTGTCCATTGCGTACTCCATCACAAACATATGGTCGGTGAATGCCGTGCCAAATCCCAGATCTGCGTCCTTTGGCCGGGTGCCTGTTTGGGTGGCCCGGGTCACTTTAATCTCCATTATTTCCTCCGTCGCGTTTGAGTTCAATTAAAAAATTTATATTAAAATATTCAGGAATGTAAAGCAAAGGATTTTTACCACCTGATCCAGACAAATACTTCCGTCAAAATCAACCAAAATCCGATCTTATCTTTGTTCACCAGGGTAGCCTTCACACATTATCGACGGAAAACCCCTTTTTTTTCAAGGAAAGATTTCATCCGGGGCCGGTTAATTCTGCCATCTGACCGGTCCAGGCCTGATCCTTCAGGTTTGAATCCCGGTTTTTGTAACAATTGTGCAGGATCCCATCAAAAGGGATGACCTCTTTTGCCAGCCCGCGGCTGTCCTCTTTTTCACCGGGTGCTTTGAAACAATCCTGCCGTAACACCTGGACCGCCCAGGGCTGGGGACCGGCCAGATCGGCAATGGCCTGTCTGTTGTCGGAATCCTTTACCTGGATAATGGGATAGGCCTGGACATGGTGGGAGGTGGAAGCGCATTGGGCGGCTGAAACAAGGCCTTTCAGGGTGTCATCACCCACAGGTCCTGGAATGCCTTATCATCAAAGGGGATACGATGCAGGCCAACGGCGGTATGGCCATCTTTCACCTCGAGGACGGCATATTCGGCATGGCCAAGAGGCTCTGGTCCCAGAGTGGCCACATCTCCAAGGCAAACAATCCGATCTGCCCCCAATGGACCGATTTTATTCAGGACAGCCTCCAGCGCTGCTTTGTTTGCGTGGATATCAGAGATTAAAGCCAGCCGCATCTGTGGTCTCCCGTTTGGGGTTGGTGGCCTGCCATTACCAGCCGGCATCAAAGTTTCTTGGGAGGAAACCCGGATACCGAAAATCTCGAGCCGGCAATACGGAAGGGGCCATGAAACCATTTACCCGTCCTGCCGGCCGGGCATTTGGCCGGCCCCGTTTTATTGGGTTTTAATAAACCTGCCCTCCTGGTACTCCCGGAATGCAATGGTCAATTCTTCCCGGGTATTCATGACAATGGGGCCTCTCCAGGCCACAGGCTCCTTCAGCGGTTTTCCGGTGAGCACCAGCACCCGCATCCCACGGTCTCCTGCCGTCAGGGACAGATGATCCCCGGTATCAAAAAGCACCAGAATGCCGTTTTCGATGGGCCGGTTGTCTGTGATTCCCGTGCCATCTATCACATAGACAACGGCAGTATAGGAGGCATCAACGCCATGGGTAAATGTTTGACCGGCCGGCACGGTACAGTCTAAAAATTCCGGGTCAATGACAATATCATCCATGGGGCCTTTTGTGCCCCCAATATTGCCGGCTATCACTTTGATGCCCACTCCGTTTTGGACCACAACTTCAGGAACCTGTTCTGCGGTAATCCCCCGGTATTTGGGCGGCATCATTTTCTGGGATGCAGGCAGATTTGCCCAGAGCTGAAATCCGTGCATGGAGCCGTTGGCATCGCCCCTGGGCATTTCCTGATGGATGATTCCGCTGCCGGCGGTCATCCACTGCACATCCCCGGAGGAGATGGTTCCCTTGTTGCCCAGGCTGTCTCCGTGGTCCACATCTCCTTTCAAAACATAGGTAATGGTTTCGATACCCCGGTGGGGGTGCCATGGGAACCCCTTTAAAAAATGCGCCGGATTGTCCGAACGGAAATCATCCAGCATCAAAAACGGATCAAAGGTCGGTGCTTCTGCGTGCCCGAACAATCGCTTCAGATGGACCCCTGCCCCTTCCATGGTCGGCTGACCGTTTAAGATCAGCTTAATTTTTCTGGTCTTGTGCATGGATTGCCTCCCCTTTTTACGCCCCTCTATCCTGGTTTCACCCTGCCCAGCATGGCATGATCTGCCTTTCACAAATCATCCCGCTTTCCCTTAATCTGCAATTGAAAATGCAAGTGATCTGCCATTTATGTGTACCCTTGAGCATACCACGATATCAATTTTTGGCATCAAGGTCCATGCCAAAAATATTGCCAGGTGTTTCATGGACGGATCGATGTCCGCCAACTCGGGTGTCAGGCATTGTATACACGCATGGCAAAACATAGGGATATGCGGACAGCATCACAAAATAAAAAAACGGTGGACAATAAAAATGACCATACACACCTGGCCACCAAAGAATGGGCCGGCAACCTCAGCAGCAACCTGCAGGGACTTAAGATGGAAATACACACCGCCGGGTGCCGAGTCCTGGGTTTTTTCCGGCAGCTTCAGTTTTAAGACCCAGGGAAAAACAACGGGTGGAAGTATCGACGTTGCGGTGAATTAAGCAACGAGCGAAAATGGTATTCCCAGGCATACTTACATTGACCTTCATATCCAAAGGCAGCCGAAAAGGCATGATGGTTATCTGAATCGGACCTTGCAGCCGTAACCTTTGCCCTGAAAACGTTAATAATCCATTTTATCCGGAACAACTCCCCGGACACCGCCCCTGGGACTGGGTGTATCCCTGTTCCGCCTGGGAATCAGATGGATATGGGCATGGAATATGGTCTGGCCGGCATCCCCGCCGCAGTTGATCCCGATATTGAATCCTGTCACCGTATCATCCTCAGTCAGAATCTGCCGGCGCAGGCTTACAATCATATCATGGGCATCACATCGCTCTTTTCGGGTCATCTCAAAATAGGTTTCGCAATGCCGAAAGGGGATGATGAGCAGGTGATGCCGGGTTACCGGTGCGGTATCTTCAATGGCGTAGACGGTTGTGTTTCTTGATTTTATCTGATGCCGGTCCATTTTGCAGAATGGGCAGGGCATATATGGCGTTTTGTCTTCCAGCTGTCCTCCTTTTATCCATTGGTCTATACCTGACCGGATAGACGGACCCACGTTATTGTTTGTATGGAACCAATGGGGTTCTTCATGTCCACTAACCGGTTAAGCTGAACAACTTAGACCCCCTCTTTAAGGGTAATTAATATCCATTCTCTCTGGATATCAAAAAACAATAGTGGGTACAACACTGTTTTACACGTGGAACCCATATTATCAGAACCGCTATAAAACAAAATCGCAACTTCCATTGATATCCTGCTCAGATCATCAGGTATTGATTAATTTGTGCACCAATGCTACACATGCCATGGAAGATGACAGGGGTCACCTGAAAATTGAGTTGTCCAAAGTCGAAATTGGACAATATCGCTACAACGCAATTTCAAAAAATAGATGCAGGACATTGTGTTCAGTTGTTCAAAATCACAATGGTGCGATTTCAGTGTATAATGAACCAGGGAATGGGACCAATTTTGGCGTATACTGTCCGAAAGATTTTGGACAACACCAAACAACGCCATGAATCAATGTCTATCGGGACATTAAAAGAGAGCTCATGTGGCTGAAAAACCGACTTATGAAGCGCGAGAAAAAAGAGTCCAGGAATTAGAGAAGATAGAATTTGAACAAAAACTGGCTCAAGAAGAGATTAAACAGAATGAAAAAATAACGCGCACCCTATTTTCTTTCAATTTCAAATGCTGTCAACACAACGGATAACCTGGATGATTTATACAGGTCAATTTATGATTCATTGAACCATATAATTGAACTGCCCAATTATTTCATCGCGATTATTGATAGTGAAAAAAAACTGTTAAGCTTTCCCTTTTTTGTGGATGAGTACGATACCCGGCAGACGATTAGCACGGGACTGGAAAAATATAAAGAAAGTTCTTCAAATACAAGCCAAGTGATTTCAACAAAGAGACCTCTTTCCCTCAATAAAGAGATCCTTCAAAAAAGGTTGCGACAGAAAAAACGATTGGAACTGTTTCTGTTATCTGGATAGGGGTTCCTTTGATTGTCAGGGATGAAGTGATCGGCGTCATGGTGATACAGCATTATTCGGATCCTGAGTATTTTACACAAAAAGATCTGAATTTGCTGATTGCGGTTTCGGATCAGGTCGCACTTGCCATCGACCGGAAGAAAGCACAGGAGAAATTAAAGCAGAAGGAGAAAATAACCCGTACACTTTTTTCTATTTCAAATGCTGTGAATATCACCCTGAATTTAGATGCGCTCTATACAAAAATTCACAGCCTATTGGGTGAGATTCTTGATGTTACGAATTTTTTTATTGCAATTTTAAACACCAAAGAGCGTGCGGTTCATTTTCCATATCATAGCGATACTGTAGACGAAGATTTTTCGCAACTGCTCAAAAACATGCTCAACGCCGGGAGTAATGCCGCAAAAATTGTTGATAATATGCTTTCCTTTGCACGAAAGGGGGGGGGCTTCAAAATCCAGTCATCCTATATATGAATTACTTAACAAAACACTTGAACTTGCCCAAAGTGATTATGATTTGAAAAAAAAATATGAGTTTAAGCAGATTAAGATCGTCACTGAGTTTGAACCGGAACTTCCCGAAATTGCCTGCGAAGAGAGCAAAATATTACAGGTATTTTTCAATGTTATCAAAACCGCAGCCGAGTCCATATCTGAGGCAGAACAAAAACCGGAAATACCAAAATTGACCTTTCGCGTTAAAAAGGCCGGGAATATGGCACGAATAGAAATAGAGGACAATGGACCTGGAATGGACGATACAACGCTTAAAAGAATCTTTGAACCCTTTTTTACAACCAAGGATGTAAACAAGGGAACGGGGCTGGGTCTATCATTCTCCTATTTTATAATTGTCGATGACCATGGGGGGAGATGGAAGCTGAATCGACTTTGGGAGAAGGTACAAAATTCATCATAAAACTTCCATTTTGGCCGGTATTCTAAAATCTTAACGTCAGTATATTTTTTGAATACCGGTTCCTCCGGCAGGGTATTTCCCCTTGGCATGGATGGCAAAATTGCCCCGTTTTGTCAACGACCTGCCCCAAACCTTAAGAGAAGCCGATGGTCACCGGAGCGTGGCTTCAGGCAGGCAACCGGTAGAGACCAAAAGGATACCAACAAAAGCCGGCTCCATGCCGGCCGCAAAAAACCCAAAACCGGATCAGGGAAACAGCGGATCAACCGCCTTGCTGACGGCAAGGTCATCGGCCAGAAAGGGCACGGTAACCTGATCCCCGTTGTCGTTTTGTTCGTTGTATGCCATGGCCACTTCCATGGCATTTTTATTTCCCGCCCAGTTTCTTCTGGCCACCCCGCCCATGACATCCCAGAGCATGGCCGATCGGATAATCCGGTCCACCCGGTCGCTGCCGTCCAGCACAAGGCCGAACCCGCCGTTAATGGCTTTGCCGATACCGGTACCGCCGCCATTGTGCAGGGCCACCATGGTCATTCCCCTGGCTGCGTTGCCGGCAAAGCAATGGGTGGCCATGTCCGCACACACATTGCTGCCGTCATGGATATTGGCGGTTTCCCTGAAGGGCGAATCGGTCCCCCCCGGATCATGGTGGTCACGGCCCAGCATGATGGGGGCCGAGACCTCCTTGTTCCTCACCATCTGGTTGAACCTCAAGGCAATGGAAACCCGTCCCTGGGCATCCTGGTAGAGAATTCTGGCCTGGCTGCCCACCACCAGCCTGTTTTTCTTTGCATCCCGGATCCAAATATAATTGTCCCGGTCTTCCGGGCGCCGCTCGGGGTCAATGCAGTCCATGGCCGCCCTGTCCGTCTTGTCCAGATCTTTTGGGTCATTGCTCAGGCACACCCACCGAAACGGCCCGTAGCCGTAATCAAAAATCGGTCCCATGATATCTTCAAAATAGGAAGGATAAACAAAGCCCTCCTTGGCATCCTTTCCGTTTCTGGCCACTTGTGTCACGCCGGCATCAAACACTGCCTTGAGAAAGGCATTCCCATAGTCAAAAAAATAGGTGCCCTTGGCTGAAATGGCCTGGATTGCACGGTAATGGCGCTTAAGGCTTTCGTCCACCAGTTCCTTGAATTTTTCCCGGTCGGAAGCCAGAAGCCGGGTTCTTTCTTCAAAGCGGAGGCCACAAGGACAATAGCCCCCGTCATAGGCCACATGGCAGGAGGTCTGGTCGGACAGCAGATCCACCTTCAGATCTGTTCCATTGAGAAATTCAATGAGGTCCACCACATTGCCGTGGAAGGCGATGGAGGTATCCTGGCCGGCTTTTTTGGCCGATTTGGCCGTTGCGTATACCCTGTCAAGATCATCGGTAACCACATCCACCCAGCCCTGGCTGTGGCGGGTTTCAATGCGGGAATAATCCACCTCTGCCGTAATGGAGACGGCCCCCGCAATTTTTGCAGCCTTGGGCTGGGCTCCACTCATACCGCCAAGCCCCGAGGATACGAACAGGAGACCGGCCAGGTTGCCATGTGCCGGAACCCCGCACATTTTGCGCCCGGCATTTAAAAGGGTGTTATAGGTGCCGTGGACAATTCCCTGGGGGCCGATGTACATCCAGCCGCCGGCCGTCATCTGGCCATAGGAGGACACCCCCATCTGGGCGGCGATTTCCCAGTCCTCCTGATTGTCATAAAGCCCCACCATGAGCCCGTTGGTGATAATCACCCGGGGGTTGTCCGGACAGGATTTAAACAACCCCAGGGGATGGCCGGACTGCATGACCAGGGTCTGGTCACAGGTCATGACCTCCAGATATTTTTTGATCAGCTGATACTGCATCCAATTCTGGCAAACACTGCCGGTTTCCCCATAGGTCACCAGTTCATAGGGATACAGGGCCACATCAAAGTCCAGATTGTTGTCCATCATCACCTGTATGGCTTTTGCTTCTTCACATGCGCCTTTGTATTCATGGATGGGCCTGGCCGAGATCTTTCCTTCGGGACGGAATCGATACCCGTAAATCCGGCCCCGGGTCCTGAGTTCCGATAAAAATTCAGGTATCAAAATCTCATGGAGGGGTTTCGGGATATATCGCAGGGCATTTTTAAGTGCGATGGCGGTCTGGTTCCGGTTCAGACGAAATCCCCTGTCCGGTGCACGCCGGATGCCTTTTTGAAAATTTTTTAAGGGGGGCAGCGCCTCCCCAAGAGAAATCTTGATGGATTTGGGGGTATCTTTCGGTAACGACATTTTTATACTCCTTAACTCAACTTTCGAACTTGGACTTTGGAGGAACGGGTCAGACTTTTTTTCAGTATGCTTTTGATCACTATTTGCGTATCAGACTGAACAAAATGCAATAAAGATTTGCGTATCAGACTGAACAAAATGCAATAAAGAACGCCTGACCCCATGTAATTCAACCACCTCCGAAAGTTGCGTCCTTAATAATCTTGTAATTCCATGATCTAAAGGCGATCACCGGAAACAGGACAGGGCTGCACATCGCCTTGTATATACAAGCTTATACCAGCACGCCGGCTCTGGTGTCAAGGATTTTGGTCATGGCTGCTCCCGTTAGCCATTTCCGAACGCACCCAGGAGCTGACGCTTCTTCACCAAAACCAAATTTGCCTTTACAAGTGCAATGGGGATTGGTACTCAATTCTTTAATAGTCTTTTATCAATAAAAATGGGTGAAAACAATGAAAGCACTCGTAAAATCAAAACCGGAGCCCGGACTATGGCTGGAAGATGTGCCGATACCTGAGATCAAATACAATGAGGTTCTGATCAAGATTATCAAAACCGCCATTTGCGGCACGGATATCCACATCTACAACTGGGACAAATGGTCCCAGAAAACCATTCCCGTACCCATGGCCATCGGCCATGAATTTGTCGGTCGCATTGAAGAAATCGGCTCCCATGTCATTGATTTCAAGAAAGGGGATCTGGTCTCGGGGGAAGGTCATCTGGTCTGCGGCCATTGCAGGAACTGCCTGGCCGGCCGACGGCATCTGTGCAACGACACCAAAGGGGTCGGGGTAAACCGTGCCGGGGCCTTTGCCCAATATCTTGCCATTCCCGTGACCAATGTCTGGTATTGCAATAAAACCATCCCCCTGGATGTCCTGGCCTGTTTTGATCCCCTGGGCAATGCCACCCATACGGCCCTTTCCTTTGATGTGCTGGGAGAAGATGTGCTCATAACGGGCGCAGGCCCCATCGGCTGCATGGCCGCCGCCATTGCCAGGCATTCAGGTGCCCGGCATGTGGTGGTGACAGACATCAATCCCTTTCGCCTGGACCTGGCAAAACGCGCCGGGGCCACCCTGGCCATTGATGTAAGGAGCCAGACCATTGAAGATGCCCAGCAAACCCTGAAAATGAAAGAAGGATTTGATGTGGCCCTTGAAATGTCCGGCAACCCTTTGGCCCTGAAATCCATTCTGGACAATATGTGCCACGGCGGTAAGATCGCCATGCTTGGCATCATGCCGGACAACACGGCAATCGACTGGAACAAGGTGGTCTTTAACATGCTGACCATCAAGGGCATCTATGGCAGGGAAATGTATGAGACCTGGTATAAAATGAGCGCCATGATCCAGACAGGTCTGGACATATCCCCCTTAATCACCCATAAATTTCATTATACACAGTTTGAACAGGGCTTTCAAATCATGGCATCCGGCCGATCCGGGAAAGTGATCTTGGATTGGGATTAGGACGGCTACTTTTTTTTACGGAGACCCAACATGACCCTTGCAAAACTTGACAAACGTCTGGAAGAAGAGCTGGCAGCCCTGAAAAAAGAGGGCAGGGCCAAAGCCCAAGAACGGGTAATACAAAGCTATCTGCCGCCCACAGGGAGCCGAGGACCCCGGTATAAACTTGTCGGCAGTGACAAGGAGTTCATCCGTTTGAACTCAAATTCCTATCTGTCCCTGTCCAATCACCCCCGGTTGATCCGGGCGGCAGACGAGGCCACCCATCAATTCGGCGTGGGACCCGGGGCCGTGCGGTTTATTGACGGAACCTTTATCCACCATAAAGCGTTGGAGCAGCGAATTGCCGGGTTCCTGGGAAAACCGGCCGCCAAAATTTTCAATTCCGCATATACCGCCAATTGCGGCCTGGCCCTGTCCATTTCCGACCCCAAAACCCATTGGATCGGCGACCAGCTCAACCACAATTCCATCATACGGGCCATGCGCATCAGTAATATCCCCAGTGCAAACAAGGGCATTTTCAAGCACAATGACATGAAGGACCTGAAACGCTGTCTGGATGCGGTGGGGCCGGAAATTGAGCGGGTGGTGGTGATCTTTGACGGAATTTTCAGCATGCGGGGGGACCATGCACCCATTGATGAAATAGTGGAACTGTGCAACGCCTATGATGCAAAGTTTGCCGACGGGGTGATCACGGTGGTGGATGATTCCCACGGCATGGGAGCCTATGGGGATACGGGTCGCGGCACCCAGGAACATTGTGGGGCTGTTCCGGATATTATCGTGGGAACCTTTGGCAAGGCCTTTGGGGTCAATGGCGGCTTTATTGCGGCAAGCAGGATTCTGGTTGAGTCGGTGAGGCAAAAGGCAGACACCTATATTTACACCAATCCCTTAAGCGTGGCCGACTGCGCAGCGGCAGTGGAAGCCCTGAATATCTGCGATTCAGATGAAGGACTTGGGCTGCTCGGGCAGTTAAAAGAAAGAACCGTCCAGTTCAGACAGGGACTTGACAGCTTAGGCCTGGAATCCATTCCGGGCCCCCATCCCGTGGTTCCCCTCATGGTCCGGGATACCAACCGAACCCATGAACTTGTGCGCTTTTTATATGACCACGGGGTCCTGGTGGTGGGACTGACCTTTCCCGTGGTGCCAAAAGGGGATGAAACCATACGTTTCCAGGTCAATGCCGCCATTACCCGTTCAGATATTGATTCTGTCATCGACGTGTTGAAAAGATTCCAATAAAAAACACCCGTGCATCCAAACCGGAGAACAGGGAGGAAGAATGGACCATCAAGACATTCTTAAAGACAAAAGGATCCTTCTGGTGGACGATGAACCGGACATCCTTGAAACCCTTGAGGAACTTCTGTATACCTGTAAAACCGATTCGGCGACCAGTTTTGAGTCAGCGGTTTTCTGCCTTAAAAACAACACCTATGATGCGGCCATCCTCGACATCATGGGGGTCGAGGGCTATTCGCTTCTCAAAATCACCCATCGGCTGGATATCCCTGCCATCATGCTCACGGCCCACGCACTGACCCCGGACAACCTCAAGCGCTCCATTGAGCAGGGGGCAGATGCCTATGTGCCCAAGGACAAGCTGGTGGACATCTCCTTGTTTGTGGCAGATGTCCTTTCGGCAAGACAACAGGGGAAAAACGCCCATTCCACCTGGTTTGCACTCCTGAACCCCCTGTTTGAAAGGCTGTTTGGGAAAGGATGGCGAACCCACGATCAAAAGTTCTGGGATAAATTTGACAAATAATGGGGTCAGGCTTGTGTTGTTGGGTTTATGGTTCATAAACCCAACAACACAAGCCTGACCCCACTACAACGGGATGGTTACAATAAACTCGGCGCCTTTTCCATCGTCGGACTTGAGCAAAAGCCCACCCCCCATATCCTTGAGCAGCACCATAACACCGGCAAGCCCAAGCCCATGGCTTTCAATGGCACTTTCAATGGAGCCGCCCGTGGTGAAGTAGGTTTCAAAAATCCGCTGGTGATTGGCCGGCGGTATGCCCCGGCCGTCATCCCTGACCTTCAGAATCATTTGTTTTTCTTCAATAATACCCAAAATTTCCACCAGATGAACCCTATGTTTAAAAGCATTGGTCACAAGGTTTCTCAATATCTGCTTCACCTTGGCAGCATCCAGATGCACCATGGTTTTCCATATTGTTTTGTCAAACCCGAGCCGGACCCCGGCAGGATTAAGTACCTGTTCAAGTTCTGCATAGGACTCCACCTTCCGGATGAGATCGGCGATATTGGGATCGGACAGATCAAAAATTTCCACCAGCACCGCAATCACAAGGGAGGCGACACTGAAATCAGAGGTTATCATAACCCCTTCCCTGGAGCGGCCCAGCTCCAGAACGTCATTGACAAGCCTCTGGGTGGTCAGGGTATTTCGGATGATCCGTTGTAAGACCTTGATCTGCTTTTCCGTCAGCGGACCATAGCAATCCTGTCGGTTCAGAAGGGATTTTGCACCGGCATCGATAACGGAAATCGGCACCTTTAAATCGTGAATCAGAATTTCGGTTTTAATCGTGGTGTCAGGCATATTTTTGTCCACCCCTTAAAAGCCTTGCAATTTAGATCGATGATTCTATATATTGATACCAATTTTGCAAACGGCTTTATGCTGGCATTGGCCCCCTTTAAGATTGCTAAAATCATCAATTGTTATACGGGGATACTTTAATCTTGTAAAGTCTTTTGGAGTTTTTATGACTCGGGATACAGATGAGACCCAGGCACTGAAGAAAAAGATCCAGGCGCTGGAAGAAGAAAACCAGATGCTGAACAAGATTATTTTAAAAGCCCCCATTCCCATTTTTGTCCTGGACAAGGACCATAACATCACCCATTTTAACCAGGCCCTTGAAGAACTGACCGGACTCGGGGCAGATCAGATGAAAGGAACCGACTCCCAATGGAAGGCCTTTTACGCAAAAAAAAGGCCGGTCATGGCCGACCTTATCATTGACAATTCCTCGGACCAGGGCATCATAGCGCACTACGGGTATAAATATAACAGAACCATTTCCGGCAAGGGACGCTTTTCCGCCACCGATTTTTTCCCGGATCTTCCCCCCAGCGGCCGGTGGCTTTTTTTCACTGCCTCCACCTTTACCAACAGCCGGGGAGAGATTGCAGGCGCCGTTGAAACCCTCCAGGACGTAACCGAGGAAAAAATCCATGAACAGAAAATCAATGAACTCTACCGAATTTATAGAAATGTTCTGGAATTTATCCCCTACCCCATTATCGTCTATGGCGACCAAGGCCTGGTTTCTTATCTAAACCCCGCATTTACCACAACCTTTGGCTGGACCCTGGAAGAACTTTTCGGCAAACCCCTTCACTTTGTTCCCCCATCCCTGGAAGCCGAAACCATTGATATTCTGACCCAATTTCGGGAAGACAATCAATTGGGCCGCTACGAAACCCAGCGCCTGACCCGGGACGGCAGGATTCTGGACGTGGTCATCTGGGCCGCCTCCCATAAGCGGTTCAAAGAACACAAAAAAGAGACCTTTGTTATTTTACGAAATATCACCGAAGAAAAAAGGCTGGCGGCCAACAACAAAACCATCATGAGAATCTCTGCGGCCCTGCCCGAATATCTGGACCTGGAAGAATTGATGGATTATATTACCCAAGAGGTCAAGAACCTTTTAAACACTGAAGGTGCAGTGGTGTTGCTCTATGATGAAATAAAAGAAGACCTTTTCTTTCTGGGGGCCTCCTATGACGATTCAGACACCCAGGAGCGGGCCAAGGAATTCCGGTTCTCCCTGGACGAAGTGTTTGCCGGCAAAGTCTTGAAAACCGGTCAGGCCGAGGTGGTGAATGATCCTGATTTTTTATTGAAAACCTATCCGGAAAAAGATAAGAAACTGGGATATCAGACCCGGAGTATCATGGGAGTTCCCATCCGAAGCGATGGGAGGATCATCGGGGTTCTCTGCGCCATCAACAAAAAAGCCAATCTCTTTGATGGCAATGATATGGAATTGATGACCATGATTGCCGGAACCGCAGCCATCTCCATTGAAAATGCACGGTTTTCAGATGCCCTGAAAGAGGCCTACCGGGATGTGGCCTCCCTGAACCGGGCAAAGGGCAAAGCCATCAACCATCTGTCCCACGAACTGAAGACGCCGGTGGCCATTCTCACCGGTTCCTTACAGATCCTAAGGAAAAAACTGTCCGCCCTTCCCCAAGTCAAAATGGATGCCACCTTGAACCGCATTGAACGGAACCTTTCCCGCATTGTGGATATTCAGGATGAGGTGGCGGATATCATGGAAAACAAAACATACGAAGCCAGAATTTTGCTGCTCAAAATGCTGGAAACCTGCCAGGATGAACTGGAAACCCTTGTCGAACAATGCCTCCATGACGAAAATGCGAACTTTGACCAGTTAAGCGAATCGATCCGGCAGCTGATTGACAGGGAATTCGGCCACAGGTCTTTGCACCATAAAACCATTGAGATTTCAGCGGCATTCACGGATCTCTTCCATGGCATGGCACCCGCATTCCATTTCAGACGCATTGAGATAAACATTGACTTCCAGGAGGGGCTTGCCCCCCTGCTCATCCCCCAGGAGGTGCTGGACAAGGTCATGGGCGGGCTGGTTAAAAATGCCATTGAAAACACGCCGGACCAGGGACGTATCGACATCAGTGCCCACAATCAGGATAACGGAACCCTTTTTACGGTTCATGACTTTGGCGTGGGCATCGAAAAAGACGACCAGAAAAGAATCTTTGAAGGATTTTTCTCCACCCAGGAAACCCTGGTCTATTCAACCAAAACCCCATTTGAATTCAATGCCGGCGGGAAAGGGGCCGACCTGCTGCGGATGAAACTTTTTTCAGACCGCCTGGGGTTTTCCCTTCGAATGGACTCCAGGCGGTGTTGTTTTCTCATGGAGAACAAGGCGTATTCCTGTCCGGGCGATATCCTTAAATGCAAATTTTGCACCTGCCAGGCAGACTGCCTGAATTCGGGACACACCACATTTTCGGTATTTTTCCCAGCTGAAACCGCTCTTTAAAAAAATAAAAAAAAAGTCTTTGACAAACCGGAACCAATTGAATTATTACTGTTGGCATACCTGAGACTGAGCGCTCGTTCTGATTTGATTCTGTCTGGCCGAAAGTGGATATTGACCTGATGCATAAACCTTTTAATATGTCCTTTCCCAAGGAGTAACGGTTCATGAACAGTCTGTATGAGTTAAGCCTTTTTGACATCTATGAAAAAAATGCACGGCTGAACAAAGACATCTCTGCCATCCACTGGAACAAAGAAGACTTCTCCTATTCAGACCTCTTCTTGCAAACCTGCAGGCTTGCAAAGGGACTATCGGGTCTCGATCTTACGCCCGGGGCAAGGATCGCCATCCTCAGCTGCAATCACCCGTTTTTTTTCCATCTTTTTGGGGCGGCCTCTGCCCTGAACCTCTGCCTGGTCCTGATCAACAGGCGCCTGAGCCCGGATGAAATGGCCCATATTATCGAAGACACAACCCCTTCGGTTATTTTCAGTGACCCGGAGATGGCCGACCAGGCCAGAACACTGGCTTCAACACACCCCTGTCTGGCCCATTGCTTTGCCATTGACAGAGATGTAGACCCCCTGTACCAGTCCCCCCCCCTTACAAAGCCGGTTGAAGGCCGACCCGATGATCCCTTCATGATCATCCACACGGCAGCCGTTCAGGGCAAACCAAGGGGTGCCGTACTGAGCCAGAAAAATATAATTTTGTCCAACCTGCAACTTGTTCATACCTTTGGCCTCAACAAAACCAAAACCTATTTAAACATCCTTCCCTTATTCCATATAATGGGGGTGAATCTGGGCTTGGGGATGCTGATGGCCGGCGGTAAAAATGTAATAATAGAACGCTTTAATCCCCGCCACACCCTTGATCTTATCCAGGAACAAAAAGTTACGCTTTTGGGTTCCTTCCCACCGATATTGGCCACGCTTTTAGACATCATCGAACAGGAACGTTTTGATTTGTCCAGCCTTGAGATTACGGCAGGAATTGAAATGCCGGACATGGTAAAAAACTGGGAGGCCGCAACAGGCGCAACCTTCTGGACCATGTACGGCCAGACCGAGACCTCGGGACTGATTTCCTTTTCAGAATACTTTAAACGGCCGGGGTCGGCAGGTGAACTTTCACTGCTTGCCACCGTCCAAATTGCCGATGACTTTGACTGTTTTTTGCCCATGGATACCATGGGAGAAATCCTTGTCAAAGGCCCTTTGGTTTTCCAGGGGTATTGGAATTCACCCGAAGTCAATGAACTAACATTCAGAAACGGGTGGCACCATACCGGAGATCTGGGAATGATTGATTCCGACGGTTTTCTGTTCTTCAAAGGCAGAAAACAGGAACGGGAACTCATCAAGCCGGGGGGGGAGAATGTCTTTCCCGCAGAAGTGGAAAATGCCATTCTCCAGCATGAAGCAGTAGAAAACGTATGTGTCTTTGGGGTGCCGGATCCAAAGTTTGGAGAAGGTATCAAAGCGGTTATCGCCCTTCACCCCGGAAAGGCGCTGACCAAAGAGGACCTGATTGCCTTTACAGGGTCTTTGATTGCCGGCTATAAAAAACCAAGATATGTTGAATTCATTGACCGATTGCCCAGGACGGGCGACGGGTCCATTGACCGGGTGCAAATAAAGAAAACCTATTCGTAAAACAGGCTGTTTCTTTATTAAAACTTGGGTTTGGGCTTGACACCTGAAACGCGATTTACTAAGGGTAATCCCTATGGACTACCACATTGTGCAAGTTGCCGGGCCTTGATTCGACATTCATATTTTGCAGGGTTTAACTTAAATTGATGATAGAGGAGGTGGCATCTGGTTCGATCATTTGTATCGCTCGCGCATGACCTTTGTTATAGCGACTAGGCAGGGACGTTTTCGTTAATATGACGTAAAGGATTTGGATCCTATATGACACATTTAAACATTTCAGACGTAACACTTTCTTTTGGCGGACTCAAAGCCTTGTCCAATGTGGACATGAAAATTGAGCCGGGTCTTATCACCTCCATCATCGGTCCAAACGGGGCCGGTAAAACAAGCATGCTCAATTGTATCTCCGGTTTTTATCACCCCACAAAGGGGGATATTTTCTACAAGGATAAAAAATTGACCCATGCATCCCCCCACCAGATATCCAATATGGGAATTGCCAGGGCCTTCCAGAACCTGGAACTCTTCTCGGGACTCTCTGTTCTGGACAATCTGCTGCTGGCACGGCACCAGAATTTAAACTATTCTCTGTTCGACGCCCTTTTCTTCTACGGGAAGGCCTCCCGCATCGAAGCGGAAAACCGCGCCTATGTGGAAGATGTCATCGACTTTATGGAGCTTGAGCCCTATCGCAAAAGCATGGTGGGAAACCTGAGCTACGGGATCCAGAAAAAAGTGGAAGTGGCAAGGGCCATGACCCTGGCTCCGGATATTCTGCTCCTTGACGAACCCATGGCCGGTATGAATATCGAAGAAAAAGAAGACATTGTCCGCTTCGTAATGGATATTCAAAAAGAGCGAAATATCACGGTGGTGCTTGTGGAGCATGACCTGGGTGTTGTCATGGATATTTCCGATAGGATCTATGTACTGGATTTCGGTGAACTCATCGGTGCAGGAACCCCTGAAGAGATTGCCCAGGATCCAAAAGTTATTGAAGCCTATATTGGAGAGGAGTAACCCCATGAACACAAATGAACAACTGCTTGAATACTCCATTCCCCAATTGCTCCGGTGGCGGGTAAAGACCAGCCCCAAACGGCCTGCCTTGCGGGAAAAGGATTTTGGTATCTGGAACACCTATACCTGGGAAGACTATTATGACCATGTCCGGAAAACCGCCCTGGGCTTAAACGCCATTGGGCTCAAAAAAGGGGATACCCTTGCCATCATCAGCGACAACATACCCGAACTGCTGTTTGTGGCCATTGGCAGCCATTCCCTGGGTGCCATCTCCGCCGGGATCTACCAGACCAGCATGCCGGCGGAAATCGCCCAGATCCTGAACTACCTCAAGGTTTCCGCCGTGTTTTGTGACAACCAGGAACAGGTGGACAAGGTTCTGGACGTCAGGGATCAAATCCCCGGGGTTAAAAAGGTTATTTTTGAAGATTCCAGGGGGATGCGCGAATACATGTCCGATGACTGGTTCATTAACATCAAGGATCTTTATGCCATGGGAGATGCGGAACATCAAAAGAATCCGGCTGTCTTTGAACAGATGGTGGACGCGGGATCCTGCCATGATGTCTGTCATCTGTGTCTCACCTCGGGCACCACAGGACTTCCCAAGGGCACCATGCTCACCCATAAAAATTATATCAATATGGGCGTACAGCTGACCCAGGTGGATCATCTGGAGCCCACGGATGAATATGTGTCCTTTCTGCCCTTTGCCTGGATCGGCGAACAGATGAATTCCTTCGGTGTTGCCATGGCAACGGGAATCACCCTGAATTTTCCTGAGTCCGTTGAAACCGCCATGTCGGATTTAAAGGAAATCGGGCCCCATTTCATGTTTGGCGCCCCGAGGATTTATGAAACCATCCGCAGTGAAATCTGGCTGAAGATCGACCAGTCCTACTGGCTCAACAAACTTTTATACAATTATTTTATTAAAATCGGCCTGAAATCGGCCGGCTACCGAATGAGCGGTAAACCCATGCCCCTGGGCCTGAAATTTAAATCCTGGATCGGCAAACAACTGATATTTCGCCCCCTGATCAACCAGATCGGATTTCTCCGGCTCAGGCGGGCCTATACGGGGGGAGCTGCCCTGGGGCCTGAATTGTTCACCTTTTACCAGGCCATTGGGGTAAACCTCAAACAGATATACGGCCAGACCGAAATCGTCGGGATCGCCTACATGCACAGGGACGGAGATGTCAGATCTGATACGGTGGGCAAGCCCTTGCCCGGAACCCAGTGCAAGATTGCCGAAGACGGGGAAATCCTTTCCAAATCCGATTCTGTCACGCCCGGATATTTCGACCTTCCGGAAAAAACCGCAGAATTATTGGAAGGCGGGTGGCTGCATTCCGGAGATGCCGGATTCATTGACGAAAACGGCCATCTGGTTGTCATTGACAGGCTCTCCGACGTCATGCACACCAACAAAGGAGAAATGTTTTCCCCCATGTTCCTGGAAAATGCCCTGAAGTTTTCCCCCTATATAAAGGAGGCGGTCATCTACGGCGACAAAGAAGATTTTGTTGCCTGTCTGATCAACATTGACCCGGTTGTTGTGGGAAAATGGGCCGAGGACAGAGGCATTTCCTACACCACCTTCATGGACCTTTCCAGCAAGCCTGAAGTGGCCAAGCTTATGATGGAGCAGGTGCTGGATGTCAACAGCCGGGCCGAAAAAGAACATTTCAAGATACGAAGGTTTGCCCTGCTGTATAAACTATTGGATGTGGATGACGGGGAGTTGACCAAAACCGGTAAAATCCGTCGCAAGTTTGTAAAGGAAAAATACCAGAACCTTTACGATTGGCTCTATGACGAATCCATTGACAAACAAGAGGTTGAGGCCTCCTACCAATACCAGGACGGCCAGTCAACCACGGTTAAAACGAACATCGCTTTTTACACAGTGAAAGGAGCCGGAGAAATCTGATGAGTTATTTTTTTCAAATTGTTGTCAGTGGTGTTGTGGTCGGTTCCATCTATGCCTTGGCTGCCCTGGGACTGGTCCTTGTATACAAATCCAGCCGGGTGGCAAACTTTGCCCACGGCCAGATCATTGCCGCAGGTGCTTTTATCACCTATTTTTTAACCGTAACCCTGGGGATTCCCATTTTCTTTTCCTTTCTGGGATCCATGGTGATTACCTTTTTTCTGGCCATGAGTGTGGAAAGAATTTTTTTGCGGCGGCTCATCGGAGAACCCATCATCTCGGTGATCATGGTCACCATCGGGCTGGCCTCCATCATTGACGGGCTCATCTATCTGACCCCCTTTGGCACGGAAAACTATTCGTTTCCGGCCTTTCTGCCCACAGACCCTTTGACCATGGGAGGAATTTCCATTTCCTGGACCCAGCTGGTGGGGGTGATCATCACCTTTGTCCTCATTGGCGGATTTTCCTGGTTCTTCAAAAAATCCACCGTGGGAATTTCCATGCGGGCGGTGTCCGATGACCAGTTCGGGTCCATGTCCGTGGGGATCTCGGTTCCAAGGGTTTTCGGACTTGCCTGGGCCACGGCAGGGCTTTCGGCTGCAGCAGCCGGGTGTATCATCGGCAATATCACGGGATTGAACTTTGATACCCTCCATGCCTTTGGCATTGTGGTATTTCCCGTGGTCATCCTCGGCGGCCTTGATTCCATCCTCGGGGCGGTAGTGGCCGGCATTATCATGGGACTGACCCAGCAGATCGCTTCCGGGTATCTGGACGGAAACTGGGGCCTTTCCGGTACAGGAGAAGTCATGCCCTATATCATTCTATTAATCATCCTCCTATTTAAACCCCATGGTTTATTTGGAATTCATGAAATTGAGCGGGTGTAGCCTATGTCAACAAATCAATGGTTAGCAACAGGAAATTATTTTACCTCGTACAAAAAAGAACAGGCAACCTTTTCAACCCACCTGGACCGGTCCATCTTTACATTGTTTCTGGTCCTGCTGTTTGCCTGGCCTGTTTTTTTTCCCATGAGCAATAAGTATATGCTGGTAGTGGACAATATTCTCATTGCCATTGTTGCGGTCATGGGCCTGAACCTTGTGACCGGCTTTGCAGGACTCATCTCCATCGGCCATGCCGCCTTTGTGGGCATCGGGGCCTATACCGTGGCCTCGTTTTGCCGGATACTGGGGGACTCCCATGTGATCGTCACCCATTTCTGGCCGGTTCTCATCCTTCTATCAGGGCTTATGGGGGCATTTTTCGGCGGTGTTGTGGGCTTGCCGGCCCTAAGGCTCAAACATCTATATCTTGCCATTGCCACCCTCTCCTTCCAGATGATTTTTCAATGGGTGATCAATTTCATGAGCTTTTTCAACCAGGGCCAGACCATCTTTGTGGGAAGGGTGGCCTGGTTTAACGGGGAGGTCGACCGGGACGACCATTATGTTTTCTGGTATTATATCATCCTTACCTGTGTGGTGCTCCTGGGATTCGGGATCAGAAACCTGCTCAAAACCAAATACGGCCGATGCCTTGTGGCCGTCCGGGACAATGACCGTGCAGCCGATGCCATGGGCATGCACCCGGGGCTTACCAAGGTCTACGCCTTTGCCCTGGCCGGTTTTTTTGCAGGGGTTGCAGGCGCTTTGCACGCCTATCTTTACCGGGGGGTGGGATTTGAATCGTTCACCCTCCACGAATCGGTCTCCTATCTGGCCATGGCCATCGTGGGGGGACTGGGCACCCTGAACGGATGTTTCTGGGGACCGGTTGCCATCAAACTGCTGGATCTCAATGTGGAGCAGCTGGCAGAACTGGCAGGCGCCTATCTGCCCTCCAGCATGAACCTTGCTACGGCATTGCGGCCCTTTACCTTCGGCCTTGTCATTGTCTTGTTTTTAATGTTTGAACCCAGGGGAATCGCCAATTGGTGGCGGATTCTAAAATCATATACCAAATTGTGGCCCTTCCGGTATTAAAGGGAAGCTGCCAAAACACACAGGTGATCCGGTCAGGTCATATAGTCAACCCAATTGTTTCGTTATCCAACCCAAACCAAGGAGGAGTAAAGAAATGAAGGACAAAAGATGTTTAAGCTTAACCGTATTGATGCTTGTCATGGTTTTTGCATTTACCGCATCTGCCACTGCCGGGGGAAAAGTTTACAAACTCGGTCTGTCCCTTGCCATCACAGGTCCTACGTCTGATGCCGGCAACCCCTATTCCAAAGGAGTGGAAGATTATTTTAAATTTGTGAATGAAACCAAGGTCCTGGGAGATGACACAATTGATTGTATAATCCGGGACGACCAGTACAAAACAGATGTCACCAAACGTAATTTTGAAGAATATCTGGATGAAGGCATCGTCATGTACTTAAATTATTCCACCGGCTCCACCCTGGGGCTGAAACGGGATTTTGAAGATGAAAAAATTGCCGTCCTTCCCGCCTCCTACCATGCCGGCAACGTGGATGATTCCAATTACATCTTCCTGCCCGTTGCCTCCTATTCCGAACAATTGGTAGCCCTGTCCGAATATGTGGTTCAAAACCACAAGGGCGACAAAGCAAAAGTGGCCATGTTCATCCACCCGTCCGCCTTTGGCCGGGGCCCTGTGGAAGATGCCCAGAAAGCGGTTGCAGCCGGCCTGAACATGGAAATTGTGGAAGTGGTTGAACACGGCAAGGATCTGGACAACTCCGCCATGCTCAAACGCCTGCTGAGCAAAGGGGTCCAGTATGTGCTCTGCCATACGGTTCAATCCCCTGTTGCCACCATGCTCAAGGACTCCGCCCGTCTGGACATGACCGCCAAAACCTATGGTGAGGAAGGCAAACTGACCTTTCTGGGCGTTCATTACACCGGCGGCAATGACCTGATTGCCCTGACCGGAGATGACGCAGAAGGCTACTTCTGGACCTGTTCCTTTAACCTGACCTCCGAGCCCGGACAGGGAACCGACGAGCAGTTGGCACTGGCCAAACGGTATGCCCGGGACGACAAAGCCGCCAATTCCCATAATTATGCCGCGGGCATCATGGTGGCCCAGGTGGCGACCGAAGCTATCAAACGGGCAAAAGACAAAGGCCTTGAGATCAACAAGGAAACGCTTTACAACGAATTGAATCTCATGAACGGGGCCAATGAATATGCGCCCTATACCACCATGGGACCTGTCTCCTATTCTGCCACAGACCGTGCCGGGGTTGACATGCTCCAGATCTATTCGGTTCAGGGCGGTATTTTCAAAAAAATCGGAGAGCCGATTCAGTCTGAATACATGAAAAAAATAAAATAATGACCCACTGGATGCCCCCGAGAACCGCCCGGAAGGCATCCAGCGGCATCAAACTGAAACCAAAACCAACCGGGAAAAGGTGACCTTTCCCGGTTCTGCAAACAAACTGCACAAAGAAGAAAGGGCATATGGAAAATCTGCTTGAAGTGAACAATATTGAAGTTGTGTACAATGATATTATTCAGGTCCTGCGCGGTGTCAGTTTGAATGTGCCAAAGGGCAGTATCGTATCGTTGCTCGGAACAAACGGCGCAGGTAAAACCACCACTCTCCGGGCCATCAGCGGGCTTTTAAAACCGGAAAACGGTGCTATCAAGGAAGGGCATATCCGCTTTGTCGGAACCGATACCACCCAGATGCTGGGAACCGAGGTGGTCAAGCTGGGAGCTGTCATGGTACCCGAAGGTCGGCGGGTATTCAAGCATTTGACCGTAAACGAAAACATTGTGGTCGGCTCCATTACGCGCAAGGACGGATCTGCCGCCATCCGGAAGGACGTCGACCTGATGTACAGACATTTTCCCAGGCTGTCCAATGTCATCAACCGCATGGCCGGCTACAGCTCTGGGGGGGAGCAGCAGATGATTGCCATCGCAAGGGCCCTCATGGCCTCCCCGAAAATGCTCATGCTGGATGAACCCTCCCTGGGGCTTGCCCCTTTGCTGGTAAAAGAAATATTTGACAATATCCAACGCATTAACAAAGACCTTGACACAACCATCCTGGTGGTGGAACAGAATGCAAAGGTTGCCCTTGCCATTTCCGATTATGCGTATATCATGGAATCCGGTAAGATCGTTCTTGAAGGCCCCTCAAAGGAGCTGCAGAACAATCCGGATGTCAAGGAGTTTTACATGGGCAT
>Ga0180007_10001222_pt1 | contig 36642 bp, 35 predicted proteins | sample MM_PC_MetaG_FD_121122 | JGI IMG/M metagenome (GOLD analysis project Ga0180007, IMG submission 121122) | Groundwater microbial communities from the Aspo Hard Rock Laboratory (HRL) deep subsurface site, Sweden - MM_PC_MetaG | ecosystem: Environmental > Aquatic > Deep subsurface > Groundwater... | reverse complement strand
GCAACGTGTCATCCTGAGTGCCAAAATTTGAAAGTTGAGAATACGAAAAGTAAGACAACAACGAACTATTATTTTTTGAATTTCAGCAGAGACTCTCAACTTTATAAATTTTGGTGTATCGCCCTTCGACAAAACTCAGAGTGACCTGCAATTGGAGAGTTTAATAATTTGTAAGCGACCCTGAGTTCATCGAATGGGTCGAAGGATAGACACGTTGAGCATTGCTGGCCTACTTTTATTGGTTATCTAAGATCTAATTTCAAATCTTCTTCTTTCTTTTGTCTTGATACAATAGAAAGAAGCAAAGAAAAGATCAAGGCAAACGCAAACTCGCTCGAAAGCATAATTAGAGAAGGTAAGGTGTGCGGAATTGTTTGGCTGCACTCGGAGTTAGAGCAGGCTAGAATAAGTATATAAATGTTTTCTTGAATTAAGTTGTGCTTTCGAGCTCAGACAGTGCGTTTGCCCTCCCACCCACGCACGCCAAGAATATGGTCAAAATCCCATGTTAAAGCAACCCAAGCACCTGCATAGTTCTTAAACAATCGAAGTAGCCGGACTCGCCTGATACATTGTTGGCGATTGCTGTTGAACAGGAGCAGGTTGTGACATTGGAGATGGAGCTACAGTCTCCTTTGGCCTAAAACTCTCTGCAATCTTCCAGAACTCTTCAACTGTTATACCAATGTAATCACAGTAACGTCTGATGTACTCGGGATTAATCTGTCCGTCGAATTCGTCTGCAAGAGCAAGCCCTTCTTCTCTTGTAATGTGACCGTTGCGGATATCTCTGCAAGCCTGATCCGTTGCACGGCCGTAACCGAACTTGATGTACTTAAGCAGGTGACTGATTATCGGCATTTCGTCATCCAATTGCTCAAAGTCCCAGTAGCCTCCAGTTCCTTTAATCTCATCAGGAGTTCTAACGGCTAGGCCTCTCTTGATTGCGAACTCTGCTGTCATTCGGCTGTCCCAAAAAACATAATCACTCATGTATACAACACGCATACCGGATTGTCTGAACTCTTCCGCAGTTGGATGTTGGAATGCCGTTAGTTCTCTTTCTGTTACTCCGTTTCCAACCCAGTGCGATGCATCCCTACCCTCCAATGCAGGACAGTTCTTTTGATCTTCCGCATCCGTATTTCCAAGATTCCCATATTCAACTGCTGCGTTTTCTCCCCATATACCCAAAGGAATACCGTAGTTAATCGCAACACGCATAGGAACGGAATAAAGCATAAACTCAAATGCTCGGACAGGTTGTCCGTCCTCAATAAAACTTCTCTTCAGTAATCCCGGCATTATCTTTTGGCTTGGATTGAATCTGAAAATATCAAATCCAAGCTTGGAAAGGTTCTTTGCATTTTTGTCTCCTCTTTCTGCAATGTAACAAGGCTCTACAAATACACATAGGGGATTTAGTCCCAGAGTATCTCTTGCGGTAACTGCCAGATAGGTACTGTCTTTTCCACCACTAACCGGAATCAAACAATTGTATCCTGTTGATTTCTTTCTTTTTGCTTCTTCGGCTAAATCTCTTAGTGCCTGTATTCTTTGATTCCAATCAATGTTCTTCTTTGCATCATTATTAAGGCACGCATTACAAACTCCATTTGCGTCAAAAGAGCCTCCTGGTTTTGTATCCGGCATAATACATTTGGTACATCTTTTAAAATTTCGCTTTGTAAAATCCGGGCCGAAGTTGTGTGAGTAGATTTTTGAGGTTGGCATAGGAAAGAGATATTAATGTTTGATATACGGTTTAGGCAAATTATTTCTCTGCAATAACAATATTATTCACTCCGAATAGCAGTTTACGTTCAAATTTGGCAAATATTGGCAGCAATAATCGTGTTAACGGCATTCTATTGGGAGTCAGGGCTCCCCAACTTGCAGATTCAATCACTCTTAAGCCTCCGTCATGAATAAGTTGAGCTGAGTAGCTGATAGAAAAGTCCAAAAGTCCACGCTCCTCTTTCTTTAGCAGTCCAAAAGCATACATCAGAGGATTAAAACAATTCGGTTCTATCATCACAACGTATTTTTTAGAGACTCGCCTCATTTCATTTATTACTTTAATGCGATCGGGTTTATCTATGTGATGTAAGACGGCATGGCAGAAGACAAGATCAAAAGAATTATCAGGAAATTCCAAGTTACGCGCATCCATTACCATCTTTTTTTCTACGGGATTATTCTCGAGAATAACTTCGGAGTAATCGATCGCAGTTGTGTCCCATCTTTTATCAAACCAGTAGCTGAAGTAACCGTTGCCGGCACCGACATCCAGAACTTTTGAATCATCAGGCAGATCAATCTTGTTAATAATTAGATCTATCTTTGGTTGAACGTAAGATCGGATCACAGGAGAATCGGGAGACTTTCGCTTTGAATGTTTTTTCTTATCCCAATATTTCTTTTGCCGGTCGGTGAAGGTGGGGGAGGGCATGGGGGTACTATAAGGGAATTGGGGGGTTGAGGAAATAATGCCTTAACCGACCTCACCCCGGCCCACAATCGACCTCACCCCCGGCCCCTCTCCTCTGAGGAGGAGAGGGGAGCTGTTTTGTTTGTTGTATGTTGTTTGCTGTTTGTGTAGGATCTGCAATCCTATGGATGAAGAAATCAAAGAAGCACTATATAAGAAGAATAAAAGCAGGTTTACAAAGAAACTAAGGAGATCAATGACTCATGAAGAGGCAATATTATGGAGAGTATTACGCAATAGAAGATGCAGAGGACTAAAGTTTTGCAGACAGGTTAATGTTGGGCCATACATTGCAGATTTTATTTGCAGAGAGCAAAGAGTAATAATAGAGATAGATGGAAAAATCCATGAAAAAGCAGAACAAAAAGAACACGATGATATAAGAGATAAATATTTTATAGAAAGGGATTATAAGATACTTAGAATTACAAATGACAAAGTGCATGAATCATTACCAGAGGTTTTGGAAATGATATTTAACTTCATAAATCATAATAAAATATGAGCAGAGCTCCCCTCTCCACAGTGGGCAAGCGGAGCGGAGTGGAGAGGGACCGGGGGTGAGGTCGGTTAGAGGGAAGAGAGTGAGGTCTATTCATTTACTTGTAACCCACAACCCCGCCCCATACAAACTCGAAATCACAATACTCGCAAACATCAACAATGCCATTGCAACAGCTTGTTCACTTTGTATTCCAAATGGAGCTAATAGTGCGATCAATGCCGCGTCTCTTGTCCCCAAACCTGATGGAGCTATGGGGAGGACAGCTATAGAACTTGCGATTGTGAGGATTGCACCAATTGTAATTATTGGTATATCGATTCCAACGCTTTGTGCAATCAAAATTGCCCATGTGAAGAATGCAATCCAATAAATAAATGTAATTCCGAGTGCCTTTATAATAAGTGAAGAAGTTAGTACGTGTTTAACGAAAGGAAGAAAATAATTGATAGCCTTAGACAATATTGTTTTTTTGAAAATTACAAATATTAAAATTGAAATAACAACAAGCGCTAATAATGCATACAAAAAAATCGAAAATCCAAAAAGTAACCAAATTGCTGCGAGTATGAATGACAAAGTGGTCACTACATCTGCCAAACGATCAATAATGTTAATGCCAATAGCAGTGATCCCATTCATGCCATCTTTCTTTAGATAAGCTGCTCTTCCAAGTTCTCCCAGTTTGGCGGGAGTAATTACAGCGAGAGCAAATCCAATATTATATAGCTTCCAGGATTCCCACATACTTGGACTCAAGCCCGCCTTTTTTACAATTATGTGCCATCTTACAGCTTTGACGAAGATTGCAATAAAGCCTGTTATAAAGGATAAAGTGAACAGCGTCAGGTCAGCTTTTCTTATTTCTTCAAGAAGTCTGGCAAGGTCTATTTCCCGTATTATCCACACAAACAGCCCAACTCCTATAAGTTTTAGGAGGTGGAGCCAAAGTTTTTTGTTTGGAGGCATAACGAGATTGTAGGGGGAAGTTGTTGGTAGAGAAAGACCCCCATCCCCAAACCCCTTCCCCCTCCACTCCGCTTGCCACGTCAGTCACGACTGACGTGGCTTGCCCACAGGGGGAAGGGGCTTACTCGAATTGAGTTTGTTTCTCTGTTAGCGGGGTTCCCACTTTCCCCTGCAGGTCAGCCACGGCAATCATGATTGCCGTGGTCAGTGGGGTGGAGGGGGAAGGGGGACAGGGGGATGGGGGTACAAGGTAGGATAGCGAAATCAATTTCCCTCTTGCAATCCCTACCTCAAACAGTTTTAATTCTCACATAATGAAAACAGGCATTTTCGTCGGCCGCTTCCAACCCTTCCATGATGGGCACAAAAGATGCATAGAAAAAATTCTTGAAGATTGTGACAAGTGCATAGTGCTTTCGCGTGATACAGATAGGTCGGACAAAAATCCATTTGAATTTGAAAAATGCAAAGCAATGATCCGAGTTGCATTTCCCGATGAATCAAAAGTACAAATCATGCGGGTTGATGATCCAGATTCAAAACTAAGCGTGTATATAGGAAGAGATGTTGGTTACGAACTCATTCAACTGGATGACAAAACGGAAAAAATATCAGCAACTGATTTAAGAAAAGAGCTTTATGCAAATGCAGGTAAAGAGTACAAAGAAAATCCTCACCCACTTGAGCAGTGAAAAATCGTTTTCCGGTTATTTGGCTTACAGGAAACTCCGGAGCGGGGAAAACCACTCTGGCATTTGGTGTGCGTGATTATTTTAATAAAGACATTGATGGATCTTCCGTATTGTCACGCAGGGTTTTGGTTCTGGATGGGGATGAAATGCGTGCGACAGTTTCGGTTGATGAAGGTTTTGAACCCGAGGATCGTCGAAGGCACAATCTGAGAGTTGCACGACTTGCGGATCTTCTTTCGGCTCACGGATTCCTGGTGATAGTTGCTGTAATTGCTCCGTTCGAGAAAGTTCGCAATGAACTTGAATCCATTTGTGATCCTAAGTGGGTTTATGTAAAACGTGAAGGCTTGGAAGAAGTAGATCGGCCATATGAACCTCCGGCAAGTCCAGATTTGATTATTGATAACGATATATCTTTGATAGAAGAGGGGCGTGCTCAGTTGATTTCATATTTGCGAGGATTTGAGATTTGCAAAGGAAAGCCAAAAGAGATGCCAATAAAGAAAGAAGGATGCTTAATTAAAGTCTGATAGAAGTGCTATCATATCAGCATGAAAAGGAATCAATTTATTTGGCTAATAGTCTTTGCAGCAGCTTTAATAAGTTTATGGATGCTTCCTGTAATAATGGCAGGATATCCATGGAGACTCATATTCCTTGATCATGCAAAACAGTTTGCATCTGGAGGAGGTCTTGTCATTGACAGTCACAGACTCATGCCTGTTTTAATTTCAGTTCTTAGTCCTCTTGTAGGATGGAACAACTCAATTGGTTGGTCGTTTACAGGTTCAATAATCCTCGCACTTGCTCTGATCCCATGGTGGATACTTTGCAGAAAACTTTTCGATGCAAAAGTTGCCTGGGGATCAACAACACTTTTCGCACTAATGCCATTAACATGGTTAACAGCTCTGCGACCTGATGGATACTCGGTTGGGTACTTGTTTGTGTTTCTGAGCTCACTTGCATTAATTTGTTTTTATAATAAAAGAAAAACTTCAATATTAATCATCGCCGGTCTTTTATTTGGAGGAGCGATGGTGTTCCGTGACGTGTTTATTCTTTTTCTTCCGTGGATGTTCATCTTTTATTTGTGGACAGAAAGAAAGAAATGGAAAGGTGCATTTATTAATGGAGTAATATTTATATTTTGTTCGGGAATAATATTCTCGTCACCCTTTATCGCCGCCTCACTAAAGCCGAATCAATCACTTTCGCAGCGCACAGATCAGATACTAAAGATTTTGGAACCACGTGAACCGGGATGGTCACATTATTATCCGGATCGCTGGACTTACGAGTTCGAAAAAGATCTTTATGATCAGATATCCACAGAAAAGCACGAAGGAGCGTCAAAACTGGAGCAAATTCAGAATACGCATTATAGGTTCGTATTTGGTGTTGATGAGCTTTCTCCGATTGAATCTGTATTAGATGGAGCTTGGTTGTTTGTTAATAGGCTTCCAACACTATTTATGCAGGAGGAAATGGGGGGAGCATTCTTGTGGCTGTTTATCATTCCGGGAATACTCATTCTTTGGCGCAAGAATAGAAAACTTCTGATTTTTATACTCGGTATTTGGTTTACTAATGAACTTATCGTCAGATTTGGATTCCATTATCAGCGAAGTCACTTAATGAACTATCATTTCGTTTTCGCATTACTTGCAGGCGTTGGAATAGCAGGTATAGGAAAAGTTTTGGCCGAACATCATCCAAAAATATCAACAAACAAAATGATATTTGTAATAGTTCTGATTGCTTCGGCGCAATTAGTACAGGCAAACAGAGGAAACTTTGCAAAACTGTATGCACGCTCAACAGTCCCCATGTCTTATGCTGCAGCGGAACAATTAAATGCGTTACCCGAAGACTCAGTCGTTGCATTCCCGATTGCCTATCGTGATTACTTTTATTTCTGGGAAGGAGAAAAAATATATTTCCACCTAGAAACTGTGGATAGAATTATTGAGAGCGGAAAACTCAAAGAAGCATTTGATCATTACGGTGTAACTCATGTTGTTGGGTATCCAAAGGAAACAAATGTTCAAATTAGGAGGAGGTTGCCGAGAGTTGTAGTTTTGGAGCCAGTGAAATCGAAGGGGGTTGAAGTGAGTCCGGTGATTAGATATTTATTACATTTGGTAAGGTGATGGTGGGAGATTAGAAATCCTAAAACCCAAAACCCAAAACCCAAAAGTCTCGCAATTTGGGATTGGGTTTTGTTGGGATTTGGGATTTGAATTTTGGGATTTTCCAATCCATTTCCTTGTTTAAACCCCAAATCTAGGCTATTTTCCCCCATATGTCCAAGACTCGGGAGTTCGATAACGTAGGCAAAATCATTCGTCTTCTAAATGGGATAAACATTCATCCTGCGTATCTGTTATTACCCTTTTCGTTGGCTGCATTGGCAGCTGCATTTGAGGGTGTGGGAATGGGGCTTTTGATTCCTTTGCTCAATGGTTTTCTGGAGCGTGACTTTAGCTTTATAAAAGAGCTTCCTTATCTTGGGGATGCGATCAACATGCTCCCCCCAACCATACTTGTAAGTGACAAGGCATTGTTTGGAGTATTGCTCGGAATATTCGTAGTCGCATTCTTACTTAAGAACATAATCAAATATTGCTCGATGCTTTGCATGTCATTTTTTACTTATCGGGCGATTCATCATCTGCGAAAACAAATTTTTACAAGATATGTAAGCTTCGGAAAACTATATTTTGATCGTTCAAGTGTTGGGAGACTAAGTATTGTACTTTCCGAATTCACAGGTCTTGCATTCCAGCCTGTCTACGAAGTTAGCAAACATTTTGGTGCTCTAATGTCGCTTCTCGTTTATATGATAATAATGGCAATGATTTCGTGGAAGCTTACATTGTTTATTCTACCTCTGTTTGTAGTTCTTCATTTTTCTATCAAGATAATAGTCAGAAAGATAAGGACAATGTCACACCAAATTGCGGAACGCGGAGGGGCGCTGGGTAAGAAATCAGTTGAGATTCTATCAACAATCGCATTGGTCAAAGCCTATAAAACAGAAAGTTATGAAAAAGAACGTTACAGCAATATTAGTGACCAGAAATCAAAGTTGGATTTTAAATCCGAGGTTTTCCAGCACATGATAAATCCGACCCACGAAGTGATATTGCTTTTCGCATTGCTATTGTTATTCGCTGCAATGATGTTTTTGCATGTGCATGATCAATCAGGGAGCGCACCGGCTTTTCTGGTTTATTTTTATCTTATGTACAATGCTGCGAATAAGTTCGGAGTAGTTGCCAGTTTACGAAATTCTTTGGCAAAAGCTACGGGACCATTGGATGAAGTTTTGGAAGTGTTCGAAGACAACGAGAAACACTTTGTAAAAGGAGGTAATAAGGAATTCACGGGAATAAATAATCAAATTGAGTTCAGGAATCTTGATTTTTCATATCCCGAAAGCAGGAAGGTTTTGGAAAATCTCTCAATTGAATTCGAAAAAGGAAAAGTTACCGCAATAGTCGGGCCAACAGGATCCGGAAAAACAACAATCGTCAGTTTATTGATGCGTTATTATGATTGCGCTCCCGACTCCTTGTTTATCGATGACACGGACATACGTGAATTTAAACTTGAGTCACTGCTCAGCAACATTGCGTTGGTAAGTCAGGAAACTTTGCTCCTGCATGATACTCTCAGGAATAACATTGCATACGGTTTGGACAAAGTTTCGGATGAAGACATCAAAAAAGTAATTCAGCAGGCAAGATTGTCCGAGTTTGTTTCGCAAAGTCCTCAGGGCATAGATATGCTCATAGGAGATAGAGGCGTAAAACTTTCCGGAGGAGAAAAACAAAGAGTTTCTATTGCACGTGCACTGCTTAAAGGTTCAGAAATACTTGTTCTGGATGAGGCAACAAGCTCACTCGACACTCTGACGGAGAGAATGATTCAGGAAGCAATCGACGAAGCTGTAAAAGATCGAACTGCGATTGTAATTGCACATCGTCTTTCTACCATTAAGCACGCGGACAAGATTATTGTTTTGGAAAAAGGCAAAGTGGTTGAGCAAGGAGGGCTTGATGAGTTGTTGGAGAAGAAGGGGGTGTTCTTTGAGTTGTGGGAGCAGCAGCGTTTTGACTGATAGTGTCGGTAAGATTATGTAATACGAAGCCAATCGGAGATTCGTTTCTCGTTTACTCGTTGTTCGTTTATTCGTTGTGACGATATTTAGAACTTAATGTATTCTTTAGCCACAATGGCACGCTTAGGAATATCAATGGGCTGGGTGCAGGGTAACAAACTTATTTTGAGTGCAGATGATTGTGCCTCTTTTGTAAAAAAGTTTGGTTTGGAAGCGATTGAAGTCAATTTAAGTAATTCGGAACAGGAACGAACTGATGCACTGCTCGAAGGGAAGTCATTTGCTGATCGGTTCAAATTCAATTCGATACACATAGATTCGAGGATCAAAGTTTCCGAGGATGGAGTAGTGCCGCATCTTGATGACATAATGGCTTTGATCAAATTACATAATCCGGACAGGATAGTTTCTCATCCGTCCGATACGGACGAGAAGGCTTATCAGATATTTAGTGATCGTATTGGGACTCCAATAGCTATAGAAAACATGTCTGTGGCGGAATCTTCTTTTGAAGATTTTGAATCATTAAATTCTCTTTCGGAAAAATATGGAATGCAAATTGTATTGGATCTTCAGCATGCCTGCGAAGTTGGATTTGAAAAACAGGATCCATCATTCGCTGTGAGTATCGCAGAAAAAATAATTAATTCCGGCAATCTATCTCATTTGCATATAAGCGGGGAAATAAGAAAAAATGGGGGACAGGTATATCCGCATGTTCCTGTTTGTATGGCTACAAACAAAGATGAAATATCAGATTTGCTTTCCGGGATATTGCATAAGCTTGTCTTTGATACGGTTATAATCTGCGAAGGGGATCCGTTCTTTGGTTTTGGTGATATATCCGAAAGCAATGCAGATGATGCGATCAAATATGCGGAAGAAACCTATTGGAAGGAATGTGATTATTTGAGGGGAATTGTTAGTTAAAACCCAAACCCCAAAATACAAAAATACAAATCCCAAACCCCAAATAATAAATCCCAACTAAAGAATGATCGAAGTTTGGGATTTTGGGTTTGGGATTTCGTTGGGTTTTGGGATTTGGGTTTTGGGATTTTCCTTACTATTCCTTTGTGTTTTCTTCAATTATTAGCGTAGTATCCCCTCCTATCTTATGAACTGGTCAGATTCCACCATACTTCTTACCGGCGGCACAGGATCCTTTGGGAAGGCATTTACTCGTCTTGCACTAAAAGAGTTAAATCCCAAAAAATTAATTATCTTTAGCCGTGATGAGCTAAAACAGCATGAGATGAAAATAAATGAAGGGTTTGATCACCCCAGTCTCAGGTACTTTATAGGAGATGTACGTGATCAGAGCAGGTTACAAAGAGCTATGCACGGTGTTGATCTTGTAATCCACGCTGCGGCGCTCAAACACGTTCCGGCCTGTGAATACAATCCGTTTGAAGCGGTTAAGACCAACATCTTGGGAGCCAAAAACATAGTATCTGCCGCCCTTGATGAAGGAGTTAGACGAGTTTTGGCACTAAGTACGGACAAAGCAGTCAATCCGATTAATTTGTACGGAGCAACCAAGTTAGTTGCGGAAAAAGTTTTCGTTCAGGGCAATTCGTATCGCACATCAGACGAAGCCAACTTTAGTTGTGTACGTTACGGAAACGTAGTCGGAAGTCGCGGAAGTGTAATCCCTTTGTTCCAAAAACAACGCGAGACCGGAACAATCACACTCACAGACGAGCGCATGACAAGGTTTTGGATTACTCTGGATCAGGGTGTCAGATTCGTTATAAAATGCATAGAGCAAATGCACGGTGGGGAAGTTTTTGTACCAAAGATTCCTAGCATGAAGATGACAGATCTGGCTGACGTGATCGCACCGGGATGTGAGCGCAAGTGCATTGGTATCAGACCCGGAGAGAAGTTGCACGAAGCATTACTTTCCAAAGATGAAGCTCGTCATACTGTTGAACTTAATGACATGTTCGTTATTCAACCCGAAGATCCTGCTTGGAGGTACACAGAGTGGGAAGGATCGATCCCGGAAGAAGGATATTGTTATACGAGTGATAGGAACAATGTTTGGCTGACAGGGGACGAGTTGAGGGCTTATGTGATGGGGTCGGGGGTGGAGGTTGTTGGTAGTACTCAATAAGTTGCTAGTTGCCAGTTACTGGTTTTTAGTTACGCTGTTGTTGCTTGACGGTTATTTGTATACTTCTAATCTATTACCGATGCACCTTGAAGTTGAAACAATTGATGGCGATCAGATTATTCTTCGAGAACTCACCGTTGCCGATGCTTCCGCAGATTATGCTTCTTGGCTTAATGATCCGGAGGTTAATAAGTACTTAGAAACCCGCCAAGTAACAGTTGATGAACTTAAAAGTTATATAACAGAAAGGCAGGGAAGTTCCGATACACTGTTTCTTGGGATGTTTTGGAAAGAGAATGACCTGCACATCGGAAACATCAAGCTTGAGCCGATAGATTTTGAAAAAGGTGAAGCTATGATGGGAATTCTTATCGGGAATAAAGAGTATTGGGGGAAGGGAGTGGCAACCGAGGCTACAAATCTGATTTGCGATTATGCTTTTGATCAGATGGGACTAAAGGAAGTCAATTTAGGTGTAATAGATCAAAACAAGGCTGCAATACATGTTTATGAGAAGTGTGGGTTTTCGATTAATCGGATAGAAAAGGATGCTGTTGATCATGATGGGGAATTGTTTGACAGAATTGTTATGAAGAAGCTATCGTCAATATCGAATAGTATTACTTCCTGAAATATAATGTTAACATCCGTCACTGAAAAAGAGAGAACAATATCTGATCCTATGGAGCTCAAACGCTGTTCGCGTTGTGTTATGCCGGAAACGCAAGAGGTAATATCATTTAATAATGAAGGTGTGTGTGCCACATGCCAAAATATTGAGTTCAAACAACAAAATGTAGATTGGGACAAAAAGAAAAAAGATTTCGAAGAGCTGCTTGATCAGTATCGCGGTCAACATGAATACGATTGTATTGTTCCGTTCAGCGGGGGCAAAGATTCATCTTATACGGTTTATTCTTTAGTCAAAGACTGGGGGCTTAAACCTCTCATAGTCAGTTTTGATCACAATTTATTGCGTCCTAAAGTCGTGGAGAACCGAGAGAGGCTGCTTAGAAAACTTGGTTGCGATTATCTGGGCTACAGGCCGGACTGGAATTTGGTTAAAAAGTTAATGAGAATTTCGTTGGAGCGAAAGGGAGATATTCTTTGGTATCAGCACAACGGAATATTTGCTTATCCGATGCAGATTGCCGTGAAGCACAATATTCCTCTTGTAATATGGGGGGAGCCTTCCGCCGAGTACACCAGTTATTATGATTATGATGACGTTGAGGAAGTTGATGAGCGCAGATTTAATATGTTTGTTAATCTGGGAATAACAGCTCAGGACATGTTTGGCATGCTTAACGAGCCGGGATCTCCGACAGCAGATGACGATAATCCGGTTACAATGCGCGATATGGCGCCTTATATTTATCCTAGTCGCAAAGAACTCGCGTTCATTAAATGCAGATCGATTTGTCTTGGAAGCTTTGTTCCATGGGATGTTAAAAGGCATGTAGAGATAATTAAGCGTGAAATTGATTGGGAAGGAGATCGAGTTGAAGGTGTTCCTCCCGAGTACGATTACGAGAAAATAGAAGATATGATGCAAGGTGTACAGGATTATCTTAAATTTATTAAACGTGGATGGGGAAGAATGAGCCATTTGGCATCCATAGATATTCGTAACGGTCGGTTTACTCGCGAGAGGGGTATGGAATTGATAAAGGAATGGGAAGGTCTGCGTCCCGCCAGTCTGGATGTGCTTTTAAACTGGCTGAAAATTTCCGAGGAAGAATTCTATCAAATAGCGATTAGGCATACAGTTGCGCCGTGGAAACATGATCCTTCGAGTATTATAAGAGGAAAGCAGCTTCCTGATCAGAAAGATTGGATTACGGATTAGTTTTTGTGATTACTGGCTTTTCAGGCATTAAGCCGTATCATTGATTCCGATTTCAAAATTTATGATTGCAATTGTTGATTATGGTCTTGGCAATCTTCGTTCCATTGCAAAAGCATTGGAATGTGTTGGAGGTGATACGGTTGTAACCAATAATCACGAAGAAATTCAAAATGCCGATAGGATAATATTGCCGGGAGTTGGAGCTTTTGGGGACGGTATGCAAAACCTCAAAAAATTTAAATTGATTGAGTTGCTGAAAGATGAAGTTTTAAAAAAGAAGAAGCCTTTCTGGGGTATTTGTTTGGGGATGCAGTTACTTGCAAAGGAAAGCGAAGAATTCGGATCACACAAGGGTTTGAATTGGATAGATGCAAATGTTAGAAAATTTAATTTTCCCTCAGAGAAAAAGCTTAAAGTTCCTCATATGGGATGGAACACGGTGAACTTCGTTCGGAACCATCCGATTACATCCGGATTAAAAAATCAGGAAGATTTTTATTTTGTGCATAGCTACTACGTGAATCCTAATGATTTGGTTCTACCCCTTGGAACATGCGACTATGGAGTACCATTTACAGCTTGTATATCTAAAGAGAATATTTTTGCAACCCAGTTCCACCCGGAAAAAAGTCAGCAGAAAGGACTAAAGATGCTGGCAAATTTTATTGAATGGAATCCTTAATTTTATATGCTCAAAAAACGTATCATTCCATCGTTACTATTAAAAGACGGCCGCATGGTCAAGTCGGTTCAATTTGGAAATTACAGGGATACAGGTCATCCGATTACAGCTGCTCGGATTTATGATGCACAGAGAGCAGATGAGCTTGTTGTGCTGGATATTTCCGCAAGCAAAGAAGGGCGCAAAATACTTTTTGATATTGCGACCCAAATGGCGGAGGAATGTTTTATGCCACTTTGTATCGGGGGAGGGATAAGATCCATCGAAGATATTCAATCTCTGTTGCGCGATGGGGCGGACAAGATTGCCATCAATACTGCCGCTATTGAGGTTGAAGGGCTAATAAAAGAAGCGGCGGAAAAATTCGGATGCTCCACGATAGTTGTGTCAATTGATTATATTAAACATGATGACGGATCTTATGAAGTGTTTACACATGGTGGTACAAAAGCAACCGGCAAGGATCCGGTTATTTGGGCTAAAGAGGTTGCAAATAAAGGTGCCGGGGAAATATTCCTTATGTCGATTGACAGGGATGGCACAATGAAGGGTTTGGATCTTGAATTAACAAAATCCGTTGTGGATGCAATTAATATTCCGGTAATAACGGCAGGTGGTGTGGGTACTTTGGATGACTTCAGGCTTGGTATGGAAGAAGCGGGAGCTTCCGCAGTTAGCGCCGCAAGTATTTTTCATTTCACAGATCAAAGTCCCATAAAGACGCGAAAATATCTGGTGGATCGGGGAGTTAATGTAAGGGCTTAATAATTAACAGACATTACTTCTTGTTTATCCACTGCTTCCATAAGTGCTTCATCTACATTATCGTAGTTGATTTTCGTAAGATTAAAGCCCTTATCTCTTATCAATTCTCCGTTTTCGTCTGTGAGGAACAAATCCTTGTTTGTAAACTTGTCGCATGTCTGCATAAATTCCTCAAAACTCATATCAATGTCATCAAGAATTTCTTCAAGTGTGGTTTCCAGATATGTCCATGGGAACTTACCATCATTTCTCTTAACAATTTCCAATCCATGCTTACGGCTTAATCTTCCACGTCGAATATGCAAAGAAGCGTGATCGGTTGCACGACCGAATCCGAGCTTAATAAATTTAAAGTAATCGTGTATCCCCGCATGAAGATTATCCATATGTTCGTAGTTTGCCAGTGCTCCTTCGTTACTTTTTGGCCACATTTCAAAACCATATCCTTGTGCCAGAAGCGCATGAGCGTATCCGTCCCATGGTACAAAGTAGCCAAGGAATACTCCTTTAACTCCTGCCACTTTCAATTCTTCATCTGAAGGATAATTGAACTGAACCATATCTTTTTCGGTAATTCCTTCCCTTCCGACAACATGATGATTCTCGAACCCCAAAAGTCCTCCGAATTCTTCCAGCCATCTTTTATCTAAAATATGATTATGTGTGGCCTCCTTTGGACCTCCGAATTCATTTTGTGGGTTTTCTCCCCAAATAAGCAGAGGAATTTTCATTTGAACTGCGATACGAACGGGGATTGTGAATATAGCAACATTCTCAGCCCAAGAAATATCACCAATTTCCATAAGGCTGATTTTATCCATCTTATTTCTGGCAATTGGATTTGTACTTACTTCAACCAGATCAACTCCGAGTTGTCGCATATTTTCCAAGTTCCTTTTCCCAATGTCAGATGGTTTATCTACTGCTGCATAAACACAAAGCGGATGCATTCCCTTTTCCAACATTTTTATTACCTGACATGTACTGTCCTTTCCTCCGCTTACAGGGACAATACAGTCGTAATATCCGTCTGTTCTTCGGTATTGGTTAAGCAAAGTGTCAAGTTCCCTGTCACGCGCTTCCCAGTCGACTTGCTTTCGGAATTCAAATTCTTTGCATGCATTACAGACCCCTTTTTCATCGTAAGTTTGGCCGGGTCGGGTGGCTGGTATAAGGCACTTGGTACAGTATTTGATCCAGTTTTTATTAGGCATAGTGAAGATTTTATAAAGCAGAAGCGATATTTATGCAAGACAATATGGAAATAAAAGATGTTGAGCTTGGTTGACATACTAGCTTGAAACACTATAATCCTATACTTATTTAATTCTTATTATTGTTATGTCAGAACAACAGATTGATTTTCCGAGAGACATTGAGTCTTTTTTACAAAGGTTAAGTAATAAAAATTCTAAATGGGTTTTTTATAATGTGCAGGATTTTGGGGCTCAATATAGAAGAGTTATACTTGGTCTAAGCCGTCAAGTAGAACAAATGCACTTAAAGACAGTGGGAGTTGTTGCAGATAATTATAAAAAAAAGTCTACTGATGATACAGAGGGGGCAAAAGAAGCATTGAATGGCTTAATTGCGTCTTTGGAAGCAGTAGATATTCCTATTATTCTAAGTGATCTTCACGATTTTCAATATACAACCGATGAGTCCAGGCAAGCTTTTTATTGGGATTTGATTAAGAGGGGAGAAAAAAGCGAGAACGAAAATTTTGCTTTGGCGTGCAGTGTGCAGATTGGCGAATTTTTAAGGAGACATGGAATGCCGGATGCAGCGATTAAAAAGTTTAAGCCAATGATGATAGAAGAGTTTGCAGACAAACTTTCATTAAGATCTTCTGCGGGATACGAATTGGCACAGGCTTTCAGAATAAAAGGAGACACCGAAGCAGGTGCTACATATCTGCATAACAGTGGAAAAGATGCGATAAGAGCAGGTGAACCGGTAAAAGGGCTTAGAATCCAAGAAGAAAGTTATTGGTGGTTGGCACAGGATAATCCTGCAGGGGATGCCAGATTTGATATTGCTGGAGCTAAGACTCATTTTGAGCAGATGTTGGAAAGTGAAGCACATCAAAAAGATGAGAGGGATATCATGCGTGGTATTCTAAACTGCAACTATCATTTGGCATGGGTTGCTTGGGAAGCAAATCTTGGAACTAGAGATGAACACGCAGGCATTCTTGAACAGATCGAGAAACCTGAGTTCTTCGTAGATGGATGGATTACAGTTGAAGATTTCACAGGAGTTGCAGGAAGAGCACCTAATGAAGAAATTATGGAGGCTCTAAGGAAAAGAGATGAAGAGCAAGAAGGAGAAGGTTCAGGCGATGAATAATTCTCTATAATCTCCACTTTCTACTACCCTATATCTACTTCTTTGGTATTGTAGGTGCATGAATTCTCAGCTTGTTGAGCAATCAGAGAAATTGGCAATAGAAGGTGGTATGCCTATTAGATCCACATTACTTCCATATGCGAGGCAGTTTTTAAGTGAGGAAGATATTGAGGAAGTGAATAAGGTACTCAGGTCAGATTGGCTTACAACAGGCCCAAAGGTAGAGGAATTCGAAAAAGCATTTGCATCATTTGTTGGGGCAAAGGAAGCAGTGGCAGTTAACAGTGGGACTGCGGCATTACATTCAAGTATGTTTGCCTTGGGGATTGTCGAAGGTGATGAGGTGATTGTTCCGACAATGACTTTTGCGGCAACTGCGAATGCGGTTGTGTTTCAGAAAGGAACTCCGGTGTTTTGTGATTGCGATCCTCAGACTTTGCTAATTGATCCGGTGAAAGTTGAAGAGAAGATTACAGATAAAACAAAAGCAATTGTTGCAGTCGATTACGCAGGTCAACCTTGTGAGTATGATGAGCTCAGAGAAATTGCAGATCGTCACAAGATTACGTTGGTTTCGGACGCCTGTCATGCGCTTGGTGCAAATTACAAAGGAAGAGCGGTTGGAACTCTTGCGGATTTAAATACATTCAGTTTCCATCCTGTTAAACCAATTGCAACGGGGGAGGGCGGAATGATTACTTGCGAAAGTTACGAGTCAGCGGAGAAAATGCGCAGGTTAAGAAATCACTGCTTAACTTCAGATCATCGTGAACGGCAGGAAAAAGGCGCATGGCATTATGGGATGGAAGATCTTGGATACAATTATCGACTTTCGGATATTCATTGTGCACTTGGATTAAGTCAGTTAAAAAAAGTTAATGATTGGACTAATAGGCGACGGGAAATTGCGAAAAAATATAATCAGACTTTTGCACAAATGGATTCGGTTACTCCTCTTGGGCTTCGTGATGATGTAACACATGCGTATCACTTGTATGTCATTCAGCTTGAACTTGATAAGTTGTCAGTTGACCGTGGTGAAATCTTCAAGGCTCTGCGAGCTGAGAATATTGGAGTAAATGTTCATTATATTCCGGTTCATATGCAGGAGTTTTATAAAAGAGAATTTGGAACAGGGGAAGGTTTGTGTCCCATTGCAGAGCAATCTTATGAAAGGATTCTTTCGCTTCCAATGTTTGCTTCTATGAAGGATGAGGATGTGGAGGATGTTATTGAAGGGATTGAAAAAGTTATTAATTATTATTCAAAATGACAGGCTATTGGCATATTGGCAGTTGGTTAATTGGCTATGTGTGGCAGCCAATGGTAGCCAACAAGCCAACAAGCAAATTGCCAACTGCTCTAAGTAGAATCAAACTACTATAACTAACTATGAGAATACTCGTATCAGGTGCCGGCTCTATCGGATCACGTCATGCAAGAAATCTAAAAACACTAGGAGTAGATTTGGTAATCACTGATCCTGATGAAAATCGAATGAATGCACTTGCTCAGGAAATAGGCGCCATTGCATTTGAGTCATTAGAAGAAGCCTTGAAGGAAAAGCCCGATGCAGTTTTTGTTTGTTCTCCTTCTTCGTTGCATATTCAGCAGGCAAAACTTGCCGTTGAGTCCGGAGCAAATGTATTTATAGAAAAACCATTGTCACATTCTTTGACCGGAGTGGACGATTTGATTTCTTTGGCCAAAGCAAAAAGAGTTAAAGCTTTCGTCGGGTGTAACATGCGATTCCATCACGGGCCTTCGATCGTAAAAAAACTTATTGATGAAGGAAGGATTGGAAAAATTATAGGTGCAGAAGTTTATACAGGTTCATATCTTCCAGACTGGCGGCCAAAGCAGGATTACAAACAAAGTTATAGTGCGGATCCCTTTAGTGGGGGAGCGATACTGGATTGTATTCACGAGATTGATCTGGCTTTGTGGTATTTGGGATCGGCTGAGATTAAGAATTCTGAGATTGAGTCTGCAGCTTCTATTGATCTTCCGGAAGTAGATGGCTCTGCAGATTTAATTCTGCAACATTCATCAGGTGCAGTAAGCAAGGTTCATCTGAGCTTTATCGAAAAGGAATATAAACGCTTTTGCATTATCAAAGGTGAGAGTGGAACAATTAAGTGGGATATAAACAGTAAGAAAGTAGAATTGATCGGATCAGATTCAGTTGAAGTTTATGATGAACCGGATGGATATGATATGAACCAGATGTATTTGGAAGAAGCGAAACATTTTCTGGACGCTATTGCGAATTCTGCAGTACTATCGGGGACGTTGGAGGAGGCGAGGGAAGCCTTGGAGATTGCAATCTATGCAAAAAAAGAAGTAAATTTGAGCGTCGCTCGTCACTAGTCACTCGTCATGATGCAATTGACCGGCGACCAGTGACCAGCCATCGACTCAGGCTCAGGCTCGAAGAGCGACCAGCGACCCTCAAGAACTACCATCAACTAAATCCTCCCATGAGAATCATCTCCATCATCCAAGCTCGTATGTCCTCTACCCGTTTACCGGAGAAGGTTTTGATTGATGTCAAAGGTAAACCAATGTTGCACTATGTGGTATCCAGGACAAAGCGGAGCAAAACGATTCAAGATGTTATTTTGGCAACATCCCTTTCTCCTGATGACGATAAGATCGAGGTCTTTTGCAAAGCACGTGACATAAATTGTTTCAGAGGAGATCTGGATGATGTGCTAAAAAGATTTTATGATGCAGCGCTGGCTTATAATGCGGATGCAGTTGTAAGAATTACTGCCGACTGCCCTCTTATTGATCCTGATGTTATTGATAAAGCAGTTGATAAGTTTTGCTCTGGAGAATTTGATTATGTAAGTAATGCGGTAGAGAGAACTTACCCCGATGGACTAGATGTTGAAGTAATCGGAATTAAAGCGCTTAAACAAGCGCACAAAGAAGCAAAGTTGCGTTCGGAGCGCGAGCATGTGACACCTTATTTCTTCAAGAATCCAGATGTATTTAAGATCGGACACATTATTAATGACGAAGATCATTCAAACCTGCGATGGGTAGTAGATGAACCCCGTGATCTTGCTTTTGTTCGGGAGGTCTTTGAACATTTTGATACCGAAGATTTTGTAATGGATGATATTTTGAAAGTGGTTCAGGAAAATCCTCAATTAAGTAAATTAAACGATGGGATTGTGTGCAATGAGGGGCTTATAAAGTCGATGAGAGAGGATGTGTTTGTTAGGTAGTTTAATAAATACTTGATACATTAATTCTTGTAAGGTAAAAGTATAGGACTTATGAAACCGGTTAATAATTTTGCATTTATAGATAGCCAAAATCTGAATCTCTCCATTCGGGATCAGGGTTGGAAGCTTGATTTTGAGCGATTTAGACAGTTTTTGTCTGATAAGTATGGAATAACCAAAGCATTATTATTTATTGGTTATGTCAAATCAAATGAAAGCTTGTACAAATATCTCAGAAGTATTGGTTATGTATTAATATTTAAGCCAACGTTAATTTTAAAGAGTGGTAAACCAAAAGGTAATGTGGATGCAGAGCTTGTATTGCATACGATGATTGAATACAACAAATTTAATAAAGCTATCATTGTTTCCGGTGATGGAGATTTTCATTGTTTGATTGACCATTTAGTCAAAAATAACAAGCTTTGCAGATTACTAATTCCAAACCAAAGAAAATTCTCTTCGTTGCTACGGGAATTTGGTGAACACATTACCTTTCTGAATCAGTTACGAAACAGAATAGAAGCAACCAAAAAACGAGGGGCATAGCCGCGGGACAAAACCCTTTGGTTGACCCCTCATCGTGATATTACAATTATATCAAATAACGATTTGTCATGTAAATCCTTTTATTGAGGTTTTTTTATACAAAATTCTTAAGCCATTCATAAATTTACTGTAAAATCACCCCATGAATACAGGAGCTGATCTCTACAACAAGGCAAAACACTTAATACCCGGCGGGGCACAGCTTTTGACCAAACGCCCCGAACGCTATGCGCCGGACATTTGGCCCAGCTATTACTCTAAAGCCAAAGGTGCGCAGGTTTGGGATCTGGATGGAAACAAATATGTAGATATGACATACAACAGCGTTGGCGCTTGCATATTAGGTGCGGCAGATGATGATGTTGATAAGGCAGTAAAAGAAGCAGTTGATAATGGTTCCATGTCTACTCTCAATTGTCCGGAAGAAGTGGAGCTTGCAGAGCTTTTAATTGAACTTCACCCATGGGCGCAGCAGGTTAGATACGCACGCTGTGGCGGTGAGGCAGTTACAATCGCAGTCCGTATTATCAGAGCGCATACAAAGAAAGATAAAGTTGCGTTTTGCGGGTATCACGGTTGGCATGACTGGTATCTTTCTGCAAATTTGCAGGCTTCAGATGCATTGGATGATCATTTAATTAAAGGACTGGAACCATTGGGAGTTCCAAAAGCTTTGCAGGGCACGGCAATTCCATTTAATTACAATAATATTGATGAGTTTTATAAGGTAGTCGAAGAACACGGAGATGAATTAGCAGGAATAGTCATGGAGCCGATCAGAAGTGATCAACCGAAGAACGGATTTCTGGAAAAAGTTCGTGCAAAAGCAACCGAATTAAATATTCCTCTTGTTTTCGACGAAGTTTCGGCAGGATTCAGATTAACTTGCGGAGGATCTCATTTAACTCTTGGAGTCGAGCCGGATATTGCAGTGTTCGCGAAGGGTATGAGTAATGGTTATCCGATGGGTGCGATTCTGGGAAAGAAAGAATTTATGAATGTAGCATGGGAAACATTTATAAGCTCGACTTATTGGACGGAAAGGCTTGGTCCGGTTGCGGCAATAGCAACAATCAATAAGCATCGCACAAATAAAGTTCACGAACATCTGATGCGCCTTGGAGGAAGAGTTCAGGAGGGGTGGAGGAGTGCTGCCGAGAATACAGGTCTGAAGATAGAAGCAGGAGGAATAACCCCATTAAGTCACTTCTCCTTTGAATGCGAAGAAAAACAACCCGCCTCCACGTTATTTACGCAGCTTATGTTGGAAAAGGGATTTTTGGCTTCTCCGGCGTTTTATCCCACATTTGCACATACAGACGCTAATGTAGATGAATATCTTATAGCAACTGAGGAAGCCTTTAGCGTGATTCAGGCTGCTCTTGATGCAGGGAATATCGAAGAATTATTAAAAGGTCCCGTAGCATTTGCGGATTTCCGAAGATTGGCATGAGCACAATTCTATTTAGAACCGATGCATCAACAACAATCGGAACAGGTCATGTTATGCGTTGTCTTGCGTTAGCTCAGGAAGCTTTGGATCAAGGTCACAAAGCTATTTTTCTTATGCTACCCGGTGCCGATCATCTTAAAGAAAGATTAACAGAAGAAGGTTGTGAAGTAATAGAATTAAAATCCTCTCGTGCATCGACGGGAGATATTAAGGAGACAGCGGAACTTTTCAAAGAATCAGGAGCTTTGTGTGCGGTCGTAGATGGTTATGCCTTTGGTGATGATTATCAGAAAGGATTAAAAGAAGCCGGAGTTAGATTCTTATTAATCGATGATTACGGTCATGCAAAAAAATATAGTGCTGACTTCATATTAAATCAGAATGCGTATGCTAAGGAACTTGAGTCGATCTACTCAGATCGTCCGGATGATTGTGAGTTACTGTTGGGGCATGAGTTTGTTTTATTCAGGCGTGAGTTTAAGAATGCAAATCCAACAGAAAAAGTTCCAGAGAAAGCTAAGAAGATTCTTGTAACTCTTGGCGGTGGTGATCCAGACAACATCACACTAAGAATTGTTCAATTACTAAAACAAGTTGCCGATTTAGATGTAACAGTTGTTGTTGGAAGTGCGCATGAGCATCTGGATCAGATAAAGTCAGAAGCACAGGGTATGAAAGTTATTTGCGATGCACATAATATGGAGGAGTTGATAACAGAGGCAGATCTTGCAATTGCCGCTGGTGGTACAACTTCTTATGAGTTGGCTTTTATGGGCGTACCAGCTCTGATGTTCATATTCGCTGACAATCAAATACGTGTTGCTGAGGATTTAGATAGACGGGGAGTGGTAAAATCCCTTGGATGGGCACGGGAATGCAGTAACGAGGAATTTTTGGCTAGTTTAAGGGCTATTCTGGCGGATCAAGGGCTACGTCAAAGAATGTCTGAAACTGGAAAAAGTCTGATAGATGGAGGAGGTACGAAGAGAGTTCTTGATAAATTGTTGAATCTATAATTTGTCAAAATTGTATGAGTTTGTCATAATAAACAATTACTTTATTTTACTAAACCATAAACTTGATATGATCAAACACTATCACTCAAGGGTGGCCTAGCAATCCCTTGATTATCTCCCCTCTCACGCACAGCAGTGGAATCTGGAGAATCTTTTTCATGTACACTCCAAGTTAATTTTGGCCATTTTGTCCTGACAGAAGATGTTCTATCGCCAACATCAGTTATTATTCCGTCGACTATATTAGTTGTCCTGCGAACCTCTCCTGTTCCGACTTCAGGAATAACTGGAGTAGCACCTGCGGAATCAATTTGATCTTGTTTCATGAGAAAGCACTCTACAGGAATTCAAAAAAAATACAACCAAAATTTACTTAAACCATTACTATCTAAGACATATTCTATTTCTAATATTCAATTTCTTGTATATTTAAGCTCTAATGTCATCCATTTCTATCCGCAAGGTCAAGTCATCCGATTCCCGCTTCCTCTGGGAATGGGCAAACGACCCTTTAGTAAGAGCAGCCTCATTTTCCACTGATTCAATTCCATGGGAGGATCACGAGAAGTGGTTTGATAAAAAGATGAACGATCCTGATTGTAAAATTTATATTGCAGAAGTAGATGGAAATCCGATTGGTCAAGTTCGTTTTGATTGTGATGATATCGATATAGTTGTTAATGTTAACCTTGCTCCTGAGCAAAGGGGGAAAGGATTGGGGGCTGAAATGATGAAGTTGGGAATTAAAATGTATTTTGAAGAAACAAAAGGGTCTTCGCCTTTAGTTCGAGAAATAAATGCATTCGTGAAAATTGACAATGAGCCGTCGCGAAAAATGTTCGAAAAAATTGGATTTAAAAGTCTTGGAGTAAAAAGAATAAAGGGAAGCGAAGTGTTCCATTTTATTATTAAAGAAAAATCACAAATAAGCTAAAAATTTGCCCTTTCCGGCCACAAAAATAGAAGGTTTTCGCTATGGATATGTCTATGGGGTGCACTATTATATGCATAATATAAGTATGAATTCATCAATTATCATAAATGGCCGCAAGATTGGTCCAAATGAACCTGTGTACATAATTGCAGAACTTTCTGCCAATCATGGTCAGGATTTTTCACGAGCAGTTGAAACAATTCATGCGATGAAGGAATCCGGAGCGGATGCAGTTAAGCTTCAGACTTACACAGCGGACACAATGACGATTGATTGCGATCGTGAAGAATTTAAAATCGGCAAGGGGACAATTTGGGAAGGTAAAAAGCTATTCGATCTTTATAAAGAAGCATTTACACCATGGGAATGGCAACCAAAGCTAAAAGAAGAAGCTCAAAAGCTTGGTATAGACCTTTTTTCCACTCCATTCGATGCTTCTGCAGTGGATTTTTTGGAAGAGATGGACGTTCCTGCTTATAAAATTGCTTCATTTGAACTCACAGACATCCCATTGTTGGAAAAAGTTGGTTCGCTAAAAAAACCTGTGATCATGTCCACGGGGATGGGGACTTTTGAGGAGATAAAAGAAGCAGTTGATACTCTCAGAAATGCGGGTACGGATGAAATAGTACTTCTTAAATGCACAAGTGCTTATCCTGCAGATCCATCTGATATTAATTTGCTCACAATCTCGGATCTTTCGGAAAAGTTGAATATTCCTGTAGGTCTTTCTGATCATACATTAAGTATTGCAGTTCCAATTGCCGCAGTTTCTGTTGGAGCATGTGTTATCGAAAAACATTTCACTATATCGCGGGATGCAGGAGGGCCGGATAGTGTTTTTTCTTTGGAGCCAAGTGAATTCAAACAAATGGTCGAAGAAGTTAGGGTTGCCCAAAAAGCTCTGGGGAAAATTTCTTACGATGTTACCGAGAAAGAACAGACAAGCAGGGTATTCAGACGATCAGTATTTGTGGTTGAGGATATAAATGAAGGCGAAGAATTCAATGCAAATAATACCCGGGTCATTCGACCCTCATATGGCCTTCCTCCGAAAAAAATAAAAGATATAATCGGAAAGAAGTCCGCCAAAACAATAGGAAAAGGAACTCCTTTAACCGACGAACTTATTGCTTAATTATTTATGAATGATCACAAACCCAGAGTCATAGTCACACGTCTCTCGTTGGAGATGGATGATGAGATAAAAAGGCGAGTGCTAAAGGAAATAGATGCCGAGTTTTGTGTGTCAGTTTGCCAGTTTGAGCACAATATTCCTTTTCTTGGCCCAAATCAGCAAGTTCGGGTATCTTCGCAGAATGTTAAGTGGGGGAATTATGATGCGGATTGGAATGAGGTAACCCCGATTGATGAGGAGCTCATATACAAGATGCGTGAGTGTGAAGCTGTATATATGGATATGCTAACTCGCCTCGAAGAGCGTCACCCATTTATCTATCAGGATCGCAAGCGAGCGTATTTAAGAAGTCTTCAGTACTGGAATCATATTTTGGATAAACATAAGATCAATCTTTACCTATCGAGCGGTATTCCGCACGAGTCACATGAGTATGTAATCTATTCGCTATGCAAACAAAAAGGAATTCCTACTATTTTTGGGCACAGTGGTCCTGTTCAGGATACAAAGTTCTTTGTGACCGATTGGGAAGAATCCGCAGTTGGTATGGAAGAGGCCATAGAATCACTTAAAACAAAATATTCAAAGCCTGAGGAAATTCCCCTAAAAGATAAGTTCGAAAAATTCTATCAGTCTCATTTAGCGAACCGCGATAATGCTCCCGTACCTTGGGATATGGTAAACAAGTTCAATAATCCATTCGCCAAATGGTTTGGAGTAGTAAAAAACGTGTTTAAGAATGGTAAAAAGGATTTTTTGGAGCATGTATTTAAGTTCATAGTGCGCTGGATCAATCCGAGATACTGGGTATTTATGTTTGATAGATTAAGAAGAAAGATGCGGGTAAATAGCATGATGAGATTTTACGATAAACATGCACCTAAACCTGATCTTAACAAGAAATTCGTATATTTTCCGCTTCATATGCAGCCGGAATGCTCCACCAATCCTATGGCGGGCGCATATAGTGACCAATTATTGATTGCGAAGATGTTAAATGGTCTGCTGCCGGAGGATTGTTTGATTTATGTCAAAGAGCATCCGAATCAACCAAGGCAGTATCCTGACGGGAGAGGCAGAGATGTCCATTTTTATAAAGATTTACTTAGTCTGGATAAAGTCAGATTCGCTCCAACTAATTTCAATTCACTCACACTACTCAAGTCTTCCATTGCAGTTGCAACGGGGACAGGAACCGTAAGTATGGAAGCGCTGTTCCACGAAAGACCGGTACTTTTGTTCGGTCATACGTTCTTCCAATATGCCCCAAGTATTTTCCCGATACATTCAAACGAAGATTGCAGAAATGCAATTAAAGAAATTCAAAATGGTGCCAAGCCTTCGTTGTTAGATGTAAGGATTTTCTTAAAGGCCATGGAACAGGTGGCCCAAGAAGGAACTTTTGCACGGGATTATCAAGAGAGACCTGAGTGGACAGGGGAGGAGAATATTAGGTCGATGGTGGAGGGGTTTGTGGGAAAAATCAAGGAAGTTCGATAAGGAATCAGAGGAATCAGAAGGGTCATAGGACTCTATAAACGATTATTCAGAGATTTTGATAGCAGTGTTCTCTGATTTTTCTGCATCTTCTGGCCCACTTATACCGAAACAATACCAGTCTTGAATCACCATCACTCATCCTCTACCACTTAGAAAACCCCTTCACCTTAAAACATTGATGGAGGGAGATAAGGGAAAATACATAAGTGTTTTCTTTTCAGATGGAGCCAAGAAATTAGTACCATTTAAATGATAATTGGTATTACTTCATTATTGGATTCCACAAACCTCAAAAACTCCTCCAACTCCTCCCACATCCCATACTTTTCAATCTCCCAACTATGTCCCCAAAGATGAAAAAATGGCTGGTTTGTTTTTTGCGCATATCTATAAAGTGATTTAGCAAGCTCAGCCCAACTAGCATATGCCTTGGGTGGTAATCTGAGAGCGATCATTCGAGGTAAGAAGACTCTTAGTCGTACAAGTGGATCAATATAATGCCACCAGCGTGTCCAGCGTTTTCTGAATGGGAATGGATAAACTTGCAGAGTAGTTGGAGATGCAAAGTAGTCGGCAGATTTAAATTCAAGTTGCTCCACGGTTCGTGCTTCGACGAATCCCGCTTCTTTTACCAGCTTTTTTGTTTGGTCATTAAAATCACCGGCAGGATAACAAAATGTATTACATTCTTTTCCGGTGATGCCTTCGATCCATTGTTTTGATTCTTCAATTTCTCTTTTAGCTTGATCGATCGGTATTCGGGTTAAACGTGGATGAGTCATTGAATGAGCTCCTATAGTGTGTCTTGAGGCAATTTCCAAAATCTCATTCGTACTCAGAGCCGGTTTCTCGTTAGTTTCAGGTGGAGAAACATAAAAAGTTCCCGTTAACCCGTACTTCTCCAACATTGCAGCAATGCGTAGATCAGTTTTGCGGCCGTCATCCCAAGAAGTTATAAATTGCATCAAGACTGATTGGAAATATAACGATTTAATAAATTCAAATTATTAATAATTCTATCAAATATATTCTTGGCTTCTATAGGATCAAACTTCATCGGGCATTTTCTGCATGGATCGGATATTTCGATATTTTTTTCACCTGAAAGACTTCCAAGAAAAATCAATTTTGATTCAGAGTGTGGAAACTTATCTAACATTCCTTCGTAGTTTTCCGTATCCATTACAAAGATCAAATCACATTCATCAATTATTTCTTTTGTTACAGATTTTGATTTGTGGCCGGAAAGGTCGAGTCCAAAAACATTTGCTATAGATTGTGCACGAAGGGGGACAGGCCTGTTCATTTCTTTGCATAGTCCTGCAGAAATGGCTTTTACACCGGACTTAGAAAAGTTTTTGTTCCAATAAAATTCTGCAAATGCACTTCGGCAGATATTTCCATGGCATATGAAGAGTATTTTATTTGGTTTAGACTCAAAATGAGTAAGCTTTGGGGTTACAGGAGTTTTTCGTGAGACAAACATAGATTTAATTCTGTTTTTAAATCCTTTAAGTATATCAATTGAAGTCAAATAAGCCTGAACTAACGCCGGCATCGGGTCACTCCACCAAAAATAGTCATACTTAACCAGAGGATTCAAGCTTAATGCAAAGAATTCAAGTATTGTCTTGGTTTTAGACGGACCGGATTTAGACTTAAGTACAGAACTTACGTAGTTGATCTCACCTGAAAGATTTCTGCACTTAAGATTACTTGGATAGCTTTTTTGTTTATTTATAGGGCTTTCCGGCTCTCCTTGTGATTCACAATCAACTAAAGTTTTCGGAAAATCTAATCCGGCATGGAGGCATAACGCAATCGACCCCCACAATCTTCCATTAATTTCCATAAAGTATGGAACGCCTTCCGTACCGTCTCTTCTGAATTCGATCATTGCAGCTCCTTGGTAGTCGATACTCTCTAAAAACTTTTCAGAAAGATCGATAAGCTCATTATCATGAACGCTTTTACGAAAAGAAGAGGCTCCACCTGTCCATGGAACTTCATGTAGTCTTTGGTGTGCGAATTTGAGAATAGTTTTTCCATTCCATCTAAGCAGGAACACTCCCACTCCGGAACCTTTTACAGGTTCTTGAGCAATAACACTGCATCCAAGCGCTTTGCATTCCTCAAATATCAAATCAGCTTCTTCCTGCGAGTTAACTCTAACAGTTCTACCTTTAATATAAGTTCCTTCGGATGTAAGAGAGTTATCGGTTTTGATGATTACCGGAAATCCAAGTGAGCTTAAGTCGCCATCACATTCATTTTTTCCATCAAAGACAAATATTGTTTTTGGAGTAGTAAGTCCTGCATTTTTTGCGGTTTTGTTTGCATGGAATTTACTTAAGGTGAGTTTAAGATGCTCATCATTTGGAAGAATCTTAATAATATCCTGAGGAAACTGATCTCTAATTTCTTTAACAGCAAATATCGCAGCTTCTGCAGTTGGGAGAACTGCATCATATTTTCCTGTTTCAAGTTCATTTATAAGCCATTCACGGAATTGCATATGGAATTTCCATGGGTCCGGATATCCCATCGAATTTTTGCACCAACGTGAGTTGATCGCTGCAGGATGGAAGCCGGACGTATGGACAGCGGTAACAATATGCCCTGCCCTCCCAAGAGAGCGAACTGCACCAAGACCGGCAAGCTCCTGTACATCGGTTACTAGAATCCTAAGTGGCTTCATAGTGCCATTGTATAGGAAATTCTTAAAAGAATTCAGATATTTGCGATTATTTATTTAGTCCAATTGCAAATCTTGTTCCTTTGATTGCTATTACTTCCATGCTTTCCACTTCATCAACAGCTTTACTTACTCCTTCGCTTTGCCCGTAATCATGCCAGAGAATTATCCCTCCTTCGTTTAGATGAGCGAGTGCATTTTCTGAATCTTTCTTTACGTATTTGTAATGATGGCATCCATCTATAAAGATCAGATCAAACTTTTTACCGAATGTATTCCAATCCAGTTTCATTGAGTCTGCAAAAACCTGCCGAATTCTATTTTCATATTGTGTTCCCTTAAAGCACCTACCAACCCCATTCCTATCTGTAACATTTACATCTTTTTCCGGGATGTCATTGATATCCACTTCTTCATCGACAGGAAGATCGATTGTAGTAATGGTGCTTTCCGGAAGATTCGTAGCCAGATTAAGAGCGGCACATCCGTTAAAAGTTCCCACTTCGATAATTTCTTTTGCATTGATGTACTTAGCAATAGAAATCAGTTCAACCAACTCTTTTGCTTCCAAAGAAGTACCGGGATCCAGATCAAAGTACTTATGTATATTAATTAATTGATATTTCTTTATTCTGGGAAAAATCTCAGCCACAAACTTCCGCGGAGCTTTGCCATGTTGATGTCCAAAGTACTTAAGATGGTAATCATCTTTTGGGAACATCAAGTCCAAATAGAATTTCCTCTTTTTGCGGCTCTTTAAGTTGTATAGAAATGTTTTTAGGTTTGACATGAGGTGATTATACATAGAAATGCCGCAGCCGGTGGAACGCAGTTACCTCGGTTGCGGTCATATTTATTCAAATAACTCAACATACCTCTCTATCTGGCTTTCCAATGAATATTCATTTTTCACTCTCTCCAGCCCCGCCTGCCCCATTCTCCTCGCCAAGTCATCATCTTTTAACAGTTTAAGTAAGGAAGAGGTAAATTCTTCCTGTTCCAAAGGATTTCTGATAAAACCGGTTTCGCCATCTTCCACAATCTCCGGAGTTCCTCCAAATATTGTTCCAATCACAGGCTTACCCGCAGCCATTGCCTCCAGATTTGCAGATGGGAAAACATCAAGGCACAAAGAAGGAACTGTTATTACATCTGCCGCATGATTAGCGATTCTCATATCATCATGATTCAACCATCCGGTGTTCACAATATAAGGCGAAAGCTCATCAGTAACTCCAGCTGCTTTGGCAATTCCATCCCAACGTCGTTGTTCTCCTGCAACCAGCAGTGTTACATTTGGAATTTCTTTTCTGATAGCATCAATAGCTTTCAAAAGTGGTATCGCCCCCTTATCAAGGCTCAGTCTTCCCGCAAACAGAACAACATTACGTCCTTCCAGATTAAATCGTTTTTTGAATTCACCTATTTCTTCATCAGAGCATTGCCAGTCATTAACATCAATCCCATTTGGAATTACTTCGGTGTTCTTTATTCCATTTTGGTTAAGTGCAAGCTCAAGTGCAGAGCTTGGAGATATGATTTTAGATACACTCTTTTTTAAAATTTTTCGGATTTGATAATTTCTAAATGGATTATATTGGAATCCAACTGCGTGCAAGTTTTCGAGAGGGGATAACTTAGTATCAGATCCTTTTGATTCCAGATATTTTTCGGATGAGAGTCTGGAAAATGCAAAGCTGAACACATCGTGCATTGTGATTATCACTTTTTTGGCTAGTTTATGCGAAATACTCAGCGCTGAGTAGGTCAGATAAGTATGGATATTATGTGCGTGAATTACATCAGGATTGATTCTATTAATCTCAGTTTTGAGCATTTTGGACACCTTAGACATCCAAATTGATTTGAAGTGTCTGAGTGAAATTCTGTATGAGATTGGAAGGCTGATAATATCTCCTGTGCGGATAACTACATCCGAATTTTCTTTTCTGTGTGTAGTTATTACACTGACTTTATGTCCTCTGGACTCGTAACCTCGTTTAAGATTCTCTGCAATGATTGCAACACTAGAGGAGCCCGCAGGAGGAAAATCATCATTTAATAAAAGTATGTGCATCAGTACTTAAGGGTTATGTGATTTTTTATAAGGAGTTGTCCGGCTTTGGTTCGGGTAAAGAGTTCCATAAACCAATCATAATACTTATGAGTTTTACCTAAAATAGTTTCGTGAGTTGGTTTTATCTGATATCCGAAAGTAAGGGAAGGTTGTTTTACAGCGGATACTTTGCTCGTTTCAATCAGATTTTGATTTGTCATTTGTGCCCGATCAATCAAGCCTTGGTTTCTGAGTATGGGCAATTCATTAAGATCGGTCACAGAAGACTCCATAAGTTTTTCCGACAGTGGTCCTTCTTGTTCAAAGTAGGGAGTTATTAGTGCGCTTAATTCGAGAGGGAACAAGTATGTCATTCGTTCAAAATATCCCGCATATAAATGAGTTAGCAATGGGCGGTAAATTTCACACTTAACTTCAACATCTTCGCGCCCTTCCTGAAAAACAATGGTCTCGTCACCGGTATCTATTACGAGTGAGTGCGGATAACGGCTATTTTTTGGCTTACGCAAGCTATTTGATGGGAATCTATCTGTTGTCTTTTTCAGATCGTTATTAACTAATTTGATTATCTTTGCCAAGGTTAGCTCAATTCCATCCAATGCTTCGGTTAACATCTGTTCACGTTTGTCTTCGGAAAGAGTGAACCACTGCTCTCTGATTTGAGCATATAAGGGTATTTTGGAATCAAGTGATTCGTTGATTTCAATAAGTCCTGCATTTCTCATCTCGCGCTCGTAATTTCCAATGTATTTGATGGCTTCCAAAAAAGATCTACAGTCAATTTGCTTTGCGCATTTTGCATGAGCAACGATCTTAAAGAATCCAAATGAGCCTGCTATTCCTAAAAAGAAAAGTGAAAGTGCACGTCTCCCTTCTTCATCAAAAGGAGTTGGAGGCAAACTATATTCATCACCTCCGAGAATTGGAGTTACACCTCTTATCCACGGATCAATACATTGGAATTTTTTGTAAGCATCCTCACTTACCACAAAATGTTTGTGTGACATTGCATATTGGTGGTCGTCTGAATATGTATTGAATCTAGGAATATCAACCGCAGCATTTGCCTCAGTTATAACGAGGAAATCAATATCAGAAATTCCAGGAAGCAATACTCTTCCTGTTTCTACAACAGCCTTCACTCCTGGGATGTTCGAATATTTCTGTTTTACAGTTTCCCTTACTTCGTCATATACAGAAGCAGAAATTTGCCGCGGGAGACCTGTAAGTTTCACGAGGGTATTATTCAGGTTAGGTGGGATTAAAACAATTGGTTTGTTCTTTTTGTTTCCTTCCATTGCCTCCTCTTCACTTGTAGCCCCTCTCCCCCTGACCCCCTCTCCCGAAGGGAGAGGGGAGCTCCGCTATTGGTAACTTCAAAACCTGTTCTCTCCAATGGCGGAGTCCCCCCTCCCCCAGGGGGGAGGGGCCAGGGGGAGAGGGAAGACAAGGGGGGAGAGATAAATCTCCCCAATTTCCTAGCCAAACCACCATTTAGAGGATAAAATCGTATTCCAAATATGGATGACTTTCATGTTCATTTTCGGTCCACAAAAGCCTTTTTCTCCGGAGGTGATGTACACAAGGAACCCAAAGAATGGGGGGAAGAGCATTGGATTGTGAATAAGGAATATTGCGGCAAAAAGCTGATGCTCAAAAAGGATCGGCGATGCAGCATGCACACACATAAGGAGAAGGATGAAGTCTTCTATATCCAGAGTGGTAAGGTCAAATTGGAAACCGGAGGAGAGGAGTTTGTGCTTGAGCCCGGAGACTTTATCCATATTCCACCCAGAACGCCACATAGATTCACAGGAATCGAAGACAGCGAAATATTCGAATTCTCTACAAATCATCAGGAAGATGATAGTTACAGAACGGAATATTCGGGACATGTGGATGTCGAAAGATTTGGACGACAAACCGAAATTGTAAATTCATTTAAGGGACGGTCTATTCTGGTTGTAGGCGACTGCATGCTTGATAGATACACACAAGGATCAATTGACCGTATTTCACCGGAAGCACCCGTACCAGTAGTAAGAGCAAGAGAAGTTAAAGAAATGTTAGGAGGTGCCGGGAATGCTGTTGCGAATATAAAAGAGCTTGGTGCGAATGTTCAGATTATTTCCGTAGTTGGAAAGGACGGTCCCGGTCAGCAAATAAAAACTCTTCTTAAAGATAAGGGTATCAAGTCCACGTTGCTTTCCGAAAGCACACGTCCCACAACAGTTAAGCACAGAATTGTCAGTGCTAACATGCAACAAATAGTTAGGATAGATACCGAGGAATCACATCCAATTTCTTCCGGAACAGAAAAGCGTTTGATAATGGCAATGAAAGAGGTTGCCCCATCTGCGAGAGCAATCTTGCTAACAGATTATGCCAAGGGCGTGCTTACATCCAAAGTAATCAGCACTGGCTATAGTCTTGGTAAAAAGAATGGGATTCCTGTAATTCTGGATCCAAAACCAAATGGGATTGCTTCACTTGAAGATCTTAAGGACGCAAGTGTAGTTACTCCAAATATGCGTGAGGCAAGGCTTTTGCTGGGAGATTACGATTCAGAGCCCGAGAAGATTGGATGCAAATTAAGCTCAGATATCCGTGGAACGTTAGTTCTTACCAGAGGAGGCGATGGTATGGATGTGTATAAAAAGGGAAAACTGATTATCCATTTCGATTCACATTCTCCCGATGTTGTGGATGTTTCCGGAGCCGGTGACACCGTTGCTGCGGTTGTTACTCTTTGCATGGCATGTGGAAGCACGGTCGAAGATGCGGCAGATATTGGTAATCGTGCGGCAAGTATAGTTGTTCGAAAATCTGGAGCTGCCACACTTACAGTTGGGGAATTAATTGATGTCCTTTAATCTGTTTACATGATTAATATTCTTTTATTGGATCGGGATGGCGTGATCAATATTGATAAAAGTTATTTAAGTAATCCCAATGATCTGGAATTTGTTCCGGGTGCAGTGGAAGGATTACAGAGATTCAGAGATTCGGGTTACAGATTCTTTATTTTTACAAATCAGTCGGGTATTGGACACGAAATATTTACTCGTGATGATTTTGATAGATGTATGACTCGATTGTTTAATATGCTTGATAAAGAAGGAATAAAAATTGAATCATATAGAGTTTGTCCTCATCATCGAGAACAGGGTTGTGATTGCAGAAAGCCAAAGACGGGTATGTGGGAATCACTTTGTGAGGAATACTCCGATCTTGATCCCGAAAAATGCATTATGATTGGAGATAAGGATGCGGATATAATTTTTGGCAAGAATATCGGATGCTCTACCGCCAGAATTATTTCGGAAGTATACCCAATGGAAGAAAAAGGAGATTATACTGTCAAAGATTTAAATGAACTTGCTGATATACTCTTAAAATAATGCAATCAAAGATTCTCACACTGGCTAAAGCTGCTGAAATAGCTCATAAAGCTCAAGAATCGGGCAAAACAGTGGTAACAACTAATGGAGTATTTGATATGCTTTCGGTTCCTCATTTGCGCTTATTAGAAGCTGCAAAAGCATCAGGAGACTTTTTATTAGTTGGAATTAACAGTGATGTATCAGTTAAAAAGATAAAAGATGACAGTCGTCCGATAATTCCGGAAAGCCAGAGACTTGAATTGCTTGCAGGATTAGAATGCATAGACGGGCTGTTCTTATTTGACGAGGAAGATCCGCGTGAGTGGCTAAAGGAAGTGCGACCTGATGTTCATGTTAACTCTTCAGAATACTCACAAGATTGCGTGGAGGCAGCAGTAGTAAAAGAGATTGGGGCAGAGCTAAAATTAGTTCAAAGATCAGAAAGACTGCTTTCCACAAGTGATGTGATTGAGGTTATTAAAGAGAAATACTGCTCTTAAAATGTTTAGAAGTTTGATTCTTGCGCTGGCAACTTTGTGTGCTCTTCCATGGTTACTTATTGTTTCTAAGTTAAGGTCAAAGAAGAATAAAAAAGCATTGGTAATTCAGCTTGGAAAGATTGGAGATCTGGTTTGTACGACTCCTTTGTTCAAATCTCTTTCTGAAGGTGGGTACGAAGTATCGATCTTGTGTTTAAAAAGAGCCTCTTCTGTTTTGGATAACAATCCAAATATATCAACTCTAATATTTATTGATGATGATGCTTACAAGGGTTTAAGCGGACGATTCAGGTTGTTTAAAAAATTATATTCATCACGGTTCGCTCTTAGTATTACTGTATTGCCGGGATTCTTGACTGCACTTCTGGGATTATGGACAGCGGCTCCTGTCAGATTGCATACGCGTGGAGGCAAAATAAGATTAATGGGACTCTTCTTTCACCTTTTTCATTCAAAAAGAATTAAATACGAACGTGGAACAAGGACATTTGATCATTATATGAAGATAGCCGAGATGGTTGGTGCTCCGGAGGTTGAATATAAGCATGATGTGTATTTGACAGGATTAGAAAAAACAAAAGCATCAGGACTTTTGGAAAGTATCGGAGTTCATGGTCGTTTTGCAGTCCTTTCACTCACTGCAGGAAATCCACTTAAAGAGTGGCCATTGGAAAACTTCGTAGAACTTGCTCGTTACATTCATGATAAATATGAAATGAAAATTTTATTCTCTTCAGCTGACAAAGAAATCACTGCCAAGGCTCATGAGATGTTTGGCAGAGAGGGAAGCAGAGATATTGGAGGAATTAATTTAAGAGAATTATCCGCAATAATTGCAAAAGCTTCGTTGTTTGTTTCGGTTGATACAGGTCCACTTTATATTGCACATGCACTTGGGGTTGCTTTGGTTGATATTGTCGGATGCGTAGATCCAGGTGAACAGCCGCCTAAGGAAAGTGATAAGGTCAGGTTGGTGTTACCACCTGATGAGTGTAATCCATCATCTTTTGTTGCGGAGACTTTGAGGGTTTCTAATGAAGAGCAGAGGAGAGCTTTGGATGGAACGACGGTGGAGATGGTTGAGGATGCGGTTGACAATTATCACAGCCCCAAATACCTATATCCTCCCTCTTCAATTTCCTTTTTATCCAAAACCGACTTCAAATCATAAAAAACACCTCCTTCTTTAAGTGGTTTAAGCAATTCATCCAAAGACATTTCCAGATATTCACGATGTGGGACCAGTAATGCGATTGCATCATAAGAATTCTCTGCAGATTCACATCGTTCGTTGTATGGATCATCTGTATCCACTCTGCATCCCTTGGCTTTAAGCGCATCTACTACCTTCACGTTCTGACTATTTCGCATATCAGGAACATCTTCCTTAAATGTTGTTCCAAGAATCAATACAGAATTTTCGCTTGGACTTGATAACTCATTAACAATTTGACCGGCAACATAATCCGCCATTTCACTATTTGTATCACGAGCACTTTCAATAAGTCTCATCATAGTGTCTTTATCGCGAGCCAATTCGACCAAGTAATAAGGATCAACTCCAATACAATGTCCGCCAACTAGTCCGGGTTTAAACGGCAAGAAGTTCCATTTGCT
>Ga0180007_10001220_pt1 | contig 36673 bp, 37 predicted proteins | sample MM_PC_MetaG_FD_121122 | JGI IMG/M metagenome (GOLD analysis project Ga0180007, IMG submission 121122) | Groundwater microbial communities from the Aspo Hard Rock Laboratory (HRL) deep subsurface site, Sweden - MM_PC_MetaG | ecosystem: Environmental > Aquatic > Deep subsurface > Groundwater... | reverse complement strand
GATCTTCAATCGCAAAATCCTCAACGTAGCCCGCTACATTTGCGGTTTTGCTCAATCAGATCAGCCAAATCTGACCTAAATCTGGGCGCGAAATTCAATTATTTATTCATTTCCAGTTCCTTAAATCTTTCTTTAAAATTTTTCCTGTTGCGCTCATGGGCAATGTATCACGAAACTCTATATGACGAGGATATTTATACGCCGCCATATTTCCCTTCGCCCATGATTTGATTTCTTCTTCCGTAGTTTTTGCGCCTTCTTTTTTTACGATAAAAGCTTTGATTTCTTCACCGTATTTTTCATGGGCAACACCAATAACAGCTGCTAAAGCAACACCGGGATGTAACAACAATACTTCTTCAATTTCCCGTGAGTAGACATTGAAACCGCCGCGAATAATTATATCTTTAACCCGGTCTATGATATAAATATAACCATCTTCATCAAAACGTCCAATATCACCTGTATGAAACCACCCGTTTCTGAATGCTTCTTTGGTTGCCAAAGGATTCTTATAGTATCCTTTCATTACATTGTGCCCACGAATAACTATTTCGCCCGGTTTTTCCAGAGGCACATCATTATCTTTTTCATCCACAATACGTATTTCCACACCCCATACGGGAACACCAATCGAACCCGGCTTGTATTTCCTATAATTCAGACTGAAAGTAGACGAAGCAGCAGGGCTTGTTTCTGTAAGGCCGTATCCCTCATAGATTTTTACCTTAAATCTTTTTTCGAATGCTTTCATAGCTTCAACCGGCATGGCAGAACCGCCGCAAAGGCAATATCGTAAGGTATCTGCTATTTTTTTAAGATCATATTTATCTGCTTCGGGATAATTAAGCAAAGCAACGTACATAGTAGGAACACCCTGAAAGAAGGTGACATTGTCGCGCTGCATAATTTTCAATGCCTCATCCGGATCAAAGCGTGGTGTTAATGAAATGGTGGCACAGTTGTAAAACCCGGCGTTCATTTGCAGGCTCTGCGCAAAAGAGTGAAAAAGGGGTAATACAACAAGGTGTACATCATCAACATGTGCTTTATACATAGTATCGCTAAGCCGGGCGTTAAGCACCATATTTACATGGCTGAGTTCAGCTCCTTTGGGTTTGCCGGTAGTGCCGCTTGTATAAAGTATAACGGCAGTATCGTTTGCATCGGTTGATACCGTTTGAAATGTTGATGGCTGATTGCCTGTCAGATCTCTTAATGTTTTTGTATTAGCAATAGAAGAAGGTCCATCAGGATCTCTTTGCATAAGGATAAAGTGCTCACAGGTATCAGTTTTCTGAAAACTATCCCAACCTGTTTCACCCATTGGCAACTGCTTTGTTCCTTCAAAACAAAAATAAGCTTTTGCATCGGAATCCGACAAATGATAAGCAATTTCGCGCGGCTTGAGCAGTACATTCAAGGGGACTACTACTGCACCGGTTTTAAGAATCCCATAATAAACAATCGGGAAATACGGCAAATTAAGACAACTAAGAGCAACTTTGTCACCCGGTTGAATACCCAGACCAACAAGCCCGTTTGCTACTTGATTAGCTGCCGCATTAACTGCCGCATAAGATAATCGTATTTCATTATAAATAACAGCAATATGATGAGGCCGTTCCCGCGTGCTGCTTTCCAGCAAAGTAGCTAAATTTAACATTTAAAAAAACCCTTTATGTTGACATATCTATCATAACATGCTTTATTTCAAACAAATTTAGGCAATATGTTTCATGTATATTATTTTTTTATCATTATATGACGACTCAAAATTAAATCAAGCCTGATATTAAAACGTCGTTAGCAAAGACCTCTTTAACCGAAGTACAGGTTTGGCTATTGTTTGCCCAATCACAAACACCAACCGTAACTTTCCTTTTCACGTTCCTATTCCTAAGGGCAGCGATAACGGGCGTTAAACAACCCCCTAACCCCCTTTGCTAAGGGGGAATTCACTTGGTTTCATCTCCGAGAGAATTATATGAAGTCCCAATGCGGTTACCCTGCATTCCAAAAACCCTTTATATTGACATATCTGCCATGACATGTTTAATTTATCATAGTAGAAAGTGGTATGACAAAGAAGACACGACCAGGCCCGTTGATACACGCGTATGCAGGTCTTTGAGGTCGAGGACAGTATAGGGCATAGTTGCGCCTCCATGCTGCCGGGCCACATGCTGGTCTTTTCCGAGCTGAACGTTATCAAGTATAAGCTCTTTTTCAAGTTGGATCTGATCAGTTGCCGCAACCTTCTGATCTATCTGGATGGTGATCTGCAGAAAAAGCTCATCCTGTCGGCATAAACGGGACTTTGCCATATAAAGATGTTGGAGATAATCTATGACAAACCAGGACAACCACCCAAAAGACGCTGCTGATTTGCGGCAAAAGGCTGAAACGCTTGCCCGGGAACAGACCACCCGGATGTCGGAAGACAGTGCTGACCTTTCGCCCGGGGAAATCCGGAAAACGCTCCACGAACTGCGGGTACATCAGATCGAACTGGAGATGCAGAACGAGGAACTTCGCACGGCCCAGGCGGTGATCGAAGCCGGGCGGGCGCGCTATTTCGACCTCTATGACTTGGCTCCGGTGGGTTATTGCACTCTGTCTGAGCAGGGACTGATCCTGGAGGCCAACCTCACCGCCGCCAATCTGTTGGGTAAGGCTCGCGGCGCGTTGATAAAGCAGCCGATCTCCCGCTTCATCCTCAAAGATGACCAGGACATCTATTACCGGCATCGCAAAAATCTTTTTGAGACGGGCGAACCCCAGGAATGCGAACTGCGGTTGGTCAAATCGGATGGCGCACACTTCTGGGCGCATCTGGCTGGAACTGCCGCTCAAGCGGAAGACGGCGCGCCTGTCTGCCGTGTGGTCCTCAGCGATACCACCGAGCGAAAGCTGGCTGAGGAGAAAAACGAAAAGCTCCAGGTCCGGTTGACCCAGGCCCAGAAGATTGAGTCGCTGGGAAGGCTGGCCGGCGGTGTAGCCCACGACTTCAACAACATGCTGGGCGTCATCCTGGGTCACGTGGAACTGGCCTTGGACCGGATCGGACCGGCCGAACCGCTGCATGCCGATCTGGAGGAGATCCGGAAGGCAGCCCAGCGCTCCGCCGACCTCACGCGTCAACTATTGACCTTTGCCCGCAAACAGATCATTGCACCCAAGGCGCTTGATCTCAACGACACGGTGGAAGGCATACTAAAAATGCTGCGACGGCTCATCGGAGAAAATATCGCTCTGGACTGGAAACCCGGTCAGGGCCTCTGGCCGGTCAAGATGGATCCCACACAGATCGATCAGATGCTGGCCAACCTTTGCATCAACGCCAGGGACGCCATCGCGGGTGTTGGCAAGATCAGCGTAGAGACACGCAACACCGACTTGGACGAGGAATACTGCGCCCAGCAGGCGGGTTTCACTCCGGGTGAATACGTGACTCTGACCGTGAGTGACGACGGCTGTGGCATGGACTCCGAGACACTCTTGCTCCTCTTCGAGCCTTTCTTCACGACCAAGGAAATGGGCAGGGGAACCGGCCTGGGTCTGGCCACCGTGTATGGCATCGTCAAACAGAACAACGGATTCATCAACATTTACAGCGAGCCGGGCCAAGGAACGACCTTCAATATCTACCTGCCGCGGCACGCAGCCGATACTAAGCCCCTGCCGGCACAGGTTCCGGTTTCGGCGGCGGTGCGCGGCCAAGAAACCATATTGCTCGTGGAAGACGAACCGGCGATCTTGAAAATGACCACGATCATGCTCGAAAGTCAGGGGTATACCGTGCTGGTGGCGAGTTCCCCGGGCGAGGCCATCCGCCGGGCCATGGAACACTCGGGCCGGATCGACCTGCTCTTGACTGACGTGATCATGCCCGAGATGAACGGCCGCGATCTGGCCAGGAAACTCTTATCCTTACGCCCAAACCTGAAATGCCTGTTCATGTCCGGCTACACAGCCAATATTATCGCACACCACGGGGTTCTGGACGAAGGCGAGTGTTTCCTCCAGAAGCCGTTCTCGTTGAAGGATTTAGGGGGGAAGCTACGCGAGGTGCTGGAAGGATAAATTAGTGTTGATCGTTCCTTTTGATAAACTTTCTTTAGTTGCCAAAGAGCATTTCCCATCTTTTCTTGTCTGGTTGATATTAAAGGATAACTGGAACAATATGGAAGCACTTTCAAGTTATAAAGGTCCAATCGATATTTTTGGTGCTAAAGAAGATGCCGTTATTCCGGTACAGCATGCAAAAGTACTTGCAGCATCCGTTCCGGGAGCAAAGCTTGTAATCATTGATGCCGGACATAATGATTGGTCATACGAAGGTAAAGTAAAAATAAGAAACCCATAAAGTTGGGAAAAGCTGTCAAATGCGCTTATTCTTACGCACTGATGAGCGCCGATGATTCCTGCCATAATATGCATATAATAAGAATTAAAAGGAGAATTATACTTTTTCGGTCCAATCATTTGCTAAGGGCATAAATCCTGAGCTTACCACTTTTGCTCTAATATTTTATTGACTTAATTTAGGCAGAGTGTTAGCAAAATTCTTGTAAAATTGTTCATTACACAATCTTTTTTATTTTCTGGAAAAAATAATCCGATATTTCATTTTATTATTTTATACCCTCGAAAGGATTTAATATGACAGGATACAATTAAGCCCCGATCTTCAGCCCATTGAAGCACGGGGCTTTTGTTTTTTTAAATATTGCAAACTATCAAAACCCGGAAGTAGAAACTTGTACTACCAGGTTTGCACTTCAAGTTAAAGTAGCACTTAATATACTTCTATGATGGAACAATAAATTTATGAAAGGATATCTTAATGAAAAGATTTATCTTTGTATTTTTCTTGGGCATATTTTATCTGGCAGGTTGCACCACGGCGAATAAGCATTTTCTGAAGGTCGATACCACACCATCAGATGCGATTGTATCCGTTCATGAAACTAGTGATGTATCTTTTGTACAAATCAGACAAATAGCCGGAACTACTCCTTTTGAAAAAACCTTTGATTTTGGGAAAACGGGGCAACTTTGGCTTGAAATTGAAAGAAGGGGGTACGCTCCTTATGTTGAAAAAGTTCTTCCTGAGACAGGAAAGATCTCTATCAATCTTGAAAAAATTAAAGATAAGAACGGGAAATATATTAGTGATTATGCTTTACCTGAAATAAATCGCATCCTTTTAGCAAGACCTGATATTAAAATAATTCAAAGGGGCTTTAGCAATGAAAAATTCTCAGAAGAAAAATCTACAATTGCACAAGAAGAACTAATAAAAGGAATATGTAATTATGTTTCAGGAAAGTATGAAGTGATCACCGTTCAATCATCTGATATTGACAAGCCACTTTTACGCTCTCTTTGGAGAGATGTTCGATCTGCAATGGAAATGCTTGATCCGATCAGGCTGAAATATTTTGCACAACCTCCATTTCTTGAAACAAAAAGTAGCCGCAAAGCTGCACGCAAGCTTGGGGATATATATAAAACAGAAGTAATACTATTGATAACAGGCAAGCAAAATCTTGAAACAGCTGGTATGGTAGTGGGAAAAATCGGTATAACGGCAGCGGGAACAGCTTCAAGTTATGCAGGAGGATATAGCCGGGCGCTTTCAAGGGGGGATTCATTTTTTGTGTATAATATTTATACGCCGAACTTTGCAGAAGGAACTAATTTAAATGCAGCTTTGATCAATTGCAGCAACGGCGAAATACTTTGGATAAACAAGGGATTATGGGGACGGATACCCTTTGAGGAACCAGATACAGTCAAAAATATAATTACTGATCTTCTTGACGGCATAAGCCAAAACTAAATTATAGCAAAAGATGGAAAGGAAACAGATTATGAAATTGAAAAATACTATATTGACTGGAATTCTGATATTTATCTTAACCGGATGTACGCTACCATTAAAGATGAACCCACCCCCCAAACTTGATTCATCGGGCATTAATCAACATCCATATACTGCCGGGCTTTTTGTACCACAGGAAGTTAAAGAGTTTATTTTTGTGAAAGCAACGAGTCCGCTTGACAAGATGTCTTACCCTATTGGACAGCAGACTTACGAAATTTTCAAGAATAATATTCCTTTAGTGTTTAAAAATGTTGTGGAAGTTGACTCAATAACTACTGATAAGAATATTGATCTTATCATAAAGCCATCAATTGTGAAATTTGATCCAGTAATTCCATATCCTGCATATAATCCATATACCGCGACTATTATTTACCATATAGACGTATATAACAATGAGGGAGAAAAAATATTTGCGCAAACTGCTACTGGAGATACACAATCAAGCAAAGGGATTTTATCCGGTTTTTCAGCAAGAAGTATATGCGCTAATGTTGCACAAATGGCAATGAATAATTCTGTAAAACAAATTATTGAAGGATTGTCGGAAGCAGAAGAAATCAAAAATTTAAAATAATATTTATGTGATACTTAAAAGGTTGGCCCTAAAAATAATTATTGACCTCCAGATCAAAACGGCTATACTTAGGCTATACATCAGGAGGTATTAAAATGCTTACAAAAATTCAAAAATGGGGAAATAGTCAGGGGCTTCGACTTGCAAAAAATCTGCTCGAAGATGCAAATCTTTGTGTAGGCGATGATGTGGATATTAGCGTTAAAGGAGGAGTTATGATTGTCAAACCAGCGAGAAAGATACGTGGACGCTATGCCCTTAAGGACCTCGTTGCAAATATTCCTGAAAACTATGAAATCAACGAAATTGAATGGGGAGAACCGGCTGGCAAGGAGGAATGGTAAATGCCTGCGTATACCCCTAAGCAAGGGGACATCATCGCGATTACTTTTGATCCACAATCCGGCCATGAACAGAAAGGACGGAGACCTGCCTTTGTCGTTAGTAAAGACCTCTTTAACCGAAGTACAGGATTGGCTATTGTTTGCCCAATCACAAGCACCAAACGTAACTTTCCTTTTCACGTTCCTATTCCAAAAGGCAGCGATTTGACTGGTTATGTAATGGTAGAGCAAGTTAAATCGGTCGATTTCAAAACTCGTCGTGCAAACCGGATTGAACATGGTGGTCAGGAATTACTTGCAGAGGTGCTTTCAATACTTGATGCTTGCATTTACTAAAGGGCCAACATCAATCGAACCTGATGATCCGGCCGTTCCGGCGTACTGCTTTCCGACAAAGTAGCTAAATTTAACATTCTAAAAACCCTTTATATTGACATATCTACCATAACATGCTTTATTTTATACAAATTAAGCCCATATGTTTCATGTTTAAATTTTTCGCCCATTATATGACGACTCATAATTAAATCAAGCCTGATATTAGAACAGGGAAAATATGCCTGAAAACTCTGCCAATATCTTAATATCAGGGAAAATTGACCTGATAATCAATGGTTCGGCAAAAACTGAACGACAAAGGAGGAGAGATCCGATGAGAAGAACCGCATATTTATCCTTGGTCTTGCTGACGGTTACATTATTTGTTGTTCCTTTAGACGGGAAATGTGAAAGCCTGTCCGAGAGCATAAAGGAGGGTAGAGCAATTCATCTGGGGATCTTGGCCAGTCATAAGAAAATAGATCGGTTCTATCGGGAACCTTATCTATGGGGAGAGGCTACGAGTAAGCCACTTTGCTTAATTTCAGTCCCCGCAAATGACTGGGAATCTCTGGCCGAGAAAAAGAAGGAGCTTCTGGCACGTTATGCCGCGAGCTTGGTCAAAAAGGTCAAAGCTGATCCATTTAAGTACGCAAAAGTTAGCCCCAACACTCCCCTATCATCGGTTGTTCGTGGCAATGTTGCAGTAATGACAGATGATTCTTGGGGCATCATGGTGGGCTCAATTTCAGCGGACGGAAGAGACATAGGAGCTGACTGGATAGCAAGGTCAGGCAAGTAATGCCGAACATATGAAGGGAGGCGAGACCGTGGCTGAGACTCTGAGAAAATCGTTGCCTTTAGGATGGCACTTGATCCTGTTGGCTATGCTCTTATTAGGATTGTTTCTCGCAATCATGCCGATACCAACGTTCCAGGCTCTGGGTAGGCTTAGCTCACGGATTCCGGCGGATGCTTTGTACCGGGTGATCGGTATCATGCTAGTCGCCGCCGTTATGACACATTGGGTAGTCTTCGCTGTGTTGCGCGGCATCCGATCTCTGTTCGGTTTGGTGGAAGGCACCGACACCGCCCGCGAAAATCTCTGGCCGCCTGTTCTCTTGGGCCTGTGTGAGTCCACGATGTATACGCTTGCTCTCGTCATAGGCCAGACTTTATCGGACTGTGGCTTCTCCTCAAGGTTGCTGGCCAGTGGCCACGTTGGGGACTCCAGGCGAAAGACTGCGAACAGAAACTTGACCGAGGACGGCGGCGCTTCTACCACTTCCTAATCGGGAATGCATTCATGATAATGAGTAGCTTAGTCACGTACGGCATCCTGAAGATGGTGGCGCTCCGATGAGCATCCAGCGGAACGCCGAACCAAGCACTCCAGCGGACGGGGGGGGATTTCGGTCTGTGGTTTTCATCATGGTCTATGCGCCCACCGCTGAGTTCTACATTCTATTTTGAAGGAGTTTACTTTGACCAGCAATATTAATTCGAAATCGCTCTTTAAATTTAGGCCGTTCAATGAAAGATCGAAAGCTATACTATCAAACAAAGAGCTATGGTTTGCTGAACCAAAGACGATAAATGATCCGTTTGATTGTCAAGTAGAACATGAAAGAATGTTAGAATCATTCTTAGCGAAAACTGGCATTGCTAATAAGAAAAAGATCAAAAACGAGATAAATATAAAACTAAATCAAATAGGTGTATGTTCATTCAGCCGTGCAAGAAAAAACCAGTTAATGTGGTCTCATTACGCCGACAAGCATGAGGGGTTCTGCATTGGATTTAGAGAAAATCATTTCTATCCTCACCCCAAATTATTAAATCCTATTGACGTTAAATATCAAAGCGAGCATCCATTTCACTCTAAGGACTCTTCATTTCAAGGCGAATACAATGGAAACCATTTGAACGATATCGTCGCTTTTTTCATTTAGCAAGCTATAGGGACAAAATATACTTATTGGAAATATGAGCGAGAAAGAAAAATTGTACGTGACGAATTGGGGGCTCATAAATATGAAGCAAAACATGTGGCTTCTATTGCTTTTGGGCTTAAAATTAAGATAGAGCATAAAAAAGATTTGAAAAAATTATTACAAAATCCTGAATAGCATCACGTTAAATGGTATCAAGCTAAAAAATCGCCAAACAAGTTTGCACTTGATTTTCTTCCAATTTAATTTTGGAAATATATCCTTGCTAATTCAGCCGACGCAAAAAACTGTGGCGCTGATTAGCTCGAACTTATAAAAATGAATCCTATGGAGACTTTTTGATACTCTATAAATACAAACCATTTAATGTTTGGGCATTAGACATTATTGTAAATAATGAATTATACCTCGCTGATCCTAAAGAGTTAAACGATCCGATGGATTGTGCCATATTAATCGATGAAAAAAGAGAAGAATTACCAACTGCTATTTGCTCTCTTAGTAAGAAAAACAACGATTATCTAATGTGGTCTCATTACGCAGATGGTCATAAAGGCATATGCTTAAAACTCAATTATGATAATATTATTAAAGCAATTGAAGTTGAAAATCAAAAAGCAACACAACGAAAAACAGTTTATTTAGAAGAAGTTAACTATTGTTCTGAAAAAGAATATAGAAAAAATGTTAATAATATGCGTACAGATAGAGGGGATATTATTATCGATAAAAAAAATACATTATTAAAAATAAAAACAAACAATTTCAAACATGAAAAAGAAATTAGATTAATAACCAAAAGTTTTGATATTAAAAAAAAATTAAGGTAAATGATCTCGTGGAAGTTGTTTATTTAGGCTTAAATATGCCCCCTGATCAAATTAGATTGCTAAATGATATTGTATTTATGATAAATAAAATCTCAAATAGAAAAATAAGTATTTATCATGCAAATGATATCAATAAAAAAAACCAAGTAAAATTTATTAAAATAGGGAAAAAATAAGTTACCAATCGATTCATCTTGACCCAAAAATGCCTGCCGACAAAACTGGCAGACCTTTTTGGGCAACTGATCTTTTAAGCTTCGAAAGATATGAAACTTGCAATTGTTATATTAATTGCTCTAGTAGCCTTCAGTTTCAACGGATGCACAGGGCATCACAAGGCAGATGAATTCAACATAACCCTTCTTGAACAAGAAGCCAATGAAGTGTTGAGGAACAATGTTGAATCAAACATGTCTGATGTTGAAGTATTACCGAATTATATTAAATCGCTTAATCCAATATCAGTATATATTACCAATGTCGGCATCTATATTAAGCTTGAGCAAAGTTTCGTAGAAGAAAGCGGTGTTTTTATCCCCAAAGAAGGGATTCAAGTAACTGAAGGTTTAGGGTATGACCCAAATTACATTAAAATAGGTGGCTCGTCAGTATATAGTTACCACATCAAAGGATAAGCATAACCATTCACTGCTGCAGACGGGAAGAGGCGCAGTGGCTTACCGGGCAAGTATTTTGGCCCGCCGCTGAGTTAAAAAATTCTCCTAACTAATAGAAGGAGCAAGAATATATGCAGCATAAATCAAAAGATCTTATTCCTGAAAAGAGCATATTAAAAACCATATTAGTCATTCGTGGTCAAAAAGTAATATTGGATTCAGATCTTGCTGCATTGTATGGTGTGGAAACAAAACGCTTAAACGAGCAAGCCCGAAGAAATATTGATAAATTTCCAGAGGATTTTATGTTCCGGCTGACCAAAGAGGAATTCGAAAACTTGAAGTCGCAAATTGCGACATCAAGTTCAGGCTGGGGTGGCAGACGAAAACAGCCCTTAGTTTTTACAGAACATGGTGCTTTGCAGGCGGCAAATGTTCTTAATTCAGCGCAGGCAAATAAGATGAGCGTCTTTATCGTAAGAGCATTCATACGGCTACGTGAAATGGCACTCAAAAATGAAAAGCTGGCTCTAAAAGTCGATCAACTTGAAAGGCGGGTCAGTGACCATGATGAGATATTAATTGATTTGGTTCGTGAAATTCGCAGGTTGATCGAAATCCCGGAACCAAAAGGGAAAAAGCCCAAAATCGGTTTTATCATCTCTGGTGAACTAAAGACAAAACTCTAAGCACGGAAACCCCGTCAATCTTAATATCAAAAAAAATTAACCTGATAATCAATGGCTCAGCAAGAAATATGAGAATTTTATCAATTATTATATCAGTTGCTATTATCAGCACCATAACTTTATGGGTTGACGGAAATTTATACGCTGTTTCAATCAATCCGCGTTTGGGATCGGCTTTCGGGAAGCTTATCGAAATCGAAGGGAGAATAGTTGATGACCGTGACACACATCACCGTGCTCACTTGGGAAAGAAACTAATCTCGATTCAATCTGCCGATGACCATGATTTAGCATCACCGATTGTCATGGAATTGCAGGTTTTCACATTTACCTCCGTTACGATCCCTAAACGTGGTGTGTGGGTTAGGTTTAGAGGATATGAAACCGGTAAATTCACGGGCATACCTGATGAAGCATTTAATGATATTCCGGAAGTGCCCTCTACTGATCACCATTTTGAGAGTTTCTTTCAAATAACTAAGAAGCTGAAACCATCTAAACCGAACCAACCACTCCAGCTAACGGGCAAGAGCAATTCGCGATAGAGTGAAATATAAACATCAGTGGCAACTCCTGCCTGTCGCTGAGCTTTATTATTCAACACATATATGAAACTAATATCAATAACGACATTACTTCTTATTACATCCATCACCCTTTTTGGAATAGTTGGATGTTCGCCGATTGAAAGAATGTTTCTATTCTTTCCTTCTCATAATCCTCACAATAACAGTCTTACGCCATGGAACAGAAACGGCGAAACTATCGGTTACTCACGAATGGTTGAATCGCCTAAGAACGTATGGTTAATGCTTCATGGAAACGCCGGTCAGGCATCAGACCGTTTATATGCGATACCATGTTTTTCAGATAAAGATTCTATCTTTATTCTTGAATACCCCGGATACGGAGACCGTAAAGGTGTCCCATCGAAAGAGTCTTTTAATCATGCAGCAAAAGAAGCATATCTATTTCTCAGAGGAACTTACCCTGATATTCCGGTTTGTGTAGCCGGTGAATCTATCGGATCTGGTCCTGCATCATATCTTGCAACTCTTGATAATAAACCGGTTAAATTAGTGTTAATCGTTCCTTTTGATAAACTTTCTTTAGTTGCCAAAGAGCATTTCCCATCTTTTCTTGTCTGGTTGATATTAAAGGATAACTGGGACAATATAGAAGCACTCTCAAATTATAAAGGTGCTATCGATATTTTTGGCGCTGAAGCAGATGCAATTATTCCGGTACAGCATGCAAAGGCGCTTGCAGCATCCGTTCCTGGATCAAAGCTTGTAATCATTGATGGCGGGCATAATGATTGGTCTTACGAAGGTAAAGTAAAAATAAGAAACCCGTGAGGTTTTCATAACTGGCTCTATGGACTATTTGGAAGCCGAAGAAAACTGTTGGGCTTTTTCTCTCTCAGGTTGAAAAAGGTTTGAGTCCTTAACTTTAAATTCCTTTCGAATCCTTTCCAAAGAAACTATTTTATCTGCCCGGTCAGAAGGGGTTAAAAAAGATTTGAGTTTGCTTTCAAGTGCCCTTGGATGCAAATTGCTTCCAATTGCGATCACTCCTTCCAAAATGATTCTTTGCAGGAGAATTTCCCGGTCTGTGCGTTCCTGGATATGTGCTGCAAATGGCCCGAATATGAAGCTTGAAAACAATACACCATATAAGGTTGATGTCAGTGCTACCGGGATAGTCGCAAGAATAACCGATGTATCTCCTATCCCGGAAATCATACTCATAAGGCCTACCACACTGCCGATAAGACCAAAAGAAGGACAGGTTTCAGCTATGGTTCTAAGTACACGTTCGGTTTCCTCCCGCCGTATCCGGAAGAAGTTGATCTCGGTTGTCAGAAAATCTCTAATCTGCCGGATATCGTAGCCATCCACAAGATAACCAAGTGCCTGGCGCAGAAACATAACAGTTGCTTCCTGCTCATCTTCCTGGAGCGACAGAAGTCCCCTGAGTCTTCTTTTTATAGATAAATCCACAAGTGTTTCAACAATTTCATATGGCTCAATTTCCCGGGCCATATATGAAGATTTAAGCACCTTGCACACAATCTTGAGGCGTTCGGCTTTGAAGCTCACAAAGGCTGCAGCAAAAGTTCCGCCGATTACAATCAGAAAACCGGATAGGTTGAAATAGAGTCCTGCATGTCCATACATTAAGGGCCCGCCGCAAAATAAAGCTGTAAAACAAAACACACCTAAAATGTTTTGGTAGTTACCAAAAATTACTTCCATTATACTTATGAGGTTTCTATAATTTAGTCTCATAAAATACCCTCTGTTGTGGTTCAATTAAAGGATTTAAATAACACAATATCTTCCTGCTATCCGGGGGCGGCGACTGTTAAATCCTCAGATAGGGAGCTTATTTTCTGCCTTTGGTCTGCTCTTTGTCAGGACAAGCTCAACCCGTCGATTGGTTGCCCTGTTTTCGGCTGTATCGTTAGGTACCACCGGCTGCAGATTAGCATAGCCGCTCACATAAAACCGCTCTTCTGAAAGATTCATCTGTTCGATTAAAAACCGGGTAACGATACATGCCCGGCCTGCAGAAAGTTCCCAATTGGTGGCAAAATTTTCCGAATGAATGGGAACATTATCGGTATGTCCCACCACATTCACATGGTAGTCGGTAATGCGAATAGCATTTGCCACCTGCCTGAGCGTGTTTAAGGACGAAGGCTTTAAATCGGCACTTCCGGTATCAAACAAAAGATCCCCGGGGAAAATGATCCTGACCGCCTTATCCTCCTGAAGCTCAATCTTTCCGATATCAGTAATATGCTGAAGCTGTATGGTATCCTCAGCCTTTTCCAACTTGTTTAAAGACGAAGAGTTTAGCGATTCAATTGACATCCGGACTTCGGATGAGTTTCCTGTTTCCGTTGAAGTCGCCGGTACTATATTCGCTTCAACCTGGTTTATAAAAGAAAAATTATGGTTTGCTGATTTGTAAACATACATAACGGCAAACAGAATAAACATGGTCATCATCAGATCTGACCATGCAATAGGCCAAATCCTCCGCTGAGGCTTATGTGTGCTGTTATATAGCCGCATTTCTTCTTCCGAAGGTAAGCCTGCATAATAGTCTTCCAGCGTATACGACGATTTCAAAGGCTTGAAATAAGCTTTGTGTGTCTTTGCCGGGTTTGGTTTTTTATATTCTTCATCCATATGTTTTCTAAAATAGTAGGGCTAAAAAACAGTTATTTTCTATTGCCCGTTTTAAAAGCATTTTTCATGCCAAGTTATTATCGCTAAGAGATAAAACCGGATTCCTATTGTAATTATCGCAGTATATTTTAACGAAAGGCGGCTAAAAAAGTAGACTTTATGTTATTTGCTGCTGTATACTTTATATACTTGCACCAAAAATATAATGGGGATTGGTCTTACGAATCAATTAACCTGACGCTAAGGAACTGGAAATGAATCCATTAACGGTGACAGAGTAGATTATTTGTTATCCCAGGGAGATAATATGGAACAACAATTGGAATTAACGGATTATATTCACACCGATTTGAATGAGGAAAATAATGTTATTGCAGGACACTATGTCCTGACGGAAGAAACCCGCCTCCCTTACCACGATAGTGAATTCTTCTACTTTTTGGGGGAAGGCGTACTGGATAACTCTTGCTGCGGCTTTGGAAATTTGTCTTATGCCATTGTGCCCGGTTTTATAATTGATTGGAAATATAGAAAGACTTCAGACGGTTTCCCTGTTACAAGAGTTGAGCCTATCAGAGACAAGGCTCTGCAAAACGAAATCATATCCTTGATTGAACAAATAGATACGGTCTGCCAGGTATCCTTTCTATAAATAGCCGGTTTCAAAACGCCCCATTTTGGTCGATCTCTGTGTTGGGCTCAAATTTCAACCCTCGAAATACTCAATGTATTCCTGTGGTTGAAATTTTCTCCCGCCTTGAGCTTGACTAAACTGAAACGTTTTGCAATTGTCTCATATGTTCAATAAAAAATGATGATGAAAGGCGGAAAGATGGTTCAAAAAACAGACAATCTCCCAATGTGGGTATATCTCGCGTTTTCAGTTATTGAAACCAGAAAAGGGGCTTTGTGGCTAATAGGTTCCAGTGTAGTTTTTTCTGTTTATTGCGTGCCTTGGGGTCGTATATTTACTAATCAGGATTGGATTATGAAAATATTTCTAATTAATGACTGGAGTTGGTTTGCCATGATGATACCTGTCATATTGTGGTATTGGATAAGCTTAAGGTGGATGGATAGAAATTCTAAATGGACTGATAGCGCGCATCAAAAAGACTAGTCACATACAAAGTGCTTTCCCTGAAAAATACCAACTGTTAGGCCAATATTACATTGAATATCTATGGTAACAGATTTTTTTTATTGATTAGCCCTGATAGCTGAATATATTTCAAACAAAGCAAAGAACAGGCTCATGATTAAAGGCCCGAGAAGAAATCCTATCGGTCCGAAAAAAACGATACCTCCGAGAACAGACAGAAGAATGATCATCGGATGCACCTGCATTCTTTGCCCTACAAGCTTCGGGCCTAAAAAATTATCGATCAGGCCTACAGCTCCTACTCCCCAGACAAGAAGGCCGAATCCTGGTAAAGTTTTGCCGGTTAGGAAAAGAAACAAGATAGCAGGAATTAAGACAAGCGATGTCCCAACACCGGGGATAAGAGCAGACACTGTAGTAAGACTTCCCCAAAACATTGCATTAGGAACTCCAAAAAATGTAAAGCCAGCAGTGGCAAGAGCACCTTGAATAATTGCTATAACAAGATTTCCCTTAATAACGGAATTTATGGCCTCTCCCAGTTTATTTGAAATTAATTCATTTTCATCAAACGGTAAGGGACTTAAATCAAAAAAAGATTTTTTTAGTTTTTGGCCATCTTTAAAAAGGTAGTAAAGTGAAGTGAAGAATATAAAAGAATTTATCATTAATTTTGCAGCATTCGAGAAAATCCCACCTATTTGCTTAAGCAGTAATCCAAGACCTTCTTTCAGATACATATCAATATCAAGCTTAAAATCTTTTACGGCAGGCAGGAATCTGCCTATATTTTCAATCACCTTATTCATTACATCATGAGCACTTTCCTTTGCACCACCTTCAGCAAGAGAAAAATATAGTTGCTGAGCTTCATTAAGTATCTGAATTCCAAATAATATAATTGGGACAAGCAAAATACTTATAACAAGTACCGTGGTAATAAGCGCTGAAAGCCCGCTTCGTTGTTTTGTAAGACCAAGAAAATATTTATAAACAGGCTGAAAAACAACGGCAAAAACAACTGAAAAAATAAGAGTGTAGATAAAAGGTCGGAAAATAAAAAAAATAAGAGTTAAAGATCCTGCAAGCAGGGCGGCAAGAAAATAAAAATGAGGTTTCCAACTATCCATAATTAAGGTTTCCTGAATAATTCACAGTTTGCTATCGTTATGTAAAAGCAGTTGATTTTCAGAATCCGCACAATATTTTCCATTTATTTTTCTTTGGTAAGATAGCATTGTTTTGAAAGTGGCTCAATATATTAAATGCGTTTTAGAAAACTTTAAGTATCTTTACCGGCACTGTTTGAAAAGAAAATTCATAGAACTTTTTTTAATATATTATTCTTGTTGACATTAAACAATGGCGGGCGTAGAAATGCTTGCTCTGAAATTATTGAGAGTTAACTATCTACTAATATTTCTAATATTTTATAGGATTTATAATAAAGAATTGCAAAAGCCTGTGTTTATCGATTTATTAAATTTATTTCGATTTTATGCAGGCTTTTATGCGTTAATAACAGGATAATAATATGGCAGCAAATCTTAATAATACACAGAATCCATCTGCTCTTTTGCCTTTTATATATGATTTCAGGCAGCATTTGATTGCATTCTATAAGACTTTGTCTTCAAAGAATAAACAAATTGATATTGTAATCAAAATCTTGATTTGCTTTGGTGTTGTTTCAATTGTAGTGCTTGATATATTGTTTTTGGAACGTATTTCAATGGTTAGGCAAGAGTTGAGGCAAAATCCCTATGGAAGAGCTTTTATGTTATTTGCACTGGTCTTTTTTTGGGTTAATATAATTGAGTTTTTATGGAGGCTTTATCTTGTTTTTAAATATAAGCCTGTTTCCTCAATGCCGGATGAAGAATTGCTTTCATGCAGTGTTATTGTGCCTGCCTTCAACGAAGGCAAACAGGTATATATGACACTCAAAAGTCTTACAGAAAGTGACTATCCGTTGCAAAAACTCCAAATAATTGCTGTTGATGATGGAAGCGCTGATGATACGTGGGAATGGATATCTAAAGCAAAGCAAGAATTGGGAAAAAGAATCATAGCGATAAAGTTGCCTAAAAATAAAGGAAAAAGACATGCCCTATATTCCGGATTTCAGCAAAGTAAAGGCGATATACTCGTAACTGTAGACAGTGATTCTGAAGTTACACCCGATACCCTTAGAAATCTTATAAGCCCGTTTGTTAAAGATGAAACAACAGGTGCTGTTGCCGGTAATATACGTGTTCTTAACCGAAATGAAGGTATAATTCCCAAGATGCTTGATGTGATATTTGTTTTCAGTTTTGATTTCATCCGAGCCAGTCAAAGCATGGTAAATACTGTGTTGTGTACTCCGGGCGCACTTTCGGCTTACCGCAGAAATGTAGTAATTCCGATCCTTTCCGAATGGCTTAATCAAAGATTTTTCGGGAAGCCTTCTACAATAGGTGAAGATAGGGCCATGACAAACCTTATCATCAGGGAAGGTTATAATGTATATTTTCAGCGAAACGCGGTAGCATTTACCAATGCTCCCGTAAAATATATAAATCTTTGTAAGATGCTGTTGCGCTGGGCGCGCAGCCACATTCGCGAAAGTATAGTTATGTCACGTTTTATATTTAAAAAGTTCAGGAAGCATTCAGCACTTGGTGTGCGTATAAATTTCATTTTAAATAGCATGGGAATAATTTTATCCCCGTTTTTTCTTTTTACTACAATTGCATGTTTTTGCTGGCGTACAATGGAGTTTGGAATAATCATATTGGCAGGAATAATATTAACATCAAGTGTGGCAAGTATATTATACACAAAGCGGTGCAGAAACTCGGATGGACTGTTTGCCTATTTATACGGGATTTTTGCTCTGGCAGGCCTTTCGTGGATATCTGTTTATTCACTTGCTACGCTTCATCACACCGGGTGGTTGACCCGTGGCAGCAGTGCTGAAAGCAGAAAATCAGCAGTAAAAAGCCAAAGAGTATATTTTGATTTTAATGAAGTAAATACCGGAAAAGAAATTCCCTCCAGGTTGATAATATCATAATAAGTTGCAGTCCTGGCGGCTTTATATCCTATGAAGCCGCCAGTAAATAACTTTCAATTCAAGATGATTCGTACTTTCTATTCCTGTATCTACCCCATGTTTTGAGGCTTTTAAAAACCAGAGCCAGTTTCAAAACGTCCCATTTCGGCCGATCTTAAGCGTTGGGCTCAAATTTCGCACGAAGTTACACGTAGTGAAGCATAAGCGCTATCCTCGAAATACCCAATGTATTCCTGTGGTTGAAATTTTCTCCCGCCTTGAGCTTGACCAAACTGAAACGTTTTGAAAGTGGCTCACCAGTTATTAAATTTAACAAAGCCGTAAAAAGTCCCCGAACCGTCATACCGGCGAAGAGACTGTGTCGTAATTAGAAAAAATGTCATTCCGAACGTATGTGAGGAATCGTAACATTCTGAATTTATTTAAACCAAGAATTTCTCGCTTCGCTTCGAAATGACAAAAAAAATGAATTACGACACTGTCTCGAAAGCCGGTATCCGGAGCATATTAACCCTTCAGGCAGTTATGTCAAATAAAAATCAAAGCTTTTGGTGACAAATGATAAATTTCAATGTATGCAATAAATGTCCTAAATGGTAAAAGGTAAAATGTTCTAATTGATATAACATCTCAAAACAATAAGTAGTTTTTGTTATGTTTCTTTCTTCAGATAGATATGTGGTCTTTGATGTTGAAACAACCGGCTTTAATCCACAGCATGGTGCAAGGGTTATTGAAATCGGTGCTGTTCATATTGAAAACGGCCATATAATTTCCGAGTTCAAAAGCCTTATCAATTGCGGCAAAACTATTCCAAAACAAACTCAAAAAGTACACGGCATAACAGATGAAATGCTCTTTGGGGAGCCTGCCCCCGAAGAAGTTTTTCCCGATTTTATTAAATTCATTTCAAAAAGCACACTTGTGGCCCATAACGCCGTATTTGATATCAGGTTTTTAAGGTATGAACTTTCACGTCTCGGGTTTGCCTTGAACAATGACTACCTGTGCACTTTAAATATGAGCAGAACACTCTTTCCCGAACTTCAAAACCATAAACTTCTTACAGTAGCAAAACATGTTTTGGGTGATATCCCCGAAAATCTTTGCCTGCACCGGGCGCTTGATGACGCAAGGCTTACGGCAATGATTTGGATGGAGATGGTTAAATAGTATTCCCATAGCAAAGAAGGAAGAGCATAATTAAAAGATAAGGTAACTAATGAAATATTATGCGCATTCAGAAAATAGTCTTAATGTACAACATGCATTATCAAAGCATCTTCATCAAACTGCAAAACTTGCTGAATCTTTTGCATGTAAAGAAAACTATAAGCCAATTTTCTATCTGACGGGGCTATTGCACGATCTCGGTAAATATCAGCCTGAATTTCAAAAGTACCTTGAAAATGGCGGAAGGCGTGGCAGTGTCCCGCATGCTGCATGGGGTGCAGGGTATGCGCGACTTCTTAGAATCATGGAAGCGTCTTTTGCTATTGACGGTCATCATAAGGGGTTACCGGATAACTCAGCTTGGAAGAGCGCTACTGTGCCTTTTTATCGTGGGGAAGTTCCCAGTTTTGAGGGAATCAAACAATCATTTATTGCTGATGTGAAAATTAACGAGGCAGATATCACAAAGCCTGATTTTTTGAACTTTGAAGAAAAATCACATCGTGAAATTTTTATAAGGTATCTTTTTAGTGTTTTAACCGATAGCGATTGGCTTTCCACGGAAGAACATTTTGATAAAGATACGTTTGAAATACGCGCTCAAATCACCTTGCCAATAGACGATATGATAAAAAAATTGGAAAAGGAATTCTCAGAGAAGTCAAAAGACGGCGAAATTAATCAGCTACGGAATAAGGCCCGCGACGAAGTTTTGCAGAAAGCGGATATGCCCTGCGGGTTTTATTCGTTACCCCTTCCAACCGGGATGGGTAAGACGCTAACATCCATAGCCTGGGCACTACAGCATGCGAAAAAAAATAATTTGAAACGAATAATAATAGTTCTTCCTTATATAAATATTATAGACCAGACCGCTCAAGTCCTGAAAACCATTTTTGGCGAAGAATGGGTTCTTGAACATCATTCTGTTTACAATGAAGGCGAGAATGAGGATAAAGATAATTACTTCTTGACTCAGCAACGAAAAAAACTGGCATGTGAAAATTGGGATTATCCGATTATCGTAACGACAACTGTTCAATTTTTCGAATCTTTGTTCAGCAACAGGCCATCCCAGTGCCGAAAAATACACAACATAGCAGAATCTGTGGTGATTTTCGATGAAGTCCAGACGCTTCCAAAGGAAGTGATATTACCAACGCTCAGAATGTTACAGGATGTTCAGACTATTATGAAGACATCGTTCTTATTCTGCACAGCAACCCAGCCAGCATTCGAAAAAAGACAGGGATTTGACGGTATAAGTGTAATTTACCCATTAGTTGACGACCCCGTAGAAATTTACAGAAAAACAAAGCGAGTTGAATATCACTTGTTGAACGAATTAAATCCGTTGGATTATGAAGAACTGCTTGACGCAGTAATGCGGGTGGGAGGTTCGTCATTGGTGATATTCAATACCAAAAAAGCCGTTTTAGAGTTTTATAACAGTGCGCGAAATGAAGGCAATTGGGTAGTAAAATATCATCTTTCAACAGCAATGTGTCCGTCGCATCGAAAGGATGTAATTAAAAAAATCAGGTATGACCTTAAAACAAAGAAAAATATATTGGTAGCTTCCACACAGCTTATCGAAGCAGGTGTAGATTTTGATTTTCCATCTGTTTTTCGCGCTATAGCGCCGCTTGAGTCGGTTATCCAGTCCGCTGGACGCTGTAATCGTGAAGATAAACTGCCAGATTATGGAAATGTATTTTTGTTCAAAGTCCAAGATGGCGGCATGCCGGATAAGACATATTCGGCTTGTGCCGGTTTTACCGAAGATATAGTAAAGGCAGATATTAATCAGTTATATACCCATGATATTTTTGCCCAGTATTATGCCAAGGTGATCAATCTTTTTGTAGAACCCGATAAGTACGGGATAAACAATGCCCGTAATGAATTTAAATTCAAAACTGTCAATGACAGTTACCGCATAATACAAAATGCTACAGAAGGGCTTTATATTTATAACTTCAGCGACAAAAGCAGGCAGTTGCTTCATTCCATCGAACACAAAGAATTTTTATCAAGGGATGATTACAGGGAAATGCAGGCGTATACGGTACAGGTATATAAGTATTTTATTTTTCAGAATAGCGCAATGTGTAAACCAATGCCCCAGGGATTTATGATCTGGTACGGGAATTATGATCCTGAAACAGGTATTTCAGTGGCCCCCATCGAGGCGGATAAATTAATCGTATGATCAGGAGGTACATATGCTTGATAGTCGAATTGTAAGAGTTAAAGTAACCGGCGATTTTGCATGCTTTACAAGGCCGGATTTGAAAGTTGAACGCATGACGTATCCGTGCATGACGCCGTCTGCTGCTCGAGGTATCCTGGATTCTATTTTGTGGAAACCGGAGTTTCAGTGGTATGTCAGAAGAATTTTAGTTTTAAATCCTACTAAGTTCTGCACAATTAAACGCAATGAAATTAACACCAAACAAGGAAGAAATCCGATTGTGATAGAAGAAAAACGTGCACAGCGTAACAGCGTTATCTTAAAGGATGTTGCGTACATCATTGAAGCGTCTATTTACCAAAAACAAACATCCGGCAACAACAGGCCTGAAAAGTACATTGGGTCGGAGGTAGGGAAGGAAGGTATGTTTCCCCGACGCGTTAAAAAAGGCCAGTGCTGGCGCAGGCCATATCTTGGGACACGCGAGTTTTCAGCTGAGTTCATGGAGCCGGACGGTACTGAACAGCCAATACGGGAAACCATTCCTATTGGGAGCATGCTGTTTGATATTTTTTATAACGGGAAAGGAAAACCTGAACCCTTATTCTTCCATGATGTTGCGATACGCGACGGCGTTTTGCACTGTGAAGTCCAGGAGAATGACAAGATGATGCAGTCCAGTCATTTCCAGCCGCCGATGGATAGTGAAACTTCTGCCGGGCTCTATGAGTTCAATCAGAAGGAAGACCAGGAGGCTGCCTTATGATTAAGGAATTAAGTGAGTTGGGAAAAACGCTTAGGGAACAACAGAGCAAAAAAGAGTGGGTTCATGATGCGCTTAAGGAAGAGCCGATTTCAATGGAGATAGTTATCACCGCAGATGGCGGTTTTCAAAAATTCGAGTTATTTGAAAAAAAATTAACCATTGCTGAAGCTATAATCGCAAAGAAGGGAAAAGCGAGACTGTTGCTCGACAAAGCTGAAGAAGTACTTTGCTATGGCGGTAAAGTATCGAAAAAGAAACACGAGTTGTTTTTAGGCAAAATAGAAAAGTATCGAAATTTGCAGGAGCTGGCTCCAGTTGTGGCTTTTTATAGGCAGAATAAAGCTGACGGGTTGGAAAAGGCATTAAAAGACTTTGAAACCGCTATTCCTGATGAAAAAAACAGAAAAGGTAATATCGGATTTCGGATTCAATCAGCGGGCATTCGTATTCACGAAAATCCGAATGTTTTGAAGAAAGTTATTGAAGAGTACGAAACGATCCAAAAAACACTACTGTCTCAAACACAAAAGAATTGTTCCGTTTGTGATAGGGCCGCTTATCCGGTTGTGGATATTCCGCATGGAATGATCAAAAGAGTGCCTGACGGACAATCAAGCGGCTGCGCTCTTGTTTCATATAATGAAAATGCATTCGAGTCTTATGGTTTAAAAGGAAACAGTAACTCTTCGATATGCACTAATTGTGCGAAGTCTTATGTGGAAGGGATGAATTGGCTTCTATCATCGGGGAATGAAATCCTTGTTAAAAATAAAAAAGGCAAAGAAAAAAAGGAATTCCGATATACCAACCGCAAAAATTTCGGTTCGGATACAGCTGTTGTTTTTTGGACCCGAAACAATGAGAAGTTGGATGAAATCGACTATCTCGAAGAGCCAAATCCATCTGATGTTGCAAGATTAATCGAATCTGTTACATCGGGAACCGAACATGATAGCCGGTATCTTGAGCCAGACCGATTTTATTCATGCACACTATCCGGTTCGGCGGCTAGGATAGCAGTTAGAGATTGGATTGAAACAAGTTTGTTTGATTTTCAAAAATCAATAGCAAAGTGGTTCCAAGATATTTCAATTTCAGAATATGATTCGGATTTGAAGAGTACCAAAACACACTACCCCAGACTGTATGATCTGGCAAGGAGCTGTCAGAGAAAAAACAGCGACGGAAGTTTTGACAAAGACGATAAATCATTGCCAAGAGTAGCCGCTTATTTATGGAATGCGGCGTTAAAAAAGACTTCTCCGCCATTATGGATGTTAGCAAAAACGATCCAGAGAGCGCGCTTGGATAAATACGGTGTTACTGCCGATAGAGCAGCTTTAATAAAAATTATTTTAAATCGGAATAACAAAGGAGGTGATTTTGTGATTAAGGAAAATATTCAAGAGGGCGACAGGCCGGTGGCCTATGTTTGCGGTCAGATTTTTGCAAAACTGGAGAGCATTCAGTATGCGGCGTTAGGGGATAGGAATGCCGGAATACGTGTGCGGTATTTTACATATGCTATGACTTTGCCTTCTGCTGCATTTGGGCGGCTTTTTGATCTAAATTCGAAGCATTATACAAAACTGAAAAACGAGAAGCCCGGACTTGCTATCAATATGGACAAAGAACTTCAGGAATTGGTGAAGGACGTGGATATTAACAAATTACCTGCAACTTTTTTATTAGAAGAAAAAGGGCAATTTGCTATCGGATATTATCATCAGAAACAGGCGCAATTCAGCGGAGCAAACTCGAAATAAAATAAAGCGGAGGTATAACATGAGCGAGGCAATAAAGAATCGGTATGATTTTGTATTTTTGTTTGATGTGAAAGATGGCAATCCTAACGGAGATCCAGATCAAGTAAACTTACCCAGAGCTGATGCAGAAGACCAGCATGGATTGATAACGGATGTATGCATTAAAAGAAAAGTAAGAAATTATGTCATGCTTGCAAAAGAGCTTAAACCACCCTTCGATATATTTATCAGGCAGGAGCAAATTCTGAATAATATTATTGATACGGCTGTTGGCGAAAAGATTCAGGAACGTCAAGCAAATTTATGCCAAACATATTTTGATATCAGAACATTTGGTGCTGTCTTATCAACTGGTGATAAAGGTGCGGGAACCGTTCGAGGTCCTGTTCAGTTTACTTTTGCAAGATCAGAAGATCGTATATATCAGGCGGAACATTCAATAACACGTTGTGCTGTGACAAAGGAAGAAGATGCAAAAAAGCAAGAGAAAAGAGAACATGCATCTACATTTGGAAGGAAATCAACTGTCCCATATGCCATGTATCGCATGCATGGTTTTGTTTCTGTTTTTGATGCCAGAAAAACAAAATTTTCTGAAGAAGACCTCAAATTATTATGGAAAGCATTAATAAATGCTTTTGAACATGACAGGGCGGCTGCGAGAGGGGAAATGAACCCAAGAAAGCTGGTTATATTCAAACATGCAAGTCATTTAGGCAATGAGTTGTCGGGAAGATTATTTGATCGTGTAAAAATAAATAAAAATTCAGAACTTCCAAGAAGTAAAAATGATTATCGAATTACTGTTGACAGGAATAACCTCCCATCCGGTGTCGAAGTTAAAGAATGGCCGGAAGAAAATATATTTTGAGGTATTAAACATGACAAACTCACAAGACCCACCCAAACTCATCCCGCCCCATGGCGGCTATCAGAACCTGCAATCTTATCAGATGGCTGAGATTGTCCATGATGCCACGGTGGTATTTTGTAACCGATTTATCAGCATTCGTTCGCGCACCCATGACCAGATGGTTCAGGCGGCTCGAAGCGGCAAGCAGAATATTGCGGAAGGGAGCATGGCTTCGGGTACTTCTAAGAAGTTTGAGCTAAAGCTTATTGGCGTGGCGCGGGCAAGCCTTGAAGAATTACTGTTGGATTTTCAGGATTATCTGCGTCAGCACAATTTGTCGCTTTGGGGGAAAGATAATCCTAAAGCAAAGGAAGTCAGAAATTTGTGCTATCGGAAAAATAGGTCTTATATGACTTATAAGACTTATATTGAGGCATCGCCTCCCGAAATCGCGGCAAACACTTTAATCTGCGTGATCCATCAGACAAACTACCTGCTTGACCAGCAGCTTCGGGTTTTGGAAAAAGATTTTTTGAATGAAGGCGGTTTTACGGAAAGGCTATATCGGTTGAGATCACAGAGAAGAAAAAAATAAGGCTTATATGACCAATACGACCTATAAAAATCAAGAAGATGATCTTATTATGCTTTCTGCTCTTCAGCATATGGTTTTTTGCCCAAGGCAGTGCGCACTCATTCACATCGAGCAGATCTGGGCCGAAAATCGGCAAACTGCCGAAGGAAAAATCATGCACGATAAGGTTCATGATGAGCATAGCGAATCGAGAGGAAATATTCGTATTGAATATGGAGTGCCGCTTCGCTCCCTCCGGCTGGGTTTGATCGGCAAAGCAGATGTAGTGGAATTTCACCGCCTGCCGGAAGACAAATGGCAGCCTTTTCCGGTGGAGTATAAGCGGGGCAAACCTAAGGCTGATGATTGCGACAAAGTACAGCTTTGTGCTCAGGCTATGTGTCTGGAAGAAATGACAAGTACCACTATCACGAAAGGGTCGCTTTTTTATGGGAAAACCCGAAGGCGACTTGAAGTTGTTTTCGATAATAGACTGCGGCAAAAGACCGAAGAAGCAGCCCAGAATGTTCGGGAGATTATAGAATCCGGTAAAACTCCTCCTCCGGTTTATACAAAGAAATGCGAAAGCTGTTCGTTGGTTGGGGAATGCATGCCGAAAACGATGGGAAAAAAGCGTTCAGTAAAGAGCTATCTATCAAGAATTTTGGGTGAGCTATGAAGAAACATTTGAACACATTATTTGTAACATCACAAGGGGCCTACCTTGCTAAAGAAGGTGAGACTGTAGTGGTTAAAGTGGAAAAGGAAGTACGTCTGCGGATACCTGTCCATACAATCGGTGGAATTGTCTGTTTCGGAAATGTAGGATGCAGCCCTTTTCTTATGGGCTTTTGTGCTGAAAATGGCGTGGGCGTAAGTTTTTTATCCGAATATGGCCGTTTTTTGGCTCGTATTCAGGGGCCGGTTTCCGGCAATGTATTACTACGGCGGGAGCAATACAGAAAAGCGGATGATCCTGCTTTTTCAGCGGAAATGGCAAAGGCCGTACTTATCGGCAAAATAGCCAATTGCCGAACCGTGCTGAAACGTGCGCTACGGGATCATACGGAAAAAATAGATTCCGATAAGATTGCCGATACAGTGAAGCGCCTGAGCTATAATCTTGAATTGCTGAACAGAGATCAACCTCTTGATGTTTTGCGCGGTCTTGAGGGAGATGCAGCACATATTTACTTTGGCGTGTTCGATCACTTAATAGTTTCTCAGAAAGAAGCCTTTTATTTTCATGAGCGAAACCGCCGCCCGCCTCTTGATAATGTAAATTGTCTGCTGTCTTTTATCTATACGCTTCTTGCACATGATATCCGGTCGGCTCTTGAAGCAGTCGGTTTAGATCCGGCCGTGGGCTTTTTACACCGTGACCGGCCCGGAAGGCCAAGTCTTGCTCTTGATCTTATGGAAGAATTTAGGCCGGTTATTGCCGACAGGCTGGCTCTATCGCTTATTAATCTTCGTCAGGTACAGGATAAAGGATTTAAGAAAACCGATTCAGGAGCGGTTTTAATGAATGACGATACACGAAAAACTCTCCTTGTAGCTTATCAGGAGAGAAAACAGGAAGAGATATATCATCCTTTTATCGACGAAAAAGTAACTATCGGATTGCTGTTTCATATTCAGGCGTTGCTGCTTGCCCGTTATCTGCGCGGCGATCTGGATGGCTATCCGCCCTTTATCTGGAAATAAGGAGAAATATAAATATGTTTGTGCTGGTCAGTTATGATGTCGCAAACCAGGATGGTGCAGGAGCAAAGCGTTTGCGCAGAGTTGCAAAAGCATGTCAGGATTATGGCCAAAGAGTTCAATACTCTGTTTTTGAGTGCTTAGTTGATCCGGCAAAGTGGGCTGTTTTGCGTCAGCGTTTGATTGACGCAATTGATCCTGATGAAGACAGCCTGAGATTTTATTTTTTGGGCTCAAACTGGAGGCGGCGTGTAGAACATATCGGGGCAAAAAAATCAATTGATCAGGAGGGTCCGCTAATTGTATGAGAATGTTTGCGAACCTCAAGCTGTCATATTTTTACAGTGGAGTTCGCACTGGTTATAACTCGATGATATGCTTAGGCATTTTCAAAATTTTATTTTTGGGTGTAGTAATATATCCGGAAATAACATAAGCATCGCAGAATATAGCAATTATATTCTGAATATATAGTAAGTTAGATTTAGACAGTCGCGCCCCATGCGGGCGCGTGGATTGAAACAATGTTAGTTACAATCGTAAAGCCTTCTTTAAGAGTCGCGCCCCATGCGGGCGCGTGGATTGAAACCAGTAATCAAACGTATAGACATTATCTTGTTATCGTCGCGCCCCATGCGGGCGCGTGGATTGAAACCACCAGAATTTTGTATATGATCCAGACAATAATTGTCGCGCCCCATGCGGGCGCGTGGATTGAAACAAAGATCCGTGATTTAATCCATACGGATAAAAGTCGCGCCCCATGCGGGCGCGTGGATTGAAACATATCTGTACGATCCGTTAGGCCAATATTCATCTGTCGCGCCCCATGCGGGCGCGTGGATTGAAACCGCTTAAAAAGAAGGGTACGGATTATTGGGGGCTGTCGCGCCCCATGCGGGCGCGTGGATTGAAACCTGAGTGCTGTCTGATTGAAGCAAGGCACGTTTGGTCGCGCCCCATGCGGGCGCGTGGATTGAAACATATGTCTATCCTGATGAACTTACCGGGCGTGAGGTCGCGCCCCATGCGGGCGCGTGGATTGAAACGGATAAAGGATATACAGCTGATACACCGGCTAAAGTCGCGCCCCATGCGGGCGCGTGGATTGAAACCAACGAGTAACTCCGTTTACCCAATACTCCGTAAGTCGCGCCCCATGCGGGCGCGTGGATTGAAACAGACCGCCTGAGCTTGCTTTTTTTTTGAACTATGGTCGCGCCCCATGCGGGCGCGTGGATTGAAACGATTCAAAACTTTACTACTCAAATCAGATTTTTGTCGCGCCCCATGCGGGCGCGTGGATTGAAACAACAATAAAAGTGACAAATTCGACTTCCATTTAAGTCGCGCCCCATGCGGGCGCGTGGATTGAAACCAGCCGTATGAGGCACTGAATGGAGCATTATATAGTCGCGCCCCATGCGGGCGCGTGGATTGAAACTCAAATAGCTGAAATTGATCAAGATACGCCGTGGGTCGCGCCCCATGCGGGCGCGTGGATTGAAACTTGTAACCATTGATCAAAATAATAAGAACCGACCGTCGCGCCCCATGCGGGCGCGTGGATTGAAACAATAACCCATAAACACCCTACACTATTACATTACCGTCGCGCCCCATGCGGGCGCGTGGATTGAAACCTGTTCCTGGGATTCAGGGCAGATTGGCTGGATCTGTCGCGCCCCATGCGGGCGCGTGGATTGAAACATTATCCGGCATTGATCCGCAAGAAGTGGAGAAGTCGCGCCCCATGCGGGCGCGTGGATTGAAACCAAGCATTGAAGACTGATGAGGATAAAAATGCTGTCGCGCCCCATGCGGGCGCGTGGATTGAAACTCAACTCTCCAAATCATGTGTGGGGTGATGGTTGGTCGCGCCCCATGCGGGCGCGTGGATTGAAACGGCCCATGTAAGCAAAGATAGGTAAGCCTCTTGCCGTCGCGCCCCATGCGGGCGCGTGGATTGAAACCTTATAAGCAAGATGGCTATGCAGCCGAACAGAAGTCGCGCCCCATGCGGGCGCGTGGATTGAAACATGCTCAGAGGGGATAAATAGGGGACGTAGTACACTTTTGAACTTGATTAATAAAAGGAATGGGGATCAAGTCAGCTTTTGGCTCTTGGGTTTCATTTCATTTTATAATAAACAAAATAATATGCATCAATTTGTCTCTTCAGAGGGTTCCGGTGGAATAACATAAAACAAACAGGCAGTCAGTTTAAAATTGAAAAAACAGTTCCGTTGGCTGTATTATTGAACGGACTAATAAGCAGTTCATGCTGATCAATTTTTTAGGTATCGATGTATAGATGAACTTATTCATTTGTCAATAAGAGCCAAAAGCGGATCTGACCCCTATATTTTTCCAGGCGGTTGTCGATATTGCTGCTTTGACAGATAGTGACAATCCACGGGTTTATTGGTATTGTGTGAAAAAGAAAGAAGCAATATCAAGCGGTGTTGAGTTGTCGACATTTTGTCGACAACTCAAACTTGAGTCGAAAGACGGCAAAAAGTACATGACGGAAGTTGCCAACACCGAAAGCATCTTCCGAATTATCCAGCCTATCACATCTCCCAAGGTGGAGCCTCTCAAATGCTGGTTGGCCAAGGTCGGTTATGTGGACGGGTTCAGGAAATTGAGGACCCGTAACTGGCAACCAAACGTACTAAAGCCATTTACCGTGCCAAAGGATATTCCGAAGCCTGGATCGAAAAACAGATGTGCGGTATTACTATCCGGGCGTAATTAACGGATGAATGGAAAGGGTGGGGACAAATTGTCCCCACCCTTTAGTTAGAGCGCATAGATTAAAAGTATTTTTTGAAAAAAAAAGAAATTCGATATCAAAACATCAACTTCACAAGAGCTATTGCGATAATAATACCTATAATGTCGGCGATAACACATACTGGCACCAGGTATTTTGTTTTGCGGATACCTACTGCACCTAAATAAACGGCAAGAACATAAAATGTGGTTTCGGCGCTACCGATAATAACTGCGCTGATTTTACTTGCAAGCGAATCGGGGCCGGTGCTGTTTACTATGTCTGTGAAAATTGCTGTTGATGCGCTTCCGGAAAGAGGTTTGATTATTGCAATGGAAAGTATTTCCGGTGGAATGCCAAACATATCAAGAGGGCCGGATAAGGCCGATTTGAGAATATCAAAAGCACCGGATGCTGCAAAAGCTTTGACGGCTATAAAAATAGCAAGAAGATACGGAAAGATTTTCACAATTACCTGGATTCCCTCTTTGGCCCCTGACACAAAGGAATCATATACCGGCACCTTTTTGAATGCGCCATATAAGACCGTAAACAAAATAAAAGCCGGGATCATAAGCTGGGAGATATAACCGATAATCTTCATTTTAGCAGCCTTCTGAACAGAAACAGTATGCATACGGCGATAAATGCGGATATCAATGTTGCGCATATGGTTGGAAATACTATGCCGGAAGGATTTGAAGATCCAAAATCCGAAAGAATTCCTACAACCGTAAAGGGTACAAACTGGATGCTTGCAGTATTGAGTACAATAAAAAGCATCATTTCAAATGTTAAATTATCCTTGTCTTCATTTAGAGTCTGAAGATCCTGCATTGCTTTTATGCCAAGCGGTGTTGCGGCATTTCCAAGGCCGAAGAAATTTGCCAGAATGTTAAGTGTTATAGATGTTACAGCAGGATGGTTTTCGGGAATTGTTTTAAACAGGCGGTTAATAACGGGCTTGAAAACATGTGAAATTTTATAAATAAGCCCTGATTCTTCTATAATCTTTGTAATGCCAAGCCATAATGATACTATGCCTGCCAGAAAAAGCGATATTTCAACCGCAGTTTTCGCCCCGTCAAAAATGGCTTTTGTAAGCTCTTCCAGCCTTCCCGTAAAGACCGCAGTGATAATACTTACAGTAATTAAAACAAGCCAGATAATATTCATTATAATTTCTTTTCAGGCTGCATACCAGTGTAACGCACAAGGGCGGCAAGAGCTTTTGCCGCATCCGAAGGAAAGCTGTAACATGGGATGCCTGCATCTTTTAATATGTTGATAGTTTCCGTCCAAAGACTTTTATCGGTCATGAGATTGCATATTATCGGTTTTTTCTTCTGTATGCCTGCATCGGCAATCTCTTTAGCTATGCTTACCGTATCCACAAAAAAAGGTGTTACGAAATTTATAAAAATACTGTCGATATGATCTTCATTTATCATTGCCTCTATTGCAATGCGAAAGTGTTTACTTAATCCTGTTGCAAGCAGATCAACAGGATTATTGACACAAGCTTCGGGATGAAGTTGTTTTATCAGATAATCTCTTGCTTGTTCCGAAAGCATGGGTATATCAAGCCCTGAGTCTATAAGCACATCTGTTGCAATAATTGCAGGGCCTCCGGTGTTTGTGATAATTCCCACGCGGTTTCCTTTTGGAAGCGGCTGCAAAGCAAAAGCTGCTGCTGCCCGGCATAATTCGCCTTCATCTTTAAATACAAGGATACCTGCTTTTTCTAAAATAATATCTGTGATTATATCTTTATCCGCCGAACTGCCGGTATGGGAATATACCGCTTTTTCACCTTCACCGGTACGGCCTGCTTTCATTGCAAGAACAGGCTTTTTATCCGTTATTTTTTTTGCAGCTTCAATAAAGGCTTTGTGGTCTGAAATGCTTTCGATATAAAGTACTATAACGCGGGTTCCTGCATCATCTCCAAAGTATTTTATTATTTCGGTAATGGTTACATCGCAGGCATTTCCATTAGATGCATATAGGCGGGTTCCGATTCCCATTTCAGAAAAACCCTGGTGTATCAACTCCCCCACACCACCGCTTTGTGCAGCTATTGAAATATAGCCGGCTTCAGGTTTTGTGAATGCAAAATTACAATAAGCCCTTACGTTCGGATCAGTATTTATTATTCCCTGACAATTGGGACCGAATATCCTGATGCCGTATTTTTTTGCCCGTAAAAGAAAATCTTTTTCTATAGCTTCGCCTTCAGGGCCAGTTTCTTTAAAGCCCGCAGAATTGATGATAATGGATTTAACGCCTTTTTTGCCGCAATCTTCTACTGCCTGGGGCACAAACTTACTGGGAATGATAATATGGGCAAGATCTATTTCGCCGGGCACATCCAGAATACTTTTATATGCCCTTATGCCTTGTATTTCATCTGCCTGTGGATTTATCGGATATATTGAACCTGTATAACCAAAATCTATAAGGTTTTTTAATATTCTGTTTCCAATGGAAAGTTCTTTTACTGATGCACCGATTATGGCAACTGATTTTGGTTTAAACAAACTGTCAAGCATGCTGGTTATTTTCCTCAAGTTGTTCGATAAAAGCTTCGATATTTGTTGTTGTCTGATCGTCTGATATACACCTTAGATCATTTAAATCGCCGTTTATTGTGAGATATGGAATCTTTGTTTCTTTTTCAAGCCTTTGAGGCATTCCATAGCGGCAGTTGGAATTGTGCGGGCAGGTTTTAGCATCATGGTAAATAATACCATCGATTTTAAAGAAATCCATCATCTCCTTGATATAATCTTGCTTGGCTTCATCCGATCTTGTAATAAAAAGCCTGGTGTAAGCTTTCGCCATACTGGTAAAAGGATCTTCGGGGTCAAAATCTGTGAATATCCAGCTGTTGCAATATGTGGAAGCAAGCACATTTGTATTAAGGTTTGTAAACATTTCGGAGTGGTCGCGCAGCCTGCCCCAGATGGGCATACCTTCCCAGTATATTCTGAACTTCTCGTTATCAAGAGAACCTTGCCTGTCTTTTATCCTTTGCCTTAATTCAGCATAAAGAAGTTTATAGTAATCGACTGCCTGTTGTGTTCCTCTAAGTACTACTGCTGGTGCCATATGAATTGTGCCATCGAAAAAAGTAATGGGAGAAGGAATGGCTGCGGCAGTATCTAAAACATTTTTCCACAAATCGGAACATTCACGGGAAAGAGCTACAGCTTGTTTCAGATTGTCGGCGTCATATTTTTTGCCGGATATTTTTTCCAAAGGTTTGATAAGAGCTTCTAGTTGCCTGGCCACAGATTCAATATGTGATTTATTAACATCTTTAATTCCTCTGTGTGTGTTTACTACAAGCAAAGGAACATTAAACTCTTTTGAATACCAGCAAAACCAGTCCTGGACATCTCTGCACTGGTTCGTATTGCATACAAGAACGTTAGGTTTAGGCACACATTCTATTCCTTCATATGCTTTTTTAAGCGGTGTTAAACCTCTTATATACGCTCCTATGTCAGAAGTAAGATACGAACATATATCAGGAGAATACCCGCGGGCATTTGCATAAGGAATCATTTCGGTTGACATACGGGTTGCGCCAAGCATTGCGCCGTGATTTTCGGGAAAAAATACAAGAAAACCCATGCCCCTTAATATCTCGGCCGGCCCAACGCTGGAACACCAGGCAATTTTTTTATCCCCTGTTTTTGCCGCATTATCCATTTCATAAAAATACTGCGACATTATTTTATTCATTTCAAAAGCAGCATTAATAGTTTTTCTGACTGCTAATTTGTCTTCCGCCATAAAAAATTTCCTCAACTATAGTTATTACATCATAAAATACGGGTCAACATCAATAACAACGCTGACATCTTTACCGCATATCTTATTGGCTTTTTCAAGGACAATTATTTTTGCAAACTGATGGAGGGGACTAAAACTATAGCCTTTTAAAAGAATTTGCCATCTGTAACGGCCGGCAACCTTGGCAACAGATGCTTCAACAGGGCCAAGCACCATTACAGATTTTTCAAATGATTTACTCCCGTTTTTCAATTCATTGCAGCAATTCCCCAAAGCTTTTGCACGTTCTTTGGTTCTTTTCTTATCTTTGCCTGAAAGCCGGATCATAATCATTTTTGAAAATGGAGGATAATTCAAATCCTTTCGAAAAACTATCTCTTTTTCATAAAAAGATATAAAATCCTGTTTTTTTGCAGATTTAATGGTGAAATGCTCCGGATTATATGTCTGGAGTATAACACTTCCTTTTGAATCTCCACGGCCTGCTCTGCCTGAGACCTGGGCTAAAAGCCCAAATGTGCGTTCACATGCCCTGAAATCGGGGAAAGAAAGTGACAGATCCGCACAGATTATGCCTACAAGTGTAATGCCGGGATAATCATGCCCCTTTGCAACCATTTGGGTTCCGATAAGTATATCAATGTTATGCTCGCTCAAATCTTTTAATATCTTTAATACGGAACCTTTGCGAATTGTTGTATCCGAATCCATCCTTGCAACTCTGGCCAGCGGGAAAAGAGTTTTAACCGCTTCTTCAATTTTTTCTGTGCCAAGCCCAAGAAGTTTAATTGCAGCAGATCCGCATTTGGCGCAATTGGAATTTGCAGCTTTTGTATAACCGCAATAATGGCATTTGTATGCATTTTCTGATTTATGCAGTGTTAGCGAAATGTCGCAATTTTTACATTTTACAGCTTCACCGCAAGCAGAACATACAGGAAAACCTGCAAAACCTCTGCGGTTTAGAAACAGCAGAACCTGTTCTTTCCGGGACAAAGTGTTTTTAATACCGTCTATAAGCTCTTGTGAAAAATACCGTCTAATTCCCCGGTTGTTACGGTAATTTTTTAAATCCACAACATTAACTTCAGGCAGCGTCTTGTTTTCTATACGCTTTGTTAGAGTAAGTCCTGAAAATTTATTTGATAAAACGTTTTGATACGATTGAACCGAAGGAGTTGCAGAACCAAGAAGTACTATACAGTTTTCAAGTTTTGCTCTCACAACTGCAAGATCTCTTGCATTATATCTAAGTCCTCCTTCCTGCTTATACGATGAATCATGTTCTTCATCGACTACTATTAATCCGATGTTTGTTAAAGGAGCAAAAACAGCAGATCTTGCACCGATTGCAATCAAAGTTTTTTTATCTGTTATTCTGCTCCATTGATCATATCTTTCTCCGGAAGAAAGACCGCTGTGCAAAATTGCCACGCATTCACCAAAACGTGCCCTGAACCTTTTTTCTATCTGAGATATAAGCGCTATTTCGGGTACCAGAACAAGAACGGAATACCCCTTATCAATAGCTGCAGAGGCAAGTTTCATGTAAACCTCGGTTTTGCCGCTTCCCGTAACTCCTGAAAGAAGAAAAGGAGAAAAGCCTTTGCCGAGAAAGTTTAATACATTTGAAATAACACGTTCCTGTTCATGGGTTGGAGCAGGAGCAATATCCGGACTTATTTCTTCTCCGAAAGGATCACGATAAACCGGTTTTTTGGATAAAATAAGATATCCGGCACTTTCTAATGCTTTAACAACTCTTGTCGCATTGGGGACATATTCTTTTAAACGCTTAAGAGACAGTTCGCCGTAAGTTTTTAAGCAATCTATTACATTTTTTCGTGATAATGATAATTTACTGTCAGGCAAACCGCCGCCGGAAAGACACACGTATGACTCCAACCTGGCTTTTGTTTTTCCGGATCTTATTGCTCCCGGAAGAGCTGTTTTTATTACTGCACCGATAGGATAAATATAATAATCTGCAATCCATTTAAAAAAAGGAACCATAGAAGGCGGGAAAATAGATGTTTTGTCTATAACATCTATTATAGGTTTTATTTCTTTATCATCATATTCACTTGTATGTTTACTTTCGGAAAGCACATACCCTGTTATGTTTCTTTGCCCGAAGGGAACAGTCACTCTTTTCCCCGGCAAAAAACCATCATGTAAGCCTTCGGGAACAATGTAAGTGAATATGCTATATACAGGTAAATCAACCGTAACATCAATATATTTAGTGTTGTTTGACATTTTTGTTTGCAAAATCAATAATTATTGTTAGAATTTTTATAATTTTATGCTATGTTTACACATAAGACAATATCCGGTTTAAAAAGCAACCTGTTTAAATTAAGGAGCCAGTTTCAAAACGCCCCATTTTGGCCGATCTTAAGCGTTGGGCTCAAATTTCAATCCTCGAAATACTAAATGTATTCCTGCGGTTGAAATTTTCTCCCGCCTTGAGCTTGACCAAACTG
>Ga0180007_10001219_pt1 | contig 36692 bp, 54 predicted proteins | sample MM_PC_MetaG_FD_121122 | JGI IMG/M metagenome (GOLD analysis project Ga0180007, IMG submission 121122) | Groundwater microbial communities from the Aspo Hard Rock Laboratory (HRL) deep subsurface site, Sweden - MM_PC_MetaG | ecosystem: Environmental > Aquatic > Deep subsurface > Groundwater... | reverse complement strand
TTCAATTCCTAAATATTTGATACGATATTTCATAGTTCGTAAATAAATAGCTAAAATAGCATTTTGTTCTTCTATTTTTATTAATCTATTTAAAATTTCATCTTTCTTCTTTTTATTTTTAGAATATAAAACAGTTAGATTATATATACTATTTATTTGAGCAATAGTGGTATTGGCTAACTCTTTATATTTTCCATATTTATATTTATTAGCTATATTGGGATATTTTAAATTTGTTATCATTGCTAAATATTCTTTAGTATATTTAGTTATATTTAAAAGCTCATTTTGTTTTTGGGTTATGTTTTTATTGATGCCAAATTTGCCTATATTGTTAATCTTATTTATTTTAATGACTAATTCTTTATTCTTTTCTTTTAAAAAGTTTAACTTTCGAACAGTTTCCATTTTTAATAATATTTTATTGGAATAATAAGCATTACGTTTATACATCTGGATACTAATAATCATTATAATTACAAATAATATAAGAGTTATTAATTGCAGTTGATAGCGAGGAACAGACTTTAATATCCTGTTCCATGTTTTTGAAACTAATGATAAGAATAAATAGTATAAAGAGATTATAAATATTTTTGCTTCTTCAATTTGGTCTAATATAAATAAATAAATTTTATTGGTATCTTGTTCATGAAGATGAATACCATATTCATCAAGAGATTCAAGGTCTTCACTTTCAAGTTCTTTTTTGTGTTTCTTTTTCTCTTTATTTATACCATAACGATGTATTAATTCTAAATCATCTTGATCAAGTTTTTCAAATTCATTATTTTTAGAGATAGGTGTTTGATCTATTTCTATTTCGCCAATTATTGGAAAAGGTGCAGTAGTTTCATCAATAGTAGCATTTTCTTTGTCTATAGGTTCACTATTTTTCATTTTTTCTATTTCTAAGTCAATATTTTCCATTAGTTTCTCCATTTTTCTAAAATAAAAAGTATTATTAAACTAGAAGATAATATTATTATTATACCTAGAATAAGAACTAATATGACAAGTCCAAAATACTTTATTTTATCAAATATACTTGAATTTTGAGTTATAGTCAAATAGCTAAAGCTGCCATCTCGATTGATTTTTTTATATGTTTTTGGATTTCCACCATCACCTTTATTTTTGACAGTTTCTTTTAAAAGCTTGTTTATACGTTTGTTAGCTTCTATATTTGAAAAAAAGAGTTCATTTTTTAACCTATATTCTTTTTTATGCTTCATATAATACCTTTAAATTTACTATAATTATATTGTCCATTGTAAATTTACCATTTAGATTAATCAAATTTAATTTTTAACCATAATATTAACCAAAGCAATCCAACACAATCAAGGTAACTTATACTAAATAGTGTTTTACCTGTTAAATTGCTAATTAATCCTATAATATAATCTATTGGACTTCTAATTATTATAGCAAGAAGTAAAGATAATATTATATAGAAAAAAAATATTATAAAGGACAATACTGGCTTATCAAAGTCTTTTAATTCTGTTTTTTCTTCTTTATTTTGTTGAGTAGACAAAGTATATCTCCTTAAAAAGAATTAAATTTTAATGTTATTATTTAAATTATTTTATATTTTTCATATGAGTCAATGCATTGACTCATATGTTTTAGTTGTCATTATCATTCTTTTTATTTTTTGCATTTTCTTTTAATTTATAATTTAGTCCATGGTCTAAAAATACAGTTGCACCTAATGGAAATATTCTTCTACCCATAATGTTATTATTGGTATATTCTAATTCAACAGTATTTTTGATATGACTCCTAATTGAATCAGGTCGCCAATGTAATTCCTCTCCAGAACGTTCAAGTCTTTGTAATTCCCAATTAAAAAATGTCCAAGTCCATTGAAAATTAATAGATAAAAGAGATGCGATATTACGATCTCTTGTTTTGCCGGACACCATACAAAAATCAGATGATTGCATTTTAGATTCGATAATATACTTTCTTAGAATATCAGGATTAGCCCACCATCTATTATCAGTATATTTGTTGGAATATGCTCCTTCTGAATTATATAGGTTCATTTTAATATCATATATTTTACATCCAGCCATTCTAATGAATTCTGTTTCATATTCCCATGCCGTAAACTCTTTTTTCCCAAAGGAACATTGGTCATGATTACAAAGACCAATAATAATGTTTGAATGTGGCATACTGCTCATTACACTATTAACCTTTGGATAAATCATTTGATCTGTATAATTCTTAGGATTTTTTTGACCACTTGGAATATATCTAAGTGAATCAAAATCAAAAAAGTAAAACATTATTGTTCCTTAAAAAAGTCTGATTGTTTTTCTACGTTTTCAGTTATATTGCTATTTTTTTTATCATTTTTAATAACATGAATTATTGGATTATAATCAATAACCTTTTTAGCCTTAATAGATGAATCTGATATATTATGTTTTCCTTCAAGTTTTGCAACTAATTCTTGATATTGTTCTCGTCTTTCATTCGAATAGTTAGTAATTTTTTTAAGAAAAGTTTTACCATCTGAAAGAAAAGATTTAAATTCGGCTTCTTCTTTAGCAAAAGATTGTGCTAATCTCTTCTTTTCAGCATTATTTAAAAATGGATTTTGCATTGATTTGGAAAAGATCTCTTTTCTTGTTGGATAGTTTACTTGTCTTCTTATAGCTGGTCGCTTAAATCCAACATATAATAATTCAGGAATAGTTTCTCTTAATTCAGCTTCGCTTTTACCCTCTACATATTTTTCTATATCTTTTATAAAATTAATACATTTTCTATCACAATGATCTAAGATAGCAGAAGTTAAACACCAATCTATCTTTTCTCTTATTGTATAAGTATCAGTATCGTTTGTAATATTCATAATCCCTCCTAAAAATTTAAAAATAAACTTTTCAAAAAGGAGCAGGTCCCATTTTAAGTTTTTCTTTTTCATTTTCAATATTACTATTAGTTTCTAGCCAATAGTTTTTGTCATCTCGTAAAATTCTTAGCTGTTCTACAACTTCTGGTTCATCATAATACAATTCAATATTTTTTATTGCTTCAATTAAATTACTAGACTTATTTGGTGTTTTTTTTAGAAACTTTTCATAATAATCATTAAGCTGATCAAGCCTAATATCTCTTATCTTTTCTTGAAAGCCTAGTTCTTTTTGTGAGAACTTTCCAAAAGTAAAAACATAGTCTCCACCTGAAAGCTTAGGTTTTATATCTTCATATATAAGATGTCCAAGATTATTTTCTTTTTTTTGTTCTATTTTACTTCCTTGTTGTGTCCCTATCCTATTTTTAGCTTTTGGCATTGAAAATAAGATATAGTCATTAATACTAATTTGATTATTTATTTTATCCATAAATAATTGTTCTTTATTTATGATGTCTTGAATTGTAGCTTTAATGCTATTTGATGTTTTATCTATATCTTCTAATTCAGACCAACAGTGTATTCCAATATTTAATTTTACAAATTCCCAGTTGCCAAGAGACTTAGAAATGCCTTGCGAATAACCAACTTCACATTTATTTACTCTGCAATCGAAGTCAGCATCTAATATAAGAGGAGTAATATTGCATAGTTCTTTTTTATAAAGCTTTAACATTTCATTGGTAATATTTTGTCCTACATATACTCTAACTTTTCTATAACTGTCTTGAATATTTTCGAAATTACATGGTATAGATATATTAAAATTAAATTTATGGCTCATGCCATCATCATTAATAGTTACTCCAATATCACAAAACAAATTAGCATTTGCAATGACAGATGGATAACTTTTTGTTTGACTATATTCTTTCTTGTTAATTGATATTGATATATTTTCTTTCATGATTTTCTCCATAATGTTATCATTACTATATCTTATCAAAAAAAAATAGAATATAGTAATGATAATATGTTTAGATTATTGATTAAAGGATTTATCTTCTACCTTCTGACATATTTTTAAAAACTTATTTTTAAAAAAGGTAAAATCAAATACTTTACATTCTTTAATTGTTTGATTATATACCTTTAAAAGCTTTTTTCTTGAAAACATATTAACTATAGCTTCAGTTTTATTTGGAGCATTTAGAACTGTTTTACCAAACTTTTTTACAAGTTCGTAAGCTTGTTCTTTATCTATTTTGAACGGTATTTTTTCATCACCAATATTATATATGTAATCATATATCTCTGTATTATATTTATTTATAATATAATACATAAACCTGCAAAGCAACAAATATTCTTTTTTATCTAGTTTTATTTTACTCATACTGGCACTCCTTTAGCAAATAACTAAGAACTGCATCTTTGTCTACTGAATACTGCAAATATGGTTTTATTTGGCTATTTTTAAAATTAAAAGCTTCACTTGCCTTAGACATAATTGATATAGGCATTATCTTGTTCCCAAGAAAAATCATATCTTCATTAATTTTAAATGAAAAATTTTTATTGTTTATCTTAATTAAACCAGTTGATATAGCATCTCTTATTTCTTGTACTTCTGAAAATGTAAATTCAAGATATTGCTGAAAACTTATCTTATGATGAAGAGCTGCTATATATCTGTCAACATTAGAAAAGTGATCTAAGGTTATTTCTTTTTGTTTCTCTATCTGTTCGAGATATTGCCCATAAGTCAATTCTAAAAAAGCAAATTGATCAAGAAGCAAGTCTTTAAACTCATAATAAAGATTTTCAATATTTAGTTGTAACAATATCTCAGCATCAAGTTGATTATATGTTGCTTCTTTTAACTTGGAGTAACTGATCTCTACTTTAAATTCCATATTGAATCTCCTTAATTAGTAACTGGTAAAATACGTACATTAGCTAACTCATAAAAAAGGGTTATGCCATCATTCTCGCATCCAATATATAAGCCTTGTAATGGTTTATCTACTACAAACTGTGTAGCATAAAATGTTAAATCAACTTGTTTATCAAGATAGAAAGAAAAAATCTTTTCTTTTTCATTTATTTTGTTACCACCATAAACAATAACGTTTTTCCTCTTATAATTTGAAAACTTATAATATTTATACGAATTAATATTATTGAAAATATTATATAGATTATAATCGCATATAATATCGTTTAAATCAAATGGAAAACTGCTTTCTAAATTTGGTTTTTTATATTCTTTTTGATAATAAAGGCTATGTGAAGAATATTTAAACTTTGTTGATGATTTTATTTTAGACAAAGATCCATCTTCTATATCATACTGCTTTGTCGATTTTAAAAGTTTAGCACCATCTGTTGCGATAATATATCCATTATGTATGAAAATATTTTGTATATCAAAATTATAAATATTTAGCAAATGATATTTATCTCCAGTATGCAATAAAGCATCACTGATTATATTATCAATTTCATTTTTTGTTTTTTTATTCATTATTTATTCCTCCTATTATTTTGTAACAGCGAGTGCAAGCACTTGCACCTTTTATTCGTTTTCGAAATTAGTATCTGAGTCCTTTAGCGTTTTTAATCCTATACACCTAATAGATAACGTAGGCTTTTTACCTTGATTTAATGGTAATAGCTCTGCTATTTGTGCTGTTTTTATACTTTTTGTTATTCTATTAGTATTATGATCTAATAATCCAGCATCTTGAAGTGACTGGAGCATTGACCAGCTAAATCCTGCTTTGATCATAGCATCTTTTAGTGGTTGTTGTATAAAGTAAATAACCCCTGTATCGTCAAAGGAAAATCCATATATATCTTTTTGGTTTTCTTTTGCAACAAATACACCAGAAGCACGATGTAAAAAATGTTCAGAGTTCTGAATAAAAAAGTCTGTTATAAAAGAATGCAATCTATGACTGATAGATGTTTCAGGCATATTGGTTATCAAGAGTTCAAGTTCTGTAAAAACTGCTTTTTTATCGAAAGGAACACCAAGTACTTCTTCGTTAATTGATGCACCAAGTAAAATTGCAATAATATGCTTAACAACCCTTCTCTTAATATCTGATCCTGCAATTGCATTATTAAGCTTTGGACTTATTTTTTTATACATGTGATCATATGTATCAATAAGCTTTTCTTTATTTTCAAGAATATATTGTGAAATCTTTATTCCACCATGACCATAATTTTTCTCAAAAGTTCTATCAAGCTTAACAAACAATAAATCATCACCAGCAATTTGAAAAAGTTTTTTCTTCATTTCGAAAACTCTTGCAAATAAACCTCCCTGTACTGTTGAGTCTGTAACTCTAACTTCACCAGTTGAAATCATAGTTGTTCGCCAATCTTTTCCTTCAGCTAAATCGACTTGACCATCTTTAATTGTTCCTCTTGTTTTACCACAATTATTCCCAAACTGATATAATGATTCTTCTACATTCATCATATTTTCTTGACATTCTTCAAGGAAACATGGAAGGTTCTTCATTTTATGAAAATAAAGCTCATGAGAAACAGGTGTTCCACGCCAATCTTTTAGCATAGTATGAGGATTACCCCAAATACTAGCAGAAATTTTAGAAGCCAATGATTTTCCACAACTACTTTCACCATAAACATGCATTGTAAATGATGGCAAGCCTAAAACATCTAATAATAGTGCCACAGTAGAACACCCTGCAATTGCTTGCATTTGTGGATCTTCGAAGAAAGGATTGACCGCTTCTTTCCACTTTTCAAAGCTACCACTAGAACCAACAATAACACTATCTTTATTCCTTTCCATTTTTTCAATCCCTTCTTTAGTTATTAAAGAGTTCCCTATAACTATCTGACTGTCTTTCCATCCATTTCTTGTAGATGTAGTAAGCACTTCAGCATATTCTAATGATTCAAGGGCATATTCACTTAACGTGTTTGCATTTTTAGATAGAACTTTAATACCTATTCTTGTCAAGTTTTGCATATTTTTCGAATATAACCAATGAGTTGGAACAAGTTTTGATTTTTTGCCCCATGTTAATTTAACATATGATTCTTCAGAATACATATCTTCAATTAAAGATTCGATAATTAAAGGTGTTGAGCATATTTTGTTTGTAACTGGATATGTTCTCCCTGTTTCTTTATCCTTAATTTCTCGTTCAGCAAAAATACCGTTACTATATACATGGAATATAGCATCCTGTCCATGTACTGTTTTGATTAAAATTGCATCATCTGTATGATTAATTATAATATCATTTTCTTTTTCTTTTTCACGTTTGACAATATCTAAATTTGCTTTGTTCATTAGCGTTTTGAATGCTACTGCAAAATTTTCTTTTTTAGCTCTATATAGATCATTTGTATCATTGAATTCTTGAGGTATATTAATAACTTTTATTTTTTTGTCTGGAAAACTATTTTTAATATTTAAAACAAATTTGTCGCCAGCAACATCATTTTCTTTGACAACATAAAGAGTATTTATACCTTCTAGCATTTCTGCTTTAAGGCATTTTACCATTTCAACTGAAGGAATACCAATAACATTAAAGTCATATTTACCTAATGTCCAACAATCACTTTCACCTTCTACGATAATAAGGTCTTCTTTTTTCATCCTGTCAAGGAAATATGGAACTATATCTTCATCTCCAGTTGTCCATCTTGATCCATCTTTGGCTTCTAATGCTATTCTTAATCTATTTCGCAACGATTGCGAACCATCTGCTTTGAAATAAGGTATAAACACATAAGATGAAGCTTGCTTAACTCCATATTTTTTAATGTCCTTAACATCCAAGCCTTTAGCATTGGCAATATCAATCAAACTTATTTTTTCATGATCTTTTGCTTTATAATGGGTTTTCTTAGTTGTTTTTTTGGCAACTATTTCATTTATTTTTGTATTTATAGCTTCACTAAACTCTTTTTTTGTTTTTGGCTTGTAGTCATCTCCCTTTACATCCTGCATAGTTAAGCCTACCGCTTCTAATATTTGATAGCCATTACATTTTCCAGCAAAGCATTTAAAACCTATTTTATCATTTTGCATTGTTATGCCAAGCGAGTTACTCATGTCATCATGTGACGGACACTTTGCTGACCATTTGATTCCACTAGAAATTGTTTTGACGTTTTCAAATTTGCTTAAAAATTCATTGATTGTAATCATAATTTCTTTGCTCCTAATTAGATCTTTACTATACTCCTTCAAATAATACGTTTTAATTAATAGCGATAATTTTCCTAAGTTTTTGTTGTAATTATTATTATAGTTTCTATTTTAAATTTTAAATGATTATAGCAAAAAAATAGAACTATTTATTATTTTGTTTTGAAGCAGTCAGTAATTTTTTATGACTACTTGACCTTATCATATCATAAAAAGTTATAATGTCAAGTTATTTTTTGTATCAGGAATATAGGTTGCCACAAAAATTGCCAAAAGTTGCCAGCAGTTGCCATCAAATTGCCAAGCTGTTGCCACTATTAAATTCTATTATTACCCTTATTAATACTATATTATTTAAATATAATTAATAGAAGTTGCCACTTTGAGTATAGGGTATATTTAGATTAAAATAAAAATCTTGTTTTTGAATAATTTTACTTTTTTAAAGATTGTTTTATTTTGTATATAGATATATGTACTTAGTCAAAAGTGGCAACAAAACTATATTTTTATGATAGAATAAGGTATTACAGGTCAAAAACAAGTGGCAACAGTTTGGTAACTTAATGGCAACAATTTGGCAACTTAATGGCAACAACTAAAAACTAAAGTGGTAATTGCTATCTATATATATATGTTGTTGAAAAAGAAGTTGACAAAAAAGTAAAAAAGTTGTATAAGATTGTGAAGGAATAAATCAACTGAATCAAGTTAGCATATTGTTAATTTAATTCATTTTTTTTGCTCCTAAAAATTTTAAGGCAGAGTGCGTTGTTCGCATTTTGCCTTTTTTTTTTACACTTGACATCATAACATTTTATAATATAATAAAAAGAGTAAATAAATGGGATATAGGAATGGATTCACAGAGTTAATTAGTTTTATTTTTTTAGAAACTGAACTCTTTGATTTTATTTGGACAGAAGTAATAAAAGAAAATAACATTCTTACTTATGGTTATTTAAAATAATAAAGGATTTTTATGTATAATAAAATAGATGTTTATGGAGATAAGATAGGCTATATTGAAAGTCATTCTGCATCTAATGCTAATATTGATGAAGAATCCCGAATAGCTTTTGCAGCAAAAGTAGCTAGTATATGTGTAGATGCTAGTGACATTCCAAAACAAAATAATAATCCAAGCAAACTTTATAATAAATTACTAAAGGAAGCTGCTCCTAATATAATTGGAGATACTAAAGGAAAAGCATCAAGACCATTAGAATTTATACCCATAGTAACAAAATATAGAGTTAGTAGCGGTAATGAATATTCTATTAAAACAAATAATGGCACTTATAAAAAGATACCTGAATCAGTTTTTTTTAATGATATAGTTAGGTTCTCATATATTCATGAACAACGAATATATACTAATTTAAGAACACTAGCTAATGTGTTAGATTATTCTGAAATACCTTATAATACAGAAGAAGAGTTAAAAAGCTTCAAGGTCTTACGATGTAAATTACCAATGTTTGTTTGGGCGCATATTGTAAGACATACACAGTTGAGTATTATCACTAAGACTAGCAGAAGAAAAGAAAACATAGATTATTGGTTTCCTACTGATTTGAATGATCGAATAAAAAAGAATATTCAGAAGTCGTATGATTTTCATAAAAGCTCTCAATTATTTTATGGTGATATTATTGATTCTAATAAAAAAGAAACAGAAGAAATAAGGTTTATCATGAATGCTCAAGGCATGATAACTCAGTTTTTTAAAGATATGGGATATAAGTCTGAAATATTTCAAAGAGGAATATTCTATATGCAATATAAAACATTTTATGTGTCTGCTTGGTTAAATGATAACAGAAGATGGGATCATTTATTTATAGAGCGTAATAACTATCCTGAATATTGGCGAAACTGGACACAAGTTGAAACTCAACAGGCTGTATCTGCCATGAAAACTTTACTCTATGGATAAAATATGGAACATAACTTTAAAGAAATATTTGATCGTAAATTTTTAAAGGATATGATTAAATATAAAGAAAGCAAATATGTAGTAGATATAGAAACAAAAAGTATATCATTCTTGTCTGTGGATGTTATTGGAATAGTAACAGGCTATAAAAACTTCAAGTTTACATTCAGGTCATTATCTAAAAAAGATTATGATCTGATTTTGAATATGCACACAAAAGATGGCTATGAAGAATACATTTCGTTTCATGATTATTATCTTAATCTTGTTATTGCTATATTGTCAGCTTCGCTTATTTCAATAATAAATACTGAAACAAGCGAAGAATTATATTGTAATAATAATAAAGATATTGCAGAATTTTATGAGATTTTGTCACAATATAATAATGTTTCGGTGTTGAAAATATTTGAGCAATATATTATTTTTTATTCTAAAATATATAAGTTATACGATATTTTGCCCGAAGAGAACATGTAATTAAAGGAGCAAAAAAAAATGATATGTATAAAATGCAATATAGGATCATATGGAGAAATTAGATTAATTTCGCAAATGTGCCCTCAATGTTATGTCGATTATTGGGTAGAGGAGTTAGAATCAAATGGTGCTATTGAAAATTATAGCATACAGAAAAAACCATCAAAGGCATTTTTTAACTTTTTAAAAGAAATGGAAATTTTTAAATATAGAAATCCTATAAAATATAAGTTATTTCGTAGTGATATAAAGTTGTTTGTTAGAAAACAACAACGAAAATTTAATAAAATATTATCTCGCAAAATGAGATATTCTGAATTATAGGTGATATATGATACAAATTTTAAATAGAACACTTGGATTCCAAACAAACTCAAGCAGTTCTCATGCTCTTGTTATTCTAAATAGAAAAGAAAAAAAGAAGATTAAAGATCAAGATGAAAATAATTACTATGGTGGTAATGACTTTGTCTGTCTATCTCTTGAATCTAAAAAAAGATATTTTAAGGCTATGTTAGCAAGATATTTTAATATTTATATTGGCGATTACAAGAGCGATGATGATTATGACGATAATGATTATGACGATATAGAACTCCAATGTGCAAGTGATACATTAGACTTAAAGATAAAAGAAGAATTTGGAGAAGAAATATATAAAGAACTCTTGGGTACAGCAACAGTTCTGAATAACTTCGGTTCTGATATATCATTAGATTTTCCAAAAGGATTTAATGGCAAAATACACAAAGAGTTTGCTATTCTGATTATGAAATATTTTTTCAGAGAAGATGTTGCAGTTATGGGTGGATATGATAATGATGATATGTCTTTCGAGCAATATACCCACTTCCCATTAAAATATCTCTTTAGTTGTAATTCCGTAATCAGACAAGATGATTACGGCTTTTGGATTATATTTGACAAAGAGTATGGTGAACGTACTATCTTTAAACTTGGAAGAGAGAAGCTAATAGACAATCTATTTGCTCCTAAGACTTCTACTCCGTGTCTTGTAGATTTTAAAATAACTAATTTTTGTAATAGAGGTTGTAGATATTGTTATCAGTCATCAAATGAGAATGGTGAACATGCTGCATCAAAGAATATATATAGCATTTTAAGAGCCTTGGCAGTATTGGAAGTATTTGAGATAGCAATAGGTGGTGGAGAGCCAACATTGCATCCTGCTTTTCTAAATATACTACATTCAGCACATGAACTTGGTATAACTCCAAATTTTACAACAAGAAATATAGATTATTTAGTTAAAAATAATGATGAAATTAGTAAATATATTGGACAGGTTGCAATATCATGTGATACACCTACTGAAGTTGAACATGTTATCTCTTTACGCAATCATATTCCAAACTTTTCAATTCAACTTGTAATGGGTATGATTAATAGATATGATTTTAAAAAAATAGTTGATATCTGTAATGAGGCTTATGTTCCATTATCATTATTGGGCTATAAAAGTATTGGTAGAGGTTTTAACTGTAAGCCAATTAATTATGATTGGTGGTTAGATGATCTAGCTTCTGCGGCTCATGTTTTTATAGATACTGCTTTAGCAAGCCAATATAAACAGAAAATATTAGAGGATACTAAATATAAAAAATTATATATAGGATTCCAAGAAGGTGTTGTTTCTTGCTATATTGATGCAGTTTCAAATTTTATGGCGAAGTCTTCTTATTCTGACAGTGGACTAAGTTTTGATAAAAATAAAAATCTAGCTCAATTTTTCAAATCAAGCTTTGCTGATTTTTAATATAGCAAAGCATCAAAAGGAGAATGAATTCATGATAGTCATAAATGATAAAGAAGATGAGTCGGTCAAAAAGTTTCATACATATGAGATGGAGCTTACTATGCATTATAATGACAAATTGAATGAGAAAGAGTTATCATGTCTTTTAGAAAGGCTCAAAGGTCTGGAAGGTTTAGTTTATTTTTTCTAATAAATGGAATTGTAAACATAAATCAATAAAATAGTAGGAGTGGAATATGCAATTTAATGGATATACAAAAATAGAAAATTTAAGCCAAGGTGTTATTGGAAAGATTTTCCATTTTGGATTCTCTGAATTAGAATATGTTGTACAGGAAAAAGTTCATGGTGCAAATTTCTCATTTATTACTGATGGTAAGGATTTGGAATGTTCAAAGAGAACGAGGATAATTAAAGATAATGAGTCTTTTTTTACTCATGAAAAAGTAGTAGATGAAAATCAAAATAAGATTTTAGCATTATTTAAAGATGTCAAAGTTTTTAAACCCAATATAAAATATATTACTGTTTATGGTGAACTTTTTGGTGGATCATATTTCCATCCAGATGTTAAACAAGATTCTAATTGTAAGCAAATCCAGAAAGGTATTGATTATTCACCTATAAATGGATTTTATGCTTTTGATATATTAGTTGATGGTGAAGAATTTCTTGATGTTATTACAATTAATGACTTGTTCGAAAAACATAAAATATTTTATGCTAAAACGTTATTTAGAGGCAGCTTTGAAGAGTGTATTAAGTATCCGAATAGTTTTAACAGTAAAATTCCAGAATGGCTTGGATACCCATCATTAGAAAAAAATATTTGCGAAGGAGTGGTTATCAAACCAATAATACCTCAAGTATTTGCTAGTGGTAAAAGAGTTGCAATCAAAAATAAAAATAGTAAGTGGTCTGAAAAAGGGAAGAAAAAAGAATTTAAACCTATACCTGAAATTTCAGAAGAGCTTATTGCAATAGCAGGCGAAATATCAAAATATGTAACTGAAAATAGACTTAGAAATGTTATATCTAAAATAGGCAAAATAGAAGCATCTTCTTTTGGCAAATTGCAAGGCATGTTTCAAAATGATATATTTAATGATTTTGCTCTTGATAATAATGCTTATGAGACTTTGTCAAAAGTAGATCAACGTTCCATAAGACAAACAGTAGGAATGATCGTTACCAAAATGATAAGAGATAACATCCATGACATTATAGATGGTGAATTTTAACATATATTGAGTCCTAAAAGGTGCAATCAATTGCACTTTTTAGGAACTATGTTTTATAATATTTTATTTAAAAAACATTGAATATAAATTGTTCTTTTGATATTATAAAACAATTAGGCATTATTTCTTTTTTACAGACTGAGTTAGGATATGTATGAATTCTTATAATGAGTTTAAAAACATAATTGCTAAAAGACTTATAGGTAAAAAGGTTAATAGAACAAAAATAATACATATACAATTTAAAAGATATGGTTCTAAAATATTAGTATTAGTAGTTCTGTATAATGCGTCTTATTGTTTTTCTATTGTTAGGTTTTCACCTACATTAAATGAAATTATTTTTAATGATATGATTAATAATGCTATATCTATAGTATTACAAAAAACAAAAAATGAGGCTATAGAATACAATTATACAGCTTATTTGGCATTAAAAAGACAATTAAAAGGCAAATGTCTTGATGTTCGAGTTATGGGAGATATTGATATTGTTAATGCTTTACAAATATTTTTAAGAAATACAAGACTTAATAGTGGAGATAGAATTTTATGGGTTGATTATTGTGTAAAGGGAAGGGATATAGAGTTTGAAGTTATAACTTCCAATGGAGAAATCCTTTTAAGTTTATTTGAAATAAGAAATGTTAAATTTGAATACGAAAAATTTTCAGAGTTTATATCTTTTGTTAAGCAAAATTTTAAAAGAAAAAAAAAACAAATATTATCATTTCTAAAATACTAAACATTTAGGAGCTTTTTATGTTTTACAATTTAATTCTAAATAGTGAACAATGTTATTATATAAAAAAAAGTGAGATGACAAAAGCTGAAAAGGGTAACTGCCTTATTCCCTCTATTGATTATAGATCAGCAAAATTAATTAAAAATCTTATAAACTTTAATATTCAATTATTACTTAGAGAATATCCAGGTATTACAAATATGAAAAATGCTAGAAAAGCTGTTATTCTTAGAATTAGAGACCAAATACAAGATATTGAAACTTACAATTTACAAAAGGTAGCCTTATAGCTTTTATTGAGAAAAGGGAGGTTGTTTTATGTGTAATGTTAATTTTATCAATAATTTTAATCAATTTAAAGTAGAAGCCTTGGAGAGTTTTTGTATACCATATTCTAAAAAATATATTATTAAAGATTTTAGAAAAAACTATTGGACATTTGTTCCAGAAAATGAAATGATATATTTCAATAATAGAGTTAAAAACAGTTTAAGACTTTTAGACAATCAGCATTGTTTATGTACGAACGGAGGATGGGAAAGTATGTACCATGATAATGAACATGCTGTTTTTATTTGTCAAAATAATTTATTGATTTTATTCGAAATAAAAAAATATATAGAAAAATGTGCTATATGTAAAAAAACAGGATTTGAAATAAGGCTAGATACTGATATGTTGATATATCAAGGGAAATCTTATTGCGAAGACTGTTTCGATGTTTTTGTTGATCCTGCGAATAAAAATGATTTGTTCGGATTTGACAAAATAGCGTCTTTAGTCCCACGCCTTATCTTTACACAATGTAGATTTTTTTAAAGGGAGCAAACATTATGATAATAGATAGATTTGCGTACAATAATAAACAAATAGTAGTATTATCAAAAGATATAACTAAAGAACTCTATGCAAAAGAAAGAACCAATAATGATTGTATTATTTTTTTCTTAGGAAGTAAAATAAACTTACCTCAAAAACAGTTACTTAAAAAAAAACATGATATTAGTGATGATAGCTTCGTTTTTTTTGTATGCTTTGAAAAACAAAGATACCATCGGGCAACTATGATAGATTTCTTAAACGAAGAAGTTTAATTTAAGTGAACAGCAGACGTAAAAAAAGGGAATATATCTGCTGTTCACTTTTTAGATTTTAAAGCTTATTCCAGATTCATTAAGAATAAAAGCCTGTATATCTTCTATCTTTTTATATCCTTTTTTTTCTGCAAGGTTTATAAAGCTCTGCAAGATACATGATAACATCTCTAAATAATGAGATTTGTTTTTATTGTTATCAATATCTGATGCCATAACTGATGCTTTTTTTAGCCAAGAAAGAGCTTCTGTATCTTCATCTCTTACCATTGCAATATCTGCCCTTTTTGTCATGAGTATTATTTTTAACATTTTATATATGTGTTGCTGGTTAATAACTGCAATATTATCATATATAACATCTACTTCTTTAAAATACTTTTCAATTTCTATAAAATTTTTATCTTTTATTAGTTTCATTATCAAAATGTCAATAGCTGGTAATAAATATTCTGGATAAAATATGTTTTTACAAATAGAAACAACTTTTTTTGCATATATAAAACTATTATCATAATCTTTGATCTGTAAAAATCCATATGCTATATTACAATATAGATCAAGTATTAAATCAGTCTTTTCATTTTGTTCAGTCCATAGTTGATAGGTATCTTTTTCTATTGCCTGTAATAATTTTAGTCCAGTACCAAACAATGATAACTTATATAGTGTTTTAACATATAATAGTTGTAATGGGATAATGCCTAAATCAAGAAACGTTTTTTTAGTTATATTTTTTTCTATTTTATGTCGTTCTATTGTTCCAAACAATGTTTCTAGCCTTGATTTAACTATTTCAAAATGGTTGTTTTCTAATAATTCGGTCAGTTCCTTTCTAAGTTCATATCTTTCCTGGCTTTCTATTCTATACATTTTTGTCCTTTCCTATATGCATTGACTATTTCTATTGGCAAACTATCTAATAATATACGTGTTATATTACCTATTTTAATTCCGGTAATATTTTTCTTTTTAATCATGTTTTTAATTGTTTGGACACTAACTTTTAAAAGCTTAGAAGCTTCTTGTGGTGTCAAGATGATTTCTTCCATTTTATGCCTTATATATTATAAAAATGTATTGATAATATAAAATTTTATGTTATAATAAATATAACATAAAAACAATACAAAATCAATAAAAACTATTCTATTGTTATAGAATATAATAAAAAAATATAAAAAGGGGGAAAAATGAAAAAGTTTTTAACAATTAAAGAAGTAGCAAAACTTCTTAATAAGGATGTTCAATGTATAAGACGTTTTGTTAGAAATGGAGATATTGTCGCAGTTAAAAAAGGCAATAAATATTTAATTAAAAGCAACTTCATAATGATTTTAGTACAGCAAAATGAAGATAATCTTGCTAAAATCAGTAAGAAGCTAGATGAAGATACAAGGGTTTTCTGGAGAAGACAGAAACTTGTAGTTATAACTGGCATAGCAATTGTTTTAAGCTTAATATATAATGCTCATTGTAATTTTTTAGCTGCAAAGATGAAATCAATTGCACCTAAAAATGTTAAAATAGTTTTAGGAAATAAAAGCGGAACTGAAAAAACGTACCAAAAAATAGGAGAATAAATTGTACCCTAAAATTAGACAATTTATCCATAAAGATTATGGATTATTTCTTAATACTGACAATGCTACTAGTGCAATAGCAGTTAATGTTGAGGATGGTATTACTTTATTTAATGAGGGATGTATAGATGGATATTGTGGATTCTATTCATCTCCGATAAATATAATGTGTTTTAGCATTAAAGAACATATTAATACCACCTATAATGTTGTTGTTGAATTTATAGACGAATTTCATATTATTGGAAATACAGATAACTATAATGCTGCTAAAAAGTGGATTGATGCCGTTAATAATATTATAAGACAACATAAGTCTTAACAATCAGTAAAAATTTGGAGACTAATATGGAATTTGGGTTGAATGATATTCAAGTTTTTTTTTGTTTTTTGTCAATTATTTGCTTGATAGTTATTGCTGCATTGCTTGGAGATTATTATGGTAGTAGATAATAAAATTAGTTATATTACAGCTAAAGAACTACGGCAACGAGGTATTGATATCCCAAAATCAATACCAGATCATGCTTATGTTCAAAAATCTAGTGTTAAAGCTGTGCCAATTATTATTGATGAGGATAAAGATGATAAGCATGTTGCTATGGCAGTTAAATATCAAACTATTATCTCTGAAACATTTAAAACTTAGAATTGACATCATAATATTTTATGATATAATATATATATAGGAGAAACATATGGAAAATTTTATATTATCAAAACTTGAACTTAGAAATTTTACAAGCTTTAAAAACTTTGAATGTGAATTTTCAGATAAAATAACACGACTAGTGGGTGTTAATGGATCTGGGAAAACTACTGTAGGATTAAAATCCATCTGGGCAGTTTTTCATGGTATTGCTTCTAGGGGGAAGGGTATTATTGCTGATAGATTTCAATTTATTGGTAATAATGGTAGAAGTGCAGATATAAATTTGACAATAAAAGATATAGAAAAAAATATTGAGATAACGCTTAAACGGCATATCACAAATAATTCGACCACATTAGAATTTGTTGCTCCAGAGGGATATGATCTTGACGAAAAGTGGTTTAAAAATTTGCTAAATGTTAGTTTCTTGTCTGCAAAACATTTTACGGACTTATCTAGCAAAGAACAAGCAAAATGCCTTGGTATTGATACTTCAGATTTTGATCAGCAAATTAAGGAACAAAAAGAAAATTCTAGGCTTATTCGAAAAGAATTAAACAATCTTGGCACACCAGAAATAGTAGAAAAGACTACACATGAAAGTATAACAGAATTGCTTGCCAAGAGGGATGATCTATTAAAATTCAATAATGAACAAGCCGATCTTAGTAAAAAAATAGAGTCAGCAGCTAAACATATTGAAGCTCTAAATGAACGCAGAGACAAACTCATGAAAGAATTAGATGAAGTTAATACAAGATTAATTGCAGGAAATAACTTTTTAAAAGAGATTAAATCTCCACAAGAATTAAAAGATGTATCTGTGATAGATAATAAAATTAAAAATATTGAACAGAATAATATTAAGGCAACTCTTTATAGTGAATATATAAAAAGGTGTGAAGAAAAAGAGAACAAGGAATTAGAGCTATTACAGTCTACAAACCTAGAAAAAACATTACTTAGCAATAAAAACGAGTATGTATCCAATTTCGATCTTGGGTTTGATAACTTGTCAATAGATGAAAATGGTGGTTTATTATTAAATAATAGACCAATAAATGAAGAACATTATAGCCGTGGTCAGTTAGAGATAATCATCGCAGAACTTTATGCATCCATAAATCCATCATTTAAAGTTAGGTTTATAGATGAATTTAGTGTTCTTGATAGAAAAAACCAAAAAAAGATTGTTGATGATTTACTTGCAAAGGGTTTTCAGGTAATTATAGCTGAAGTAGGTGAAATAAAGGTAAATAGCAATACAATCCTTTTACGGGATTGTCAAGCAGTAGAATCTTACCCAAGCGATAACAATCTTGAAATATAAGGATAGCAGATGGTTGTAAGAAAAAATAGAGATATTGATGGTAATATAATGAGATCAACATCTCAATCTTCAAGCCCCAATTATCCAAAAAAGAAAGACTATTCCTATAACAATTGGGAAAGAACTGAAATAGAGGATATTTGGGAAACGAACATTGCGATCATAGAGAAAAGCCAAAGGAAATATTTCAAGTTTTTAAATGTTGTGCTTAAAGAAGATATTGAGAAAATAACTTATTTTATAAAAAATATTGCAAATAATTATAGTTTTATCAAAGATGCCTTTACTTTAAGCGACAATATTTTGCCTCAAGATGTAATGGCTATCGAGGTTATTGATTTTGTGATGAAAGATTATGATAAGGGCAAAGATGCTTCATGTTCTGATCTTTCGAAAAGAAAAATTAAACATGATGAAATAGCCGTTATTAAACCAACAGCCTTGCCTGTTATAGAAAATAGATTTGAATTATTTATGGGATTATCAATAGATAAAACTCATCAACAATTTATTGATAAAGATAAAATGGAAACTATTATAAAAGTTACAACAATAGGGGATCTAATATGAAAAATATGAAAATATATATAAGTACTTCAAAAGAGCCAAAGAACATGCATGAATTACCAGAGTTAGCAAGGAAGATTGGAGTACATTTTGTTAAGCTTGGCTTTGATGTAGTGCTTAGCCATACATTGACAGATGGTAATACAAATAGTCTTCATGGTGATAAATTAAAATTAATTCAGTCAGAAATAAAAGCCAGTCAAGTATTTGTTCTTCTATATGATGAACCAAATATGCAGTCTGGAATAGAACTAGCTTTTGCTTCTCAGGGGAAAAAATTATTATTTTTTGTATATAAATTCGAAGATAAAATTGAAGATTTTATAAAAAGTTTTTTTTTCCAAAAACGTATTGAAATGTTTTCAGATCAACATGTTATTCACTCTATTGAGAGTAAGATATGTCCAAAAGAAAAATAACATTCAGTAAAAAAGCTCTATATGAGAGATTTATTGATAAAAAAGAATTGGCTATGAGATTAGATAGCCATAAGGATATGAAATCTATAATCAAAAATGGTTTACCTCAGTATACTATAGACAGGAAAAAAAGATTCCTGTGGTCAGATGTTCATCTTCTTTTAGAGGGTATTAACCATGAGAAAAATAAAGCAACAAGATCTTGTTGATTCTAGCATCCCAAAAAAATATTGGGATGCTTCACTATTTACTGTTGAAATAAATGAGATGACTTATTCATCATTTGAAAAACTTTATAAATATATAAATAATCTTAAATATTCGCTTGATAATGGAATTGGTATTCTATTGCAATCTGGGTATGTTGATTTTACAGGAAAAACATATATAGCCTGTTTTTTGGCTAAGTTTTTACTTGTTCATTCAAAAGATTGTTTATATATTAAATTTTCAGACCTTATACAATATCATTATCAAGATTATAAAATTTTCCAATCTATTATTAATAAATTTTTTCTTATTATTGATGATGTAACTCATTTAACTGAAAAGGAACATGATATTTTAGATAAGGTAATGACTCATAGGTATAACAACTCTAGGAGTACATGTATTATATTAAATAATATGTTATTAACAACTTTGTCTATTAAAACTCAAAATATTATAGAAAACGCTTACTATAATATTGATCTTTCTTTTAATACTAAAAAATATACAAAAAAACTTTAAGGATGATTAAATGCTCTATGAAGCTTTTTTTAGGAAAGTACTTAAAGATAAAAATATAGATATTCTTAAGGATTTTAAGGAAGATGATTTTGTAGGTGAATATTCGAAGGTTTATCAGTATATATTAAAACATCGTAAAATATATAAAGAATTTCCACTATGGGAGACTATTGCTGCTGAGTTTAAACTTACAACAACTGATATTATCCTTGACGAACCAATAGCTTTTTACGCTGACAAAGTGCATCAAAATAATCTGATACAAGATATGAGAAATTCTCTTGATTCTAATACTAAAGAACTAAATAAAAATCCAGAGAAGGTGCTTGACGCACTTAAACAAGAATTTAAGCGTATAGCAGAACGAAGAATTAGATCTAAGCGAGGAAAAATAATAAGATGGAACGATGCCGAGGAAGTGCAAGAACGAATAAAACGATATATAGAAAAAAAGAATAAAAATGGTCAGCTATTAGGAATTCCGACTCCGTGGTCATCTATCAACTTAAATACTAATGGTATTGAACCAGGTAAGTTTTGGGTTATAGTTGCAAAGCTAAAAACTGGAAAGACTTGGATCTCTCTTGTTTTAGCAAGATTTATTTGGAGTAAAGGATATAATGTTTTATTTGTTACTCCAGAAGTATCTGTTAATGTCTTGTCTGATAGGACTGACACTACACAAACTAAAGTTGATTATGCATCTTTTAGGCGTGGTGATCTTGATATTTATAGCGAGAAGAAACATATTGATAATTTAGGCAAAATATCAGAAAGTGAAAATTCTTTATGGATTGCTGGTGATGGAATGGTTAAATCCATTTCTGATATTGAAGATATTATGGATATAAAAAGTCCTAATATTGTTATAATAGATGGTGCATATCTTATAAATCCTTCGAAAAAATTTAAAGATAAAACAGAAAAAGTAAGAGCTTTATCTGAAGAACTTGCTATTTTGTCAACATATACTAATATACCAATTGTTATTACTCACCAATTTAATAGATCTGTAGATGATGAATCTATTTCGGCTGGAGCAGACAAAATAGGTAGTGCATACGAGTTAGCACAAGATTGTGATGCACTTATTGGGCTTTTCAATAATACATATATGAGAAGAAATGCTCTTATGGCAATTCGATTATTAGAAAATAGAGAAGGTGATAGATTAAATGTACTTGCGAATTTTAATCTTGAGACAATGGACTTTGGTGAAAGAGGTATTTTTTTTGGTGACGATATTGATAATCTTTTTGTCACTGAGTCTGAAACACAACAAGCAGGAGTATGGTAATGGATATTGAAATTGATGCAAAAGCTGAAGCCTTGTTTAATGAACTAAAAGTATTAAAGGCACAAGAAAAAATGATTAATCAAGAGATCAGCACAAAAAGAGATGTAATATATTCAAAGTTAGAAGGATGCAGATTGTCTGATAATCTAACTATATATCAATCAGCGATAAAAGCTTCAGGAAAAAAATATATAAAATGGAATGTTAGGCTTATTAATATTCCATTTGATGATAAAAAGGAATACAAGAAGGTTTGCTATATTGGAGGAGACCCATCAGAGGTTAAAGCCAAGCTCCAAACATGGTTAAACTTGAATCCAGAGGAGAAAAATGCACTAGAAAAAGCAAGAGAAATAAGAAAAAAAAGTCATGTTAGATAATGTCTTGGAAAAAATATTTGATATTATAGGAATAAGTATATCTAAGACTAGGGTATATAATAATCAGTTATGGATAAACTGCCCATTTCCTCATGGGAAAGGGAAAGATAGATATCCATCTATGTCTATTAAGAAACTTGATGATAACTATTTGTTTTTTTGCACAGCATGCAAGTATAAGGGTAATGTTTATTCCCTACTTCGTGACTATAAGGGTAAAAGTTCTGAAGATATTAAGAAAATAAAATCAATTTTGCTTAAAGACTTTAACTATTATCTTGAACAAGAGCCTGAGATTAGTCTTCCAAAAGTTGAAATTAAAAATTATATTTCAGAAGCAAAGGCACATTATGATAAAACGATTGAGCTCCCAGAGTCAGCTTTTGAATTTTATGAGAAAAAAGGAATTAATAGAGATATACTTATTGCCTCTAAGGCTAGATTTAATAATCTAAAACAAAGAATAGTATTTCCAATATACTCTTTATCTAAGAAATTAGTTGGAACAAACGAAAGAGCAACAACTAAAACAGACAGACTGAAATGGAATATCTTAAACTCTTTTCCTAAAAATGAATATCTTTATTTAGGTAATACATCTCAGGATGTAATATTTATATGCGAAGGAATCGGAGATGTATTAAAGATGACACAAAATGGTTATAGTTCTGTTGCTGTTTTTGGATCATCAATTAGTGATAGGCATGTAGAACTACTTGCCTATTTAAATAAAAAATATTATATTTTATTTGATGGGGATCAGGCAGGATATTCTGGCACTAAAAGTGCTATAGCAAAAATAGGCAATAGATTATTTATTTCTTGGCGATACTGTTACCAAGGAAAAGATCCTGGCTGCCTTAATCGAGATGATATTGAAAACCTATTAAAAGTATGAGGTGCTAGAATAATGAAACAAACAACTACAATGCAATCACTTGAGCTTACAAAAACAAAGCTGTCAGTATATATAATGATGATAACTTTATTTACTTCAGGTGGTGATTTTCTAATGAGATTCCTTGATAAGAAAAAAGACTTTGATTACTGGCGATTACTGGCATTATGCCTTATTATTACTTTTATTGTAGTTATAGCAAAGGGTATAAGCCTTATTTTGAAAAAACAAAGAAAAATAGACTTTATGCAATTTGAAATAGAAAACCAAAAGCGAATGAAAAAAAGAACGGGACAAAGTATATAATTCAACATTATATACTTTGTGAAAAATAAACAGTTGACAAAAAACAAAAAAAGTTGTATAGTATGGTGAGGCTATGATAAAGCATCCTTCTAATAAAATTGAAAATTTAAATCGCTTTATCGCTTCCCTCATCTATTTTAATTCAAATGGTTTTAAGTTGGTTCGATTCCAACATGAATATAATTAAGGCTATGTATTAGCATCCTTCAAAAAAAAATGAATAATTCGGCTTTCCAAAGGATTCATATCCAAAGGAGAGCCGAATAAAACCTAGCTAGTACAATTTCCTTAAATGATAATATAGTTTAATGGTAGAACACCATCTTTTAAACTAACCTATGAAATTACAGCTTATTCAACCTGTAATGATGGTTAGTTGCAATTATTGATGGAGGAGGTGGTTTGATTCCACACATTATCATCATTTAGATTTCCTTATTTAAAGTTGAAGTTTAATTTGGCAATGGAGTAATAAATCTATTATTCCATTGCTCTTTTTTTTGATGGGGGATGTAGCTCAATGGGAGAGCAAAAATTCAAGCAATTGTAATCGCTGCACAATATAACGGCCATACTTTTGCATCCTTCTAATATCAATTTTTTGATGCTGGTTCGATTCCAGCCATCTCCGTTATTTCTACACTCTTATTGGCAATTTTAAAAAAAATGCCAGAATATTGTGTATGACGTTTTTCTGGGTTTTCGTTATAGAACCTAGGTGGGGTTGCATCCATATAAAAACATGCATAATAATCTATGGATTATTACAATTTTGCTAATTTTGTGGTAAAATTAGAGGGTGTTATCTTTCCAAAAGATAACGTTATTAGCATACGATAAGCTAATGATGTTCAATATGACATCTAAACTCATATTGTGGTATTTTAAATTTTTTACCATAAAAAAAAATAGCCGCACTTGCTTAATGTGCATGGCTTGTTATTATGCCATAAATAATAACCTGCTTGGACTGGTGAGCAGTAATCATCCAGTCATCTTTTTTAACATAACTATGTTGAAGCTATTTTTCTTTCTCTTCTAAATCAAGGAAAATAGTATTGAATCTAGTAAAGGGTAATAATGCGATGTGTTATTACCCTTTATTTATTTGAAAACAAACAGCGTAAGCTGATAATATAAACTTAAAAGGCCATGCTAAAGCTTCCTTCTTTTTGGTAAAATCTGCTTTAGCAATTCCCTTTCCTTTTCGAAGGGGATAATTCTAATAGAAAAGGAACACAAAAGGAGTACAAAATGAAATTAAATCAAATAAATATTGCTATTAAAAAAATAAGAAGTATACCAACCTTTGCATTTCAGAGCTATATGTCTGATGAATTAAATCAGGATCAAGCTCTAACTATGCAGGCAGAAATTATGAATCTTGGATTCATAATGACTAAAGATCTTTTTAATATTGTTGCCAAAATAAGCAAAAAACATCTTAAGAAAATTTATAAAACAGTTATCACTAGTTTAAAAGAATTAGTTGGTGCTGATGTTGAATATAAAGCTTTTTACCCAAATTTTCCACAGCAGGTTATTGAAAGTTCACACTATGAACTTTTTTTTAATGCTATGCTTCATTATTGGACTTCAGGTGAATGGACACCTAAATATGAAACATTGCCTCGTGAATTGTGTTATGAGGACATTAAGTTTAAAGAACTTGATGTTTGTACAGAAAAAGAGTTCATGACTATATTTGATAAAATCGTTACATCCAACGATTCTGTCTCAAAATATGATAAATCAGTTATTGAATTTTTTATTGATAATTATTCTTCTTTAAAGATACCAGAGACTATCCCTTTCAAGGAAAATATGTGTATTGTTGCTGGTAAATTGATTGACAAAGGTAGAAGTATAAAGTCTTTCATTAAAACTGCAACAGATATCCTTCGAATAGCAACATATTTATCAGATGGAGACGTATCTCTTGCTAAAAACAGCAAATTCAAGTCTTTTCCTAGAAGACAAAGGAAAGTATTTGCACAGGCAATAGAATTAGTTGCTACACTTGAAGACTTACAAAGACACAGGAACAAATGGGTAAAACTATTTCATTCACTGCATATAGGCACATATGGTTCTAAGCTGTATGACCTTGCGAAAATATTAAGAACAAGTAGCATTAATATTTCGACTACAAATTCTTATATAGAAAGAGCTATTATTGACAATAATCTGGACGAAGCAATAAATTGTCTTAAAAATCATCCTGGTGATTTCGCTAGGAGGTTAGATCATTTATTAAGGAAAAGTAATGATCCAGATAAGGTCATAAAACAATTTCAGCAAGTAGCTGGCAAAGTATCAACAAGAGTGCTAATACAGCTTTTGGGACACTTCTATGGACGCTCAGAACCCATAGATAAAATTGTTGTATTTCCAAAAGGCAATGTTCAAAAAGCGATGTCTGTTAAAAGACAAGTTAAACAGCTAAATTTGAATACCTGCACTGAAATGTGCAGTTTAATCAGAGATGCACTTGCTAAGCGGTTTTCAGAACTTTCAGATCTAGGAAATGTCTGGATAAGTCAAGAGCTAAAAAAAGTACTTTTGCCTTCTCAACAGAGAAGTGCAAGTGACGGTATGTTCTCACTTGGTCGAGGTTCTCGTATTGCAATGTTAGACAAGAAATTCGCTAGATTTTTCATATATTGGAAAGAACCACAAGGTAAAGCAGGTGAAAGACAAGAAAGAATTGATCTTGATTTGAGTGCTTCTTTTTATGACGACGAGTTCAAAAAAATCTCAGATTGTGCATATTATCGGCTGAAAAACTCTTATTCTAATGATAAAGATGATAAAGATGATAATTATGCTGTGCATAGTGGCGATTTTGTAACAGCACCAAACGGAGCATGTGAATTTATTGATGTAGACATTGATAAGGCCAAAAAGATGACTAAAGCCAGATATTTAATTATGAATATTTTTAGCTTTACTGGACAGCCATTTTCTGCTAACGAAAAGTGCTATGCTGGATTTATGATGAGAGACGAACCGGCAAAAAATGCTATTTTCGATGCAACAACTGTAGAACAAAAGATAAATTTGTCTTCTAGTTCTAAGAATAATCTACCAATTATCTTTGATCTTAAAGAAAGAGAATTTATCTGGTGTGACTTAGCTACTAACTCTAAGTTGTCAGCATGTGGTAATGCTGAAAATCATCGTGCTGGGATAAAAGAAGTATTAGAGAGTATTATTAACCAGAAAAACAAGGTTAATTTATATGATTTAATTTCCTTGCATGTTGCAGCAAGAAATGGTATAATTGTAGAAGATAAAACAACTGCTGATAGCGTCTTTGACATTGATTTTGCATATGATGTCAACACTATTAACGCAGAGCTAATAGTATAATTTGTTTTCCATAAAAAGCAAAAGTCTCCTTGTCTAACGTAACGGCTTTTGTGTTTTGCATAAAGAATCCTTTAAGCCAATGAGTCGTACTCGTTGGCTTTTTTTTTTGATTAAAGTGAGGATAATATGGACAAAGAAAATAATAATTATAATAAACAACTAAAAGAACAAGGTAAAGTATTATCTAAACATAGAAAAGGAGATAAACTTGCAATTAAAGAATCATTTGATGTAGGTATTATTAGTCAAAACTCAAAGAACGAGATTAGATTAAAACTCAAGTATCCCTTTTATGGAGAAAAAATTAAAGTATGGTTTTTTGATAAAAATAATATTCCTTGTGGTTCAAAGGTTTTAGACGTTGATGTTTATCTTGTTTCTATGCAACAATCTGATCAAAAATGTTTATTCGTAAAGCCTAGTTGGTCAAAACGTGATCTTGCATATATTAATGTTCTTTATTTTACAAATTATAAGGAATATGGAGCTCAAATAAAATTTGGTCATTTGATATCAGCTATACCTTCAAATAAGAAGTGGGAAGCTGTTATGGAATACAACCTCTATCAAAAAAACAAATTGCCAATGTGGTTTGCAATTGATCATTATAAATATGCAGAAAATACTTTTATAGTAAAAAAGTTTGATAAAGAATGGAAGCTGCTATCAATGGAAAATATTGTTGACAATTCATTTAATTCGGACAGGAGAGGGCTATTTATCGAAGAGGATAATTCCAATGAAGTGCATCATATCCAAATAAGATACTTTGTATCAGAACTTGGATCTGGAAATAAAATCATAGATTATTATGATTATCCAATTCTACATGGAGAATTTATATCATTAAAGCTAGATGAGTCTAACGTTGCCTTTGTTGTTACAACTAGATTTAATTTAAATGCAGCAAGTTATGATTGTGGAAAAATAAGATTAATTCTTTCTACTGTACCATTTCATAACGATTATATTTCTGTCTATTATCGTGATGCAAATAACTTATATTCACCATCTATATTATTGGATGCAGAAAGAAGAATATGTGATGATAATTTTGAAATATTGATTGATAAGAATATGAACTTGCCTAAAAACCTACTAATCAAATATGAATTTTATGATAAAAAACAGGTAAAAGAAATTAACTCTTTCATTGTTCATCATGGTAGCGTTGGCAAAAATAGAATAGACATTATAGAAAAATTCAAGATAACACCTAATCTTAATTTGCCTATACTATTAAAACATTCTTGTGAAATAATCGATGAACCTATTCTCTCAATTGGAGATGGTGGTTCATTCTTATATAGAAAAAATTATATTTTAATAACCTCTCTTGGAATCGATTATTGCCCTGAAATATTGGTTTCGCAATATATAACATCACCCAACGTTAGCCGTGGTAAATTTAAAGACTTCCCAGTTCATTTATCCTGTGGTTCTTTCGAAAGAGAAGGAGGCTATAATAAATTTAAATACAAATGTATATATTCTCCGCAAGATGGACGATTGTATTATAATTTGCTTACTCCTGAAAACATAGGTCATATGTTTAATGCAAAAATAAGTCTGTCAAATAAGGAAGGTACATTTTGTGAAATTAAAAGGAATGGCTTACAAAATGATTTATTACTTATTCGCCCTCTTCATCCATCTATTCCATATAGAGATTCTAGTTTTAAAATAAATGTAGAGTTTGATACTAAAGAAATATTTTTAGATAGTAATGGTGATGCAAAAATAGTAGAAAATAATGATATTATAAAGCTTTCGCAGTTGCAGTATTGTACCGATACTTTTGATTTAGCACCTCATTGTACTCACCCTATTGATTTCAGGCAGAATGCTGGAACATTTATATTGCATTTATCGAAGAATATAACACCTGGTTCGATTATTATTATTACAACTATTGATAGTAATGGTAATGAAGTTGAAGCAATTGATAGCGAGAATTATGATTTGCTTATAGATAAAAATGCCATTAAGCTCAATAAAGTTAATATTAAAGCAAAAAAAATACATGTTCAATATGCATGTAGTATACTTAAACAGAAATTGAAGTCTATAAACACTATTTTAGAAAAAAAACATGGTAGCGTTTATCGTCATAGCAAATTTTATATAGATAATGAATTTTGGCAAGGTGATTTTCCTGTTGGTCTTGTTTTAGATCAGAAAGCATTAGTCAATTCTAGTGCTATTGTGACTTTTGAAGATATTAAGAATCAAGGGATGTCAACACCTAGTTCATGGAGTTTTTCTTTTGAGAATGTAAAAGATACATCTGTTCTTGTTCTTAACACAGTTATATTTAAAGGGATGACTACACGTATTGGTTATATATATATAGAATATGTTATAGAGAAAAGTGTATCAGATAGAAGTGAGATTATCGATGGAGTTATCAATAATGATATGTGCTTATCAATGATTAATGAAGATAAGGAAGGTAAAAATATGAAAAGATTAATGTATGATAAAAAGATTTTCCCTGACTTCGAAATAGAGGTGACAAATGAAATTGATTTAATTAAGGATCTGAAAAAGTTATTTAATTATAACAAGTGGAGTGAGACTGAGATTAGGGATGCTTGTTGTAATTTTCTTGCATCACATGAAGAAATAACTATTGAAGATATTAGTGATACAAAGTATAATTATTATCTTTTAGCCTTTAATGAAATGATTGCTGATAAGGGATATTCTTTAAAAAAACTTTATTTAAGCGATATTGTCTCTATATGCAAAGAAATAAAGGATGATGATGTTGAAAATATAAAAGTTAAAAATCTTTTGCTTGAAGATGTCTTTGAAATTATTAAAAAGAGGATTGATAATGTTGCCCAAATTAAGGCAAGAGTTTATCAGTCTCATGTTGCCAATACTAAAGTCACTAACCTTCTTAAGGCACTTATAAACAATTCATTACACTATAGGAACGGTGAACTAGATAAAAATAGATTAGAAACACTGCTTAAGAACGTTACTAAAGAACAAAAACATGCATTGTTCAACATTTTAGAGACTAAAGTAACTAACGATGAAAGTTATGATAAAATGTTTGAGGAGGCTAGGGAATATTTGCTTATACAAAATCTTTTATCTGTTAGACTTGATAGGTTTGAAAAGCAAACAAGAAGAGATGAAACTCATTATGTAGAAATTAACATTCCTAGATTTTGATGTTATAACATTTTATATTTGACATTATTATCTTATATGATATAATATAATTACATGCTATTGCAATGTTAAGGCATATACCTTAGCATTGTTTAGTATTTAGATATTATTCGAATAACGTCTCCATTCTCAATGCTGACTTCTGCAACAATTGTTTTAGCTATTAAAAAATCCCAAGATTTAAATTCTTTATAATCATAAAACATTCTAACTATAAAGTTTTTACCTGATGATTCTAGTTGGTCATAATAGGTAGATCTATGTTTTAAATTTTTTGGGTCTGGGTAGTTGTGCATTTTTTTAACAAAATCAAAAAGTTTTTGATGATATGCGTATTGGTTGTTAAACTGGCTTGAGACTTTTTGCTTAAATCTTTTTTCTTGATCTATGGCTAACTGTATTTGATATTCTTCTCTTTTTTTATCAACATAAGTTCTAATTTGTATTATAGATATTATTGATAAAAGAATGACAATTGCCATTAAAAGTATTGATGCTAGTTTATTATTTTGCATTTTAGTATTCCTTAAAAAAATATATTATAGTAAAGTAAGATTAAAAATGCAAGTAATTGCACTTTTTAAAAGGATATTATATGATGAATTTTTGCTTGTTATTTTATAAATTAAATACTAAGGGCTTAGACCGAAAAAAATTCCAAGAAGAAATAAATGCACTTGAAAAACTTAATAATGTCAAAGATTTAAAAAAAACAGCAGAATACGAAAGAAGAAAAAAGGTTCTAAAAAAATATTTCAAAGAGCAATATGTTGACATGGTTGGCATTACAAGACAAGATATTGATGAAAAAGTTTTTATGCTCACAAATAATGAGTTTCATAAAATATTGGCGAATGAGTTTAGAAAACTCCATGCTATACCAGTGGCTAGTTGCGTAAAACTCCTTTATACAGACTCACATCCCGTTCTTGAAGATCTTAAACAGTTATTTAAAGTTTTTGATTTAGAGATGTTTACAGTACGTGTTTTACCACATGAAGATCTTAAAGTCATTATTGATAAAGAAGTAGCTTATCTAAAAAAGGATATATTTAGATTTAGACAAAAACCATTTAAAAGAAAACTTAGATTTTTTGACCAAAAATTAAATGAAAAAAAAGAATATCTTGGTAATATATTAAAATATTATAACGATATTATATACTGTGATTCATCTTTTTTTAGTGCTAAAGGTTATTGGGAGCTTTAAAATGGACAAACAAGAACGGTTGATATTAGATTCTTTGGATAAAATAAATAGTATATATTGGGATATTTTAAAATATTTCGATATTGTACATGAACATATATGTAAAACTGAACCACGGATTCACATTCATATCCAAAATAGATGGAGTATAATCTCTGATTCTTTTTTGGGTGAAAAATCAGGTATTCTTATGCTTAGGATTTTTAATTTAACAACTCCAAGGTTTAGTGATCATCCTATAGTAGAAAAATATATACATAGTAAAGGACTTTTAACATTAGTATTGTCTGGCAAAAAGGGAGAATATTTTTTATTAAATAATGAGAATAAACATGCTTAAACAAATATTAGAAAAATTATCTTTGGAATCTAATATGTTAGATGTTTTTCGTGAATTAAAGTACATCGGCATTAATAGACCACTTATGGATTATCGTAAATATAAATGGTCAAGCTCTAATTTAAGTGCAAAACATAATCCAATGATGACTATCTTTATAAAAAAGAATAAGCAATTACTTTTTTGGGATATTCCTTTTTCACATTTTGAAGAATCGGAACAATACGCAGTAATTTATATTGAAAATTTAAAATACATTATTTTAAAACAAATAAATAGACAAAAGCTAAAAATGTTTTTAGATAAAATTTAGTAACGCAATACTTATTGCAAGTATTTAAGAAAAGGAGTTAGCTATGACATTACAAGATTTTATTACATTAGAGTTGTTTTCAAATATAAGATATATTGTCTTTGAATTAGGTCTTTTGATCTTATTCATTATTTTAACAGTTGGATTCTATAGAGATTTTAATAATGGAACAACTCATTCAAAAAGCGAAAAAGATGCTATGCTTTGTTTAGCCTCTTTTATTCTGGCAATTGTAATGTTTTTTTTGATTGTTTCTCAATCATTTAACCTATATCTGTATGAAATATATGGAAAACAAAACTATGAACAATATAAAATAGAAAAAACAATTAAAGAAAAAAAATAAAAAAAGCCAGGCATACATGCCTGGCTTTAACTTTTTTCAAATTAGGAGTTAGAAATAAACCAGAGATACTGGTTCGGAGCAGTTAATGTTAATGGATCAAAACATTAAGCTTTGAATAATTAAGCTGGCAGAAGGAATTGAACCCTCAACCTGATCATTACAAGTGATCTGCTCTACCAATTGAGCTATGCCAGCAAGAAATTGAGTATCTTATTTTTATAAAGATAATTTAAATATATCATATCTAAATTATGGTGTCAAGAAAAAAAACAATGTTATAACTTTTTATAATATTGATCTCTTGGTTTTCTATGATATAATTATAAGGAGATAATATGTACAAAGAAGTAGTTTTTTGTGAAATTAAAAAAGCAGAAGAATCATTTGATATTATTCGAAAATATCAAAATAAAGATAGCTATATCATATTTGATGTTAAGGATGGGATCGAATTAAGGGATTTAGCTTTAACACTACGTTATTGCAAAGAATGTCATGTCGGATATGAATATATTGGTTGGAATATTTGGGGTAAAGGCTTTGATAAACCATCTTGTTATTGCACTCACTGTGGATATGCCCTACAAAGCCTAATAGAAGTCGCAATTGTAATGCAGGGGAATAAAGTCTTAAGCCTTAATTATAGAAATGTTTAATTTTTATGCTGCCTTCCTAAAACTACTACCCTTGTGGTCGTTAAATTCATTGGAGGTATACTTAATATTGAAAATGATAATGGATTTGTTTGTCCTAAGTTATCATATGGGGTGTTGAAATAGAACAAGGGTGCAAGCAATTGCACTTAACATAATTTAAAGGAGAAAAATGTGATTACTGAAATAACAGGGAAGTGTAAATATAAAGGTTGCAAAGAAAAAGCAACGCATATAGCATGTGGCAGAAAAGTAAAAAATGGACATCCAAAAGCTAATGTCTATTGTAAAGTTCATGCAGAACTAATATCGGAAGAAGGTTGTCCAGAATATACTGTAAGTTGCCCTAATTGTAGATGCATGTTCGGAGATAATTAATATTAAAGAGGAAAACATGACTAAAAAAAAACGTAATACCTTTTTTAAAATAATAGAGTTTGATATATATAGGCGTAATGATATATTCTTTTTTTTAGACACAGATCACATTAACTTTGATAATTGTGAGTTTACACTTAAATTAATAGTTTTTGATGATATTGGTCTTCCTATAAAAGATGAAGAACTTATTTGGCATTCTGAGGGAATATGGGAATCAAACATATATTTTGATGATTATTTTCAAATGATATCATTCCCTATTAAGCTGATAAAAAGTGAAAAAGCAATTGATGCTGCTATTTGGCTATATGTTCAAGAAAAGGAATATGATCAATTTTTGCTAGATAGAGAACAGCGAGAAAAAAAATAAAAAAATTATAGAACATAATTCTAATCAAAGTATTGAGACTTATGACAATTATTAAGGGAGGTGTTAAAGTGAAAAAATTTATAATTATAGATTCTAATTATAGTCAGGATAGTGATAAGGGTCTGACAGTCCGAGCAATGAGTATACCTGGACAAGGTTCAATAGTGTTATCAACTTTTGAAAAAGATGAAATAGTGATAAGCCAATCAATGGTATTTGTTCCTAACTGCTTTGTAGAGAGTAAAAGAGATGAAGGATTTCATCTTGTGGGTAAAGATTTGCATGATAAAATAAGACGAGATTACTAAAATTTTTAATTTTATAAACATAAGTTATTTCAAAAAACTAAAAATAATAAAGTAGCAAAAGGAGACTAAATGAATAAAATACGAGAAGAATCTTTATCTCTTAAAGAGGTTGTTGATTTATTAGAAAAAATAGATGAAATGCAAAAAAAAGACTATATAACAATAGAAAATATTTACAATACCGTTAATCTTTCGAAAAACAAGTGGAAGGTTATTAAAGATGATATTGTTATTATCTATGCTTTAGATGATAGTGCAAAAGCTTCACTTGAGATAAATACTTCAGAATATGCGTATATAAGAAGACTTGATGAATATGTTGTTATATACATAAAAAATTATGAATTCTCTGGTGAAGGAAGATTTAAATTTGCTCTATTAGATGCTAATAATGAAATTAAGGACTAGAAAATGGATAAAAAAGAACAATTAATGAATGAAGCGAATGTGTTAGAAGAAAGATTAAGAAAAGACTTGCCTAAGCTTTCTATTTCGAAAAAAATAGACAATGATAATATTCTTTTTTCTATAGGATTATATACTTGCAATAGTAATGTTCTTAATGCAAATGATATTCAAACATTAATGATTGAACTAAAATTTAGTTATAGAGATATTTATCTTGGTGAAATAGATCACAAGTATAAAATGCTTTTAGTACAAACTAAGCAAGCTCTTATTAATTTGTTGGGGTTAAACTAATGAAAAACAAATATGATGAAATTTTAAAACCTAAAATGTTAGATCAAAAAGATATAGATTTGTCAACGCTCATAGACACATGCAAACAATATATTAATGCTCTTGTCTCAGGTGACTTATCATATGCTAAAGATATAGAAGAATATATATATGAAGATGCAATGATTACTTTATATGGCAAAGAAATATTTGATTGGATAAATAGAAAAGAAGCAGAATTTGATGATTATTAAAAAAAGGAGTAAAATATGCAAGCTATTATTGATGTATTTAGAATGGTTGAAGTTAGCCCTAAAACAAGGGCAAAAATAATAATAGAACTTGGAAGGGGTATTAATGAACAATTAGGAACGAACATATATAACTTTTAATCATTTTTAGAAATGGAGCAAAATATGAAAAAAATATATAGATGTCCAATGTGTAATACAAACGCTCTCACTTATATTGTTAATGATTTCTTTAAATATAAGAATACAAGATTAAACGCAAAAATAATTGTTGGACATTGCAAAGAATGTAATTGGGAATTTGTTTGTTCTGATGCTGATGAAGCAAGAGATAAGGCAATTAAAGAGTACAATCTTTCAAAAAAAAAAGATTAATAAAAAGGGAGTAGAAAATGGAAAGAGTTCAAACTATAAAAGAAATTGAGTTAAAAGGCGATATTATTATCACCGATCCCTGTTATATCATAAAAGATAATACTAATGATTGGGAGTTATGTCAATATGGGAAAGAAATGCAATTGCTTGGATTAAAGAATTGGATTACAAATAGCACTTTATATGGTGATTGGTCTTGTACAACATATAATGCCGATACAGAAGATCCACTTGGACAATTTTGTGCTGATGCTGGCTTAGTTGGTGTATTTCTCTTAGATGAGGTTTTAAAGTATAACAAAGATTATAAAAAAGAAATTGACCAATACGCTGTTACACTTTTAAAAGACTTTAATGGAATAGTGAAGATTGTAAAAGTCTCATATGATCATAAATATGAGGAAATAAGGGTTGTTGGCAAGGGAAATATTAATTTTTATACTATGCAGGTTTCAAATAAAAAAGCATAACACAATATTGTTTGTTTGAAAGGTTCAGCATGAAAAAAAATAAAAAAGAAATAATAACTAAAGCCAATAAAACAATGAGTAAAAGTTTGCAATCTTTGCAAAAATTTGGTGAAATAAAGGTAGATCATTCAGCATATGGCAAAAAGGTGCAATTGAAAACAATCCTTTTAGATATAGTGAAAGATTTGATAACTGATCCTTTTATTTCATATGAAGATAGTTTCTTTTACGAAATTTATCTTGCTATTGCCTTAAATGGATATCTTGATGTTAAAAAAGTATACATAGAAGATTGTGATGAATGGGATATTTATTTTGATGAGAAAAAAGTAAAAAAAATGGTTCTTGAATTTGTTAAATGTTTATATTGAAAGAAATAAAAAATGGGAATAGGAATAGTTTTATTTTTAGTAGTTATTTGCGGTTTTTTTATTATTGGGATGGCAGCCACTTGTGCTGGTGGAGGTTGTGTCAATACTAGAAAAATGACACCAAGACCTCCAAAACCAAAAGCCATGAAGAAAGATAAGACAGGAGTGTAACATGTTTGATTTTCCACAGTTATCTAAGATTGAATTTATTCGAAAGAAGAATACAACGGCTGTTAGTAATAATATAGAACCACCTCCTCATGATGATTGGTCATCGTTTGTTTTGTTGCCTAATAACAGAATAGACATTATCAAGCTAAAAGAGTTTGGAGATATGTTTGGAATAACATTAGACGATTCTGCTGTTATTCAACGCAAATTAGGGCAAGATTGGTTTGTCTCTGCAATAGATGGTGTTAAATGCTTTTTCTCAGCAGAAGAAAGTAAAGAAACAAATTATTCAAATTATTATTTTTCTAATGATCTAAATTTTGTCTTGGCAAAAGTAGATGGAAAAAATATCTATGACTTCTATTTATATCAC
>Ga0180007_10001218_pt1 | contig 36733 bp, 43 predicted proteins | sample MM_PC_MetaG_FD_121122 | JGI IMG/M metagenome (GOLD analysis project Ga0180007, IMG submission 121122) | Groundwater microbial communities from the Aspo Hard Rock Laboratory (HRL) deep subsurface site, Sweden - MM_PC_MetaG | ecosystem: Environmental > Aquatic > Deep subsurface > Groundwater... | reverse complement strand
GGAGGACTCCGGCTACGTGGCGCGCATGGCCTACATGCTCGACCGCGTGTTCCGTATCTTCGGGCTGCACGGCACCAGCGTGCTGCCGTTCATCGTGGCGGGCGGCATCGCTGGCGGCTGCGCCGTGCCCGGCGTCATGGCCACCCGAGCGCTCAGAAGCCCCAAGGAGAAGCTGGCTACCCTGCTGGTCACACCGTTCATGACCTGCGGGGCCAAGGTGCCGGTGTTCCTGATGCTGGCCGCGGCCTTCTTCCCCGGCTCCGAGGCCGGGGTCATGTCCCTGGTGACGCTGACGGCCTGGGTCGCGGCCCTGCTTGTGGCCAAGCTCCTGCGCTCCACCGTGGTCAAGGGCGAGAGCACGCCCTTTGTCATGGAGTTGCCGCCGTACCGCATGCCGACCCTAAGCGGCCTGTGCATCCACACCTGGGAGCGCTCCTGGGACTATATGCGCAAGGCCGGCACCACCATCCTGGCCATCTCCGTGCTGCTCTGGGCGGCCATGACCTTCCCCGGCCTGCCTGCAGAACAGGCCAAGGCCTTTGATGCCCGCGAGGCCGTGGTGCAACAGCAGATCGACGACGCCAAGACCCAAGGCCAGGAGCCTCCGGCGGAGCTCACCGAGGCGCTGGCCAGCCTGGCCGGGGAGCGTTCCGAAGAATCCCTGAAGGCCTCCGCCGCCGGGCGCGCCGGCGTGGCGCTGGAGTCGGTGAGCAGTCTGGCCGGCTTCAACTGGCGCGTGAACATCGCGCTGGTGGGCGGACTTGCGGCCAAGGAGGTCATCGTGTCCACCCTGGGCACGGCCTACTCCCTGGGCGAGGTCGATGCCGAGGACGCCGCGCCCCTGTCGCGCCTCTTGTCCCAGGACCCCACCTTCCCCAGGTCCGCGGCACTGGCGCTGATCATCTTCGTCATCCTCTACGCGCCCTGCTCCGTGACCATCGTGACCATGGCCCGCGAGTCCAGTTGGAAGTGGGCCGGATTCGCCATGGTCTTCAACACCAGCCTGGCCTTCGTGGCCGCCGTGGCCGTGTTCCAGACAGCGCGGCTGTTCAGCTAGGGCGCAAGGGCCCAGCGCCCGCGCCAACCTCGACACTCCTCCTCCAGCCGGAGCCCCGGTGGCCGCAAGACCGCCGGGGCTCCCCATCATCCGGCCCGACACCCTCCTTCCTCCGGCCCCCAGGCTTCCCTTTCGTGGCCAAACCGCCTATGTTCGGCGCGCATGCCAGCCAGCTCCACATCCGCCAAGCCCGAAGCTCCCCAGACCGCGCGCCTGGGCGCAGCCTTTGGCCGCGCCGCCCGGGACGTTCTGCTGCAGAGCCTCCGCGTCTGCCGGGAGCTCTTCGTGGTCATGATCCCGGTGGTCCTCGGCGTGAAGGTGCTCCAGGAGCTGGGGGGCCGTGCCCTACCTGGCCATGCCGCTTACCCCCCTCATGGCCCTGGTCGGCCTGCCGCCGGAGATGGGCCTGGTCTGGGCCACGGCGCTTTTGAACAACATCTACAGCGCCATCATCGTGTTCCTGGCCCTCGGCGCCGCCCCCTTGACCCAGGCCCAGATGACGGTGCTGGCCACGCTCATCCTGGTGGCCCACAACCTGCCGGTGGAGCTCGGCATCGCGCGCAAATCCGGCGCGCGCCTGCGCTTCCAGATCGTGTCACGGTTTGGCGGCGCGCTGGTCCTGGGCATGCTGCTCAGCGCGGCCTACAAGGCTTTAGACACCCTGCAAGGCCCGGCCGTAGTGCTCTTCACCCGGCCCGAGGCAGCGGCGACCCCCACGCTCTGGCTCTGGGCCCTGGGCGAGGGCCAGAAACTTTTGTCCATCGCGCTCATCATCACCGGGCTCATGGCCCTGATGCGGCTGTTGACCGCCGTGGGCGCCATCGACCTGTTGAACCGCCTGCTGCGGCCCGTGCTCCGGCTCATCGGCATCGGTCCGGCGGCCTCGGGCATCACCGTGGCCGGGCTGACCCTGGGCGTGGCCTACGGCGGCGGGCTCATCATCTTTGAAGCGAAAAGCGGACGCGTGGACAAGCGCGACGTGTTCTTTTCCCTGACCCTCATGGGCCTGTGCCACAGCCTCATCGAGGACACCCTGCTCATGGCCATGCTGGGGGCGCACCTCTCCGGCATCCTTTGGGCCAGGCTCGTCTTCGCCCTCGCGGCAACGGCCCTGCTCGTCAAATGCTCTGCGCGCCTGGCCCCGGGCCTGGCGGACCGCCTGCTGTGGTCCACCGTGGCGCGCACCCCGGCACCCTGAACCAAGGAGTCTTCATGTCCGCGGAACCAAAGACCGTCCAGACCGCCAACGCCCCGGCCGCCATCGGCCCCTACTCCCAGGCCGTGACCTATGGGGGGCTCGTGTTTCTAAGCGGCCAGCTCGGCATTGTTCCGGCCACCGGCATCATTCCGGAGGATTTCTCCGCCCAGGCCAGGCAGGCCCTGGACAATGTGCGCGCCGTGGTCGAGGCCGCCGGGTCGAACCTTGAACGCGTGCTCTCGGTGGACGTGTTTCTCATCGACATGGGCCGCTTCGGCGAGTTCAACGAGATCTACAGCACCTACTTCACCAGCCACAAGCCCGCCCGGGCCGCCGTGGCCGTGGCCGCGCTCCCGCGCGAGGCCCAGGTGGAGGTGCGCGTGGTGGCCGCCCAGGCCTAAGGCGCGCAAAAAAAGCGGCGCACTCCAGTCAAACGTGGAGGGCGCCGCCTTTTCGTGTCGTTGATGCCTGGCCTAGGAACAGCCGCAGCCGCCGGAGCCGCAGCCGCTGCCGGACTCACCACCTCCGCAGCCGCCAGAGCCGCAGCTTCCGCCAGACTCGCCGCCAAGCTGGTTCTCGGACTCCACAGAGAAGCCGTACTCCCCGGCATCGATGACGATCTTGCCCGCAGCGGCCAAGAGGGACTTCTCCGCCAGCAGGGTGTAGCCCATGCTCTCAACGGTCTCATCGCCGTCGCGGACCTCGTCCAGAGCCAGGGAGAGCTTGGGGCCGCAGCAGCCGCCTGCCAGGAAGATGCGCAGGGGGGACTTTTCCTTGTCCTCGAAATAGCCGTCGAGCTGGTCGCGGGCGGCTTCACTCAGTGTAATCATTGGGGCGCTCCTTGTATGCGTTTGTGTGTTGTTTCATGGCCTTGCAACAACGAACTGCCAGGACTTGCCGAGCGCTGCCCCAAAAAAACGGGCGGCGCTCCGTGGAACGCCGCCCTATATCGCCGTGGGGATTGATTCCTAGCAGGAACAGCCGCCGGAGGATTTCTCCCCGCTTCCGCAGCTGCCGCCGCATCCGCCGCCGCCCAGGTTCATGGGATTTTCCGAATCGACAGTGAAGCCGTAGCTGGTCATGTCGATGCGGATGGCGCCGGTTTTCTCTCCCAGGGCCCGCTCCACGCAGAAGCTGTAGCCCATCACTTCGAAGGTGTCGTCGTTCTCACGCGGCTCATCCAGAGCCAGCGACAGTCTGGGGCCGCTTCAGCCCCCGGACGCCATAAAGACGCGAATCGGGGTCTTTTCCTTGTCCGCAAAGTACCCGTCGAGCTGGGTCTTGGCGGCTTCCGTCAGTTCAATCATTGCAAGCCTCCTTGAACGTTTGTGGGAGCTGCATAGATAATGACGGCCCGCAACTTTGTCAAATGAGCACTTGCGCTTTTTCGTAGACCGTTGACCCCTGTGCCGCTCTGGGCTACATCCAAACCTGGGGGTGCGAATACCCGCTCCCCTGGAACGACTACCCCCCCTGATGAGGATTCCCATGAGCACCAAGGATCTCATCCTAGTCACCGCCAAGGACATGATATCAGAAGTGGGCTTCCACAAGATGACCACGGCAAACCTGGCCAAACAGGCCGACATCTCCGAAGGCACCATCTACCGTCATTTTGAGAGCAAGGAAGACATCCTCCAGCACATCCTGGACGCCTTTGACGAAAAGTACCAGACCTTGTCCGAGAACTGCCGCGCGCGCATGGAAAAGGGCAGTCTGTCCCTGGACGACCTTCTGGGCAACCATTTCACCTTTCTCGACGCCAACGCCGCGGACATCAAGATCGTGCTCGGCACCTACAGCATCCTGGACACCACACGGCGCTCCATGGGCCGGTTCATCGAGCGCATGCGCAGCCTGTTCGAGGACTTCCTGGCCCACGGGCATAAGAGCGGCAGCCTTATCGAGGTCCCGCTCAGGCCCACGGGCCTGATCCTGGCCAATATGTTTTTCGGCCTCATGCGCATCAAGCTCTACTGGCCGGAGATCGATGACTTTTCAAAGGAAGCCGTGGAATTTTGCCGCCGCAGCCTGATGATTCCCGGGGCCAAGGGATGAGCGAAACGCGCACCCTCATGACCGCCAAGGAAATGGCCCGCACGCTTGAACGCCTGGCCTCGGAAATCATCGAGCGCCGGGGCGAGGAAGGCCCCCTCGTGCTGGTCGGCATTCAGCGCCGGGGCGTGGACCTGGCCCGCAGGCTCAAGGCCCTGCTGGACGCCCGGCTGGCCGCACCGACACTGTTCGGCATGCTCGACATCAATCTCTATCGCGACGACTGGAGCAACCTCGGCATCTCGCCGACCATCAGCAGCACGGACATCCCGGCCAACATCGAGGGTGCGACCCTCATCCTGGTGGACGACGTGCTCTACTCCGGCCGCACCACCCGCGCCGCCCTGGAGGCCATCCTCGACTTCGGCCGCCCCAGGCGCGTGGAGCTTTTGGTTCTCATCGACCGAGGTCACCGCGAGCTGCCCATCCAGGCCGACTACGTGGGCAAGCGCGTGAACACCGCAATCCACGAACGCGTGGATGTCCTCGTGTCCGAGCGTGACGAGCAGGACAAGGTCCTCCTGCGCGCCAAGGCCTGACAGCCCCCAGCTTTCCCCATGCACGCCTCACTTGATCACGAAACTCCGTCCCGCGTCCGTGTCGCGGAGACCGGCTGCGTCAGCCTCATCGGCATGGCCGGGGCAGGCAAGTCCACCCTGGGCCGCCTGCTGGCCGAAAAGCTCGGCTGGGCGCACCTGGACACCGACCGGCTCCTGGAGGCCTACTACGGCCAGACTCTGCAAGATCTCCTGGACGGCCTGGGACTGGAAGCCTTCCTCAAGACCGAGGAGACCCTGGTGTCCATGCTCGGGGTGCGCCGCGCGGTGATCTCCACCGGCGGGAGCGTGGTCTACGGGCCAGCCGCCCTGGAGCGCCTCAAGCTCCTGGGACCGGTCATCTACCTCTCCGTCAGCATGGAGACCTTCCTCGCCCGCGTGGGCGATGCGGGCAACCGCGGGCTGGCCGTGGCCCCGGGCCAGAGCAGGGAGGAGCTCTACCTGGAACGCCAGCCCCTGTACCAGGCCGCCGCAGATTTCACCCTGACCACAGACAGCACTGACAGCATGGCCAGCGTGGAACGCCTTCTCGCCTGGCTTAAGCAGGAGCCGGAAGCATGAGCAAGGCCAAGAAGACCGCAGCCCTGAAGAGATTGGCCGACCTGTACCGGCGCATGGACGAGGCCTATGCGGCTGCGGCCATGCCCATCGGCCTCAGTTGCGCTGGCTGCGCCGACAGCTGCTGCGAAACCGTGTTCCGCCACCACACCTATGTGGAATGGGCCGGGCTCTGGAACGCGCTCTCGGGCCTGCCCGCGCCGCGCCAAGCCGAAATACGGGACGCCGCCGAGAACTGGCTGCGCCGCCACCAGAACCCGCTTCTGCCGGGCGTGCGCCCACGCGTGCCCTGCCCGCTTTCCGAGCCGTCGCCCGCCGAATCGCCGGAGGGCCTGCGCTGCGGGCTCTACGATGTGCGGCCCATGGTCTGCCGCCTGCACGGCGTGCCCAATGTGCTGCTCCACCCCCGCAGCGGGCAGTCGGCCTTTCCCGGCTGCGACCGAGCCCAGACCCTGGGCAAGACCTGCGAACCTGCGCTGCTTGACCGCACCCCGCTCTTGACCGATCTGGCCCGGCTGGAAATGGACTTCGTGGGCCGGGAGCGCATGGGCAAACTGCCGCGCGTGGACCTGACCATCGCCGAGATGATACTCATGGGGCAGCCCAAAATCTGACCTCCCCCTCTTGGCATTGCCCAGCCGGAGGTGCTATGTCTGTACCCAAGTGAGCCGCCCTCCGGGGTCGGCCGCAGGAGGTATCGCCATGAACATGCTGTTGCGCCTGGGGCTCGCGGCCCTGTGCCTGCTGCTGGCGGCCCAGACTCCCGCCCTGGCCCAGGCCGGAAAGATCATCACAAGCGACGACATCCTGAACCAGCTGGACAAGAAGCCCGGGCCCGAGGCCGACCCCGGCAAATCGCGCAGCTTCCGGGGCATCCGCATCACCTCCGCCGCCGATGCCAAGCCCCATCAGCCAGCCGAGCCCGCGCGCGACATGAATCAGGAAAAGCCTGCCGTCACCGTGTACCTGTACTTCAAGTCCGGCTCGTCCGAGCTGGCGGGCGAGCATTCAAAGAAGCAGCTGGCCGCCCTGGGCAAGGCCCTCAGCTCCCCGGCCCTGGCTGGCGCCAAGCTCGAAATCGGCGGGCACACGGACTCCCAAGGCTCCAACGCCCGCAACCAGACCCTGTCCGAGCAGCGCGCCGCGCACATCCGCGGCCTGCTTGTGGGCTCCTACGGCGTCAACGCGGCCAACCTCGCAGCCAAGGGCTACGGGGAGACCCAGCCCGTGGCCGGCAACGACACGGAAGCCGGTCGCGGCAAGAACCGCCGCGTCGTCATCAAGAGGCTGGACTAGGCGCCGTGGTTGCCCCAAGCCTCCCCCTCGAATGGGACGACGCCCTGGCCCTTGGCGACGAGAACATCGACCGCCAGCACAAACGGCTGGTGGAGATCATCAACGAGTTGCACAGCCACCTGGACGCCCCGGACAGAGATGCCCTGGTCATGAAATGCCTGACCGCCATGTACCTCCACGCCAAGGAGCACTTTTTTGACGAGGAGGCGTACATGGACCGCGTCGGCTACCCGGAAAAGGAACGCCACGCGGAACTGCACCGCAACTTCGTGCAGAGGACCAACGCCCTCACGGACACCTGCCTGCTGGACGCCATGCCCTGCGAAGAGCTGCTGAACTTCCTCGTCAACTGGTTCCGCGAACATGTGGCCGGCGAGGACGCCAAGATTATCGCCTACGCCAGGAACCAAGGCGCACGCTGATCGCGCACGCCCCGGCTCCCGCTCCGGCTTAACGCCGTAGACTTAGCCTACCCCTCGCCGCCCGCCTGCACGGGATAGGGCGCGCCGCAGCCCGCCACCGCCCGGCCCAGCCAGTCAACAGCCTGGCCCAGGTGCCGCATGTTGCGCAGGGCCTCGTCATCCCCGGCAACCTCCTTTTCACCCAGACCATAGCCCAGGTTCCAATAGGTGGAGCCCGGCACCACCATCTGCGAGATGAAAAACAAATGGTTGATGGTGTCGAACACGTGAGTGCCGCCGCCGCGACGCACGGCCACCACAGCCGCGCCGACCTTGCCCGCCAGCAGGCAGCCGTTGGCCATGGCCACAAAGCCCGCGCGGTCGATGAGCGCCTTCAGCTCCGCGGTCACGTCCGCAAAATACGTGGGCGAACCAAGAACAATGGCGTCGGCTGCGAGCATCTTCTCAAACACCTCATTGAAGGCGTCCTTGCCGAACACGCAGCGCTTGTCCTTGTTCTCCCAGCACTTGAAGCAGGCCCGGCAGCCGTGGATGTTCCTGCCGCCGAGTTGCACGATCTCCGTCTCCCACCCGGCCGAGGCCAGGGGCTCCAGCACCGTCTCCAGCAGCAGCCGGGTGTTGCCGCCCTTGCGCGGGCTTCCGTTGATGGCGATGACTTTCATGATGACTCCCAGGGTTGTGCTTGACTCCCGAAACCGGGAAGATTAGCGAATACCCATTGCCTGCACTTATTGCAAGTACCGCACAATTTGTCAGGTACTATCTCTTTGTATAGCGACAAAAGGAGCGACACATGGCGGACCGCTGCAGCCCAAAGAAGCTTGGAGACAAGAACTACCGCTGCTATTTCGAGCTGGCGCTGCTCGTCATGGGCGGGAAATGGAAGCCCATCATCCTCTACCACCTCGGTGTGGGAGGCGTGCTGCGCTTCAGCGAACTCGGACGCTCCATGCCCGACGTCACCGACCGCATGCTCACCCGCCAACTGCGCGAACTGGAGGCCGACCGCCTCATCCAACGCACCGTCTACCGCCAGGTGCCGCCCAAAGTGGAATACTCACTGACCGAACTCGGCCTGGGGCTCTTCCCCCTGCTACTCCAAATGCGCGCCTGGGGCGAAAAATACGAACAAGCCCTGGGCGGCGCAGAACTCCAACCCGGCGCACTGGCCGAACCCCCGGCACCCGGAGTACTCCACCCGCGCTACCTCTGCGCCACGCCAAACAGCCAGAGCCGGGGCTAGCCTCCGGCAGCCGGCCGCCGGAGTCGGGAGCTGCCTCCGGCGGCCGGGGACCTGAGGCCCCCGGACCCCCCATTTGGCCTGGGCCGGGGTGGCCTGGGCAGAGGCGTCGGCTTGGCTGGCCCGGCAATGTGTTCGGATTTTCGAGGGGGGACCCTCGAAAATCCGAACACGGTTGGCCCTTTTCAGAGGGTTGGTATAAAGGCCATGAGAAAGACCCCTCCCGTGATTCCCACACACGCCGAACGGGCTGTTTCAGGTTCCTCCTGAAACAGCCCGTTCGGCTTAATGTGGGGGTCTGGGGGGCCTCAGGCCCCACAGCCGCCGGAGGCTATTCGCGCCTCATGTGCCCTGGCCCAGCAGGCGTGCCAGGGCGATGCCGGCGGCAATGGCGAGGCTCATCCAGAGGGCGGCCTTGGTGGCACCTGCGGCGGCGCAGTCGTATTGGACGGCGGCCACGGGTGATTCCGGTGTCAGCAGGTAGCGCAGGAAGCGGGAAATCTCTGCGAGCATGGGGATCATGGCAGCCTCCTTGGGAAGTATGGGTTCTGGACGCGCTGGCCGGGTTCGTGGCATGAACGATTGCGCTGGCGCGGCCCTGTGAGGAGATACCTAGCAGCCGGTTTGCGCCTGGGTCCAATCGCAATGCCTGAACCAGGGGTTCAGGAATCGTGATGCCTCAATGGGTTTGATTTCACGTAGGCCAGTGGCCGGAGGATACGGGATGGAGCTGTACCAGTTGCGCACTTTCGTGGCCGTGGCCGAGGAAGGCCATTTGACGCGCGCGGCGGAGAAGCTGTTCATGAGCCAGCCAGCGGTGTCTGCGCATGTGAAGGCCCTGGAGGAGGAGCTTGGCGTTGTGCTCTTTTTGCGCAGCGCGCGCGGTATGCAGCTGACTCGCGAAGGCCAGGCGCTCCGGGCCCAGGCCGAGACGACGCTCAGGAGCGTGGGCGAGCTGATGTCCCAGGCGCGTTCCTTGCGCGAGAACCTGACGGGCGTTCTGCGCATCGCGCTCAACACGGACCCGGACCTGTTGCGCATTCGCCAACTGGTGGACGCCTTGCGCGCGGCCCACCCGAAGCTTGAGGTGCACCTGCCCCAGAGCAGCAGCAACATCATCACCGAGGACGTGCGCGCCGGACGGCTGGATGGCGGTTTCGCCTTCGTGTCCGAGCCCCTGCCCCCGGCCCTGGCCCAGGAGATGGAGGCCGTGAAGCTGGCCACGACAGCTCTGCACGTGGTGGCCCCCGCAGGCTGGGCCGAGCGGCTCAAGGACGCGGGCTGGCGTGAGCTGGCCGAGGAGTCCTGGGTCTGGTTCACCGACACCTGTCCCTGCCGGGCGCTATTGGAGCGCCAGCTCAAACCCTATGCGAGCGTGGTCAAGAAGGTCGCCACCACCGACTATGAAGGCACGCTCAAGGCCCTGGTGGCCAGCGGCGCGGGCCTGGGGCTGATGCACCAGGACGAGGCCAGGGGCTGGGAAAAATGCGGCGACGTCTGCATCTGGCCCCACGACAGCCTGCCCATCGACATCTGTTTTTTGCACCGCAAAGACCGCGCGTCGGACCCGGCCCTGTGCGCCGTGCTGGCCGCCTTGCGGCAGGTCTGGGGACTTGAGGGGGCTTCCGCGCCCGAAGCGCCAGGAGCCTGTTGAGTATTTCCGGGCCTTGCCAAGCCTGGCCCGCCTGCACTAGGAATGTGGTGATGGGTCCGGGCCAGCGGCGCCCGGGATTGCCCGAAAACGGACGGAGCAGGCATGAAGCCTTTGGGGCGCGCCAAAACTTCGCCCCGCAACCTGCGCCGCGGTGCGCAGCCTCCCGGAACGCACATGAGCAACATAATCCTCTGCATGTATTCCGGCGGCCTTGATTCGGCAGGGCTGCTGCACGTGCTGCTGACGCGCGACGAGTTCAAGGACTACGCCATCCACGTTCACCACCTGCAGCTTGTGAACCCTGAGAACCGCGCCCTGGTGATGCACGCCGTCACCCAGGGGGCGTTGGAGCACATGCGCAAGAGCGGCTACCGGGAGTTCAGCTATTCGGAGAGCCTGCACCGCTATCCGGCCTTCAACCGGCAGCTCATCTGGGATGCGGACCTCTGCGCCTTCATGGCCGGGAACATCTGCAACGCCACCTCGGACATCCGCTACGTGGCCCTGGGCGTCACGAAAACGGACATCGAGCAAGGCGGCAGCGACTTCCAGGGGCGCATGGGCCGGGCCCAGACAATCTTCCGGGCGGTGAAATCCCTGAACCTGAACCCCTCCGAGCAGATCTTGCCCCTGGCCCAGCTGACCAAGCGCGACATCTGGGAACTTTTGCCGCCGGAGCTGCGCGCCCACACTTGGTCCTGCCGCAGGCCCACATACGAGGGCAAGCAGGCCATCGCCTGCGGCAAGTGCATCAGTTGCAGGACACTTGGCATCGCGCCGCCGCCGCAGAAGGAGGGGGCTCTGCCAGAGCCTTCGGGCCAGCAAGATGCGTCGGGGTCCGAAGGCCCCTTCACCGCCTCCAGCCCGTCCGTCCCGACGCCCTGAGACTGCGGGACCGTTGCGGCCTTGCCGCAACCCGGCTTTTGCGCTATGCCCCAAACCCATGCATGAACTTTCACTCATCCAAAGCATGATCGAGATCATCCGCGAGGAGCGCACCAAGCACGGCATGGAGCGCATCGTCCGCGTGCGCGTGGTCAACGGCGCGCTCTCCGGCGCTGTCTCGGACGCCCTGGCCTTTGGCTGGGAGTGCCTGACGGCCGAGGGTGAGCTCAAGGGCGTGACCCTGGACATCGTGGACGCGCCCCTGCGCGTGACCTGCGGCTCCTGCGGCCTGGCCTTCGAGCCCGAGGACAAGCAATACATGCCCTGTCCGGCCTGCGAGGAGATTCTGGGGCACGACATCGTGAGCGGCAAGGAACTCTACATCGAAGAAATCGAGGCCGACGTCCCTGACGACAAGGACGAAGTGGCCGCAAGCGGGAGTGCGCAATGTCCAAGACCGTGACCATCGTCCGCAACGTGCTGGAGGCCAACGAGCGCCGCGCCGCCAGCCTCAAAAGCTATTTCGACGGCAACAAGATCCTCTGCCTGAACCTCATGAGCAGCCCCGGCGCGGGCAAGACCAGCCTGCTGGAGCGGACCCTGGCCGACCTCAAGGGCGAGTTCAAGATGGCCGTCATCGAGGGCGACCTGCAGACCGACAACGACGCGCGGCGCGTGGCCGCCACCGGCGCCCAGGCCGTGCAGGTGAATACCGAGGGCGGCTGCCACCTGGACAGTTCCATGATCGAGGACGCCATCGCCGTGCTGGACATGAAGGACCTGGACATCCTGTTCATCGAGAACGTGGGCAACCTGGTCTGCCCGGCGGAGTTCAACCTGGGCGAGGACCACAAGGTCAGCATCCTCTCCGTCACCGAGGGCGACGACAAGCCGGAAAAATATCCGCTTATGTTCCACCTCTCCTCGGTGATGCTGCTGAACAAGACCGACCTTTTGCCTTACGTGGACTTCAGCCTTGAGGCCGCCAGCGCCCATGCGCGCAAGCTCAACAAGGACATCGAGATCTTCCCCGTGGCCTGCCGCACCCAGGAAGGCCTGGGGCCCTGGTACGATTGGCTGCGCAAGGCCCGGGCCAGCAAGCGCTAATGACAATGAGCACACTGAAGCTCAAGACCATGCCCAAGCTCGCCGTGCTCGTCAGCGGCCCTGCCGAGGCCCCGGTGCGCCGCGAATTGGCGCGCCACCTCAAGCCCAACCTGCACATGCGCAAGAACCAGTGGCGCACGCTCTTCCGCGACGGCTATCCGCTGGTCATGCTGGGCCGCGCCCTGCGCCAGGGCCAGGACCCCGAGGCCCTCTACGGAGCGCATGCCGGGGCGAGCGTCCTGGTGCTCGTCTGCCTGGACGAGGACGTGCCGGGCTCTGGCTTCGCGGCCACGCGGGACTGGTGCAAGGCCAAGGGCTTCAACCCCGTGGCCTGGGTGCCCCTGGCCCCAGCCGGACCGGAAAGCGAGACCATCGACCGGCTCATGGACCTGCTGAACTTCATCAACCTGCAGTGCCCCTGGCCCAGCGACGAGATCGAGGACCTGGACGACTACCTGGCCAAGACCAACAAACCGCTCTGGTAGCCGCACCAAACCAGCCCGATTTGACATCGCAGCGAGCGGGCTTACACTGCACTCCGCAAGCAGCATTTCAAACCACTCACGCCGGGACCGTCCCGGCGCCTCAAGGAGACGTTCATGAGCAAATCCTGCAATGGCTGCCCCTCGGCTGACTCCTCCGGCGGCTGCTCCTCCGGCCAGGACCCCAAGAACTGCGGCGACAAGCCCGTCGACGAAAAGATCGCCAAGACCCTCGGCCGCATCAAGCACAAGATCGTCGTACTCTCCGGCAAGGGCGGCGTCGGCAAAAGCACCGTGGCCACAAACATCGCCCTGGCCCTGGCCATGGCCGGCAAGCAGGTGGGCCTGCTCGACGTGGACATCCACGGCCCGAGCATCCCGCGCCTGCTCTCGCTTGGCGATTCCAAGCCACACATCGAGGCCGACCACATGGAGCCCGTTCCCTACAGCAGCAACCTCTGGGTCATGTCGCTCGGGTTCCTCATCCCGGACAAGGAAACCGCGGTCATCTGGCGCGGACCCATGAAGCTGGGGCTGATCCGCCAGTTCGTGCGCGACGTGAGCTGGGGCGACCTGGACTATCTCGTCACCGACTGCCCCCCCGGCACCGGCGACGAACCCCTGGCCGCGCTCCAGACCCTCGGCACCGAGGCCCACGCCGTCATCGTGACCACCCCGCAGGGCGTGGCCGTGGACGACGTGCGCCGCAGCGTGACCTTCTGCCGCCAGCTGGGCAACCCCATCCTCGGCATGGTGGAAAACATGAGCGGGTTCATCTGCCCCAACTGCAAGACCACCCACGACATCTTCAACTCCGGCGGCGGCGAAGCCCTGGCGGCGGAGATGGGCGTCCGGTTCCTGGGCCGCATCCCCATGGATCCCGAGGTCGTGCGCTCCGGCGACGAGGGCTACCCCTTCATGAAGGTCCAGGCCGATACCCCCACCGGCAAAGCCCTGCAAAAGATCGTCGAGCCCATCCTGGCCCTGGGCTAGGTAATAGCCTCCGGCGGCCAAAGGGCCTGAGGCCCTTTGGAATCCCCATTACGCGAAAGGTTCCAGCCGACGCAAAGCCGTCGACTGGAACCTTTCGCTTTGGGTGAGCCACGGGAGAGCATTCTGCTTCTCTTTCACGCTTCAAAGGGGACCAACACTCTTAAACAGGGCCAACCGCGCGCGGGGCTTTCGAGGGTCTACCCTCGAAAACCCGCGCGCATTGCCAGGGCCAAGCCAGGCCAACGCCTCTGCCCCGGCCGCCCAGGCCCAGGCCAATGGGGGGTCCGGGGGCCTCAGGCCCCAGGCCGCCGGAGGCTCTCGGCTTTGGCCGCCGGAGGCTATTCCTCTTGCCCTGGTCCCAGGGTCTTTGGCGCTCGGCCTTCGCGCAGGTCGGCGAAGGCGAGGAGCAGGCGTTGCTGAACGGCCTCCCAGCCGCCTGGGCTGTGTGGCAGGGTACAGCCGGTGCAGTCCTTGACGAGTCCGCGCCAGCCGGGGTTACCGCCGCAGTCCGTCAGAAAATAGAGCGGGCAGTAACAGAATAGGCAATTGAAGGTGCCGGGATCGGCGTTTTTGTGGCAAGGGAAGTACTCGCAGGCGGAGTTCTGCACGTGCTTGAAGTGTTCGCTCACAGGTCCTCCCTGGCGGGGCTTGCTGCGGGCAGGAACTGCAGCAGCACGGAGCGTTTGCGCGGCCCGTCGAATTCGCAGAAGTAGATTTTTTGCCAGGTGCCGAGCTGCAGCCGCCCGCCGCTGATGGGTATGAGCTGGGACGGTCCCATGAGGCTGGTCTTGATGTGCGCGTCGGAGTTGCCCTCGGCGTGGCGGAAGTCGGCCCGGTTGGGGACCATGCTCGCCAGGTGCGCCAGGATGTCGCGCTTGACGTCCGGGTCGGCGCCCTCGTTGATGGTGATGCCTGCGGTGGTGTGCGGCGAGTAGACGAGCACCGCGCCCTCGTTCAGGCCCTTGGACAGCCCTTCGGACAGACCCGTGGGCAGGCCTGTGGGCTGTTGCGACTCGCGTACGATGTCCCTGAGGGCGGCGGCCACCTCACTGGTGATATCCAGGAGTTCTTCGCGCCGCGTAGTGGAGAGAGAGAGTTGCCGCATCAGTCCTCCTTTTTCCCGTCCAGGGCTTCCCGCCAGCCGTGGCTGAAGTCCGGGGCATAGAGCTTGGACTGCGAGGCTTCCGCGGACAGGTCCTGGCCGGGCAGGACCAGGAACACGGTCTGGCGCGTGAAGCCGTGGTCGCGGGCGGCCTGGGCCAGGTTCATCAGGCTGGTGCGCACGACCTCGCCGCCGGGCCAGCCGACCTTGTGGCCCAGCACGACCAGGGTGTCCGGGGCGTAGCCACCCTCCAGCAGCTCGGCCTGGACGCGCTCGGGCTCGGAGGCCGAGAGCAGCACAGCCAGGGCCGCGCCGTGGGCGGCCAGGGTGGGCAGGGCTTCGGACTGCGGCACCGGGGTGCGGCCGGACAGGCGCGTGATGATGAAGGTCTGCGGCCCGCCGGGCACGGTGAGGGAAACCTTGGCGGCGGCGGCGGTGGCAAAGGCCGAGGACACGCCGGGCACGACATCCCAGTCGATGCCGTCGGCGTCGAGCAGGGCGGCCTGTTCGCGCACGGCGCCGAAGAGCGCGCTCTCGCCGGTGTGCACCCGCGCGACGAGCCCGCCGGAGCTGGCGCAGTCGCGCAGCAGGGCGTGGGTTTCGGGCAGGGAGAGCGGAGCGGAGTCGATGACCGGGATGCCAGGCTTGACAGCCTCGAAGAGGCCGCGCGGGACGAGGGAGCCGGCGTAGACCACGAGGTCGGCGCTTTTGATGAGCCGAGCGCCCTTGACGGTGATGAGTTCGGGGTCGCCGGGGCCGGCGCCGATGAACCAGACTTTACCTTGGGCCACGGCCCCTCCCCTGCTCAGAGCATGACGCCCGGATGTGCGGGCCGGAAAAAAAGGGAGGGCGCATCCGCCCTCCCTGGTGCTCACGTTCGGACTAGGCCGCGGCCAGCTTGGCCTTGATGGCCTGGCCCACTTTCTGGCCCAGCTCGAAGCAGGCCTGGAAGGTCTCGTGGTCCGGGCGGTTTTTCACCTTCACGGCGGGCTCGACCATCTCCATGCCCATGCCGGAGAGGTGCTCGGCGAGGATCTTCACGCACTCGCCGCTCCAGCCAAAGGAGCCGAAGGCCGCGCCGATCTTGTTCTGGGGGCGCAGGCCCTTCATGTAGGTCAGCACATCGGCCACCAGGGGCAGGATGCCGTTGTTGTGCGTGGGCGAGCCCACGATGACCGCTGCGGCGGCAAAGACCTCGCTCATGACATCGCTGTGGTGGTTGTGCTTGACGCTCATGACGCGCACGCTGACGCCCTCGGAGACCAGGCCGTCGCAGATGGCCCGGGCCATCTTCTCGGTGCTGTGCCACATGGTGTCGTACACGATGACGGCCTTGTTGGTGGGCTTCTGCAGGGCGAACTGGCGGTAGGAGTCGAGCGCGAAGGCCACGTCCTCCTTGCCGCGCCAGATGAGGCCGTGGTCCGGGCAGAGCATGTCGATGTCCAGATTCATGCCAGCCAGGGCGTCCAGGGTCTTCAAGACCATGGGCGAGTACGGCAGTACGATGTTGGCGTAATAGTCGGCCAAAAGCCGGGTCAGGATGCCGCGGTCCACCTCGTCGGCGAAGCGCTCGGTGCTGGCCCAATTCTGGCCGAAGGCGTCGGAGCAGAAGGCGATCTTGTCCTCGGGGATGTAGGAGACCATGTTGTCGGGCCAGTGCAGCATGCGCGTCTCAATGAACTGGATGGTGCGCTTGCCGATGCTGATGCTCGCTCCCGTGGGCACGACCTCAAGGGGCCAGTCCTGGGAATTGTGGTAGAACGAGCGCAGGGCCTTCTCGCCCATGGGCGAGACGAAGATTTTCTCGGGCTTGAAGCGCTCCACGATGGTGTCCAGGCATCCGGCGTGGTCGGGCTCCAGGTGGTTCACCACCATGTAGTCGATGCAGGGCTCGCCGCCGCAGGCCTGGGACACGGAGCACATGAGCTCGGACAGGAAATCGCTCTTGACGGTGTCGATGAGGACGGTTTTTTCGTCGCGCACCAGGAAGGCGTTGTAGGTGGTGCCGCGCGGGGACAGGGAATAGCCGTGGAAGTCGCGGCTGTCCCAGTCAACCGCACCCACCCAGAAAATATCTTTTTTGATCTCAACAGGCTTCATGTGTGTACTCCATCATTGGGTATGAAATAGGGATCTCCCGACGACACAAGGTCTCCGGGCGCTCATGCATGTTGTGGAAACATGGGGAGCGCCCCCTTGTCAAGAAGGCGCTCCCTGTATGGCTCAGTTGGCCACCGGTGGCCGCCGCGCGCGGCTACTCGGGGCTGAAGTCGTCCTTGCTGGCGCCGCAGATGGGGCAGGACCAGGAGGACGGGACATCCTCAAACTTGGTGCCGGGCTTCACGCCGTTGTCGGGGTCGCCAGCGGCGGGGTCGTAGACATAGCCACAGATGTTGCACGTGTACTTCTGCATGGGCTCTTCTCCTGCGACCGGCGTGGGGCAGGCCACCTCAAGTGTGGATCCTGGCCCGGCCAAGGGGCGGAAGCATTTCTTGGTCCCGCCGCAGACGGGGCAGCGCCACTCGTCTGGGAGGTCCTCAAACTTCGTCCCGGCCGGAATCTTGCCTTTGCGGTCGCCCTTGTCAGGGTTGTAGATATAGCCGCAGTTGGTGGTCTGGCACTGGTACATTTCTTCGGGCTGGGCCATGCGGCGCGCCTCCTGGCTTTATGCTTGAGCGCTAGGCCTTGGCCGACCAGAGGCCGTGCAGGTTGCAGTAGGCACGGGCAGAGACACTGGTCGCGTCGGTCTTGAACACGGCCTCGGGCGCATCGCCGGGCTTGAGCCAGTGGATCAGGATGTCCTGCCCGGCCGCAAGTTCGATCCACTCGATGTAGTGTTTCTCTTCCATGGGGTGGGGCACGGAACCGAGCTTCACCTTGTAGCCGCCAGCAACCTTCTCAATGACGGGCACGTGCTTTTCCTTGGCGGCGTCCACAGTGTTCTCAACCTGGAGCACCATGGGCTGGCCGCAACAAACGAGGTCCCCGCCGCCCGGATGCACGACGCACACGATATTGCCACAAAGATCGCATTTATAAATCTGTCCACATTCTATTCCCATAGTTCCTCCTCGCTTAGATGATTTGGAAGAATTGCCTACCAGTTTTCCTCAGCCACTTCAAAATGGGCCTGAGGATGGGCGCAAGCCGGGCATTTGTTGGGCGCGGCCACGCCTTCGTAAACATAACCGCAGTTGCGGCAACGCCAAGTGACGGCCTTGTCCTTCGTGAAGACCTTGCCCGTCTCGATGTTCTTGGCCAGGGCGTTGAAGCGTTTCTCGTGGAAGCGTTCGGCAACGGCGATGGCGTCGAAGATGGTGGCGATCTCGGTGAGGCCTTCCTCACGGGCGATGGCCGCAAACTCGGGGTACATGCTGACCTGCTCGTGGTTTTCGCCACCTGCGGAGGCCTTCAGGTTTTCCAGGGTGCTGCCGATGGTTCCGGCCGGGAAGGAAGCTGTAACTTCGACCTCGCCACCCTCAAGGAGCTTGAACAGGCGCTTGGCGTGCTCCTTCTCCTGGCTGGCGGTCTCCTCAAACACTGCGGCGACCTGAACAAAACCCTCTTTCTTGGCCGCGGCGGCGAAGTAGGTGTAGCGGTTGCGGGCCTGGGACTCGCCGGCGAAGGCGGTGAGGATGTTTTTCTCAGTGCGCGTTCCACGAATGCTCATTTTTCGCTCCTGTTCTGTGCTGGCGCCGGACGGACCGGCAATTGCCTACGGTTTGACCTTAACACAATACGTAGGGAGCGCCAGGGGAAATGACGGGCAATTTCCGCGTCAGTTATTTTTCCCGGCGCAAGTCGGACAGATGCCGACATACTCCACGTCACACCGCAGGTCCACATAGCCCATGGAATGTTCCACGGGAAGGTCCGGCAAGGCAAAAGGCCATTCCAAGTCATCCACCCGGCCACACACAGAACAACGCAGATGTGGATGTGCCGCCGGGTTGCCGTCAAAACGCTTCTGCGTTCCGGCTCCGCCCAGGCGCAACACCACGCCCCTGTTGCTCAGGGTGTCCAGGTTCCGGTAGACCGTGCCCAGGCTGATGCGGGGCAGGATCTTGCGGACCATGTCGTAGACCTCGTCTGCCGTGGGGTGCGTCTTCACCTTGCGCAACTCGGCCAGGATGGTTTCCCGCTGGCGGGAAAGGCGAATGCCCTTGCTGTCTTCATCTTTCATATGGTGCCTCTCAGTGCTGAGAATAATTACTAGTAGCGAATTGTATCGCTGTCAAGGTATTAAGGAAGCACTTCTATCGAATTGGAAACAAATTGCAAACGCGAGCCAGTAGCACTAATCGCGCATCGAATATGTCGATACGGCGAGACCAAAAAAAGCCCGCCTTGGGGCGGGCCTTATTTGCTGCTCTAACCGACGAGCCGTTGAAGCGCTGTCAGGGGTAAGTCGAGTTTCTCGGCAAATTGTACGCCGACCTCCTGCCCGGACCGCCAGCGAACATAGGCGGTCAAGCCCTGCAACCTCCCGTTGTCCTTGGTGCCGTGCACGGACAAGGTCATGCTCTCGGCGGTGAACTCCGGCAGGGCTTCCTTCCCTCGGAGGCGCGCACCGCCGGAACTGATGTCAACCAGATCAAGGTTGCAACGCTTTTGTCCCTGCGTCACACTACACACTGCACCCACGCCGTAGGCACAAAGCTGTATCCTGGCGTATTTTCTACGATCTTCAGGATTTTCCACGTCACCCTCCTCAAGCCTGAGAGAAGCTTGTGGACTATCCTACTCCTCTGCACGGAATTTTTCAACAAGCTTTGCCAAGTCTTTCGACATCTCCGCAACTTCGCGGATTCGATCGTTCGCATGCTGGATGTCCCCTGACATCTGCCCTGAGAGGGTGCTGATCTCGCTGACGTTGATATTGATCTCCTCGCTGGTGGCGGACTGCTCTTCCGCTGCGGTGGCGATGGAGCGCACCATGTCGGCGATATGGTCGGACGCGTCCACGATCTGCTTGAGCACGCCGCCCGCCCCGCCTGCGAGCTCAGTGGTCTTGTCCACGCGCTCCTTGGCCGTGTTCATCTCGCGCACGGCGTCGGCAGTGCTCTTCTGGATGTGCTTGATGGCGCTCTCGACCTCCTTGGTGGCGGTCATGGTCTTTTCGGCCAGCTTGCGCACCTCGTCGGCGACAACCGCAAATCCGCGCCCGGCGTCTCCCGCCCTCGCGGCCTCAATGGCGGCGTTCAAGGCCAGCAGGTTGGTCTGGTCGGCGATGTCATTGATGACGCTCATGACCTGACCGATGTCCTTGGCGCTGAGCGAAAGCTGGCCCAGGGCCTGAGACAGGCTCTCCGCAGTGTCGGCCACATGCTGGATCTCGGCCAGGGTGCTCTGGACCATCTCTCCGCCCTCGCGGGCGACGCTGTTGGCCTTGCTTGAAGCCTCGGAAGTCTCGCCTGCGTTGCGGGCGACCTCGAGCACGGTGGAATTCATCTCCTCCATGGCCGTGGCCATCTGAGTGGTGCGGTCCGCAGCGGAGTCCATGCCCTTGGTCAGGTCTTCCATCTGTCCGCTGATGACGTGCGAGGCCTGCTCAAGCTTCAGCGCCACCTGGGTCACATCGTTGGCCACGGTGAGCAGGTTCTGACGGTTGGCCTCGATGCGCGCCCTGGCCTGTTCTTCCTGGGTCAGGTCCACCAGGACGCAGACCACGCCCACCAGGGCGCCCTGGGAGTCCTTGAGCGGGGAAGCTTCAGCATACAGGGGGAAGACCACACCGTCGGAGCGCGTGTACTTGAGCTTGCCGCTGGCGGCGCTGCCGGTGCTGAGCACCTTGCTGGCGTTGGAGGCGCGCGAGGCGTCGCCGTAGAACACCATGGACACGGCCTGGCCGAGGATCGCATCCTCGGGCTTGCCCAGGATGGCCCGCATGGGAGCATTGACGTAGGTGAGCTTGCAGTCCTTGTCAGCCACATACATGGGCACGATGATGCCGTCGAGCAGGCCCTTGCTGTACTCAAGCTGGTCCTTGATGCGCCCGACCATGACGCCCAGGTGGCTGGCCAGCCGCGCCAGGCGGTCCTCGCCGGGGACGTTGAACTTGGCGTTCAGGTCACCCTGCAGGACCATGTCGGCGCTCTGCTCGATGCTCGTGATGCGGCGGATGACCACACGCTTGAAAAAGCTGAAGAGCACGAAGCTTAAAGCCAGCATGCCGCCAAGAGACAGCACCGCGGTCATGAGCTGGGTCAGGTGCAGCGAGGTATACTGTTCCGTTAAATCCTGGCGCATGATCATGGCGCCCAGGATGGGCCGACTCTTGCCATGGCAGTGGAAGCACGCCGGCTCATTGGCGATGGTCTTCACTTCGGTGTAGAAGCGCGCCCCGTTCATGTCCATGACATCGCCGCCCTCGAACTTCTCCTTCAGGGCGCGCTCAACCAGAGCGTTGCAGTCCTCATGCGCCAGCACGACCTTGAGGTCCTTGCGCTCGGTGCCATTCTGCGAGGCGTAGGTGACGTTGCCAGCGTAGTCCACCATGTAGACATCGATGGTCTTGTGCTGCTTGCCGATGTCGCTGAAACGCTCCCTGGTGGCCTTGTTGTCGCCCAGGCGCATGGGCTCCTCCACGGCCATGGCGATCATCTGCGAAGAGCGCAGGGCATTGGCCTTGACCTCGGTGAGCATGGCCTTCTTCTGCCAGAAGGAGGTGGCCAGGAACAGGCACAGGAACACCACGCCGGAGACAACGCAGGTGAGCACGAGGATTCGGAAGGTCAGGGAGGTGTTGAACCGTTCAGATAATTTCATGCCATCCTCCTAGTGGGCTCCGCCATAGAGCATGGGCTTGAAGCGGAAGTTGGAGACCCGCTCGGAATTGTGGCACTTCTCGCATTCCTTGACGTTCATGCGGCCCTTGCCCTTGATGAGGGCCTTGGCGCCGCCGGCGTCCACGTGGGCGGACCCGGGACCGTGGCAGACCTCGCAGCCTGCGTGGGCCATGTCCGGGGTCTTCTCAAAACTCACGAACCCGCCAGGCTGGCCGTAGCCTGTGGTGTGGCAGGCGTAACACTCCTTGAGTTCCTCAGGTGTGAGCTTCTTGGCCATCATCTTGATGCTGCGGTCGGAATGCGCCTTCTTGGCGTACTTGGAAAAGTTGGTGTATTCCTTGTCGTGGCAGCCTGCGCAGGTTGCAGATCCGACATAGGTGCTGGCGGCCTTTGCGGACCCTGGTAGGAGAGATGCTCCGGCCGACAACATAACGCCAGCGAGAACAGAGATAAGTATCATCTTCCCTTTCACCAAGCACCTCCTACGGATCCACAGTCCTGCTACGTAGCGCACACATTAAGTAACTTTGTGACACAATACACAATGCCTGCAATTTTGTAAACGATTGAAAAAAGTTCACGGCAGCCATGTCACCATGACTGCCGCTACTTCATCGGACATTTGTTCAAGAACTTGAGGGAGAACTACCAGTCAAGCGGAGCCTTGAAGGCGTGGGTCAAAGATCCCACAGCCGTGCTGAGCAGGTCCGAACCGCCCACGGTGACCGTCAGGGCCGCACCGCCCACCACGCCGATCTGCGCGCAGTGCTGCCCGGCAAACAGGGCTTCAAACGCGGCCTGCTTGGCCGGGGCCACGCTGACCACAAACCGGCTCGTGGACTCGCTGTAGAGCACCTCAAGGGACCCGGAGCAGCCGCACTGGGGCACGCAGGCGAGGTCGATCTCCGCGCCCAGGCGTCCGCCGATGCACATCTCGGCCAGAGCCACGGCGAGTCCGCCATCGGAGCAGTCATGGCAGGCCGTGACCAGCCCCTGGCGGGTGGCCTCGAAGTAGGAGAGGTACCGCTCGCGCGCGCTCACCAGGTCCACCTGGGGCACAGCCCCGCGCGACACGCCAAGCTCGCTGGCCAGCTCCGAGCCGCCAAGCTCGGCCTTGGTCAGGCCCAGAACGTACACCAGATCGCCTGCGGCTTTGAAGTCCGAGGTCACGGCGCACTTCACGTCGGGCATCTTGGCCACCACGGAGTAGAGCACCGTGGGCGGAATGGAGATTTTGACCCCGCCGCCCTTGTAATCATTCTTCATGGAGTCCTTGCCGGACACGCAGGGCACGCCGAAGCCTCGGCAAAAGTGGTCGAGCGCCTCGTTGGCGCGCACCAGCTGGGCCAGCTTGTACTCGCCGTCGGGCGTGGTCTCGCTCTTGACGGGATCACACCAGCAGAAGTTGTCCGTGCCGGCCATGAAGCGCAGATCGCCGCCCACGGCCACGGCCCCGCGCACGGCCTCGTCGATGGCCGCGGCCATCATCCAGTAGGTGTCCAGGTCGCTGAACTTGGGGCAGATGCCGTGCGAGAGCACCAATCCCTCGTCCGTGGCGAAGTCCGGCCGGATCACCGCCGCGTCGGACGGGCCGTCGCGCTCGACGCCCACCAGCGGCTTGATGATGCTCTTGCCCTGGACCTCGTGGTCGTACTGGCGGATGACGTATTCCTTGCTGCAGATGTTCAGCCGCGAGAGCATGCGCTGCAGCAGGTCCGCGTGGTCCACATCCATGGGCAGCGGGTTGGTCGGAACCTGGGGGCGCTCCCAGCGCGCCTTGATCTCCATCTGCGGCAGCCCCTCGTGCAGGAAGTGCATGGACAGGTGCGTCACGGTCTTGTCCGCGTAACGCACGTGGAAGGTGCCGGAGTCAGTAAAGGTGCCAAGCGCCGTGGACTCCACGTCCATCTCCTCGGACAGGGCCAGGAATTCGGCGAGTTTTTCCGGCGGCACTGCGCAGGTCATGCGCTCCTGAGCCTCGGAGATGAGGATCTCCCAGGGCTTCAGGCCGTCATACTTGAGCGGCGCGCGGGACAGGTCGAGGTCGCAGCCGCCGCAGTCCTGGGCCATCTCGCCCACGCTTGAGGACAGGCCGCCGGCGCCGTTGTCGGTGATGGCGTTGTACAGGCCCAGGTCGCGGGCGCGCATGAGGAAGTCGTACATCTTGCGCTGGGTGATGGGGTCGCCGATCTGCACGGCCGTGGCTGGCGAGCCCTCGTGCAGCTCCTCCGAGGAGAAGGTGGCGCCGTGGATGCCGTCCTTGCCGATGCGCCCGCCGCTCATGACGATATGGTCGCCGGGCAGCGCGCATTTCTCGTGGCTCAGGCGTCCGGCCACCCGCACCGGCATGGTGCCCACTGTGCCGCAGTAGACCAGCGGCTTGCCCAGGTAGCGCTCATCGAACACGATGGAGCCGTTGACGGTCGGGATGCCGCTCTTGTTGCCGCCGTGCTCCACGCCCTCGCGCACGCCTTCCAGCACGCGGCGCGGGTGCAGGAGCCGAGGCGGCAGCTCGCCCTCGTAGAACGGCGAGGCGAAGCAGAAGACGTCGGTGTTGCACAAGAGGTTGGCGCCCAGGCCCGTGCCCATGGGGTCGCGGTTGACGCCGACGATGCCCGTGAGCGCTCCGCCGTAGGGGTCCAGCGCGGAGGGCGAGTTGTGCGTCTCGACCTTGATGCAGATGTTCAGGTTGTCGTTGAAGCGCAGCACGCCCGCGTTGTCCTTGAACACCGACAGGCAGAAGTCGTCCTTGCCCTTGGCGGTGCGGATGGCCTGGGTGCTGCCCTTGATGCAGGTCTTGTACAGGCTGTCGATGCTGCGCCTGGTGCCCTGCTCGGCATCCTCGTAGTCTATTTTGGCGTTGAAGATCTTGTGCTTGCAGTGCTCGCTCCAGGTCTGGGCCAGCACCTCCACCTCGGCGTCGGTGGGGTTGTCCACCAGCTCGGGGGCCAGGCCCGCAGCCTTACGCGCGGCGCGCGTGGCCGGGTCCTTGAAGTAGTCCACGATGGTACGCATCTCGCCCAGGGACAGGGCCAGGGTGTTGGCGCGGCTGAAGGCCACCAGCTCGTCGTCGGTCATGGTGGTCAGCTTGATGACCTGGACCTCGTCGCTGGCCTGGCCGGTGACGCGCGCGGCCTTGGGCTCGAAGCCGGGGCTCTCGAGCCACTGCTCGGCGGACTTGTATTCGAAGCGCTGGATGAGCTCGTTGGCCAGCAGGTCCCGCGCGATGTGCAGCACGGTCTTCTCGTCCAGGGCTTCGCCAGGCAGGGCGCGCAGCAGGTACTGCACGCTGGTGTAGACGGCCAGGGTCTTGGCGGACTTTTGCAGCCCGAGCACCAGGGCGATGGTTTCGCGCGCGGTGCGGGCCTCGTTGTCCGTCACGCCGGGGCGGAAGCCCACCTCCAGCGCCCAGTCGAAACTCCCGGCCCGGGCCAGGGCCAGGGGCGTGAGCGAGACCTGGTGCAGCACGGGGTCGTGCAGAGCGCCTGCGTCCAGCACGGCACGGGCCTGGGCCTGGTTAACGCCCTCCACCGTGTAGACCCGGACGATGTCTACGCCCTCAAGGGTCAGGCCGAGTTCGCTCTTGATCTTGCGAGCCACGCGCTCGCCCACCACATCGCGCACATGGGGCTTCAGGCCCACCTCGAAACGCAAAAGCATAGGATGCACTCCTTGGAATATCCGCCCCCGGCATGTCCGGGCGCAGCCGTTAATCTCTGGAATCAGCCCTCGGAGAGAGTGTCGCCCCCGGCGACCTTGGAGGTGTAGGCCAGGTTGTCCACACGCTTGAGCAGGGTCTCCGGGGTGTCCCGCCCTTGCAACATGGAAGCGCCCACACTGACGGTGACCAACCCCTTGAACAGCTCACGCATGTCCGTCAGGATGCGTTGGCCGATGACCCGCAAGTGCTCCTGGTCGACCTCGGTGACGATGACCACAAACTCATCCCCGCCGTAGCGGCAGGGGTAGTCCATGCCCTGGCGGACCTGCCGCAGCAACATGGCCCCCACCCCCCGGAGCACCGCATCTCCGGCCAGGTGCCCCTGAGTGTCGTTGACAGCCTTGAATTTGTCCAGGTCAAAGAAGACCATGCCCAATCCCCGCCCGGTACGTCGGCAGCGGTTCACCTCGCGCTCAAGGGTGGTGTGGAACTGGTAGTGGTTGAACAGGCCAGTGAGCCCGTCGAACAGGGCGCGCACCTTGAGCTTGGCCTCCAGCCTGCGGATCTGGGTCAGGTCGCGGCCCACCACAAGATACTCCTGGGCAGTGCCGGCCTTGCCGGTGAGCGGCGCGATGGACAGTTCAAGGGGCAGCTCCGAGCCGTCCTGGGTGGTCAGCTGGGCCTCCACCGGAGACGGCTGCTCCACGGCGAAAAGCTCCAGCCCCCAAACGCCCGCGTAGGCCTGCTGCGGGGTGAAGGTCTTGAAGAACTCCCGGCCCGTGAGCCCCAGCTCCTGGCGCGAGCAGAAGTCCACGACGCCCTTGGCGCTGACGGTGAGCACCAGCTCCTGCATGGAGCCCACGAGGCGCTCCAGGAAATTCTTGCGCCGCAGGGTCTGAACCTCGACCTCGGAGAGTTCGCGCAGATCCTCAAGCAGGAGCAGAACGCCCTGGCTCTGGGCGTCCTTCATGCGGTGAGCCGAGAGGTACAGGCAGCCGTCGACCTTGCGTCCGCTCTTTTTCTCCATAAAATAAACGATTTTGCCATAATTTTGCCGAGCCGGGTCAACCAGGAAGGCGGCAACCTCGGCCACGGTGTCGGCGGAGAGCCTGCGGGCCAGGATCACAGTCAATGACTGCCCGCGCGGGGCGGCGTCCAGCTCCAAGTAGTCTCCGAAGAGTTTGTTGGCCTCCGCCACGACCCCGGCCCCGTCGATGCGGGCCACGCCGATGGGGATCTTGTCAAAGGCCAGGGCCTTCTCCTCCAGCACGGCCTGCCGGGCGCAGTAGTACTCGTAGCCCTGGCTGAAGAAGCGCAGGTACAGTCCGAGGTTGTCCAACTCATCCTGGGGCAGGTTGGCCTCGCCCAGGCGCAGCTCGCCCAGGCGCTTGCCAGAACTGGTCAGCTCCAGGCCGGGGCGTTTGATGCGCCAGGGCAAGCGGCCTTCCGCGGCACGGACGTCGGACTGCTCCAGGATGCCCCCCGGAGTCAGATGGAACAGGCTGTAGGTGCTGCCGTGGGGCGTGCGCAGGGCCAGGTCCCAGGACTTCACGTCCCAGTTGAGCTTGATGTGCTTGCCCATGGTGCGCGCCACGGACATAAGCCCGCCCTCGGCGGTCAAAAGATCCATGCTGAGGAAGCAATAGCCCTGCATGACCTTGACTGAGTGGCGGTAATAGGCCCTGTTCTGGTCGCCCTCGCCTATGCCCAGCGACTCCAGCATGGAGCGGAACTTCTCCAGGCACTCGCTGCGCAGGGAGTCCACCTCGCGCTCGCTCATGCCCAGCACTCCGCGCAGGAGCACCTCAAACTGCACGACGCTGAACGGACCCGAGGCGTGCCCCAGCTCCATCTCCGACCACTGCGTGGCCAGGATCACGGCCTGGGTCAGCGGGCTCTGTTCGGACAGGGTATCCATGGCGTGGTGGGCTCGGATGCTCTCGCACATGTCCGCCGGAATGCCCCAGCGGGTCAGCAGCATCTGCGAAAGGGAACCATGGTGCATGCCCCAGCGCTCCTCCTCGGAAACCAGCTGGTCCTTGTCCAGCACGGTGATACGGTCGCGCTGATCCGGGTTTGGCAGAAGCTCCTTGGCCGCGCAGCGCAGGAAAAGCAGGCTGACGTCCTTCAGCAGCGCGCAGAGATAGGCCTGATCGGCCTGGCGCGGGCACAGCCGCGCGGCCAGCAGCTCGGCGGCGATGGCCGACCAGACGATGAGCCGCCAGTCGGGGAAGAAATCGTACTCACAGTCCGGGAAACCGTTCTCCAGGTCCTTTTGCAGGCTCATGGCCACGGCCACCTTGAGCAGCTCGCGGCTGCCCAGCACGGACACCGCGCGGTGCAGGTCCGTTACCTTCTGGGGCAGGCCGTAGAAGGCGGAGTTGACGAGATTGAGGACGGTGGTCGCCAGCGCGGGGTCCAGCCGGATGGTCTCGGCCATGACGGAGAAGTCCGGCTCGGGTTTGACGGCCTCCTGCATGAGGCGCAGCATCACAGGAGAGAGGGAGATCTTCTGGAGCAGGTGCGGCGAGTTGAGCAGCAGAGTATCGGCCATCGGCCCCCCGGTCACTTGCGCCTGGTCAGGACATACTCCGCAGCCTGGGCCAGGACCTCACGCTCCGGGGAGACGGGCAATGTCTCCAGCATTTTGATGGCGGTATTGATGTAGCCGGCGGCGGCCTCGCGGGTCTTCTCGGCCAGACCCTTTTCCCGCACATCATGCACTATGCCTTCGGCCTGCGCCACGGTCAACCGTTTTTCCCGGAGCGCGCAGAGCAGCTCAGCGGCTTTCTCCGGCGCCAGGCTCTCCAGGTGCAGGATCAGCGGCAGGGTCATCTTGCCCTCGCGCAGGTCGCCTCCTGCGGGCTTGCCCATTTCATCCTCGCTGACGGTATAGTCCAGCGCGTCGTCCACCAGCTGAAAGGCGATGCCCAGGTTCAGCCCGTAATCCCCGGCCAGATCCTCCAGGGCGCGCTCGCCGCTGGCCAGGGCCGCGCCGCAGCGGCAGGCGGTCTCGATGAGCTTTGCTGTCTTGCCGATGATGATGTCCATGTAGACGCCGCGATCAACCGTGGGGCTCTTGGTGTGGGCCAGCTCGCGGATCTCGCCGTCGGCCGTGGCCATGATGCCCCGGGCCAAAAGCGCGTTCAGGCGCGGGATGTCGTAGTCCGCGCCGAGCTTGTTGGCCAGGGCCAGGAGCACGTCGCCCGCCAGGATGGTCTCGGTGACGCCGAAGCGAACGTGGGCCGAGGACTTGCCCCGGCGCGTCACGGCCTCGTCCAGCACGTCGTCGTGCAACAGCGTGGCCGTGTGCAGCATCTCCAGAGCGCAGGCGATGGGCAGGGCGTTGTCGGCCTTGTGGCCCAGGGCGCGGGCGAAAAGAATGGTCAGCATGGGCCGGATGCGCTTGCCGCCGGAGAGCAGCACGTGGCGGGCAACCTCGCGCACCAGACCATCGAGCTTGTCCGCCTCGGCAGCCAGGAAGGCGTCGACGCCGGGGATCTCCCGCATGAAATAGGCCCGTAGTTCGTTCATCGCTTCCGTCCGCTCGCCAGTTGAGGTGTCCGGCTACTTTCCAGTGTCGGTCAAGGGGTCGGCCTTGCAACCGGGTTGGGCAAAGAGCCGCAGAGTGGCCTGTCCCAGGGCGTTCAGGGCGCCGGGCAGGTCCCAGGCCTCAGGGGGGCGCGCGCCCACCGCGTTGCTCACCGCGCGCAATTCCACAAAGGGGACCCCGGCCACGGCGCAGCCATAGGCCAGGGCAAAACCTTCCATATTCTCCAGGCCCGCCAAGTGGCGCGACCGGAGCAGCCCGGCGCGCTCCGGGTCAGCCGTGACGCCACTCACCGTGAGGCTCTTGGCCGTGACCCAGGGGCCGAGGCAGAGCCCGAGCCGCGCGAGGTTGACGGGTGCGTCCCAGACCACGCGGTCCCAGACCACGGCGTCCGGCCCGACCTGGCCGTCCGCGCGATAGGCCTGGCCCAGAGGAAATCCGAGGGCCGCGGCATTGGCCGAGCACCAGCCCGTGGCCAGCAGGCCGAACTCCGGCCAGACCTCGCGGTCCACCAAGCGCACCGCGCCCAGAGGGTGGGCTGTGAGATCAAAGCTCCCGGCCACGCCCAGGCAGAGGACCCCGTCCACATCGCCGCGCGTGAGCGCAGCGCCAAGGGTCAGGCTGGCGTTGATGACGCCGAGGCCCGAAACGCAGGCCAGCACCTCGCGGCCATGGGCCGAAAGGTGGACGACGGTCCCCTGGGGCGGGCTCGCGTCAACGCCCAGGGCGGCGGAAAGCTCCCGCACAGTGGCGGCAATGACGAGAATCGGCATAGCGGTGTCCTACAGCCTCCAAAGGCGGAAGCCTGCGGCTGCGGCCTCGGCCTGGCTGAAGCGGCCCTTGACGTCCAGGAGCAGCGCGGCCTGCTGGTCGCGGTACCAGCCGCGCAGCTCGGACAGCCCGAGTTCCAGGTACTGGGCGTGGGGCACGGCCAGGATCAGCGCGTCCAGGCTGCGCAGCTCGGAGAGGGGGCGCAAATCGATGCCATACTCGTGGCGGGCCTCGTCCGGGTCGGCCATGGGGTCGTGCACCAGCACCGAGACGCCGTAGTCGGCTAGCTCGGCCACCACGTCGATGACGCGGGTGTTGCGCAGGTCCGGCACGTTCTCCTTGAAGGTGAACCCGAGGATGCCCACACGCGCGCCCTTGACCAGCACGCCGCCATCGATGAGGCCCTTGACGCAGGCCTGGGCGATGAACTGGCCCATGCCATCGTTGATGGCGCGGCCAGCCAGGATGACCCGGGGCGCGAAGCCCAGGGCCTGGGCCTTGAAGGTCAGGTAGTAGGGGTCCACGCCGATGCAGTGGCCGCCCACCAGGCCCGGCCGGAAGGGCAGGAAGTTCCACTTGGTGCCCGCGGCCTCAAGCACCTCGTTGGTGTCGATGCCCATGCGGTCGAAGATCATGGCCAGCTCGTTCATGAGCGCGATGTTCAGGTCGCGCTGGGTGTTCTCGATGACCTTGGCGGCCTCGGCCACCCTGATGCTGGAAGCCCGGTAGATGCCCGCCGTGACCACGCAGCCGTAGACCCCGGCCAGGAGGTCGGCGGTGGCCTGATCCTGCCCCGCCACCACCTTGACGATGGTCTCCAGCGTATGGGCCTTGTCGCCGGGGTTGATGCGCTCGGGCGAGTAGCCCACGAAGAAGTCGCGCCCGCAGGCCAGCCCGGACTGCTGCTCCAGAAGCGGCACGCAGACCTCTTCGGTGAGGCCGGGGTAGACGGTGGACTCGTACACCACCACCGCGCCCTTGGCGAGGTTTGCGCCCACGGTGCGGCTGGCGCCGATGACCGGAGTCAGGTCCGGGGCTCGGTGCAGGTCGATGGGCGTGGGCACGGCCACAATGACCACAGCGGCCTCTTTCAGCCGCGCGGGGTCGCAGGTGTAGTCCACACTGGCGGAGGCCAGGCCGCCGCTGGTGACCTCGCCGGTGCGGTCGCGCCCGGCGGCGAGTTCATCCACCCGCTTCTGCGAAATGTCAAAGCCGATGACAGCGAAATGCCGGGCCAGGGCAACCGCCAGGGGCAGGCCCACGTAACCCAGCCCAACCACGGCGATCTTCGCGCCACGCGCCTTCAATTCTTCCAGTGTCGTCATTCGTTCCTCAAGGGTTTATTGCCGCTCCACCAGCCCGCCAGTGGACAACCCGCGCCAGCGCGGATACAAGGGGCCGCATGGAACTCGACTGGCAACTCATCTTCATCGCCCTGGGCTTGGCCTTCCTGTTGGAGGGTCTGCCCTACTTCATTCTGGCTGAACGCATGCCGGCCATCCTGCTGATTTTGGCCAGCCGCCCGCCGCGCGCCCTGCGCATCCTGGGCCTGACGTCCATCATCCTGGGCGTTTTGCTGGTGGCCCTGGGGCGGTCCCTTTAACAAGGGGCTGCAGGCTCGCAGGCCCGCCGAAATCATCCCTGAACCGCTTCCGGCTCCTGTGGCGCGGAAGGCTCAAAAGGCGTCTGCGCCTCTACTCCGTCCGCCTTTTCCGCCACATGCAGGTACACGATGCCGGAGAGCATGGCAACGTGAAACACACGGGCATACCCGGCGTCCATGAGCTCACGCGCCAACTGCCGCTCGTCCGGGAACTCGCGGATGGTCTCGGCAAGATAGCGGTAGGCCGCAGGGTCGCCGGAAATCAGCTTGCCGAGCCCAGGCAACACCTTGTCCAGGTAGAAATTGTACAGCCCACCCCAGACCTTGCGCCTGCCCGTGCCGAACTCCAGGATGCAAAAGCGCCCGCCGGGCTTCAGCACGCGGAGCACCTCGCGGTGCGCGCTTAAGCGCGGGCGGATGTTGCGGATGCCGAAGGCGATGGTGGCGGCGCTGACGCTCTCGTCCGGCAGGGGCAATTTCCTGCCGTCGCCCTGCACGGGCATGATGCGCTCGAACAGGCCGTCCGCAAGCTTCCTCTGGCCGCGCTCCAGCATGGGCAGGGCGAAGTCCACGGCGGCCACGCGCACGTCCGGGTACTGGCGGGTTAGTGCCACGGACACGTCCAGCGTGCCTGCGGCAAGGTCCAGCACGGTCGAACCGGGCTCTGGCCGGGCCGCGCGGGCCAGCCGCCAGCGCCAGTAAATGTCCAGGCCGAGGCTCAAGGTGTGGTTGAGAAAGTCGTACCAGCCAGCGATGCGGCCGAACATGGCCGCCACCTGGCGACCGTGCATCTGGTCGCGCTGATCCTGGTCTGGAGCTGGGGCGCGCTGCATGGGCTACTCGGCCTTGTCCTTGTGCTTGTTCGCCTTGGCTGGGGAGCTGGCCGCGCCGCCGCCCACGGTGGAGAGGATCTCGGTGTAGATCTCGGCGAAATGCTCGGCGAAATTGGCCGGGGAGATGCGGCCCACCTCGATGAACTTGACCACGATCTCTTTGGCCACTTGCAGGGCCTGCTTTTCCAGAGATTCCATGCATACTCCCACTGTTGTCCGAGCGCGAAGGCCCGGCTGGTGCCCAGAAAAACCCGCCCGGTGGGAAATGGCCGTGACCGCACCACGCGGGGACCCCGGGCGGGAAAAAGGAAGAAACCGGTGAGGCCCCTCCCCCTTTGTTTCGCCGTTTCCTAGCACGCGCCCCCCGGCCTCGTCGAGCCCGGCGCAGGGCAAATGTTGCGCATGCCGCGCCAACGCTTGCCCGCGCGGGGACGCGCCACAAAAAAAGGGCCGCCTCACCAAGGAAACGGCCCTTTTGCAAATGGCAAACTTTTGCGCGCTATTCCTCGTGCATGCTCGCGGCCAGGGCGGCGATTTCCTCGCGGATGACCCGCGCGGCCTCGCGCGGCACGGCACGCTCGATCTCGGTGCGCACGTCGCGGTCGATCTGGATCTGGCGGTCTTCCACCAGCGCCAAACGTTCCTTGAGCTCCGTGGCGGACTTGTCGTTGTCCTGAGCGCGCTGGCGCAGGGTCTCCTCCAGCTGGGAGCGCAGATCGGACAGCTCCCGGCGCAGGGAATGGGCCTCATCGTGGGAGGACTGCAGACGCTGTTCCATGGAGGCAAGGGCCTGGTCCTTCTCGGCCAGTTGGCCTTCCAGACGCACCACGGCGACGCTGCCGCCCATGACCTGGGTGGCCAGGGCCGCGAGCTTCTCCTGCAGCTCCTTGAGCGCCGCAACCGGCACAGGCGAAGCCTCGGCTGGCGACTGCTCAGAGGCAAGGGTTGCGGCTGCCCCGGCTGCGGCGACACCGATGCTTACATCGGCCAGAGAAAGGCCGTCGAGCAGGCCGCCCTGGGGTTCGGGCGCGGGCTCAAGGGAACCCTGTCCGTCATCGATCTGATCAAGCAGGGCCGCGGCGTCAAGGGACTGAGCCTCCACCGGTTCTTCGGCCGGAGCCTCAAGGCCCTCCATCATGCCGCCTTCCATGAGGCCGCTGATGTCGAGATCGCCGGTATCCAGAAGCTGGCCGCCGCCCTCGGCCGGAGCGACGTCAAGGTCGTCGGCGCCAGCCAGGTCTTCCAGGCCCTCGGGGGCCAGGGAAAGGTTCATCTCTCCGCCCATGTCCTCGTCGGCCTGAGCCAAGGGTTCCGGTTCGGAGAAGTCAGGCAGGGAAATTTCAAGATCAGGCAGTTCCGCTGCGGGAGCGGGCTCGGCGGCCACCAGGGGCTCCACTGTGGGCATGTCCTCAACCAGATCGCCCAGGGACAGCTCAAGCATCTCGTCGGCAGGTTCGGCCGCAGCGGCAGGCGCGGACGCCTTGGGTACGTTCAGCGTCTCCAGCAGATCGCTCATGTCGGTGTCGTCATGGGGACGGTCGGCTTCCTCGGCCACGGGAGTCTTGGTGTCGCCCAGTCCGGAGATGAGGTCGTCCAGCGCAGCGGTGTCGATGTCGCCATCCTTGCCGCCGGCGGTTTCGTCCGGCGGGGTGATGTCAAGCTCGCCGCCGGTGGCGAAGGCCCCAAGATCGAGCACGCCGTCATCCGACGCGTCATCCTCGCCGACACCCGCGGCGGGAGCGGCAAAGGAGCCGAGGTCGAGGACGTCATCGTCCTGCGCGGCCGGAGCGCTCGGGACCGAGGCGGCGAAATCGCCAAGATCCAGAACATCGTCGTTCTGGGCAGGGGCTGGGGCGGCGCCTTCGGCAGGCTCGGGCACCAGGTCGTCAAGCAAGAGGATGTCCTCCCCGGCGGAATCGCCGGAGGCGGGAAACTTGATCACAGGTTCGGTCAGGTCCTCGGCAAAGAGGGCCTCCAGCTCCTTCTCGAAATCACTCTCCGGGGTCGATGCCTTGGCCTTTTTGGGTTCCAGGTCAAGTCCCGCCAGATCGAGGATGTCGTCTTCAGGAGAGGGGGGAGTCGGCGTCATGGTCTCCTCCTCCGCAGGGAAACGTTAAAAAAGGGGGCCGCTTGCGCAGCCCCCGGATGAGCCTAGTCAGGTCTAGCCCTTCACGTGGCACTTGGGACAAGCGGTGGGAGCGGTGGGGCTCTTGTCCTTCACGGCCTTGTGGCAGCCCAGGCAGCTCTTGGCGTTGGCGCCGTGGAAGGCGGCGTAGTAGGAATCCTTGCCGGTCTTGGCGGCGTAGTCAGCGTGGCAACCCTTGCTGTCGCACTTGGCGAACTCATTGGCGCCGGCCTTCTTGTGATGGCAGTCCGCGCACTTGGCAGACTTGTGCGTGCCGTGGTTGAACTTCACCACCGGCTGCTTGGCGCCAGCGGGGGCCTTCATAGCAAGGCCGTCAGCCGGGGCCTTGGGGGCGGCGGCATACAGGGGCAGCGCCAGGGCCAGAGCCAGGGCGGCAACCATCAGGGTCATAAAGAGAGAACGTTTCATGCTTCTCAATCCTCCTTTCACGTGCGTGAACACTCCATTATCCTCTGCCTATTAAACGGTACCCCCACTGACGAGGGACCTATCCGAGACGAACAAACAAGAGATACCCTCAAATGACGCTTCCTGGCAAGGGAGGCGGCACACTTTTCCGGGATTTTTTTCACGAGCCTGCAGGGTTATCCCCGCCCTAAAGCCCGTATTTCCCGGCATATCCGCGCGGGGTCAGCATGCGCGGCCCCTGCGACGCGGCAACCAGCCGCGTGGCGCTGTTGCCCACCACCAGGATGCTCTGCATGTCCACCAACTCCGGCTCAAGCCCGCCCAGGCTGGTCACCAGGACTTCCTGGCCGGGCCTGTACGCGCGCTTCACCAGCCCCACAGGGGTCGTCGTGCCCGGACGCTCTGCGGCTATGGCCGCCAGGGCCAACGGCAGCTGGTCCTTGCGACGCACAGAGCGCGGGTTGTAGAGCACGATGACGAAGTCGGCCCCGGCCGCAGCCTTCACCCGCCGCAGGATGACCTCCCAGGGCGTGAGCAGGTCGCTCAGGCTGATGACGGCGAAGTCGTGCATGAGCGGAGCGCCCAGAAGCGCCGCCGCCGCGCACAGGGCCGGAATGCCCGGCACCACCTCGACCTCGAGCTCAAGCGCCAAGCCGCGCGTCTCCACCAGCTCCAGCACCAGGCCGGCCATGGCGTACACGCCCGCGTCGCCGCTTGAGACCACCACCGTCTCGACCCCGGAGCGCGCCAGGTCGATGGCCGCATTGCAGCGCTCAACCTCGCCGGTCATGCCTGTGGACAGGACCTGGCGTCCGGCCAGGACCTCCGGCTCCAGAAGCTCGATGTAGCCCTTGTAGCCCACGATGGCCTGCGCGCGCAGTAGCGCGGCCCGAGCCAGCGGTGGCAGCAGGGCCGCGTCGCCCGGCCCGAGTCCTACTACAGTGATGCGTCCGTTCAACTCATGCTCCCTTGTGCGCCGCAAGCGCCACCGCACAGGTGACGCGCCCGGTCTTGGACTTGGGCGAGACCAGCTCCCCGCCGTCTGCGAGCAGCAGGGCCGCAGCCTCGCTCACGCTGCCGGTGCCGGTACGGCGTTTGACCGTCTCGGACTGCCCGGCGGAGGCAACCGCCGCCAGGGCTTCCAGTTCATAGTATACAACTTCCGGGCCAAGGGCCGCCGCAGCGGCGCAAAGTTCCGGATCGTCACGCTTAATGCTCGCGGTGCCGACCCGTGCCACGCTCTGCGGGCAAAGGCCCTGCTGCGCAAACACGGTCGCAATGTGCGCAAGGATTTCACTTTCCGGCACATTTTTGCGGCTGCCCAGACCCAGGCACAGGCAGCGCGGATACACCCGAAAGGTGGCCGCGAACTCCCCGCCCGCGCGCCAATCGCACCAGACCCCCGGCGCGTCGGCCAGCCAGTCTGACGGGGTTGTGGGCACAAAGAGCCCGGATAAATCCTCCCCGTCCAAAAGCCGCCCTTCGGGATCAAAGATCTGTACCGGGCGGCCTTCCAGCAGCGCTGCGCTCACGGCCTTGGCCGCAGGCAGGTTGTCCATGGCCATGCCGCGCACGCGGGCCAGTTCGTCCACGGCGGGCACACCCGCGACATCCGTGCCGGTGGTGATGACCGCCGTTGCGCCGGTGAGCCGCGCCAGCTCGCGCGCCAGCTCGTTGGCCCCGCCGATGTGGCCGGACACGAGGCTGATGGCGAAGCGCGCCTCCTGGTCGAGCACGGCCACGGCCGGGTCCACGTCCTTGCCGCGCAGCAGCGGGGCGATGGCGCGCACGGCGATGCCCGCTGCGCCGATGAACACATGGCGCCGGTAGCCGGAGAAGGTCCGGGCCAGCAGGTCGTGGATGCTGGAGAAAGGCTCGCCCCCCTGCCCCGCCAGGCGCTCCGGGGCGTACACGTCCGCCGCGAGGCTCCCGGCCAGGCGCAGCGCCAGGGCCAGGCCCTGGGCGCTCAGGGCATACAGGGCCGTGTTCACGCGTTGCACGCCTTTAGCGTGCTCACGCCTTGTCCGCCCAGATGATGAATACCGGGTTCTGGGCGCGCAGGCGCAGGTCTCCGGCCAGGCGGTCAGCGGTGGAGGCCTGGATCTGGGTGATGCCGAAGTTCCAGTTCTGGGCCTGGAAATAGTCCTTCACGCGCATGAGCGTGTCCAGCAGGATGGCGTGGATGACCAGCCGCCCGCCGGGCTTGAGCCGCAGGCAGGCATGGGCCAGTGCGCGGGTGTTCTGCCCCAGGCCGCCGCCGATGAACACGCGGTCCGGGTCCGGCAGGGCGGCCAGGCAGTCGGGCATCTCGCCGGTGACGGTGTCCACCAGCCAGGCCCCGATGCGCCGCACGTTCTCGCGGATCAT